>Ga0182210_1000056_pt1 | contig 20342 bp, 13 predicted proteins | sample G5R1MG_19_FD_129670 | JGI IMG/M metagenome (GOLD analysis project Ga0182210, IMG submission 129670) | Switchgrass phyllosphere microbial communities from Michigan, USA - G5R1_MAIN_03OCT2016_LD1 MG | ecosystem: Host-associated > Plants > Phyllosphere > Phylloplane/Leaf | place: USA: Michigan... | reverse complement strand
GGCCAGGCCGCCATCTCGACTCTTTTGCACATACTCCTTGATAGCCCCTCGCAAGACATGCTACACCTCCCCACCGAAGACAAACGCAAGCGACTGTTCAGCGTATACAAAGGCACTACTCAAGTGCTGCTCCAGCTCCTTGTTGAAAATGGCCACAATGAGTTGCCCAAGGTTCCCATGTCCCTCTTGTTCCCAGCACTCAAAGCATCCATCCAAGAGCTGCAGGACCGCGAGCATTTCGACCAGGAAGTCATTGTCATGAGCTTGATCGATACCGTTCTGGCTCAAGACAGCATGAGACATCTCTTGCTCGCCGAAACCGACTTCGGCGATATGCTGGAAATCATCGGCACTTGTGCTGAACGCCATGACAACCGTCTCCGTGTCAGGACGTACAAGATGGAGGATCCGTCTCCTGCGGTTGACATTGCGGACACGGACAGAGGGCTGTCACTGACTGATGATGGCTCAGCAGGTGACGGTAGGTTCATGGCTCGCACGCAGCTACCTCCCTACTCACAATATCCAGGAGATGCTAGGATGGTCAGGGAGGCTGATGATACTGCGGAACCTTATTCCAATGAGTCGATTGCTACTCCTCGCGAATTCTATCACCGTGATCCAGATGACCTCATCTATCGAGTATTAGAAAAGCTTAGCGGGATCAGTGACATGTTGGACTTGCTTCAACGCGAAGCTGTAATGGAACTGTTTCTGGGCTTCTCCAATCGTGTCAGCGACTCTATTGCTGAAAAAGTGATTTCTTACTTCACAGAGGAGCGCTACCGTAACCCCTCAAACGACCATTGGCTATGGCTTTGCCGTAGCCTCGTGATTGGTATTCTCAAGGATGCTACCAGGCCACGTCGCATCCGGATCCAGGTTATTCAGACACTCAGAGACGCATACGATACTATGGAGCAGATATGTGCAGATGACAAAGTGGAGCAATGCAGTGCACTCTTGCTTGAAAATATCGAAACCGAAGAGGACGTCCAAGTTCTACACGAACTTGTAGACTTCGCGGTCGACGTAGCCGATCGAGCGCTTTTGCCGCAATTTTCAGACATAGTCCAGGCCTTGACCAGACGCCTAGACAGGCCACAAGACGTGTCCACCACCAGATCGCCCCCCTGGCAGCCACACTTGCTACTCCACCAAGACGATGCACGATTCGGAAGCCCGGCCAACGTCATCTCGACTGCCTTCGTGCGACTGTTCACTCGAAGTATAATACATTCTGCACGCAAGACGTGCATACTTTATGAGAGTTTGAGGGCTATTGCTGGTAGCGACAACCATGAACACGACGCGCGCTTAACGGCTCTGAAGCTCCTTTTCCGCCTTCGCGCTGATGCCCGACATGCCCTTATCGTCAGCTCCTCATCAGAAGGAGAGAGAATTGCAGCAGAGCTCTGCCGTACCGAGGATACAGCTGTCTCCATGGAAAAAGCTTATGATAGTCCACTGGGCGAGCATGCCAGGTCTGAAGATATATCTGTAGGGCGTGAGTCCCGCAAAACATCCAGTTCTAGTCCACACTCCCTGAATCGCCATACGAGCCGCACACGCGTTACTGCTGGCCGTATCTTCAGACCAATTCCCCCACTTTGGATGTACCCTGGCCCTAAGGGTCTTCCCGAAGAACCTACATCCGAATCTAGTCGTGCATGCTTTTCTCACATTGATTCCAAGAAATACCCTCTTCCCGATGACATTTTTGACATGGAAATTACCCTGTGGCTAGAATTAGTCATCTCTCTTCTCCAAAGACCACCTGATTGGGAGATCTATAGCTACGTGCTTGTCCATCTCGGGCCACAGCTTTCCAACCAAGCTCTGGTTCGTAGTTGCTTTGCACAGCTACAAATGTTAAGGAGCGTCTTGTGTGAGCAAGTTCGTAACTCAAGCTTCCACGAACCGCCACCTCATACCCTCCTCAAGAAGGCAGATGTTGCCGTGTGTCTGTTCCATGTGTTGACTGTTATCATCAGCTACCACGAGCATTTCGGGAAGAGCGAAGAAGACGATCTTGTCAAAGCCTTTCTGCAAGGCATCGTGCAGTGGGACCGAACCTCAAAGTGGTGCATCCACGCATTGTCCGTTTGCTGTTTCGAAATACCCCTCTCCGTCAGTAAATCGCTTGACAGCATCATTCAAAAGGTATCACAGATTGTAACAAAGCCTGCTACTGCCATCCATATTTTAGAATTCTTGACCTCTCTCGCACGCCTTCCAGAACTCTTCAAGAACTTCCGCGAGGACGAATTCAAGCTAGTGTTTGGTCTCTGCTTCCGATATTTGCAACACATTAGAGACCAACGGAATCGCATGTTAAATTCTGGTGCCTTGCACAATGGCCTTCGTACACTACGCCATAGTGGAGCTTCAGGGGAATCCACTACATCGCCTGAATCCAATGGGAAGAGTAGAAGGACCGCCGAAGAAGACTTACCCCAGTATCTGTATTCGCTTGCATACCACGTCATCACTTTCTGGTTCATGGCATTGAAAATGGAAGATCGTCCAAAACAGATACCTTGGATCACCAAGAATTTGCTTCACACAGACGGTTCGGGAAGACAGGCGTTGGATGAACAAGGAGAAGTCATTGTCGACGTTATGAACATGGTTGCCTATACCGATCGTGATGAAACGGTCCGTGATGACGCTTTTTCCCAGCCTGGCGATGGCGAGATTTGGAAAAAGACTTGGATTGTGGGAAATGCTCTCATGACTATAGAGACTGCAGCGAGGACAGGCGCCTCGGCGGTTACGATACGTCGACCGGTAAGTCTGGTCTCTGGAACAAAATCCTCCAATTTTTGCTGATTCCGCTCAGTGTGGCACACGGTTTCTGACGGTGCGGCCATCCCTAACATCGCCTCCACGCCACCAAATTCCCATCACTGTGGGTCTTGCCTCAGAGGCCTTTTACTCAACTTCGTATGTCGGTATACTACCCGATGACATCTTTCAGTCATTCTACGCACCTCTGGATCCGAGCAATCCACCTATTCCACTCCCAGATGATGACATGACCCGAAGGGCTATTGCTACCTTCGACAGAATCGCGACGATTGATAGCTACAAAGTGGGTGTTATTTACATCAGTGAAGGCCAAACGGAGGAACGAGAAATCTTGATGAACGACCTAGGCTCTCCAGCCTATACATCTTTTGTCGACGACCTCGGAACATTGTGTCGTTTGAAGGATGCAAAATTCAACACTGGTGGGCTAGACACCCGCGACGACGTGGATGGAGAATTCACGTACTGCTGGCGAGACCGCTGCATGGAGCTTGTATTCCACGTCACGACAATGATGCCAACCAATCGCGACGACGACATGACCTATCCCAATAAAAAACGCCACATTGGCAATGATTTTGTCAACATCATTTTCAACGACTCCGGACTCCCGTATAATTTCGACACCTTCCCCTCTGCCTTCAATTATGTGCATATTGTCATTTCACCGGAGTCACGGGCAAGCTTCGTCGATCGTCGAACCGATGCTGACCCCAACGGCAGGGAACGGTATTACAAGGTGCAAGCCATTTCGAAGCCAGGCTTTCCCGATATATCGCCCGCCGTGGAGACGAAGATTCTCTGCGGCAAATATCTAGCCGACTACTGCCGTCTCATCGCCATCAACTCTTGCGTCTTTTCCAGCGTCTGGCTTATTCGAGAGGGCGGTGAATCAATATCCTCGTGGCGCAATCGACTCCGCGAGATCAAGCGTCTGCGAGAAAGATATGGTGCTCTTGCCACACAGCCGATAAGCTCCCCGTCATCACCCGCCCAAAGCCAGGCAATATCGAGTCCACCGCCCCGAGACCATGGTGGCGTTTTGCCATTCCAGCGCACGACCGATGGGAATAGCCGCAGTTCTATCACTAGCTCTTCACACGATGCATCGTAACACGCTTAGTGTGGCAACAAAAGTTTTCTGTTCGCTTGGTATAATACGTGACGATTTGTATATCCGTAGTGTATGGCCTGTGGAACTAAAAGTTTTTTTTTTTTTTTCAAAAGGGACGGTTGGCCGTTGTGGGATTAGAGGAGAGAAAAGGAAAATTCACAGTAGTCGAAGGACAACCAGCGTCGGAGACATCAGACAGGTAGATATGTTGATGCCAGTTTACTTCTGTAATACCGTCATCCACATCTGGTTGGTGTGTGCCTGCCAAGGTGTCGTCATTTGCTAGCTCACTACCCTTCACCCGCGCTGGATCCAAACTTGGCGACAGCCATTGGGTGCCGCACGACGCAACAACATGGCCGCGCCGAGGCTGCCCTTTCTCTGGCCCATGTTGTTCAGGCCCGCCAGATCCTCACGATCCCATGCACCAGCCCGGCACACAGAGTCGGCTTCGCGAACGCACCGGCACAAGGAAGCACGCCGCCAATTCCGCGCAACCCCTCACGCAGCCGACGGCGTGCCAATCCAGCGCTATGGTAAGGCATGCGAGCACAAATCGGAACCCGCAAATAAGGGAGCTCCGCGTGGAGGAGAGAAGCAAACCATGAATGAGCCCGCAGAGAAGCCCCCACCAGCGCGTGCTCATGAAGAAGGGCAGGACGAAGAGACGCAACCGTCCGCCATAGTCAGAACACGCACGCCTTTAACGCCCGACGCAATTACCGATATCTATCTCATGCCACCTCCCGACTCCACAACGTCCGTTGACTCAGCTGCTCCCGACAGCGTCCTCCACCTTCCCACGACGCAGCAAGAAGAAGAGACCAAGCCACCACATCTCAAAACTCCACCCTACGTCCACCACTTTGACACATACGGCCTCGTCCGCAAACTCGCACAATCCGATTACACGCCCTCGCAATCCATCACCATTATGAAAGCCGTACGGCAGACGCTCCTTACCAACATGGCCCTCGCGCGCGCCGGCCTCGTCTCCAAATCCAACGTGGAAAACGAAACTTATCTGTTCCGCGCCGCCTGCAGCGAGCTGAAGACCGAGATTGGCAACCGGCGCCGCGGCGAAATGGAGCGCATGCGCAGCGACCGCAACCAGTTGCAGCACGAGCTGGACATCCTGGGCCAGCGGCTGGGCCAGGAGACGGGGGGGTTGCGCGAGGAACTAAAAGGATTATTTGACGACAGGAAGATGGCGGTGAGGCAGGAGCAGCGGAGCATGGAGGCCAGGATCCAAGAACTCAACTATAAAATCACCGTTGCGCTCAACTCGGACGCCCGCTCCGAAGTTGAGGGCCTGCGCTGGGTACTCACGCGCCGCGCTGCCATTACCGTGGGCGTCTCGGCATTTATGTTGTTTGTCGCGTTGCGATATACGAGTTACGTGCAGCATCAGCAGCAGCAGCAGCAGCAGCAGGACCTGCGGCGGACTAGACCGCCGCCAACGGTGTCATCCTCACCATTCGAGGACCTGGCCGAGGCGCCGAAGCAGGTGCGGATGGATGCTAGCCGTCCGACGGGCCGGCAAGAAGCGCTGGGTGAAGAGCTATTGGCAGGGGAAGGGGGAAGCTTAGGGTGAAGGCTGTGGTGGTGGGTTGAATCCAACATAATGACTGCAGTTCTCATTGTGATGGATGGGATCCATGTCAAATGATTGGTTTATGGACTAACTCAGCGGTTCCCTACAATTTATGCCTCTTCTCCCCACGCGCAATCTTCCGAAACTCCTCCTGCGGCACGCCTTCGAGAAAGCGCTCTAGCCCGCTAAATACCTCCTCTACGCCCTGACGATCCAGCATATCCCGACCCGGTTTCTGAATCAGCGCCTTGATCTTCATCAGGCTCTCGCTGTTGACATGGTCGCCCAGCCGCTCCTCCACCTCCCCCATGACGCGTACGAGGAACTTCTCGCCAAAGTCGTCCGCCCGCGAACTGCCCACATCAAACACGGCATTGACGAAGCCGGTGTGCAGCAGCTCGTCGCACGTAATCTTCTTGCTCATGATCAGCGCCTCGTTCGCTTTGCTGATGCCCAGCCGGCGCACGAAGCCCAGGGACGCATTGCCTTCTGCGACGAGGCCGAGCGAGGAAAACGGCGTGAGGAGGAAGGCGTGCGGCGCGGCGTAGATGAAGTCAGAGAAAGCGATAAGGGCGGCGGACAGGCCGATCGCAGGGCCGTTGAGCGCGGTGATGAGGATTTTGGGGTGCGTGTAAAAGGCGTGGGTGATGTATAGGTTGTTGACCACAAAGGACTTGAGCCACATTTGGCGGTCATCTAGGGCGGTGGCGTCGGTTTGAGAGACGAAGGCTATGTCTGCACCGCTGGGAGACGTGAGGAAAGTGGTTAGTACAAGGGCTCGGCGTGATGGTGCGCGAGGGTTGAGTTACGCAGAGAAGAAGCGCCCTTTGCCGGTCAAGACAGTGATGTAAATGTTGGGGCGCTCAGCAACTTCGTGCATGGCGCGCGCGAGCTGATAATAGAGACTGCCATCGAGCGCGTTGAGCTTCTTGGGCACGTTCAGCGTGATGATGGCGATTTTGCCCTTGTAATCGATGAGGATGCCGGGTTCTGCCATGGTGAGAGCTGACTTGAGTATGGAGGAGAGCGAAGGGCGAGATTCTGATGAGATGAGGCTCCAGGGGTCGGAGTGAGGATCATGAGCTGAGGCCAGAATGCGGAGGTAGATATATGATCGACGCCCGACGCCGTTGTGAAGACGGCGCCGGGGTCTTGCACAGGGCGGAGTTCATGTCGGCCATGATGATTGAGCGGTAGAACGATCTTCTTGCTCTGCATGCAGCGGAAGAGAAAAAGGTACAGGTGACGTCTAAGATGCGGGGAAGCTGCCATAGGGCTGAGTCCTCGGAGCAAATCACTATACAGAATCACCGATCAATCTCCGGACCATCGCCGCAAAGATCCTCACCACGCCCGTCACACCATCAAGAGGTCGTCGTCGAACGCGCCGCACGCCGCACCCCTGCCTGCCACCGCTCTCCAAAATGGGAGGTCCTAACTTGGAAGTCTTCAAGGTACATCTCACTCAGCCTCTGCCTGGGTTCCTGCTTGTCATCCGTACTCTTGACCCCCGCCCTCGAAGCCTCACTCACACCCAGCTCTAGTTTGGAATGTACATTCTCTTTCCCATCAGCATCATGTACTACTTCGGCACCAACCTCGACGGCCGCTTCTCCGTGCCCGACTTCTGGCCTAAGCCCAGCGCCACTCACAAGATACCATATGACCGTGATGAGATTGCGAAGGAGCTGGAGAGGATCAAAGCGAGGAACTTGGAGAACAAGAAGAGGAGGGAGGCTGAGGAGCAGAGGCTGAGGGAGCTGGGTATCTCTGGGAAGGATCAGTAAGGTGGAGAGCCAGATGGCACGGCTAGCGCTTGTATGGTTTATGGATGGCGTTTCGGAGCAGCTGCAAATAACTTTCAACTCAGAGTTTATATACAGTATTGTACAGGAGATCTTGCCTCTCCATACGCAGCTCTACATGACCGTTATGCAGCTCCTACACGGTGGTTTTCGTACGCAGCTCATCCCACAGCGCATTTGGTATGCTTCCCTTGGCCCAGTTCATGTAGACCCCATTGACACCCTGCACATCCTGCAAGCTGTCCAAAAAGCGGCCCAGATCTTTCGCCTTCCCTTCTTCGTCCAAAGCTACTCTTGTGTCTTCGTTAGGAGCATAGATAATCTCGCTTTCCTCGATTTCTAGGCCCAGCTCTTTTGCCAATTGCTCCGCAATCGTCTTTGTCTGCGAGGGTTCCGTGTATAATACCACACGTCCTTGGTCGTCTTCTTCTACATCTAATACGCCAGCATCAAGAGCAGGTTCAAGCACTTCATCGACGCCCATGCCTTCTTTTTGGTGTAGTAATATCCGACCCTTTTTCTCGAACATGTAGCCCACTGTCGACACAGTGCCTCCCGCCTCCTTGACCAATAATCTCAGCTGCGCTAAGGTGCGTAATTTGCTATCGGTCTGACATTCTATTATCGTCGCAACAGAAGGTGGCAGCACAGCCTCCAGTACGACCGACTCTAGTGCTGCGCCCGACGCAGAAAGACCCTGGCCTCGTGCTATGGCAGCCTCAATGGGGGCTTTGGGAACGGCAGATTTCTTTGCGGTAGCAATGGCAAGGGCGAGACGAGGGTTCATATCAGGATTGGGACCGGCGAGTTTGACGGCGTTGGTGATGTCTCGAGTCAAGAGGCAGCGTTGTTTAGATTTCCCGGCGTCATTCCTGGCCTTGTCATGCTTGATTGAGGCCCATTTTCTGGAGAATATCGATTAACACTGCGACCTGGAATACATGCCAAAATTTCACATACGAGTGGCCGGATTGCGACTGTGGAGTATAGCTCAGACATCGCACCTGATCACGTAGGCGCATAGGTCTGGAGCGCGCAGCATGGTGGTATGCGCATTCAGACAAGCGTTCTAGGGCCATTGAGGCGTGGGCCATGCTGCGAAACGTCGTGGTCATTTCTTCGTCTGGAATGATCTGATGTGATTGACTGTAGAAGTTTCAAAATGTTGGTGAGGGTTGTCCCTGCCAAGAACGGTTAGGATCTATACAGGTACCTTGTTACATCTCGGGGGTCCGCAACTCCAACCAAGCATCGCTCACGACTCTACCATTTGACGTATACCAGAATGCATCCCCCCGCCATGTGAAGGAACAGGCCTGCAGCTCAATAATTCCATAGGCTCTCAAGTCGCCCACAGCATCATGGCCGCAGACGAACCAACACCTAACGCGCAACCCTCCAACCCTGAGCTTGACGTCAAGAAGCTACACGACCTCCCTTCCGAGCAGCAGGATCTGTATTTGCTCACATTCACATCGGATCTGGTACGCCATGTCGCCTCTCTAGATGCCGACGGTGCATCCGCGCATCAAATCTACATCAAGAAAGAGATATTCCAAATCATCAACCTAGCCTCCCCCGCACCCACGCGAGTCATCCGAAACAACCTAGGACGAGCTATCGCCGGCATATTCGAAAAGGGCGATCGGAAATTGATCTTTGAGTCTATCAATGATTCAATCAGCACTATCAATGCCGCGGGTAAAAGCGAAAAGGATGTGAGGGCCAAGCATGCAGCTGCTCACTGCTTGGGTGCCATATTCGAGGCCGCTGGCGATAGTGCAATTGGCCTGTCTCCGCTGGCAGTAAAGTCTCTTCTTGGCCTTGTCAAGCTCGCGCAAAACCATGCCGGTCTCAAAGCGACTGTATTCAAAGCTGTCGGAAAGGTGTTCAAGGGAGTGAGGAAATCTGCCGACGAGCTCGTTGCTAGAGATGCCTGGAAGCAAGCTCGCACTGCATGCAGCGACAAATCTTATCTGGTGCAGAAGAGTGCTTGTTATTGCCTAGAGCAACTTATAAGACACACGGTTTTCTTCGATAACACCAACGACTTCGACAAGCTACAGAACATTGCCTGGAAAACCATCGATAGCGCTTCCACCTCTGTCAGACATGCTGTAGCTTCATGTATCAGCACAGCCTTTGTGAAGAACTATTCTGAGAATGCAACCGTCGATATACCGATGCTCACACGAACAAAGACTGCAAAGAAGAAAGGCAAGAGGGGCAATGATGCTGATGGTGATGAGGACGTCATGGAACGACCTGATTCTCCTGCACCGAAGAAGTCATCTACTCAACTGTCGTTCACCGTTGCGAGTATTCTCCGACTGCTTACCATGCAGTATTGCAAAGCAGCAACGGGACTCCGTGCTAGAGCTGGAATAGCGGTGTGTTATATAAAGACCCTGAGACTTCTAGGAGAGTCCGTTGTCGAAGCCAAATACCCAGAAGTCGTTCAAAGCCTATTCGTAGACCTGCTCAGCAATCCGACCGTCGTACAAAATCGCTACCGTACCCTGAGCACCAGAAGATATGTCGCAGTCATCCTAGAAACAGTGGTCGGGCGCGAAATGCTAGGGGAGTCTGGGCAGCTCAGTGCTGTGAGATACCTGGTCAATGAAATCCTGAAGGATTACCCCCACGCTTTGAAAGAGAGACCAGAGCCATCCAAGCAGACTCTCATTGCTGCCCTCAGTACGCTTGCGTCCCTCTTGGACAGTCTGGGATCCGCTGTCAGTGTCGTGGCGGATTCGTGCAGGGACTCACTGCTGCAAGTCTTGCAGCACCCAAGCTATTCAGTCCAGGTCACAGCTTCTGCCTGTCTTCGCTCCTTCGTCCTTGCTTGTCCACTACAACTCTTGCCTGCAGTGACAATTTGCATGAACAGCGTCAACCGAGAACTCGGTCATTTATCCGGTGCAAAGAAATCACCCAGGAAATGTGTAGGACTTGCCAACGGACTGTCGGCAGTACTCAGCACATCCACTTCGCAGCCTCTACACGGTTCCGTAGATGTGAATTCGCGAGTGCTGTCACAAGCTACCTCACTGCTCAAATCGGCGAGCAACTCCGATCTAAGGATTTCCTCCACTCAAATACAGGTTGCATGGATACTAATCGGAGGATTGATGACTCTTGGCCCCAACTTCGTCAAGATTCATCTCTCACAATTACTTTTACTCTGGAAGAACGCAATGCCAAAGCCACTAAACAAGGATAATATGGTGCAGCGCAACTTTCTCGAGCTCAGCTATCTAGCACACGTACGTGAATGTGCTCTCGGCTCTATACTAACCTTCTTGGAGTTCAATAGCCGATTGTTGACACTCGATGTGACGAAGCGCTTGGCGGCGATGCTGCAAAATACCACCATGTTTTTAAACACATTGCCTCCAAAAAAAACCACAGATGACATAGCCCAAAGACTGTCACCGGCACTCCAGCTTCACGACTTTGATCTTATGGTGCGACGGAGGGTACTCCAATGTTATACCAAGTTGGTTGAACTGAGCCCCGCGAGTAGCTACGAAGTCTTACTTCAAACCAACTTACTGCCCTTCGCCATTGCATCTTTTGCGGAGCCAGACAATTACACTTCCAGCTCATTTAGTACGGCAATTGCCAGTGCGGCAGGAACGCTTGAGAGCATATGGGAGGTCGCTGACAACCATGGCTTTGGAGTCACTGGGTTAGTTCGAGGCTTTGACATAAAGCCATTACCTGGAGAGCATGACACAAGTGTGCAACATCACTGGTCGACAAGGCATGGGGCTGAAGCAGTAATTGACCGTACTGTGAGTATAGGCAAGCCTCGGGTTAGAAGACGGCTGATGAAACGCAGTTGCTATCACCAATATGTGGAGCCCGCGAACATGACTCAATTTCTCTTTATATTGGTTCGTCAAATGAGAGCGTTGACCTGCCAGATCCGCCCGCTACCGAGGTCGTAAACGCTTCGCTCCAGTTGTTCGCCATATGCCTACAAATGCAGACACCGAAGATACAGGAGAGCATTTTAGAACAATTGACGTCTTTCCTTTCTGCGACTAGCCTACAGCGTGACATTAACAGGAAGACAGCGATCATGGCCAACATCGCCTACGCCATCTTATCGGCTTTGAAAGTGGCCGTGAAAGAAACACGCTCTCCTACTGGGAGTCTAAAAAGGCCAGCCGTCGAGAAAGTCATTCAAGATCTACTTCATGTGAGTTTGAAAATATAGCTCCAAAACCTCAACTAACGTATGTAGTTGTTTGTCGTCCTTCCCGATCCCTTTATTCGCAATCTCGCCGGGGAAGCATTGGGCCGATTGTGCAACAGCTCTGGAAATGCACTTACAACTACTGAGGTGAACTACTTAGTAGATCAAATCGTAGCAAACCGTGAGCCAAATGCCCGTTCAGGATACGCCGTTGCTTTAGGCTGCATCCACTCACAGCTGGGCGGGATGGCGGCTGGCTTTCACCTTAAAAATATCCTTGGCATCCTCATGTCCCTTGGCAACGACCCCCATCCTGTTGTGCATTTCTGGGCCATTGACGCACTGTCACGTGTAGCAGATTCTGCTGGCCTGTCCTTCTCGAGTTACGTTACCAGCACGCTAGGCATGCTCGCGCAACTGTACGCTGCTGATTCACACAACGACGAATCCGCTTCTCTTGCATCATCGAACATAGAGATCGATCTTCCCTCTCCTGCAGTCATTGCACGTTGTGTTGACAGCACAATCAATGTCCTTGGCCCAGATCTGCAGGACGCGGCCAAAGCTCGAGACCTGATAATGACCCTCATAGGTCTATTCCAGGGCGAGGCCGATGATATCATGGTGATTGAGAGTTTACGTGGTCAAGAACATGTTTCTCTATACGCCCCCGGCCACATGAACTTCTCGGCCTACGTTAAGTATCTGCAACAATCAGTAGAGAGTTCTTCGAAAGAAATTCGAGACATGGCAGTCGACGGTCTGCATAATTTGATGAGACGTAACACTGAAGAAGTTATTCGGGCAGGCGATCCAGGCCTGGAAGATCAACTGTGGCATGTTCTCGATAGTAACCCCGAGCATGAGGTTGTTAGGAATATTATTCGCAACTGGTTGCATCAGACTGGACTGTCGGACACTGCTACCTGGGTGCAGCGCTGCCATTCAGTGCTTACCAAGACCAAGAAGGTCGAAACTCAAGAGAAGATTGACCCGAGTCCAAAAGCTGGCGCAACGGATCTGCAGGACGAGGAAGTTGCCGGCTTCGCAGCAGCAGTCAACGCTTCTGGAGCAGAAGCTGGCGATGGCGTGCAAGTCAGCCAAGAACTACTAAAATGGCAGGTCCGAACATTTGGCATGGATTGTTTGAGCGAGTTGGTCGCAATGGTCAGCAAAGAGGCGGCGTTCCGTGAGGAGTCAACATGTGTTCTGGCGTTGCAGCAGAGAGTGGCAGATGTTGTGCGCATTGCCTTCTCTGCTTCAACTGCTGGTGTTGTTCAACTACGCATTCGGGGTCTCAAGATAATCGACCAAGTTCTCAAGGTAAATAGATCCTGATTATGAACATCAATATGGCCGTTAATAGTCTGCATAGTTATTTGGAAGGACACCAGACCCCGACTTTGCGGAGGTGACTCTACTCGAACAGTATCAGGCACAGATTGGATCTGCACTCACTCCAGCCTTTGCGGCAGACTCTTCACCAGAGCTCGCCGCTGAAGCTATCAATGTCTGCGCCACATTCATTGCTACAGGTATTGTCACCGATGTTGATCGGATGGGCCGCATCCTCAAGCTTCTCGTCTCATCATTAGAGAACTTTTCCAGTAAGACTTTCTGTGAAGGAAAATCCAGACATCATTATTAATCAATTTCAGACGATTCAGAAACAGCGTCCATTGGTGACCTACAAGGACTTAGCTCTAACGCACAAGTCATGGTAAAAATGGCCGTTTTCTCTGCATGGGCCGAGCTACAGATCGCTAGTACTGAGCAGACTTATTTGGCTGACGTGTTAAAACCGCATATTGCCAAACTGACGCCTCTCTGGCTGGCTTCGTTGCGCGAGTATGCTCGCCTGAGATTTGAACCCGACATTTCGTCCTCAATGGGATCGGTATCGCTGTCTGGTAGCCTAGACACGATATATGCCGCATTGAATCGCGAGACGTTGTTGAAGGTATGCATGGATTGTCGGAGATGTTATGAAGCAAAGGCTGACTGGCTATAGTTTTACCAAGATTCATGGCTCAACCTTGTAGATGCTATTGCTAGCCTGATTGACGAGGACTCTGAGTTTGTATTCGATGCTCTAGATGGCAAGACGGAATTATCAGGATCCAGACCCAACGGCAAGGCTGACCACATCAACTACCGCGACGAGCCAGTCGCTTTTTTCTTTGTTTTATTTGGTCTTGCTTTCGAAGCCCTTGCAGGTAGGCCAGGTGATCTACAAGCCTCGAAGGAGGAAATTCTAGAGATATTGCAAGCCCTCAAGAAGATACTCCGTCCTTCAGTATCAGGACACGCCATTTATCAGCAAGTGGTCTTCTCAGAGACGATGGATATGTTCGACCGGCTCGTACTCACAGAGGGACTCATGATACAGACGGTGATAGTGGAGATGACGAGAAACTTGTGCATTGGCCATCCGTCGGCAAGGAGACAACAAAGGTATGCAGTCATTACCCTAGGTCAAAGAATGGAAGCTCACTGTATCAGAACATCTCCCACAGATGAGAATCTTTCTGAAGATATAGATCAGCTATTCGAGTTGACAAAAATAATGGTGCTGGTTCTATCTGGTCTGGTGCCTGGACTAGAAGACAGTAACATTAAAGGTAAACTTTCCTAGTTGCTCTCGACGCTGCCATTACTGACATTTCACGCCAGCCCGTCATGGCATGAACGAAGAAGCTGTCGCTCTTCTCACCACAGCACTTTCTGCTCTGGTTGATGCCGCCCAAGTATTTCCATCAATCATCAAGGCCGACCTGCATGCCTGCATACTGCACATCTTTACTACTATTCTAGGCACCGGTGTTTGCCAAGCCACAGTCGTACCGCAAGCGTTGCCTATATTCAAGCGCTTCATCACCAGCTTGGTTCCTCACGCAGAAGCCACAGATGACACCAGCACGCAACTGCGTGCAACGCTTAGCCGCTTCTTAAGCATCCTCAAACACGCGCAAGCCCGCGAATCCGATGCTGCACTCCCTTGCGAGAAGAACACTATCCTCGCAACCACAATCCTCCTTAGCTCTGCACCATCAGCATTCTCTGCTAGCGACCCACTCGTCAAGCGCTTCATCGACACTGTCTTCGACTGTCTGGGCAACAGAATGACGTCCAAGGTCGCAGCAGGCTGCTGTCGTTCCTTACTCCTCCTTCCGAAGAAGGGAGCCCTAGAAACGGAGATAGCAAGATTGATGCTCCCCAACGCGCTCTCCTTCCTCACCACCGTCTCGGACGTGGAAGGACTCGATGATTCTCGCAGCACGCTTGCACAAACGCTCGTCGCTTTCCTCTCCACGCTGCCTGGTCCAGAGCAGCGGCAGATGGCCGCTAAGATTGTCATACCAGCGTTACTAACGCGCGCCAACAACGAGCCTGGTGCAGTGGGAGAAACAGCGATCCGGTTGTTGGAGATTGCGGGTGCGGATCAAGATGCATTTAGAGGGGTTGTGGCGGGTCTTGGTGCGGAGCAGAAGGTGTTTATGGAGAGTGTGCTGAAGCGTGGTCAGGGGCCGGCGAAGAAAGAGGCCAGAGGCGATGATGACGGGCAGCCGAAGATTGCGCTGAAGATGGACTTTGGGGCCTGAGTAACGTTGCCAAGTTTTTGTGTTGAGTTGTTGTCGTCAAGAGAGAGATCATTATAGGAGATGTCTCCATGCCTTGTGTGTTTAGCATGCACAGAGGTCATCGAGGCTTGAGTAATTCGTGCCCAGGCGCTCGTAAACACGGCGTTCTCTTTCGATCTGTGGGTAGCCATTCGTCGCCAGGGCTTGCTCGTCGGGGACAGGGTGAGTAGCTGTGTGGTAGAGGCTGATGGATGGCGGCTTTGTCGTATTTTACTGGAAAGAGCGACAAGTTGGGGGTGGGGGGATGGTGATGCATGCATGTACTATGGTATGGTGTGCGTGGGCAGTCATGGGGCAGAGAGACGGCCGGCCCACAGTCCCTTGGTGCGAAGGTAACAAAGATGTCGATTACAAGGGTCTACTAGATATGTGTGCGTCTTCAATCGCTCCTCGACGCGAAATCATGCTACTTCATGGTATCCAATCGGTCGCAACGTGGGACGCAAGCTTCAACAGCAAGATCCCCAGCCCTGCTGTTTTCCCTTCTTCGACGCAGCGTTCAAATTGAGGCTCCCTCTATTCGCGCCACCACCACCACCACCACCGCCTGGGCCCTTGACGCCGCTTCTCCGGTCATTCAGATCGTATTTCCCTGCTTCGATGTTTTGATAGATGCGCTCTGCGACCTCTAGGAAGGCTCTTTCGACACCCTCGCCGCTCTTGGCGCTCGTTTCAACGTACTCCATGACGCCGTTTGCTTTGCACCAAGCCTCGGCCTCCTCACGTGTGACCTGGCGCTTATTTGCTGCTTCCGACTCGGAGAGCGTGGACGAGGCAGCGAGATCGGACTTGTTGCCGACGAGCACGACGATGATGCCGTCTTCGGCGATTTGGCGCAGGTCGTGGAGCCAGGATGTTGCGCTGAGGAACGTGTTTTTCCGCGAAATGTCAAAGACCAGCAGGGCGCCAGACGCGCCGCGAAAATAACTTCTTGTAATGCTCTTGTAGGTCTCTTGGCCAGCCGTGTCCCACAACGACAGCTTCATGTGCTTCTGTGGCAGGTCCTTGGACGGGGGGGCGACGGGCGGTTGTGTGGAGGAGGGCTTGTTGATGCCGAGCGCATGGGAGGCTGGTGGGCCCACGGGGACGATCCGAGAGCCGAATTCAACGCCGATGGTGACGTCGTGATGGGGCGAGAAGCGGCCTTCGCAGAGGCGGACTGTCAACTGGTGCGCGTCAGCGAGGTCCTGGTACCGTGGGGCGGGCGGGATGACGTGCGCTTGATTTCCCGCAGCCCGAGTCCCCCAGCGACACGATCTTGGCTATGTAATCCCATGGCTGAGACATGGCGGAGCGTGAAGCCGCTTCACACGGTGAGGCGCGCCAGGCGTGGTGTGCAGCTTGCGCGCTACCGGTCGGGAGGGGGCACGACGGCTTGGACGGCGGCTGGGAAGGGCGGCGGCGGGCAGGAGGCGAGGGTTTAGTTTGTGCGTGGGATGGAAGGCAAGATGGATAGGATAGGGCAGGCTATGGGGTGGTTTGGTGCCATGCAAATGCGGTCATAGCTTGGAGTGCTTGGTGGAGCGCTCTTGGGCTCGCTGTCGCCAAGCAGCTGCCGCGCAGGCTCGGAGACCACGTCTAGATGGACGGAGAGATGGACAGACAGAGAGGAGGCACAAGTGACCAGGGATGTGGCAAAGTGCACAGGCGGCGGGGATGGAGGATGGAGTAGTGGGAGGGCACGTGACGGGCTGCCCAGAGAGGACCGGCAGGAGAACGGCTGCGCCCGTGATTGATGACCTCGTCGTCGATGCACCGCATGCCCCGAACAACGAACCATCTGTCGCTCGTCCATGGATGGGCAAATCGTACGGCAGTCAATCAGGTGGCCCTCTTTGTCGCACGCTGCTCACGCGGTGCGCTATCGATAGCGTCCCCCGTACCCCCCGGCGTCCTGCCCTGCGCTCCTACACCTACCGACGCCCGGCAGCCTCACACCCGGCAGCCTCACACCTACCGACTTACTCCTGGCACGGGATACATGCTCCCTTCCCTCGACCTGTCCTATTCTTCTGCATCCATCCTCCTCGTCGGTCCAGGCTGCCCCGCCCGCCGCCGCCGCCGCCCGCCAGCTGCATGCCTCGCGCTGCGTCATCCGCCGCTGCCTCTTGGACCCTGCGCGTGTACCCGCCGCCGCCTCACCCTCACCGACGGCTGACCTGCCACCCGAGTCAACCCTCGCGCTCACCGCAGCCGACGCCCACAAGACGGCCCTGCCCTGGGACCCGCCCGCCATGTTTTCTGAATGTACGTCGCCCCCACCCATGTGACTTGTCCCACCGCCTGCGTGACTGACGGGCGTGCCCTGCAAGATGCCTCCAAGTTCCTCTCCCAGTCCCAGTCGCGCCTGTCCCTCGCGCAGCCCGAGTCCCCTTTCCACCGCACCGACTCCGCCCGCCAGCGGCCCTCTTCGCGCGCCGCCCACGCCTACCAACAGCGTCGCAACATGCCCAACCCGTATCACTCGCAGGGCATGAGCCGCTTCGCCTTTGCCTCGCGCACCTCGAATGCCCCTGCTCCCCTCTTCTATTCCGCCACCGACGATTTCCGCGAAGAGGACGACCATGTCGAGCACGACCGAGAGATGGCCGACCACTATGCGCTCCAACGGTCGCGCCGCCAGTTTGGCGCAAGCAACCTATCAGAGTCGTCCGAAGTCGACGACGAAATGGCCCAGCAGTCCGACCGCACGATAGGCGCCGATAGAAACGAGAACGAAGCGCCGGACTATGGCCTTGGCCGAGGCATCAAGAGCTCCTGGAAAGGCGACGGGCCTGGACGGGGGAGGCCGGCGACTGCCGCCGGATTCCACGATGAAGAGAGGGAGTTGAGCGTGCCCTTGTCCGAGTCAACCGACCCGGGCAGCCGAGGCAAAGGGCGTCTGGTCGACGTGGAGCTCGCCTCGGCCGGCCGGTCGAGTCTTGAAGAGCTGGACAGAGACGAGCTGGTAGCGCACAAGGACGACCACCCACCGCCCTTCCAACAATTCCGAAACACGCCCAGGCCAAAACGCGGCCGAAGTCCGCTGCGAACGACCTTGCCCATCCCACAGGAAACAGACGAAGACGTTTTGCTGAGCCATCCACGCCCAATAAGCCCGGATCGCCAGACGGTGCCAGACGTCGTTCCAGACAACCCAATCACCCCGCCCAGGCATAACTTCTTCTGGGCAGAGCTCTTCATCATCGTCCAGTGCGCCATACTCGGGACATGGTTCATTTCGCTCCTCCAAGAATCGCCACCCACCACGAGGAATCCGCTCGGAGACACGATTTATACCGTCTTGCACTCATCCTTTCACCTCATCGCAGTGTATTCGTTGGTGTCGGTACTGGTTGGATTGCTATGGCTATCGTTACTTCGATCATTTGCCCGTCCTTTGGTCAATCTCATGCTGCTCGCGGTTCCCGTCATCTCGTTTTCCTTCTTCCTCTATCCGTTTGTGTCAAGCTTCAAAGGCTCATGGCACGGCGATAGCGTACAAGATCGCGCTATGCGCTGGTTCTCTTTAGCCCCCCTATGCTTCGCTGTGTTCTGGGTGTACACCATCTTCAAAGCGCGTCACTCACTAGACAAGGCCACTGGCATGTTGGAATTCTGCAGTGAAATCTTAAAGTCGCAGTTTCCCTTGCTTCTTGTTGGCATTGCCACATTAGCTGCTGTTATCCTGTGGTCTTGGGTCTGGATGCTCATGTTCACCCGCTTATTCCTGGGTGGTCACTTCACTGCGAACAAGTCTCGCTGGATCATCGATGCAAGCACATGGTGGCTTGGTGTCGCATTCTTTCTCGACTACTTCTGGACGCTGGGCGTCATCGCGGGCGTACAACGCGCCACAACGGCAGCTACGGTTTCGCAATGGTACTTTCACCGCAACAGCGTCCCGGCTCCCGCAGCCAGGACTGTCGTCCAGGCATCACTCAGCCACGCGAGCTACACAATGGCCGGTACCATCTGCATGTCGACCCTGATAGCACTCCTGGTCCGCCTTCCTCTCATCGTCCTCCCGAGGCGTCTCGCTGGTATGATTAGCATGTGTGCCTACTCACTGGTACCGACACCCATCGCTGCCCTCACGAATCCGCTCACCCTGACCTTCGCCTCGATCCACGGCGTTCCACTCCACCCAGCCGCCCGTGGCCTCTCGCAGATGAAGTTCATCTCCGCTGCTTCGCCCACCACCACGCTCGGGCCGAGTTCTTTCCAAGACCACGGCAAGCCTTCCATCCAGTCTTACCGCCTTGCCAAGCTGCTTCTCCACGCGATCCGCTGGGTTATTACGCTCTCTCTCGGATTCGGCGGCTGGGTGTCCACAGCACGCATGCTGCAACTCAGTCATGAGACAGTGCCCTACCGGGGTAGTCTCTATGCCTACGTGGTCGGTCTCATCAGCGCAGCGATTGGGTGGGGCGCTCTCGGGGCGATGGAAGGTGTACTGGGAGGAATTCTTGATGCTGTGCTTGTTTGCTGGGGCAGCGAAGTTGGCAGTAATGGTCAAGGGCAAGCAAGGTACTGTGTCGATGCGGGACGGTTGTTTGGGAATGAAGTTCCGGCTGGGAGGATGAGATATGAAGTCTAGCAGCGAATTGTCTAGTTGGTTAGAAATGCGAGCGTTCCATCAACCCCATCGGCGCCTTGGTTGGACGAGAAACCGATTTTCCACCGTGACCGTCCGAAGTGAAGTCCAGCCAAGGTTGGCTTTTGCTAGCGCCCGCGGCATCCCGGCCGCTGCGGTGGGTGGGGGACGAGGGGAGGAAAGCGGGGACGCGATCACGCGTCGCTACTGCAGCCCAAACAAGCGGTTGGCGCAAGTGCAGTGTTATCAACACCACACTGGCCCCGCCGCGCCCCGGCCATGTCCTCCCGCAATCCCCCGAGCACCAAGCCCGCGACGTCGGCCGACCGCCGCTCCGCCCATGTCGCCCACCCCTCCGCTGCGCGACCCCGCGCTGCATCCAGCGAGGAAGCCACAAGCTCGCACACGCGCAAGCAGCCGGCGCCCATGGCGACCGTTGGCGAGCGCCGCACGGAGAAACGCGAGGTCCGTGAGCGCGTCACCGAGATGCGGCGCACACGAAGCCCGCTCAAGCATGCAAGCGAGAGCCGTGCCAGCGCGGCCCCGCGCGCAGAGAAGCATGCGCGCGAGGTAGAACGGCCGTCTCGGAGCGCCGTC
>Ga0182210_1000053_pt1 | contig 20578 bp, 25 predicted proteins | sample G5R1MG_19_FD_129670 | JGI IMG/M metagenome (GOLD analysis project Ga0182210, IMG submission 129670) | Switchgrass phyllosphere microbial communities from Michigan, USA - G5R1_MAIN_03OCT2016_LD1 MG | ecosystem: Host-associated > Plants > Phyllosphere > Phylloplane/Leaf | place: USA: Michigan... | reverse complement strand
GTTCCATGTGGTGTCTTGAGCGTGAAGAGTGGTTGTGTGCCTGTTGTGGGCGCGGTGCAGGGGACGTGCCCAGGGTCACCAACTACCAACTGGGATTAAGGGCGATTCTATTACTAAGTCACGCCAAGCGAAGCCACATTTGTTCAGGGGCGGATGGTACCGCGATGGAATCCAGTGTGGTTCATTCTGTTGTTGCAAAGAAGACACGGAGAATACTTGATCGCTGTACGCTCGTCCTGGACATGCACGCCCCCCGACTGCGGGTTCACAGTGCGGTGGAGGCTGGTGCACAGTGCCAGCTGGTGTGTATTGCTGGTAACAGTGTACCAGGAGTCCTCAGCACTCCCCGGTCTGGAAAAGTAGCCTTCAAATCGCTGGCCAAAAGACGTCGGCGAAAGTGTTGTGTTTGTCAGGCTCTCGTGTGCTCGTATGCACCGATCTGCGAAAGAGTGCAAGCGGTGGCGGCTCAGGGCAGCGCCAGTTGTACGTACTGCTGCTACTATGCATAGCAGACTCTCGGATTTCTTTGCTCTCACCCAGAGTAGAGCGCAGTGATGGGAGATGCACAAGTCAACAAGAGCAGCCGTGCGATGCAGACTATCGTTGGTGGATCGTTGCTCGGTGCTGCACAATGACGATGACAGCCATGGCGGTGCTGAGCGCAAAGGCCAAGTATGGCTGGTGAAGATGACATCACTCACGCGCTGGGGCGACCGGATGTGCCGCTGGGCCGGCCACAAAAGCCACGGTCGGACTCTGTTGCCCCGCCTCTGCACTTTATGTTCTCAGTTCTGGTGTATGTATCGACACACCGAGTGTTATGGTAGAGCGCGTCGACCTCGAAAGAGACTGATATGCAGCACCATCTATCAATCGATTGATTCAATTCATCCTTCAAGCAACACCCGCCAATCGGGCACTCCACTCCCCGAGCACGTGCATACACTCTCTCTTCTGGCCTAGCGCCACTCCCACGTCATCGTCAGCCACAGTACAGGCGACGGCGCAGCACCAGCTCGTGTGCGCCCGGAACTTGGCCCACCATCGCAGCAAGCACCTGCCCTGTATATCACGGGAGGAGCCCTGGAGGTTTCTCTGCAGCAAGTATTCTTGAGCTACCCGAGCCTCCTGAGCCACCTGCACCATGGCGACGCCTCGCCCCATGTCTTACATCCCTGTACCTGACATCGACGACCCCTCGCACCTCAGCAAAGGCTACGGGGGCTCGTCGCAACTCGATGTCGGAGTCGAAGACTTCGCCGGCACGTCTGCCGGTGTACACAGCGAGCGCCGTGGCCGTTTCGAGGAGGACTTTGATGCGCGCACACGCGGCTCCTCGGTGCTCGACGGCGACTTGCCGCCGCGGTCGTCGTCGCGGGCCTCTACGCTAAACCAGGGGTCGACGCCCTCGCGCAGTGGCACTCTCAAGAAAAAGGGTTCCATCAAGCGGACTGCCAGCCTGAAGCGCAGCGGCAGCCGCAAGAGCCTCCACGCCGGCAGCATCCGCGGCGTAGCCATCGACGACCAGGAACAGGGCTATGGGCGCGAACAGAGCGTCTTCTATACGCCCGTGCCCACTAAAGGTTCGCCGACCGATATTCTGGCAGAGCGGTTCCAGAGTATGTCTGCGCATGTGACTATTGTAACAAGACCCACGTGTGGCTGACACCGACCAGCATGGCGCAAGTTCCTCAAAGACCTCATCACCTACTTCAGAGAAGTCGCCTCTTCCTACGAGCACCGCGCCAAGTCTCTCCTCAAAGTCTCAAACGTTATCATTAACACCAACGCTCCAGCTGCGTTGCTCATCGAGGGAGGCCTAAATGATGCAAACCGCATCCTCCGCGACTTCCACAAGCAGGCCATCGCAGAGGCCAACAAGGCTCGCGACATTGAGGCAGATGTCATCAATCAGCTCAGTGGTCTTCGAGCAGACCTGGCGCAGAAGATCAAGGAAATCAAGTCTCTTTCAGGCGACTTCAAGAACAGCGTGGAGAAAGAGAAGGAAACCACGCGAAAGTGCGTCGCCGCCCTCGAAGAAGCCCTGGCAGTAGTCGACTCAGATCCTGCAGCGGTTGCTGGCAAGGGCGACCCCTATGTAGTGCGCCTCGGTGTCGAGCGGCAGGTAGAAAGGCAAATTGACGAAGAGAACTATCTTCATAGGGTAAATCTCACTACCATCGTGAACGCTTCAGAACTAACAGTAACAGGCCTACCTAAATCTGGAGAACTCCGGCCGTGAGCTTGAATCGATTGTCGTCGGCGAAATCCAAAAAGCATACAATGCCCTCGCTAGCATCTTGAAGCGTGATGCAGATGAAATGTACAACACTGTCGAAAAGCTGCGCACTGGACCGATTACAATGCCTAGGGACCACGAATGGTGTAGATTCGTGAGAAGTGACCCTCACTTTGTCAACCCAGACATGCCACTGCGCAGACTCGAAGATATCGAGTACCCTGGCAAGCACCACCCAGCCACTACTGAGGTCAGGGCCGGTATGCTCGAACGGAAGAGCAAATACTTGAAGAGCTATACGCCCGGATGGTAAGCGATTATGAGCTGGTGCATACATTTGATAGCACTAACAAGTCTTAGGTATATCTTGTCGCCTACTCACATACACGAGTTCAAGTCTGCCGATCGCATCTACAGTCAGCCTCCTGTCATGTCATTATATCTACTTGACCAGAAGCTCGGCTCAAAGTCTCAGCCCGGTAGTTCTTCTCACAAGTTTGTGATTAAAGGCCGCCAGACTGGAACAATGCACCGTGGCCACACCTGGGTGTTCCGGGCGGAGACCTACGAGACGATGCAGGCATGGTACGATGACATCAAAACATTGACAGAGAAGACTGGAGAAGAGCGTAACGCGTTCGTCCGTCGGCATGCCAGTGTCAGGAGCACCAGTGCGGGCAGTGCACGCTCAGCCAGCTCCGATGGAGGCCTTGAGGAAGATGAGGCAGACGCTATTCCATACTCGGTTGTCCCGACAGTTACAAACCACGGCGGAGATCAGTCCCCACAGCGACCCTCACGGCCATCTCCAGGTGGGCGATTCCCATCCGACCTGAATGTCAACCGTAACTTACAAGTTCCTCTTTCGCCCAGCAGTGGCAGCTCAGAGGTCGGAGATGATCTGACAACTGTCGCCGGAGGCAAATCCCAGGATGTGTACCCCATGTATACTCCCCATTCTTCAGCGTACCAACCAACTCAACCTGACTCCCATGGACAGTCCTTTGATCAGCAGGGGTGCCCAGCTGTAACCTATGCCAACTCGTACTCACCGACGCAGCAATCGTTTGATAACTCGCATGCCCCAGCAGTCCCACAATACCAAGAATTACCTTTGTTCAATCAGCCACGTCACTTGGACTCTGCTTCCATCGAACGTCGCGACAGCAACTACGGCAACTGGATGGCACCAGCTGCAGGCGGTGCTGTTGGTGGAGCCGCTGCTGGCGCATTGGCTGCCGAGGCCTATCGCAAGAAAGAAATGGAGCAAGAATCCATATCACAAAAGGAGCCTGAGCAGCACTACCCAGTAGGCTACTCCACGTCACCCACTGTAGCGCCAACGATTCCCCAGCGTAATCCAGAGCATGTCGCACCCGAGGTACTTTCTGCATCTGCTGTTCAACCTACCATTCCTCCCCCTGTCTTAACTGCTGCTGCTGCTGCTGCAGTCAACCAGACTCCAAGCTACCAAGACCGCTCTGTAACACACACCCCAGTTAACGCTGACCAAGTCCCTATTCACAGCGAGAGAGTCAATGGTCGACCTGTACCTGTGGACCTTGTCGGGGCCGTAGACGGCACGGCACAACCGCGTGTCGCTCGCCAAAACACCGACGTCAGTGTTAGCGACCTTCATGTTCCAGGAGAGTATCCCAAAGGTGCCCACGGTCGTGCCGGCGAGTCGATGGTATCACAGCCGCCGCTGTAGGTAGGACGGGTACCACAACGCCGTTTTTGTTTGTCGCCTACCGACGCTCATTGGGGTAGGAACCGTTTCCTATTTTTCCAAGATACATTCCCTATTTTCTCTCTCTCTCTCTCTCTATCCTTTGCCCAACCTTGATTGACACCCGCGCGTGTGCAATGCAATGTAAATAAGGGGTTTCCCTGTTCCCTGGAAGTAGGGTATATCCCATATATGCAACCAACAAACGACTGGTAGCCCAGATACGTGATGTGAAGGAAAAGATTTGCACGGACCAACTCTCTCGTTTGAGATGATCCCCCACAGTAGATTGCGTGGGTGGGGTACAAGTGTGGGGAGAAGGGGGTTGATGTGGGTCTTGCAAATTGCAATTTGCGTTGTTCTTGCTACCTACCTAACGGACCTGTGGACAATTTCCAGCTATTAACGCCAGGCCATGTTCGCGCAGATGGACGGATGTAGAGAGATGTGATGACCAGGGACATGGACGTGTAAAAAATAAATAAAGGAAGAATGGAGTAGCAATTGCACAAGACAATTTTGCACTGCTTCAGAAAAAGGGAGATGGGGGGTTATGTACATAAACATATTCATATGTACATATGCGTGCCCCAAGACATGCGTAACCCGTTGTGTTCAGAACCGCTGATATAAGGAGAGGCATGGAGCAGAAGACCGTCCCAAAGTAAACAAGTAAATCAAAGAGAAAGGGACAGAATTCTTAGTTACAAAGGGGAGTGACCGTGAAATGTGCCCCATGTGCGCCTAAAATGTTCGGTAGAGGGGAGGCTCAAAAGGGGAAAAGGGTTTCCTAACTTGCAAAACCCACTGACATTGGCTGATGTGTGTGACCCGGTTATCTAAACATCCCGTGAATACGACCCATATATGAGAAAAGGAAAAGGGTGAAGCAATACATGACACAAGAAGCTGGTTGCGGGAGGCTTGGGGACTTAAGCCAATCCCTGTCTTTCGTCATGAAGCTTCAATGGGAAGACTGTGGGGTCCATTGTGTCCTGAATGGTAACGCAACGGGCTAAATGGCAAAGTGCTTACTCTCGTCGTCAAAGCGTGATCGCACACTGTAGTACGAAACAGGAGATGAAAGAGATTAAGACAATGTGGTATCCATGGACTGTGGTTTTCGTCATGGCGACTCCTTTGTGAAGGACTTGGCATGGCACGCCTGGCTGCTGTATAACTCTTGCCGGGTACGGACAAACATCTATTGCAACTATACGTTGGTAACCTACCGTCATGTTAGTCTTGTGGTATAACAGCTTTTGACCGGGACAACGCACCTTCAATATCCGCCGTGAATAATCTTCATTATCTGCAATGCTCCCGTTGCTTTGCCTTCTGTCCAAGAAGCTTGGGTCGAGACGCGAGTCGTTCATCGACGAATTGCTCGTGTGCAGCTTGCCGCCGTTGACGAAAGTGTTGACATTGGCAGCATTGCGGCGGTAATCTTCCTCTGCCTGCTTTTGACGTCGCCGACGTAATAAGAACCACACCCCAAAACATATTGCTCCAAGTGCTAAGACGCCTACCACGACACCCACTGCTACAGCAACGGTGTTGGGTTTGCTATCAGGAGGGGGCGGAGGAGCACTTTTAGTAGGCGATGGGGCGGCAGAGGTTGTGGTCGATGGCTTCGCAGAGACTGAGCTGGACTTGTCGGGTTTGAAGTTGGGCACCTTGTTCAATGTCTCACCAGTCAGGACGACCCATACTGCACCTGGTCCACCACCTAAGGCTGTTAGTCTTTACAAGTAGACGTGTGTGGGGTCGACTACTGACAAGTGCTGTGTTCCTTGTCACCGCGACACGGTGTGGTACACGTGCTGTTGTCGGTTTGCCATTCGACGGCAGGGATCTCATCTCCGCACCAGCAGTTCTCGCCGTCGGACAGGGCCATGACATTCTTCTTGAGTTCGATGCAGACGAGCTGGCAGTTTCCGGGCGTCTGGAACTCGTAGGAGCCATGGTTCTCGAGTGGTGTCGGTGTCGCAAAACATCCTACACTGGTCATGGCACTGGCGGGCAGGGTGACGGTCGGGGTCTTGATAGGGTTCTTGATGACAGCAGAGGTGGTCGTGATTGTGTCGTCGGCAGCGGCGGCGAGCAGCACCGATGCCACCGCGACGACGGAGGCGAATTTGATGTAAACCATGGCGACGGGTGTGGGTGTGCTGATTCACGTGGTGGTCGTGATTTGCCTGCAAACGTGGACTGTCGACTATCAGCGGTGAGTGGGGCGGGAGTGTGCAGGCGCGCGTCGCACCCTTCAACCTGTGTATGCTCAACGAGGTACACACATGCGAGGCTCTCGGTGGTAGCAGCGGCGGTGGGGACGGCGAGCGACGAGCGACGATGGGTATGTCCTAGAGGCGTGGGGGTGCAGGCAGGCGTGGGCTCGATCAACGAAGCCCTTCCCGTTACGTAGCCGAGAGAGGTAGAACGACTGGAGGCGCGACGGGTCACAAGCGACGGGTACGGAGGGACCGAGGAATGTGTTTCGTGTGCGACCCCTTTCGTGGCAGCAGCGCGAAAGGAATGCGGTAGCGGGCGTGGGCAGCGGGCGTGGCGGACAAGGAGTGACTGGCCGTGGAGCCAAGGGAATATGACGTGGCGATGGTGGTGGCTATGGCAGTGATGGTAGTGATGGTGGTGGTGGTGGTGGTGGTAGTGGTGGTAGTGGGGAACGAGTGTGGAGGTCGGAATGTGACAGGCAGGCAACGGCGGCAGGCAACGGCAGGCAAAGACACAAAGGAGTGGTCGAGTGAGTGGCTTGAAGTGGGCGGGCGGGCTTTCCAGGGGAAGAGCGGCTGCGTCGGGCAAGCGCGACCGGGCCAGGCTCCAACCCTGCACGCCGCCAAGAAAGGGCGTTGGCTAGCCATTGTCCAGGCATAAGCTAGGGTAAATAAGTACATAGTGCATGCGCAACACACATAAGTAAGCACCGAATCCGTAGCATGCCGGCCATGTCGTCTCCACGGCATCGCACCTCTTGTCTCGCCGGAAGGCAGTGCGGCCAAGGAGAATACAGCAACCAGTAAGTAGGGTGCAGTACAGTACAGTTCACAGTTCGTAAGAAGACAATACTATTACAGTACGGTATGGTACGGTGCGGTACAGCCTAGTCCACATACGGCTAGACGACCAGGCGCGAATTTCCCATCGGCTGACAGGCACAAGCCGCCGTCAACCAATCAGCGACCGGTGCCTGGGCGCCGTGCTGCTTGGGCCTGTTTCAGCTGGAAAACCGCGCGGCCCAGCCCAAAAGCAAGCCAGCACACAGCATGCTGCATTGCCTACTGTGTACAGAGATCAATCTACAACGACTACACTACCTACTAGGCATCTGCCCGTCGATATATGTGGGTACATGCGTACATGTCTGGTGTAGACAAGTACTGCCTTGCTGTGCTCTCTCACTACGTTGCCAGCCTCACCTGCCTGCCGGCCCCTGCCCCTGCCGGCCCGTGCATACACTATTGATGATGCCCATGCAGATACATACCTACATACTATGTAGTATGTACCTACCACTAGTAGGTACTTCCCATGTATCATTGCCATCAGCACAACCACCATCCTCCGTCCAAGCCACGCGACTCCAGCCGTTCTTGAAACAAACATGGCTCGACTCGTCCAATACGCAGGTCCTCGCAGCCACTTCTCCATGGCGCTGTAAAACTCACTGCGAGGGGCCGAGTATGCCACCGTTATATAAACTCCTTCTGGCGAGTCCCTATCTGCTCCCCTCGTTGCTAGCCGCTCGTCAACGCGCAGAACACATATGAGGGTCGAGCTTCTCGTTGCCGCTTTGCTTACCTGCGCCTACGCCTATCCAGCAGCTCACAGTGAATCGTCGCTTTTCGTCACCCTTGCACGTGCCAATATCACCCACGTAGAAGCGCTGGATGTTAACGAGGGCACAAAGACCCCCAAGCTTGTCACAACCGGCACCTTATTAGATAGTCATGTCGCTCAGGTCGGCAACAAGCCTTCTGTCCCTGGCACGCACACAAGCAACACCATCCTTGCCATCACCAGTACACAGTCTGCCAAGGTCCCTCCTCACCACCCTCAGCCCCTCGCTCGACGCGCCCTTGTCGCCTCTGACTGCCAAGGCCCAGAGCTCCAAGCTGTCAAAACTGCCCTCAAGACCTGCGCTATCATGGCCAGGAGGGCCGCCAACAGTGTTGACAATCGCGCCAAAATGATCAAATATTTCAAGTATGTATACCGAGCCTGAGCTGGATGCTCATATGCTGATGATGACGACCCAGGTCCATATCCCCTGATGTCGCCGACACCGTACGCAGTGTCTTCCATAAAATTGCCCAAGACTGTGAGAGAACCATGTCAGGATTTGCCCACCTGCGCTGCGTTGACATATGGAATGGTGTAAGTTGGCGCCCCAACTTCAACAAAGCAGGCCATGAAAACTCATATACTTACTATCACTGCACCCAACGCAGTGCAACCATGAAGACTACCTAGCCGCCGCAGCAAGTTCCATCGACGAAATCGTCGTCTGCCCATCTTTCTTCACACTGTCTCCGCTCAGCAGCACGTGCCACGAGATAGACCAGCCTGGCACGCTCATCCATGAGATGACGCATTTAAATCAGGTTCAGAGCACCAGCGACGACGGCGGCTATGGATACAACGCTGTTCGTACCTTACAGATTCCGCATAATTTGAAGCATGCTGATACCTATCGGCTCTTTGCCCAGTGTAAGTTCTCCACCAATGGGTAAAATGTTACCTGGGTTATCCATCACAATGTCTACACCGCTAACTAGGAAACAGCTTTTTTCTCTACCTCTCCCGAGAAATGCTAGATAGCACACAGAACATGTAGTACTTGTGCCACGCCTATTTCAAAGAAGATTCACTTGAGATCAGAACCACTTAGGCAACTTCACCACAACTTAGCGCGTTGGATCGAAAAGTACTGTTCAAGTCGCCCACCACCCACCACCCCCCTCCCGAGGAATCGCCTGGCTGCCATACGTAAGATTATCAACTGCGAGGAGCAATCTTGAAGGTAGCGACTGGGAAGTGGACCTAGTGTCCAAGAAGATGGCTAATCATCCTACCTCCTATCATACTCACCGGATAACCAAGGCAAACAACGACTAGGGAAAAGAGTACCCCGATAGGGAGCAATATGAAATTGATGTTTGTCGGGGCTCATGAAGTGTGAGAACGGGGAGTGGGCAGAACAGATATATAGAGAGAGAGACTTGAACCAATAATTCACCCTAGAAAGATACAGAATCCTTTTCAGCATATCCAAAGGGACCCAGTCCACATATAAAATCCATCAAACGCTCAGAGACGCTGTCTCACAAGTACTTTCAATCTTACTGCCAGGAATGCTCTGCCTCGTTGGTCTTAGTCAGCCACACCACGTGATATTGACTTTTTCCTGTTAGTTAGCACCAAAGCTTCGCTCTGAGCTCTGAGGGTACCCCGATGAACAGCACCACGCTTGATGCGCCGTCCGCAAGTTGCCTGCCAAAGAGCAGTGCATTCTCTTAATTCTCCCCACATACACCACATCTGGATCTCTGACGACCAGCTGACAATCGCTGTCAATCGCTTTTTTCGCTACCCATGCCAACACCAGAAGCGCCAAGGCAGTCATGTCCCGGGACCATTGGAGGCTAGGAGGAGAGCTGCAAGGCGTCGCATGACCATCTCCGCCGGTTTCTTTCCACAGGAAAACTTGCCGTCACCCTTCAGCCTCGGTACGCTGTTCGGCTTTCGCAGAGACCCGCAGCCATCCTGGCGATATCAACCCCCCTCGTTGCCAAAACCCGCAATGCCCGTGGATTCTCGTGAGTTGCCCGCTCTATGGATATAGGACTTCTGTAATAATTCTGACAGCCCTTGATGTTTCGGACGTGACTTCGGTACCCTCGAATACTGCACCAGCCAACTTGCCCGTAAGCCCCGCATACAACCACTATGCAACCGGCGACGCGCGAGCGGACCCGAATCACATCGCGCTCAATTCCTCAAAAGCATTGGAAGTGATTGTTAGAGACGACCCTGCGGGTTTGGAGACTGCTCCCGAGACCGGGACTGCTGCTGTTACAAGAGTCGATGATACAATGAATGAGGTGGCAGACATCCACGCATGTTTCGAGGACTTCAAGTCTAGGATCGCGATTGAAAATGGCCCAGATCAGAAACTCGTATACAAAGCCTTCACGTTGTCATGTCCACCATGCGCCAATATGTGGGCATACAATGTCCTGGTGGTCGAGCATCTGCTGAGATTCAAGTGGGATCCCATGCCACTTTTCACGCTCGCGGACCAACAAAACAGACCTTTTGTTCTTCCGCCTCCGTACACTCTAGCACATCGAAGGTTTCTTGAATGTGTTCAAGAAATATCCATCACCTTTCCAAAGTATAAACAGGAGGTTCACAGCCTTTATATGAGACTCGCAGAGGTAGCCGTCAACGCCGATAATGCCACGAATGCCGTACAAGATGCTGAACTTGTCTCGCTTTGTAGGCAATTATGGCAGGCTTCTCATTTTTTGGACCCGAAGCTTGACAGTGCTACTATCGGCATTCTATGTGCGGTTGTTAGCAAAATTCAGGATCAGCATACTGGAGCAGCTTTACTTTCGATGCTCACCAAAATTTATGAAAAGTCCGGACCAAGGCATGCACTTATGCATATGATCTCGCAAGTTTCCATCACCCGGGAGCGATGGGCTGTCGCCCTCAATGTCTTGCGCTGTGTACCACGGACGTTACTCCTCGATGCCCTACCTATGCTCACATTGCGTCTCTCCTATGCCCTCGAACGGAAGACCAGAGTTGCGACAAGTGTGCATAGGGAACGCTGGAACATGTGGCTGAACCTGCTCTTTCAGTATGAAGAAGTATCCGGCCAAGACACGAGTCTCTTGGATGTAGCCATCGATGCACTCGCAAAGGATGTTTTCCATTCGGTTACGAAGACTTCATGCGCTCGTCGCTTCGCCGATCGCTCGCGACCGGAAACACTGCTTAGAGCAATCATCTTCGCCTTGTCGGAACAGGATGCATCTTACACGGCAGCCAAAGTCATCATGACGCAGCTCATCGAGTCCACAGTCGTCGTGACACAGAACGAGCCGGGCAAAGTAGAGGAAAAGTTGGCGAAGATGCTCCTGTCATTCAAGAAAGCGTCACTTCCCTACTGCAAACTTACAGATGCGGTAGCCGCTCTTCTGGCGCAGCATGGAACCACGAGCTCTCTCGCGAAGTTCATGACCATACTGCAGCACAACAATTTTGTCATGGGCGATACCACCGCTGTCGATGCTGTTATTCAAAAGAGAGTGGCCGATCTGCAGCAGCAGACTGATTCCTTGTCGAATGCGCAGCGTCAGCATCATGCATTGAATCTACATAATTGCCGAACCGTCTCAAGTATCCTCAATAGGATAGCTTCCGTTCCCGCTGCCAAGCGCCAGTCCGTGAAGGCTACGACGTTCTCAACCATGCGAGCTCGATGGCAATTCGAACACATTATGAATCGTGCCGACGCACTACGCGCTCTACCACTTGCATTTCGCAACTTGAGTGCCGACATATCGCCGGAGAATCGTGTGACACTCATTCACCAACTGGCCCACCAATACTCTCTCGATACGACGCGCACTCATCGCGAAACATGGCGAGCCATATACTATCTGTATCGTCACCTACGAGAACACTCTCTCAGCATTGGCCCTCTATTCTCTAGAGCCGTGGTCCGCGTGTCCATCATCCGTCCCTTGTCGGAGCACCGATTCGTCAGCGCACGTCGGCTGATCTGGGTATGTCACCTCGTAGCTAGGGTTGAGGGTGCGGACGTAGCGAAGAAGATTGAGAACGATTTCTGGCTTTGGCGTGGCGATTTGATAAAGTATGCGAAGCGTATACATGACAGTATTGGGGCGAACAGGATGGAAAAGGCACATATAGGGAAAATGAAGAAGCTCGGTTTGATATGAAAGGGGCGCATAGCGAGCCTGTATGGTAAATGACGACACATCCATGAAAGCGCTTTGATTGGGGATGCCTTGATACTATAATGGATGTCTATTGGATGTCTGATCTGTGAAAACTGATAATCGATAGACTTATTGCATGCGACTAGCAAAGTCACTATCAGCCATAACAAGCTAGGATAAGCTCCTTCGTACGGCACCTTCCCGATATCCTCCACACACACCCTGGGCTTCCGATTGAACCCGCATCCAGAATCTCTTCTCGCCATAGCACACATAAGCTTCAGCTCTATCCAGTCTACCAGGTAGAGGGCTGGAGGTTGCACCCTTGGGCTTACGGGATCCCTGTGTATCCGCTCTGTGCCGTGCAACGACGTCATTCTGCAGGATTTGAGTACAGCCCAGCGCATATCCGCTGCGGAGCAAACCCAGTTTTTACCGTCGCTGTTGCTAGACTCCTTGACAAGCGATTTGAAATGGACCCGAACGCCCCTCCGCTGAGACCGACCGTTGAGCAACTGCGTCATGTTGCGAATACTTACCCGATCATCGACCACCATGCCCACAATCTCCTTCTCCCAACACATGCAGACACAGTACCCTTTGAGACTATAACAACAGAAGCCCAGGGGCGAGCACTACGAGACACGTTCAAAACACTGTCGCATCTTCGAGCAGCAGGGCAGCTCCGGCAACTGTACGAGTGTGGAGAGGAGGCCGACTGGGAGGATATCTTACAGCAAAGAACCGAATGGCTCCGCACCGATCCGGAGAGACTACATCAGCGATGCTTCGACGGGGTTCATGCACTAATTATCGACGATGGACTAGCAGGACCGGAGAGAGTCTTCCCCTACGAATGGCACGACCGATACACAAAGGCTCCGTGTAGGCGAATCATACGCATCGAGACATTAGCAGAGCATTTGATGGAGAGAATTGTCCGAAAGGCCAAGGAGGACGACCTGGCCAAGACCAAGTTCCTTCCCGACACCTGGGTCACCTTTACGGAGGATTATGAGCGCGCAATCCAGGATGCAATCGATGATCCCGAGGTCGTTGGTTTCAAGACGGTTGTATGCTATCGGACTGGGCTTGATATTGAGCCCGAGTACCAAGTGGCTGCCAAGGCCGTAAGCTATCCGTTTGAGCGTTACGTGAAGAACTGCGTCCGCAAACGAAGTTATAGGATCGAAAAGAAGGCGCTCAACGATTACATTGTTTTACGAACATTGGAGATTCTTTCAGAGCGAGCACCGCAATCGGATTCATTCGCAAAACCACTCCAGTTTCATACGGGTCTTGGTGATAACGATATCGGTCTCCTGGAAGCTAACCCTGCATTCCTGCAACCACTGATCGAAAACTATTCAACCGTCCCGTTCGTACTATTACACGCAGCTTACCCATACACGCGAGAAGCAGGCTATCTTGCAGCGGTCTACCGCCATGTTTATCTTGACATTGGCGCAGTATTCCCCATGCTTAGCAGAGACGGCCAGGGGGCGGCCTTACGACAAGCTATGGAACTGGTACCAGGGAGCAAGTTGATGTATTCAAGCGCTGGAAGATGGTTCCCAGAGACATTTTGGCTTGCTAATATCCAATTCCGTCAAGTCTGGCTCGAGGTATGGCTTTGCTACCCTATATAAGTACATTCAGTCTCTAATGCTCTCAGCTACTCTTGGAGAATATTGAGAAGGGGGACTTGACCCCTTTCCAAGCCATGGGCATGACAAAAGACATACTTTTCCACAATGCAAATACATTGTATGATCTACGCTACGAAGCTGTCTTCGACGAAAGGATTCCGAATGTATATAGACAGCTCGATTTCAATGCCAAGACCGATCCAAGCTCATCGCACAAATCACCTATCGTATCACCTGCCGGAGATCCCGGCCTGTCAAACCAGAGTAGGAGTTTCGAGACACCTGCTGCGAGATCGGTTTCGCCATACCCACCACCATCTTTCCCGCCTCCACCAAAGGCGCCCCAGGTGTATGATATCAATCGTTTGGACCGTCTCAGGCAAGCCAACACAAGCATTAAGTTTGTTTACATGCAATGGACAGACTATACCGCTCTTGTTCATGAACGCATCATTCCGATCAAAGCATTCGACCGCATGATCCGTGGAGGTGAGCGCCTTGAGGTGCCTCAAGGTAGTGGAGCCAACAACTCCCATAACGATTCTCTGACCTCAATGGACCACAATACTGGTTTGGCGTATATTGAACCTGATTTGCGCTCGCTGCGAATTAATCACAGCAAGGACGGGTTACCATCTGCGACAGTACTGTGCTATTCACGAGACGCGCTAGGCAACGCGCGAGCAGAGTGTCCGCGGAACAGCCTTGAAACCCTTCTCAATAATCTCCAATACAACTTCTCTACCACGCTTCTTGTCGGCTTTGAAATTGAAGTCACGTTTTTGTCCCGCAACACAACAGGCACCTCTCCATCCTACGAACCCCTGAGCAAGACCAAAGCCTGGGGCGGCATCGTGGCCGAACGAAGCCTCCAGCTCCCCTTTCTTTCTGAAATTGCGCTGGCATTGGATGAAATGGACATCGAGGTCCAGCAACTCCATGCCGGGTCCGGACCAGGGCAGTACACGTTTGCACTTGCGCCGCTGCCAGCCTTGTCCGCTGTTGATACCTTGATCCAGGCACGACAAGTCATCCAGCAAATTGCCGCACACAATGAAGTACGCGCTACCTTGCATCCCAGACCATGTCAGGGAATAGCTACAGCGGCACATGCGAAGATGCTACTGGAGCCGCCGGACAGAGACATGCAGTTCTTCGTCGGCGGTGTACTCGAGCATCTTGCCGCTATTTGCGCCTTCTCCCTTTCAGGAGAAGCCAGCTACGGAGGAGATATAATCGACGACCACCAGTACGTCTCTCGTACATGACCATCTGCTGCTGCTGCTGCTGCTACTACTAATCGACGCAACAGTGCCAGAGAAGCGTGGTCAGCCTGGGCAACCCAAGCGTGCGAAACACCGCTCAGCCGCATCTGCCCCGGCACCTGGACGCTACGCACCCTCGATGGGCTCGCAAACATGTATCTCGCACTCGCCGCCATCCTCGCGGCCGGCCTGCTTGGCCTACAGTCCGGCGCCACGGTGTTTCCCCACCATGACGTGCCGGTGCCTCCGTCGGCGCTGGACGAGCCCGGCAGACACCGCTACGGCGTCGTGCAGCTGCTGCCGCGCAGTCTTCCCGAAGCGCTGCATGCGTTGGAGCGCGACGGCGCGCTGCGCGAGTCCATGGCGCATGCGTTGGTGGCCGGCTATGTTGGCGCCAAGGAGACGGAGATGCAGCGGTTGGCGGCGATGGGAGAGCGGGAGCGAAATGTGTGGCTTATCCAGCGGTATTGAAGCGTGACAGCGGGGTAAAGGAGCCATGGACGAGGCAAGTTGGCGGAGCATAGAGTCAAGAAATAGAGATAGTCACCCTGCTCCTCTACAGAAACCATGGCACATTGGCACATGAATCATGCTCACGGACAGCAACGGTGATACCTATATATATAGGTATATATATATATATATATATATATACGGCAACGACGCAGACAATGCGAATGGTAAAATTATGCAACTATCCAAAGGATAAAAACAACGAACTATACACCTGCATGACGAATATCTACAACAAGATCATGGCCATGCCAGAGACAGCGGCACCGACGACATACATGCCGAGACTGATGGCTCCGGCGTTGAAGACAGGGGCAGAAAGCGCGGAAGCAGCACCAGTCTTGTTGCCAGAGGAAGCCGAGCCGCTCGAGCTGCCAGTGGCACCACCGCTGACAACGCCCGTCCCAGAGGCGCCGGCCGCCTTCAGAAGGCTTGAGCAGCCAGAAGCAGTCGGAGTAGCAACCGCTGCCTTGGTAGTAGCCTTGCCTTTGAAGTTGCACCCACCACTGACAGCCTTGGCATAGGCGTTGGCGGCAAAGGAAAGCTGCTCCTTGTTGGAGCACATGCCGTACGCGCCATAGGAACGACTGCTGGTGGCGTTCTTGTTGATACCAGCACAGTACTCGCCTCCCTTGAGGCCACAGATGAAGCCGAACATGTCCCCAAAGTCATCCTCGGAAGTCTTATCGGCGACAACGCAGCTGAGGGTATCCATCATGCAGGAGCAAAGCTGAGCATTGGCGGCCGGGGGAAGGGGGTCAGAGACGGCCTCCCACTTACCGGCAGTGGTCTTGGGACAGGAAGCAGCAGCCGTGTTGGTTGGGTTGTAAGCGTTCATCTTTACGCCCACGGGAGTAGCCTTGGCAATTTGCTTGGACAGATTGTCGAAGTCCTGGTTGGTCTTGACGTTTCCGTTGGACACGGTAGCAAGACCTAGACGGATGGGTTAGCAGAGAAAGCTGTGCGTAGGGAACAACATCGACGCACCATACTTGTTCTCCTCCTCAAAATACATGTAGACAATACCACCAGACCACACGCCCGTCATATCCTTGCCATAGAGAGCGCTGACTTCGGAAAATTTGCGGGGCCGGGGCGTGTTGCAACCGTACTCGGCGAAGAAGACAGGAACGTTGTACTTTTCAAAGTTCTTGGTTTGAACATCATAGCCTGATTCGGTGAAGGAAGAGTCACCGCACCACGAGTAGATGTTGTAGCCCCAAAAGTCGATGGCGTCCTCTTCTTTGCCGCAGTCAAAGTAGTTGGCCATGTTCTCGCGGATCTCAGCATCGTCGTTGGTAGCATATCCAACCCCAATTTCGCGGTAGTTCTTGCTTTTGATGTAGGCCTTGGTGTCACGCACAGCCGCCTTGACGAAGGCGCTGGCGATGGTGTTGTTGCCCTGATTGGATACCTCGTTACCAGCGAAGAAACCAAGGGTGTTGTCGTACTTCATGAGCTCGTCGACGACGCTGGTGTAGCGCTTGTAGAGGTCCGTGGTCCATTGTGCGTCGTTACGATTGATGGAGAGTCCAGGCTCGGACAAGTCAGCGACCACATAGATTCCGGCATCAGCAAGTGCTCGCATGCATGTCGAGTGGTCTTTGGTAGGGTCGATTGCGTACACGCGGATGGTGTTGGTCTGGAGTTTCTTCAGGTACTCGATGTCGCGCTTGCAAGACGTGGCATCGGCAAGCGGATCCGTGATCTGGATCTTCTTGGGGTCGGCCGATGTAGAGTTGGAGTTGATTTCCTCTGCCTTGGGTCAGCATGCAGGCGAAGCGACTGACGGCGAGGATGCGTACGTTGGTATGCGACACCCTTCATGAAGCTGGAAGAGGACGTGAGCGAAATGATGTCGAGGGGCAGGGTTTGCTTACAACTGCTCTCCGCTGGCCTTGTGGAAGAATTTTGAGCCCTAGACATCGCAGGTCAGTTCGCGAATAGGGCAGAGGTGGAACAGGGTACAACCTACCTTGATCACGATTGGGTCGATAGCGGCCTGCACGCCGGCGAACAGGGCCGCGGTAGCAATGAGTCCGCGCATGATGCTAAGGATGCTACCAGGGTGTGGAATATGCTGGGGTCCGAAGAAGTGGGAACGAGTGGTCAGATGCGAGGGGGCAGGTGCAAAGAGTTCGTCGGTGTAGTCAAAGAGGGTGAGGCAGCAGCAAGGCGGTGCTGGAGGCCAGAAGGGCAAGGGTGAATTGCAATGTAAAGACTGAGGGGGAGAAGGCGATGTTCGTTCGCACGGAGCAATGGCAATCAGGCAGCCAGAGCGGGAATTAAGAAGGAAACTCGATCGCAGCGAGGCACACGCCTTCTGAAGAGTGATGGCCGTCCCGGCGTACACCCCCTGGCACTAGCCCTGTTTCGCATTCTTGGCCCGAGCGTTGATCTTGGCCTCATCACGTGGCCCGGGCAGAATACGTACACGCAATCTCGAGCACACGCATAGCTTACCTAATCCATGCGACCTCCTTGGGATTTAGCCCAGGAGGGGGGGGGGGCAGATGGCGCCCAGATGGGACTGGTCGATTGCTGTGGGACGGAGATTACGCTTGCTAGAGCCTGCGTAGTACACAGCAGAAGCAGACTTGACACTTTGCTTCAGCACGTAGCTTCTGGACCACTGCCTACCAAGGGCCTACTAGCAATAGAGGCAGCGCGACCAGGCCCCATGGTCGTTGGCGCCCGCTTGCAGTAGCCACGCCCAGCCGTCTCGTCATGATTGCCAGATGCTCAACAGTTTCTCGCCTGCCCGCCGTTCCGATAAGCCGATGGAAGCGCTCTCGCCTACTACCCATGTAAGTTCCCATGTAAGTTCCTACCAGTCCAAATTACTTGCTACCAGGATCTATCTATAGTAAGCACTCTAACCCACCGTCCTTGTCCATGTTGGTCCATGTTTCGTACCCGGCTTGGCGGCTGCGCCACCATTCCCGCCACCCCCTCGTGACCACACGCCAGAACCTCGCTGCGCGGGTGCGAGGCGGCGTGGGCGGGACAGGCCACAGAACCATGGCTGCAAATCAACAACACGCATCCCGTAGCAAAGTGGCTGTCTACCAGGTCGGCGGCCTGTTGTGACCCGGGACCCGTGCGAGCGTGCATGCGTGGAGGCTGCCAAAAGCGACCCATGCTCGTCGCCTCTGACCGCGTTAGCCTTCCTTGGCGAGGTGCCTCTCAATCTCAGGGGAAGGTCGGCCCTGAAAACCCTTTTACCACGATTGCGTCCGCATTCCTCGCCGACGCACTCTCCCCCATCCCTTCCTCCTTCTCTCCCGTGCCTCCCACCCTGCCTCTCGTTTTTCGTCGCGTCGACCGTCTCGCTGCTTGCCGCCCCGCTCCCACCACCAACCCTGAGGGGAGCTGCGAACCGTCACCCCCTGATTCCGACGTGGCTCGCACCACCCACCCACCACAAGCGCCGACTCGCCGCGCGTGTCCGGGCAACCACAACCAACGCCCGCTCCATCCAGCCCATTCACTCGTTAGCTCCTTAGCCCACACTCTCTCACGCACCACCTCAACACCCCAGCACCGGCTTGCTGCTGCTGCCAACAACTCCACCCAGCAACCTTGCACGCCAACGCCGATGCTCATCGTCTGAGGTACGCTCTTCCGACGCCTGTTGTTTGTTTCAGCGTGAGCGACCATGCTCCACCCGCCAGGTACTGACCGCCCGTCTTGCAGACCCTGCCCCGTACGTTAGGTAGACCACGCCCGCACGATGTCTGGACATCCGCAGGGCGGCCACTATGATGACGGCTACGGCCAGACTCCGGCCCAGCAACCCCACGGCCAGGACGCCTATTACCAAGACGACCAATACGGTCAATACCACGATGACGCTCGTGGCCAGCACGCCCAGGCCGGCCAGTACCAGCAACAAGGCGATGCTTACTACGATGAATCGTGCGTCCCTAGCCAAGTTCGACGCTGTGCTTTTGGTTCACTGACTTGACCGCAGGGCATACTACGATGGCCAACACGGCGGCCAGCACTACCAACACAACGCCAACGGCAATGGCTATTACGACGATCGCGGTCAGCAGGGCTACCAGGACGAATACTACAACGACCAATACTACGACCAAGGCGGCGCCCATGAGGGCTATGCCCAGAATGGACAGCAACCTCGTCGTCGCGGCCACGACTCCGAAGAAGACTCGGAAACGTTCAGCGACTTCACCATGCGTTCCGACATGGCTCGCGCCACCGACATGGACTACTATGGCCGTGGCGACGAACGCTACAACAGCTACAACGGTGACGGCGCGCGCGGATATCGGCCACCGTCTTCGCAAGTCTCCTATGGCGGCAACCGTTCGTCGGGTGCCTCGACCCCGGTCTACGGCATGGACTACCAAAATGCACTGCCGGCCGGCCAGCGCTCGCGTGAGCCTTATCCGGCCTGGACGGCTGAGGCCCAGATTCCTTGCTCCAAGGAAGAGATTGAGGACATCTTCCTCGATCTTACCGCCAAGTTTGGCTTCCAGCGGGACAGCATGAGGAACATGTACGATCACTTCATGACCCTGCTCGACTCGCGCGCCTCCCGCATGTCTCCGAACCAGGCTCTTCTATCGCTCCATGCCGATTACATCGGTGGTGAAAACGCCAACTTTCGGAGATGGTATTTTGCCGCTCACCTCGATTTGGACGACGCAGTCGGCTTTGCGAACATGAACCTTGGAAAGGCCAGCCGTAGAACGCGCAAGGCCCGCAAGGCCGCAAAGAAGAAGGCTTCCGAAAACCCAGGCAACGAAGAAGAGACCCTGGACGCGTACGAAGGCGACAACAGTCTTGAGGCGGCCGAGTATCGATGGAAGACGCGCATGAACCGCATGTCCCAACATGAACGCGTGCGACAGATCGCCTTGTACCTATTGTGCTGGGGCGAGGCCAACCAGGTTCGTTTCATGCCAGAGCTCATGTGCTTCATTTTCAAGTGTGCCGACGATTACCTGAACTCTCCCGCTGGCCAAGCTCAGGGAGAGCCCATTGAGGAATTCACATACCTCAACAACGTCATCACCCCGCTCTACCAGTACTGCCGTGATCAAGGCTACGAGATTCAGGATGGCAAGTACGTGCGCCGTGAGCGTGACCATTCCTCCATTATCGGTTACGACGATATCAATCAGCTCTTCTGGTACCCAGAAGGACTGGAAAGAATTGTGTTT
>Ga0182210_1000052_pt1 | contig 20604 bp, 16 predicted proteins | sample G5R1MG_19_FD_129670 | JGI IMG/M metagenome (GOLD analysis project Ga0182210, IMG submission 129670) | Switchgrass phyllosphere microbial communities from Michigan, USA - G5R1_MAIN_03OCT2016_LD1 MG | ecosystem: Host-associated > Plants > Phyllosphere > Phylloplane/Leaf | place: USA: Michigan... | reverse complement strand
GTCGCAGAATACCGCTTCTGGCGTCCTTGCAGCCGCAGGATTTGTGCATTTGGATGCAGCGGCGCACAGGAGGGGGAGTGGGCTGCCGCGAAGAGACTCTTCCGCGATGTTGAGGCGGTAGAGGAGACAGTGGACGCACGCGCGCACCAGAACAAGACGAGGAGAGGTGGCCATGTGTCTGCTGGCTGTGGGTACGATGGGCACAGTGATGGGAAGGAAGGGTCTGCGGCATCGGGGCATGAGTGCAGCAGTGCCAGTTCTTGGGCTGGCAGGAGGATGGTCAAGGATTGGAATTCGTTTTTGCGGAGCTGTGAGAGGGAGGGCGTTGCGCGGTTCTGAGGGGGATTTCGTTGCTGCCAGTCGCGCCGTTTTTGGGAGGGTAGTGCAAGGGAAGGGAAAAGCTACCAACAACTCGTCTTCTGGGATCGGTCATCCAGATGCAATCTACCCTCGCTTTTGTTTTCTGATTTTCTTTTTACTTTTCGCTTCTGCAAAACAGCTTCTTTATGATTCAAGCGAAGCTACCTACTTTCGTTTGCGGGCCCAGAATAGAAGCAGCTCGCTCTCATGCGCGCGACTCCCGCTACATGTGCCATAGTTGTGTGAACGGGTATCAATTATTGTTTTTGCGCCGCCGACTCCATCCCCCGGGCGCCCTAGCCAGAGCATGCTATGTGTATAATGTACAACGCGCTTCTCGGACAGCCAGATGCCGAAAAGCAGAACTCGCTACTCGTTATCTTCGTCGTCGTCGTCATCATCATCGCTTCCGTATCCGACCAGCGGCCCTGTCACAGGTGCTGCTGATCTCTTATTCGACGGCGCAGCGGTATATCCTCGCAGCGCAGCGAGCGTCGAGCTAGAGAGTATACCCGTTTCGTGACTCGATTGTGCGGCAAGGGTTTTAGCACCCGTACCAGCAGCAGAAGCGGAATCGACAGCCTCGTGCGCGTCGCCGCTTTCAAGCATCTGCCGTTCGTGCATACCACCACCGGCTTGTACCTCCTTGGCGGCCTCCCATTCCGCCTTCTCCTTGGCATACCAGACATCGTCTGGTGCCTCGTATCCATCCAGCCCAAAGCTGCCTTCGATCTTGCGCCTCTTATGGCCATCGGGATCGCGCCCCTCAAGTTCGGCCACGTAGGAGGCAGGTAGCGCTTTGCGAATCGCCTCGGCGGCCTGTTCCTCGATGCGTCGGGCCTCGCGCTTGGCGGCCTGAGGATTTGGATCAACGGTTGCCCAGCGGACGTTGAGAATTTCCTGGTGGTCGAGACTTTGGTGGGCCATTGCTTCTTTTGCGAATTGGCTGTTGGCCTCGTTGAGATAGGTGACAAAGGCGACGCCGCGCGCCGTCAGAACGCGTGTGCGCTCGATCTGGCCCCACTCTTGGAAGTGGCGGGAGACGATTTCTTCAATGTCGTCGGTGACGTGTATGCGACCAATATAGAGGGTGCGGTTCTGTCGTTGGAAAGAGCCGACACCGCCCATGTCGTCGCGGTAATCTGAGTGCTTATCGCGGCCAAAGCAGTCAACATTAGAGGGGAATATATCGGTGACGGCGGGCAGGCGGTGCAGATATTCGCAGTCGACGCCCTTTGGGCAGAGGCCGCGCGCGAAGAAGAGGCAAAAGTAGGAGCCAGGCGTCTTGTCGGCCTTTGTATATCCGCTGTCTTTGGCGATGTTGCAGCGCCCCTGCGCCGCCGTCTGGCTGAGGTACTTGTCTTCGCGATCGCCGCCGCTCCATTTGTTGTACCAGATGTTGAAGATGGTGCCCGTCGCCGGTGGCGCTTCCGGCTTGAAGGTGGCCGAGTCGACTTGCGGCCGTGCCGGCCTTCGCTTGCGGCGGATGATCTTCTTGACTCGCTTGCCGTCTGCGTTAGTTGTTATGATTGTCTGCTCTGTCGTTACAGGCGTAAGTGCGGTGCACGTGGACGGCTCGAGCGATGTGTCTGGCGCAAATGACGGCGAGCCGGTGGCGGCAAGAGCAGACTGCGTGGGGGGCGACTGTACTTCGGCCATGGTGTCTGCTTTTGATGGCTATGGAGAGAGAGAGAGCCTCACGTAGGGACTTTGGGAGTTGAGGCTGGACGCCAAGGCAGTGGCGTCGATCCCACGTGATGGCGCCTCTAGTTACCACCCGCGACTCCGACACATTCCATCTAGATACCTACTTGCTCATCCTCACACCCCCATCGATCTCCAGCACCGCCCCATTCACATAGCGACTTTCCTCTCCAAATAAAAACGCGACCACATCACCCACCTCCTCCGGCGTGCCCAACCTCTCCAGCGCGTTCCCCATCCTCATCTTCTCCACAAATTCCCCGCCCTTGACAATGCCCGCATTGCTCGGGGTATCAATGTACCCAGGTGCTACACAATTGACTCGAATGCCCCTGGGCCCTAGTTCCAGCGCAAGCGACTTTGTCATACCGATGAGGCCAAATTTGGTGGTACAGTAGACAGACTGCATAGCGGAGCCGCGGATGCCAGAGATGCTGGAGACGTTGACAATGGAGGCGCCGCGTTGGAGATGGGGGAGCACAGTACGGGTTATGAGGAAGACGCCCTTGAGGTTTGTGTTGACGAGTTGGTCCCAGTATGCGTCGGATGTTTCTTCAAGGGGTATGCTGGTTGGATTCACACCCGCGCAATTGAACACGTAGTCAATCTTGCCGAGGTTTGCGAGGATGGCGTTGACAAAGACTTGCACGTCTTCTGTGGATCCAACGTCGACTCTCTGAGCGAGCGAGGGCGTAGGACATGCTGCGGCCACAGCTTCGAGGCTGGAGACGTCGATGTCACACAGTGCTACGGAAGCGCCCAGAGAGGCCATTTTCAGGGCTGTTGCACGTCTAGATACGTTCATCCGTTGGTCACTATGGTATCCTTGTCTCTTCGTATGCGCAACATGCAACTGGGGACGGCAACGCACCCAATACCGCTTCCGCCTCCTGTGACGAGGACGACTTTGCCCTGGAATGACGGTAACATTTTGGACCCCATATAGTTAGAACGACTGAGAGGCTTCCTTGGGCAGTGCCGTGTCGAATAGGCTCAAAGAGAGAGGAAGAGAGGGATGGCATCGTGATGCAGTCGTTGTAGTGTTCAGGTGCGGAGAAAGTGGGGTGAAATGACTGACTCGCGCAGGGTACAGCCTCCATCACAACGACTAGCTATCAATAATAATCATACACAGGTAACCGCTAATAATTACCTCTTATTCCCCAAGTACAAAACTTTCCCAAACAAGCCATGCAAATGCACACATAAACCAACACCCAATAGCCGTAGGCAACGCCATGCAATGCAATAGTGTGGAGAGAGACTCATCAACGACAGCTACCACTAGGCTGGGCTCTGTCTCGATCTTGACCGTTCGCCTCCCCGCGCTTCTCCCTCTCGTCCATTGCTTTCGGGATAGCCTTCGTGGCTATGGACAGCCTGGTGGAGGTGTCGTCGCTCAGGACGAATTTCCTCTGTTGTATTTTCCCGTGTCTTGGCAGCCTTATCCCCTATTCGCTTCCTTTCACTCTCATCTCGCTGTTTCTTGTGTCTATCCTGACCCACGTCTAATGCAAGTTTCCTCACCTTCTTTACTAAATCGTCCACTTTAAACGGTTTACTGATGATGTCGTCCATTCCGGCGTCACGCATACTTTTTGTCTGTGCATCGCGAACATTGGCGGACACGCCTAAGATGTGACTGTAGCCTGCCTTGCCATCAGCTTGAAGTTGTCGGATCTCTTGTGTGGCGGTGTTTCCGTCTTTGATTGGCATCTCTTGATCCATCAATATACAGTCAAAATAATTCCTGTTGTTCGCATCATCGCTCGAGACCATTCCACGCTCTGCCACAGCATCGATTGCTTCTTGTCCATTGTCTGCGGTAAAGACTTCGAACCCACGCGACTGAAGTTGCCGCCGAAGCACCTTTTGATTGATAACATTGTCCTCTACGAGAAGTAGGGTTTGCTTGTTTTCAGAACGCTGATCACTCTGCGATCTGCATATCGACTTTGCATCGCTCTCCTGTCGGTGCGTCTCTCCCCTCTTTAGGTCGGGCAGTTTTTTCTCTAGCTCCGGAACTTGGCTGGTGTACTTTTCTGAAATAGCACGTGTTTCCTTGTATCGACGGTCCTCGGTGGATTCTGGATGTGACTCTGGTATATATTCGGTTGGAGGGTTTAGTATGGTGGGTTCCAGGTCGCTCGGTGCACTCTTTACTTCATCTAGATACTCCTCTTGGCATGTCTCAACTGGACGCTGTTCGGTTTTGCTTTCCTTTATGCTCTGGAGATTCGAGTTCGCGCGGCTGTAACTAGGTCTTTGTCGGAAAGGCGTCTCTGTTTCAGCACGAGTAGGTGGAGCCGAAGTCTCTGAGCTACTACGAGATTGGAAAGGTGGTCGACCACCGTCACTTGTGCCGTCGGAGCGCCGTACCTTGAAGAAGAAGCCAAATGTCGAGCCTTCACCCTCTTTAGCACTCACGCCAATATCGCCGCCATGAAGGGTGCACACTAGCTTCCCATTAGTGGCTCATCTATGGCTTTATTAGTGCCACTCACATTTCCGGGATATGAAAAGACCCAATCCGGATCCGCCATATTTCTCCTGTGTCTTCGGTGTCGCTTGCCTGTACAATGGATCAATCAGTCGGGGCGAACGATGACACCAACGAAGCCGCAACCCACCTAAATCGCTCGAACAACTTGGCCTGGTCTTCCCGACTGATCCCAATCCCAGTGTCTTTTACGGCGACCATGAGGTAAAGAGCGTCTCCTGAACCCCATTCCGAAGTCATTGTTGAGTCAATGTGAAACTTATCCTTTTCTTCGCTGAAAAAGATGACGTTGGGGGGATATGATGAGGGACGCTTCACGGAAGCACCTAGAGATACGGTTATTTTTCTTTCGCCTTTCTTTCGAGCTGTGAATTTGATCGAATTGGTCATCAAGTTTACCAAGACTAATGCTGTCAGCTGGCCCACTAAGGAATACCAGGAGCAGCATTACCTTGCTTCATGCGGTTCAGATCGGCAACGACGTAGCCTACATTTTGTTCCTCGTAAGAGATATCCATTGCATAATGGAACTTTATATTTTTGGCTTTAAATTCCGAGTGAAAGACGCGGAGAGCTTGTGAAAACTCCCACTTTGGTCGTGTTTCTGTAGACTGTTAGTGAGGCAGACATGACCGAGGCGTACAAACGAACCACGGGGGACCAATGATAGCATCATGGAGTCGAGTTTGGAAAAAGACAGAATATCGTCCACCAGTGTGTTTTGATGGGAAACGCAGAGGAGAATGGTGTCAGCAGCGTCCAGGATGTCGGCGACTTGATCCTTGATATCTTCGTTACCATGTGCAATCTCTCGAGTAACCTCCTTGACCTCTTCGGCCAGATGTAGAACAGCTGAAAGCGGGTTACGGATCTCGTGCGAGACCATGTCGATGAATCGCTCTTGTTGCTCCTTGCGCTCTCTGGCCTCCTGGGCTGCCCTCTCCTGGGTCAATTGTGCTTGTTTGATATCCGTGATATCGATGATGGCACTAATGAAGCCTGCCTGGGGATCGCGACTGAGAGGTTTCAGGAGAAAAAGTCGCCATGGCTCTGCAGCACCATCCGTGGGGTCGGCTACTGCACATCGGAATTCGGTCTGCAGGGTCTCGCGGCTCTCGAAGGCCTTACGGTAGGCCGCCATGACGCGGTCGTAGTCATCGGGATGGATGCTTTCGGGCCAGGCGCGGAACTCGCTGTGGCCTTTGTTGGTTGTCAGCTTGAAGAAGCCATCGTTGACGAAGACGGCCTCGGCGTCCTTGTCCAGGATGGCCAGGCCGGTGGGCAGCAGCTCGGCGAAGCGCTGGAACAGCGACGTCTGCTGCGAGTCGGCCTGGTTGCCGACTGAGTACTGCTTGCCGGCCTGATGGTCCTGAGTCTTGAGCTGGCGGCCAGGGTGGCCGCGTTCCATGCGGTCGAGGCCCTCGATGGGCATGTAGCGATCGACGCTGGGGTTCTCGAGCAGCTGCGCCAAGACGCCCTGGCTGCGGCCTTCCTGGTCGGTAACGGTGCTGAGCAGCAGCTGCGCGTCGCCGGCGACGGCCCCTTCGTCGAGGAAGTAGTGGGCGGCTGCGCGGGCCCCTGTCAGTGAGCGGCCCCGCAAGACTCGGGGAGCGGCCGACTTACCCACCTTGACCGTGCGGCCGCGGTAAACGGTACGCAGCGTGCCCAACGCTTCTAGCGCATAACTATCGCGAGCGCGCGTGCCCTGCCCGTCGCGGCCGCCGCGCGCCTTGCCCCAGGCGAGGTTGTGCACCACCGTCAGTTCGCTGCCCCAGAAGAGGGCTGCACAATGAGGCATCGGCAGCACGCATGTATTGACGATGCATGCCAGCGTCGCCGGCCACGCCTCGTGCGGCCCCAGGGCGGTCTGCGACCTGCCCACAACGTCAGCAGGAGTCGAGAGGAGAGTGGGCATGCAGCATGCCGTCGCCGAGGCCTCACCAGTCGCTGCTCAGCAGATTCTCCCGGTTCAGGTCGGACACCGGCAGCCCCGTGGCCGAGAGCTGGTCGAGATTCTCCATGGTGCGCGAGCAAGGCGAAGCGGGCGAGGAAGGGAGCGTGGGCGTAGGATCGGCCTGCGATCTGCACCCTTGGCTGTCGGTGACGTAGTAGTCGACGTCACGGGACATCTCACACGTGACGGCAGCGCAGCAGACCACCTGACCTTGTCGTCCAAATCTATGCGTCTTCGGCGTGATGGTCTCTATTTTATTTCCCTCGAGCTATACCTGTATGCCTTGTTGCCTCCTTGATCCTTGACTGTTTATCATTATTAACGGTAGGGCGTTATCATATTCTACGCGCATCCCTTGTTCCAATAGCGAGTGCTACGACACGATCTACTATGTAGATGAAATTGTGTAAGGTTACAATAACGCTATAAATCTCTTATGATATAGCCAACCCTACTCACTGAGCACACGCCACGAGATAATGACCGAGACACGGATACAGCTACCCGTCGCAACTCGTGCTTAGCAGGGGACCGGCCCGTCCATGTGTCGGGATCATGCCTTCTTCTGTACCACCCTTAGCCTTCCTCTCTTGACGCGCGCAACTCAACTCGCCCAAGCACAAGCACAACTCGGGACCCTGACACGCTGTGTTTTGAGTTTTTCTCGCTGTTAACATGCCTCTGGACAATGAACCCACCCCGTCGTCCAAGAAGTGCGTAACCGCGGCCGACAAGTCCACATGGCGCTCCACTCGAAAACCTCCTTCTATTCCCAACGCTCGTCCACGGAGCCGCCGGCCTTCAACACCATGATCAATGGTCTGGCCGCGCCCACGCGCAATCTCACCGCCCTTGCGCGCGAGGAGCGACACTTTACGTTTTCGCACTTCACCTGCGAACACGCGTGGGTCATTGGAAACATCCTGCGCAACGCTCTGCGAACGGCGGATTGCGCTTGTCTCATCGACATTTCGCTTCCCGCGCTGACGCTGTTCCACGCGCCTAGCATGCCGGGCGTGATGCCAGATAGCGAGTTGTGGGTGCAGAAGAAGAAGAACACGGTGTTGCGATGGGGTCACAGTACGTGGTACATGGGCTGCGCGTTTGACTGGGACTACAAGCGGTTCGCAGAGTATCATGCCATGAGTGGCGACGAGTGGGCCAAGTACACCATCGAGGGTGGCGGATATCCGGTATTTGTCAAGGGTGTCGAGGGCAGCGTTGGATCCATTGTCGTCGTCGGTGTGGACAGCGAACAGGCGCATGGATTGGTCGTCCAGGCAATCAAAGAATACAGGGAGTTGAGAGAGGGAGCTAAGGGCTTGCCGAAGAGCATGTCCATGAGTTGACCACGCCATCATGATCATGGGGGGAGGGGAGAGAGAGACAGAATAAGGTCTGGGTCAAGTGGAAGACTTCGGCAGAAGCACGCAAAGCGAGTTATCATCTGCGCGTACTACAAGACAGAAGAGTCTGGGCTCTTGTTCGACCCTGACAGCCTCCTCTCTGCGCGAAAACCGAGTCGCCCACCAACCGCGTCGAAAGCTATCGAGTAATCGAACAAGAAGCTGCGTCCTGTGTTTATATACGGTGGCGCAGTCTGGTTCAAAGGGATCACCGCACTTGGGCTGGTCGATGGGCCTTCGCCGACGACAAGAGATTGCAACACCACTGGCTTATCCAGAGACGGAAATCCGATTACAACATCGGTTCCCGGCGTTACACGCTTGACCCACTGGGCGTTACCATTTTTATTTGGATTCCGAACTTGCACCGTGGGTATCGCGACACCCTGGTTCGGCCTCAAGTACATCTGCGAGATGCCAGTATCGACGAGTGCAGAACCGCAGCTCTGTCCTCCACCGTTAGCAGTGAAGCACATCGAGGCCATGGTCCAATCTCTTGGATCCTGGTCGTGCGCGACACCAGGCTCAAGATCCATGAACTCGAAGTTTCGTGTATTCTCTGTGGTTAAGCCCAACTGCACCCCTGCTTTCGAGACAATATAGCCAGTTCGCATCGATACCGACGATCCATCCAGAGTGTGGATGTTCAGAAAGGGATTGAGTCTCGGCATCCCAAATGACATACCGTCTCGTGGCTGGTTCCTTCCGAAGCCTACCCCCATGTAGGTGATATATGAGGTGTCTCGCTCCACCGGCGCTTCGCCATTGGGACCGGGTGGGCACTCGAACTGGTCTTTTTCCGGATCATATGCCGGGCATCGCCAGCTCTTATCCACGATCAACACTGGCACCGTGGCAGTGGCATGCGAGCCAGCCTCACCTTGGAAGCTTACGGGTAGCTCGACGAGGCGGCCTACATATAGGATTTTGCTACTTGTAAAGAAGTGGTGTGCTGGCCTTCCGATGGAAGAGGATATGTTTGGTAGGATAGGGGAGCCAATCAACAAGCCAGTCGATCCGGTATCGACCGGCATTTCGATCTTGACGCCTTGGATGGTGCACATGACTTGCGGTTCATGTTGGATGCTGAATTCATATATGAATGGTATGAAAATGGAGTCGGTCAAGGTCGAGAAATGGCCCTGTTGTGATGTTGGATTTGGAGACATGGCACCGATCTTGTCGGCGTAGCGACAGGTAACCACAATCAGAAGAAGCAGCGCGAGAATACATGAAATCTTCCAGGTTCTTGCATTCATCTGGGTGTTGATTGAGCTGGAAGTTGTTATGGACTGTGCTGCGGTCGGCTGGAAGGGCAGCTTGAAGCCGTCGGTCCTACTAGCTGTTTGCAAATGTGGGGACTCGCTGCAATATTCGCTGGCGAACGACGCGAAACAGACACGCTAATTAAGCCTCGTCAATGAAATATCCATCTGCCATAGTGCCTGTCGACTACGTACTTGGCAGATGATTGCTGGCAGCGCAGTTGAGCGCCCTGGGAGTATCCCCGCTTCGGTGAGTTGACAGGCCGTGTCTTCCGCACTCCGATTCACTGTCTCCACTACAGAAACACCGGTCCGCTACCATGGCTCTCCAGCATAAAAGACCATGCTCTCATATCGCAAGCCCCGCCTTCTTGGGAGACGCTCATTTTGACAGCTGCAAGCCACCCAATACGTCTGTTAAGCGGCCCACGTCGCAGATCACACGTGACGATACATTATGCAAGCCCTGTCGCAGCCGAGTCGTGCGTGTGTAATCACCGGTAACCGCTCTCCGTCAGCATCCCGCTTGAACATGGCGCTTGGACAGATACGCGATACCACCCAGGGTCTGTGAGGGTTAATTTTATCCCTTCTCAGATCGAACTCAGAGTCGGCGCGTACTCACTATGGGCCGCTCCCCTTCACGATCGAGCGACGGCGCAGACGCCTCCAATGCTCGCGTTGAGCCTCAACTGCTCAAGGCGATCGAAGAGAAGAAACACCAAAACGCCATCGCCATTATTGAGAATGCAAAAACCAAGGCACAGCCGCTCGACCATCTCTTGCGCATCGGCTTGATGCGCGCCGCTGAGCGGGGCAATATCGAGATTACCGAATACCTCCTCGCGAACGGCGCCAAACCAGATGGTGCGCCAGGAGGTCGGGCTTCGCCCTTGCTCAAGGCAATCGAGAAGAACAATGTTGGCGTTGTGCAATTGTTACTCAAGTATGGCGGCAACGTGGACGCGCAGGACAAGCAGGGACGAACCGCGCTCATGACGGCCGCCTGGAAGAACCACTTCCATATCATGCAGGAGTTGTTGCGGTGCAACGCAGATGTCAATAAAAAGGATAATACGGGGCGGAACGTACTACACAATTTGGCTGCAGACAAGCATTGCAACTGGGGTCGCGACGTCATTGCCGAGCTGTTGAGGAAAAACATTGCGATTGATGGGCCAGAGGGTCAAGATGAGCAGAAGAGAAGTCCTCTGCATTGGTCAGCAAGCACGGGTAAAAAGGAACTTTGTGAGATGCTCCTGAGAAGAGCAAGGCTGCCTCGAGCCAACGTAAACGCGATAGAAATCAGACAGAAGACACCGTTGCATCTCGCTGTCGCGCATGGAAGAGACGATATTGTTGAGCTGCTGCTTACGTACGGGGCAAATGTCATGGCCAAGAGCGACGGGAAATGGACGCCCCTGCACAATGCTTGCGAACAAGGCAGTGTCAAGGTGCTAAGAATGCTACTCGGCGCAGGCGCAGACATCAACGCGCGGTTGCTGAACGGAATGACGCCTCTACATGTAGCGGCACAGGCTGGGCATCTTGATATCGTCAAGTGCCTACTTGAAAGAAAGGACGTCAAGCGAGCGGCAAAGGACACGTTTGGCATTACTCCGTTTCTTCGCGCAGCACAGAGTAAGAAGCCTGCGCGGAAGGACATCATCAATATCCTGGCTCCGCACAATCAGGTCGAAGCACTCAGTGAAGACGCACTTGGTGCCGCTAATGGGTTTTACGCCACCGTGGTTGATTTCGGAAATTACCACAATGAAAACATGGTAACCCGGAAAACGGTGTTTGAGCTACTGTACGCTCGGGATACCATCAATCCGAGAAAGCCAGCGGTGAGTATTCTACCGAAAGACTCAAAGGCAACGAATTTCCGATGGATCCACTTGCCAGCAAACAACATGGCCTGGGTGGAGGCACTCCTGACCAAGGCCTTTATCGAAGAGGGTGCAAATGATGTCGATGGCTTCAAGGCCCTTGAACGATCATTCAGCCACCAACATCGTGGACAACAAATACACTCGCATTTCATGAGGCCCATGTGTCAGAGTGTGCCACGCGCACCAAAACAGCACGACGAACGTGATCTATCCGATGGGGCTACAAAAAACCAGCCAACCATTGTTCTAAATAGTGGCACAGGACTAGGAATTGATGCTGTAGCTGGGGCATTTGAAGGCTCTGTCTCGCACAATCCCCGAACCCCCGTACGAACTGGGACCACGAGCACAGAGTATACCGATTGGACTGCCGGATCAGGGTCGATCACTACGGCAGGCAAGGAGAGCAAAGGAAAAGCCAAGACCAAAGCTAAGAAAATGGCACATTGGGGTGGGTCGAGGCCAGCTGGGAAGCGTACCGCTGGCACCGACACACCAACTCGGCGTCCAGAGCAACTTGCCCACCGAACAAATACCAGTTCTTCACTGAGTAATAGTGGGCATCTGCGATCGCCTGGAAGCCCAGGACGTAAAGATCCAACGGCATCCGCAAAGGGTAATATTTTCTCTTTCATGCCTTACCTGCATTTTGAAACAGATCGCCGACGGCAAGAGATGCAAAATGCAATCTTGCGAGCGCAACTGTTGAAAGAACGTGAGAAGCATGAGGACCGAATCGTCAAGCCGGTTGTTCAGCGAGCATCGACGTATGACGAGATGCTGCTCAGGGCACACTTGTCCTCATCGCAAGTGTCACTGCATGTGCGGCGTACACTCGACCAGTTCTTCTATCACAACATCGATACTCAGTCTCGCGATCGCGACCAGGTCGTGTATCGATACCAAAATAAGTCGTTTGATCCGCAAAGTGGAGATCAAAAGATCTTCATGGTGGATACCCTCTGGCTATGGATACTCGGCAAGGATCTGATTGTGACAGCATTCCCCCAGCGGTGGCAGCAGCCTCGTAACGATCCACTCAATGTTCTAGACGGCGTCATTGAGGACATCAACAGCAAGACTCGCGATCCGGTACGAAGCGTATATGATCTTGCCATGATCATCACGAGTAGATGCAGTGGAATGTTCGATAGACATAGGATCGGAGACGAAGATTACCAGTTCCTGGACATGTTTGAATCGACCATTGGCGACGCCACGGAGACGGAGACGATGCTATTTGATGAGTTTAATACGGCATCGCGTCAAGCCTCAGCCTGGTTACAGCATCATCGCCGTCCGAATCGATTTTCACGACATCTAGAAGCGGAGGGTAGACAGCGCGAACATATGAATCGCCGCAACACGACGCATCACTCGCACGACCACGCCTTGATGAATCCGCCAATTCGAGAAGAGCAGTTCAACTATGACGATACCGACCGCACGGCCGCTCAAGCTCCTCTCTTCGTTGACAAACTGCTCGATATTGGTGCGGAGACCGATCTCCTACGAGAAACAAAAGATATCCGCGACGAGCTGAACATGATCGCCAAGGTTCTTGATGATCAGCGTCATGTAATTCCAGACATGGAGGCCAGTATCCTTGATATCTACCGCGAAGAGCATAAAAGCCAGCAGGAACTTAAAAGGAGGTTCAAAGAAATGGTGAAGACCATTGAGACGTATATCAAAGACCTGGAGCGCATGGACAAGCAGGCTGAGCGCATTTACAAATCCATCACCGATTTACTCGATCTCAAACAAAAACACGCCAACGCATTCGAAGCGCGATTTGCGCGCGACCAGGCCGCAGGAACCGCAAGACAGAGTCAGACAATTATGGTGTTTACCATCGTTACTATTATCTTCCTGCCTCTGTCCTTCATCGCCGCCATGTTTACCATCAACATCGAGGAATATCCTCACAAGCCCGACGGCGATGAGCCCTCACTTCCGCTCTCGTTTGTGAGCAAATGGATGTTCGGAATCGGCTTTGCTATCAGTATCCCGTTCATCGCCATTGCTCTTTCTTTCGATGCAATTGGCGACTTCTTCCGTGAAGTGCGGCGACGTTTCCGCGATCACGGCGCAAACGATGATCAGGCTCAGCCACGCAAAGGGGTCATCGGGGACGGCACGACCGACATTGAATATGCTGTCGATATGCGTGCACTGGAACAGGCTCTCAGCGCGGGTCGAAGTATAACCGTACGTCCAGACGGTCGACGCAGCATCGAGAGCTATCTGGGTAGTGCACGGTGGACCGATGGCGGCTCCGTCATCCCAGTGACGAGCCGGGGCATGGCGGGGGCTGGCGAGAAGAATGCAACGATTCTCACGAACACGAAAGGTACCACACCCCTTGCTGGGCGATTGAGTGTAGAGAGACCGAGGCCGAGTGAGCGGATTAGTACGGGCTTTCGTATGAGGGGGAGTATGGACATTAACCGCCCATGAGCTGAAGGCTATCATAAAAAAAAATGCGTAAATAGTGGATACCCTGGCGCTCTTGGAACGTAAGCAAAGAATCTTATAATGCATATCAAAACACACCCTCAAGTAAACTCAACACACAGATGTGCCAAAACAAGACATCCATCAGAAAATACCTGCAGCCAATCCCATCTTCCCCAAATCACTGGCCCCTCCTTTCTTTGTCCGCATTCTCTCGCCTCAACCTTTCCAGTTCGGCAAGATACCGATAGCGCTGCCCGGGATCCGTCAGCGTGCCGGGAAACCGCTGCTGCACTGCCGTCTGTCCAGGCACGTAGGCACGCCTGCCATACATACCCAGCGGGCCCTGCTGCGTCACCAGCGGATCCATCATCGCAACACCAGGCGCCAGAGCCGCACGCGGTGCCTGTGCATGTGGGCGCTCTTGCGCGTGCCGCTGCTGCTGCTGCTGCTGCTGCTGCTGCTGGTTCCTGGCGGCGAGAACGGGTGCGTTGGGCCCGAGGAAGGTGTCGGGGTTGGCAAAACTTCCGGGTATATGGGCGGGTAGCCGCCAGCCAGGATGGCTTCGCGGCGGCAGTGCGGTGTAAGCGTGTGTGGAACTTGCCCTGCGAACTGGGGTCTGGATGGAGGGGAGGGGAGGATGGGAAAGGCTGCCGATAATACCACTGCTTCCTCGCGTTCCACTCCATCGCCCCGTGCCATTTCCTTCTTCGAAATACTCGACGAAGACGGGCACGCCATTCTCGTCGGCCACCATGGCCTGCGCGCCTGCAACGGGCGGGCCTTGTCCGGGGTTGGGGTGGACGTTGCCGGTATTGAGGCTATGTAGGAGCCGTTGGAATGCTCGTTCCTGGTCCTCTGGAGTCTTGTAACGATAGGTGGGGCCCTTTTTATTGCGGGAGAAGAGGCCCATGTTTCAAGGGGTTGTTGTGCGGTGGTGTGCGCGGTGGGAGAGTGGCGAGGAATATTGCTGCACTTGCAAGGTGGTAGTTGGTGGATGGGGGGGGACGTTGTGGAAGAAGGGTTTGTAGCATACATTTTTGAAGAAGGGGGTCGCTTTTCGAGCGCCCGTGAATGTCAGGACTTACGACCCGTGCGGGTGGACGGGGTGAGTTGGCCTACTTTTTCTGTAAAAGACCGGTTTCTCTACATCACGCATGAAAGTGAAGGCAGGGTATCAGGATTCCGATGAATTCAATATGAATGCCTATTATGTACGGGGTCGTAGCTCATGCGCTTCGATGGTGCCTAAGAGCCATGCTCTTGGTGGGCACCAGCCAGTCAACGGTGAAACTGTCCTGAGCGTTTTGTTGAGTTCGGAATTTCGTAAAAAGCAAATCATTCATCATCCCCATATTTCCCTCGTGATGACGACCGGTTACACAGCATCCCACGGTGTCGTGTAATGCAGCCAAGATACCATTTGTACCGTACAGTACAGAATCATCCAGGGGCCGCGTGGTAGTGGCATCGTGAGAGAGAAGAGGAGAGACATCGCAATCGTATCTTCGAGCAGATCAATCAAAGGTCATAAAGTCATGAATCGTAGACTGTGAAGTGGAGAGGAGAGGCATGCAGAGCAACCGTGAAGATCAACAAAGACTCAAACCGAGGCAGATGGCAGAAACGACTGGAAGCACGATTAGTGAACGAGAAAGAGACGCTGCCTACTGAATCTTACGTTCGTGCGCCATGCCCAAAATCCGAATACCAAGCCGACCAAATGCTCAATAGCACCACTACTCGTCCCAGAAGGGATCTTCAAAAGCCGTAGTGACGAATCCCAGGTTAGAATTCGCGCCTACGAAGCCTGCGTTTCCAAAGCTGGGTGCCTGCATCATTGCGTTGTTGCGTGCCATGTTGTAGCGGGCTCCTTGGTGGTGATATAGGAAGTCATCGCCGGTCGCGAACTCGTACTGCTGCATGCCCTGAGGGTTTTGGGCCATGGATTCCATGTTACTTGCAATGGAATTGTTAGCCATGATCGTATTCGGGGGCGTAACCTGCGACAGCTCAGTCCAGCTAATGGGGCCGTTGGATGCCATGACATGACCACGGCCTGGCGATACGTTGGTAGTCGGGGTACCCAGCTGAGTACAAAAGCCCGAGTCAACAGTCAGAGGGGGCGTAGACATGGTAGCTATGAGATCCTCGTTGTTTGAACTCGTGGTAATGAAGTTCTGGTAGAGCGTGCCGTCGTGAACTCGGGCCTTCCTGTTCGAATCCCGAATTTTGCTCATGTCGATGTATAAGTCCTGCGTGGGTAGGGGACTGCCTTCCAAAGAGACACGGTAGTTTGTACGTCGCTTCTGCATAGGGGTATGAGGCATATAGGGGTCCGCATAAGCATTACCGTTGTCTCCGAGTGGGTAAATCGCCTCATAATCCTTATGTATAGCCGTGGTACCAGGCTCTTCTACGATCTTCGGAGGGACCGTGTGGGGAAAGTCCAAGTGTGCCCTAGCAGTCTCCATGTAGGCACGCTTAAGTGTGATCAGGAAAGTTTGGTTGCCCGAGAAGCGCGTGGGCTTCTTCTTAGGTAACATCGTCTTGACTTTGGCTGTGTCCGGAGTGATCTTTGGGTCGTCAGCAATCGATACCATAGAACCCGAGTTCTTTGATTTACGCGTCCACGCCATCCTCAACGATGGAATGAAGTTACCCTCGGCCACTTGCTTCTGGCGGAGTTTCAGCACTGCCTGCTGCAGCGCGCCAGCAGTACAGCTTTCCCCCACAATCTGTGCCGCCTGGTCGAAGGGAATCTGTACGCCAGTTTCGCCGCAAGCCCAGATGATACCGAGAACAACATTTTTCCAATCATTGTCACTCCACTTTAGTAGCTTTGCTCGAGGCTGACGGGGCTTTCGCACGCCACCATCTTTGTTGATCTTTGGGGTATTCTGGGCCCGCGAACCCCCAAACTCGCTCCCGTCGTACTCATCATACTCGCCGGAGCAGGAGGGAGTGAAACTCACAGACTGGCTGCCATCGATAGTTTCTTCCAATTTGGTGTTCATGAGTTCGCCTGCGCAGTTTTCACCTGGTTGAGATCCTTGGGACTCATTGTGCATGGCAGACGTGGCGACAGGGTCGTCCACACGATCTACGGTAGGCATAGTATCATCACTCTTCGTGATCTCCGTAGCTTGGGACGTCATACCGCTGTATGGGGGGGTATACGGATGCGTTTGTGGGTATTTAGAGTTTGGAGTGCTGGCGAACATGGGTGGTGCACCCGTATCAAGACTCTGATCGAATTCGGCGTCAGAATAGGAAGTTTCGTGACTCCATGAGTCTGTATTCCAAGCCCCACTTTCGATTCGGTCACCAAGGAACAAGAAATCTGAGGCTCCAGCGATATTGCCGGCGTGATCATTATCGTTTCCGCTACCTTCACACATGGTGTAGTTGGTAGGACGATAGTCGAGCTTGGACTGGCCAGCTACCTGAGAAGACATATTGGATGGAGTTGTGGCTGTGTCTATAGGCGAAAAGATTTGGCTGTCCTTCTCGTGGAGACTGATCATGTTCAACTTGTTGTTATGAAATTTCGTCATTTTGGCTGTTGCTATCAGTGACCGCCCGAATCGCAGCTTCTTGGGAATTTGCTTGAAAACTTACCAGGCTGGAGGGAAGCATATATGTATTTCTAGTGGCTTTATCGAGAGCTCTAGGAGTGTCGCGACTGAATATTCGATAGGCAGAAGTGAACTAGCATAGTCCTGGAGGTACACAGAGCACGATGTCGCGAGTGATGATCGCTCTCGTGAGAGCTCCTGTGCTCCGTGCAGTATCTGCCAAGTATCTGCGCTCAGTAGTTCCACGTGGAGAATAATCCAAGACTTCTTGGCGTTAGTTGAGGGTAGTATGACGGGAGAAGCAATCCGGGATTGCAGCCCTGCTTTGTGGTGCTCTCGCTAGAGTCTTCGGGTCGATTGTAGCGATAGATGACGTAACACGAACTGATCCAAAAGGTAAAGGGGTTTGGACGAAATCCGTAGCTCCGACGTGAGTAGCCTGGGATATGTTTTCTGGTGGGTCGATTGTTTGTGATAATTCTTTTTCACACCTTTCCACGGCTTGTACATGAGGTGTACGCCCTGAACCTTTCGAGAAATCTGCCCTGACTCTTGAGGGATGATGCCGATTGCGACGGGAGATCAACCATGTATTGCACCGTATTGACGCAAGGTCACTACGAGAATAGCCCGGTGTGTTCGTATGTACTGCAGTCCTACAAGTGTATTAGAAACTTACCACAGTCAGAGAGAGAGAGAGAGAGAGAGGGAGAGAAAAAAATAAATAGAGAGAGAGAGAGAGGTAGGTAATATTGTCCCATAATAAGCAGTCCAAGCTAAAGCTTACCACGTATCTCTCAGAGAGTAGGTCTCGTTTGCTATTGTAGGGGTTGACACATCCGTAGTGAAGCAGAGTTCTGGAGGCAGAGATGCAGATGACACTGTGAGACTAACTCAATATAGACATCTCTATCGGAGCGTCTCTAGCATAAATAATCATTTTGAAGATGTTATCCACTTCGAATTTGAGGCGTCCATTATGCCAGCGTCCTGCATGACCTTGTCATTCCATTATGCCTGCTTGTAGATATTTATTTCAGGTAAAGTCAGAGGAATGCGCCAATCTAATGCGGCGGTTTGCATAGAAGCAAGGCCGTTAGCTACCTACCTGCCAAGCAGCAGAAGCCGAATTTTCATCTGTGTTCCAGCTTCAAAGCCGAAGTGACCCCTGACATCCCATTTCGAAATTCGGAGTCATCTTGAAAAAATGCTGTAGAATATGAAGCATTTGTAAAGAAGGAATCGATTCTAAAGAACCAAAGAAGGGAAGCGTCGCTGAGGTTATGATCGTTATAGCGAAGCTCAGGGTAATGATCACAAGTAGATATCAACGATGAACACTTGAATGTAAACGAGGACTTGAATGAATAATTTTTCGAAATAAACAAGTACGAGCAAGATCCCGACAGTAGAGACTTGGGCCTTGTGGATTCAATGGTCCTCTATAAAGATTTCCCATAAACAACATACATGAAGTCGGTGTCGCTTGAATACACATATCCTGGAAAGAACATGCCGCTTAGGATGTCTGCATAGCCATAGCACAAGCTTTGAGGAACGAAGCTGGCTGGATGGAAAAACACATATCTTAAAAGTTCCTTCTCTTTTCAGATCCGGGGAACAAAGTTCTTAACATATCGTTTTGTAATTAGAAAGTCGATGCGATGTAAGAACTGTTCCGTAAATTGTTGAATCGGGCCTGTGGAATTTATCCACGATTTGATTAGCTCACCATGTAAAGCGGACAGTTTACACCTTTAATAATAGCCGATCATTATATCAAGAACAAAAATTTGTGAAAGACCTTCAATACAGAGCGTTATAGAAGCAGCACTTTGAGAGTGCAGACCAGGTATTGCATATAACCAGCATTATGCATCATTATCAGGCTTCGGGCTCGGAAGGACGCCGATGAGCCCGTCCACATTCCAAAAAGCTCGGAAAAGAATCGGATAACTTATTCAGGACTGCTCTCGGTCAAAGTGAACTGTAACTATGTGTATAAATTCCTCTTAAGGATTGCTATTATGTATAATAGCAATCTGTTTAAGTATACAATCGAATAAATTCTACCCCATCATTTAGTGACTTGTATTTTTATAGACAACTTATTCCTTTTGTAGTGATGCTACCGTACCTATCTATATAACTTAAAATACCCTCCGATTCTAGAGACCTATAGATTAATATCTTAGCTTTGTCTGTGTTGTCTAGGGCATAGTTATTAAATAATCAGATTACCGAAAAGCAAGGGGCTGCAGGCATTTGCTTAAGGGAAGAGCCTACTATTTCGGCCCCGAGATTGTAGAGCCGGCACTAGGCTCTATAATTATGCAAAGGAGGTTAGTCTGCACAAGTAGAAATAAGCATTAATAACCAGCTGGTTAGTAGCCTCGATATTTGCTGTAGTAACTAAGCACTTCAGAATATATTTGCCTGATAGTCAGCTTAAGTCTAAGATGCATATATAAGAATGAATAGTGTAAACTCAACCAAAAATAAGCACACTAGATAGAAACAAAATATTATACCTATTAAATGTATCTCTGCCCGACTGACGCTAGGTTCCCAGATTTCTATAGCAGGCCCTGTGCTTACATTTCTTCGCTGCCTATGTGCAATTATAGATTTAATGGTAGATTAGGGATTGCGCATTGATCGAATCCGGACCAACTGCCCTAGCACCACTATATACATAGTATACAGCAGTATATGCAATAGACATTACAATGCATTAATTAGTACTCAAGGCTGGTTAATAACAGTTGTGGCGCAACAGTCTCCCAGTGCCCCGTGCGTCTCGGTAGCTACATCTCCGCACACTACGCTACCCGCTACCCTTCCACCTCACTACTAACACCAACACTGATGCTTACGCACCACAATTGCACGCTCAACACAACCGTCCCGCTACCTGTATTCTATAAGCAGACGCCTATCCTGGTGGAGTGGGCTTCTTTGGCATCATTGCGCCTGCCTCCTGCATATCAACAAGCCCCACCTCGAGGCGAGTCCTCCCTAAGATGACTCGATATGTGATCGCACACATCACTCAAGTACAGCTCCTCTCAGGTATAATTTACGGAGAGGAGAACAAAATAAAGCGGTAGGTGGGATAGTCTGCTGTGCTCGAGGCAGCTGCCTCTACTAACACTGCTTCCAGGCTTATCAGGTGTTTGCATTGTGGTTCACGGTGTACACCGCCCAGAGCTATACAATGTCTTACATCGTAATAAGGTATTACAGTAGTTGTACCTACAGCAAGCTGCATACTTCTTTGAGTCACTTGGAACACGAGCGGCTCTGACGCTACCACATTATCCTTAGCGTGATGCTAGCTATACTCACTTTACACAGCTATTAAGCAATATACTATTCCTCAGCAATACTAAGGCACACCTGGAATTTCAGTACAGATAACTTCCAGATACTGAATTATAATCCGGTCCTTGTAACGTAAAGGTTGCTGCCATGAGAATGAGCAG
>Ga0182210_1000050_pt1 | contig 21451 bp, 22 predicted proteins | sample G5R1MG_19_FD_129670 | JGI IMG/M metagenome (GOLD analysis project Ga0182210, IMG submission 129670) | Switchgrass phyllosphere microbial communities from Michigan, USA - G5R1_MAIN_03OCT2016_LD1 MG | ecosystem: Host-associated > Plants > Phyllosphere > Phylloplane/Leaf | place: USA: Michigan... | reverse complement strand
TCAAGCGTCTAAGAATAGCGGCGCTGGGCTTCTCTGCACGAGCGAAGAAGGGAGGCATCCGGAAATGGAAGCTCCCGGTTGTTCAATGCGCACCGTGTTATGAGGTAAGGTGTTGTGTGACGCCACGATGCCAACCCCGCCACCACAGTCACTGAGCCAATCATCGTCATATATCGTCTTCAAATTTTCTTGAAATTGAAACGCATGATTATCGCAAAACGGGGCTGTCCAGTGCTGAAAATAGAGTGGAGCCGTGCAAGCCGAGTTGTCGCTTGTACCCGCCACTTAGCCACCGCGATTATGTGTTGTCTATTGTATCGGAACAGTATGTTACTAAGGAAAGTTCCGTGGTACAATCAATGAACTGTTGTAGTGAGTTCTGCTCGAGCTTCTGAAGCCCTTTCAAGCGATCAGAATCTCGTTTCCAAGATATTCGACCCCCTTAACCCAACAATTGCCACAACCTACCATATTGTTGTCTTTTAACTTCCAAATGGCTTCTAATAATCTCTTGCTGGTTTGCAAATAACCCCAAAATATGACGCTATAAAGCCTATCCAGTGTTTTCATAATCCACTCACGCTGGGTCTTATCCTCGCTTTCCGCACCCGCTAGGAAAAGCGGCCAGCAAATACTCTTGAATAGTGCATCGCCGGGATTCAGATGAGAGATGTGATGAACCACGTTATCAGCGAGGTCTGTGAGGTTAACCAGTGCGGAGCCGCTATTCGGGTCGAGGAGAGGGTTTGTAGAAGGCAGCACGCGTGCCAGGTAGATGCAGACAGCGGAGCGGTGGGCGGAGGCAATGTAAATACGTTGATTGATGTCTTCGTATGGAGTCGCACGTTCAAAGGAGGCTGACCAAGTTGTAGGTTCAAAGTCGAGGGCGCGTTGGAGGAGGTTGCCAACTCGATCTTGGATGCCCAATGAGGCACTGATGTCGACTGAATGGGAAAAACCCCGGGTTTCCGGTAAGGTAAAAGATTCGATCATAATACGTAGTAGAGGCCCAGGGCAAGAGAGGTAGTTATTTGTCTCGGCGTAACGAAGTATGGGTTCAAGGTCAATAGTCTCAGGAATCAGACCAGGTATGCGGGAGAACGTAAATGTCGAGCCGAGGATATAGAAGACAAGGAAGTCTGAGAGAATGGTTTGTCGGAGGCGGCTCATAGGGCTTTGGAGGTATGGTGGTGTTCCCAGAAGTCTAATGAGCTTCAATGCGCCGTCCATGTGTACTTTCCATTTGTCGCAGCCGGATTCGAGAAGGGCGTAGCTGATGAAAAGGAGGATGGTTACGAGAATTGTATCGATATTGGATGCGTTTACTGATGCTACATTTTTAGCTAGTAAGGTCAGGGCATGATGCTTGGCCAAGAGAGCGTGTTTGTAGGACTCAAATGACCGTCCGAATCGTCTGACGACCTGGTAGTATGTCGACACCGTTGGACTTATTTCACCTCGATATTTCAACTGGTGCACAGGGTTATCCGTGATATTAAAAACATGGAAGGCGGAGTTCGCAACAATTACGTGTAGCAAAAATGGGTGCGTAGATGATACCGGTATCAGATCACGCATCGGGTTCCGCCCAGGCATGTCGTACACAACCATGACCTCACATAACTGTGTGGCATAGTGATGAAGGTAGTATCTCCAGCTCCGGTTAAGATCTTGAACCAATGGATCTACCATATGGCGCTGGACCGTCATTGGCGTACTTTCTTCTGCGTACTCTTTGACGTTCTGGACACTTGCGCCCAAACTTGTATTAGCATCTTGAAAGTCATCATGTTGTCGTTTCTGCTGCCGCTGTGGTTCTCTTGTCCCCTGATCATGATCCCAACCCAAAGGTGGCACCTCTATCGCCCCAACGTTGGCCGCTATGTCTTCTTTCCCAACCTTGTTTTCGTAACCCTTGCCCATCATTTTGCCCCTGCTCGCCACCCCGCGATTCCATACATACAGCTTTCCGTATCCCAAACACTCCGTCCCCGCTCCCAGACATTTCTGGCAGCTTGGCAAACTGCGATCGCACCGCCAACGCTTCTTGCGGCAATTGTGGCATGCTTTGGTCGGTGGGGCGAAGGGCAGTGCGATCTTCGCCAAGGGTGGGCTCATTGGGTGTGCACACCGTGGAAGATATCTTGAGTAGGACGGATATGCGAGCGGAATTATGGCTGTCTGCTGGGGTTGACCGTTGGAGACGCGTGCATTGAAAGGGCCACCTTGAGTGCCGTTCGGAGTCGGGGCTAGTTACGAGTAGTTAACTACGGCTGACATTACAATACATCAAAAGATGTACACTGGCCATCAATTAGCTTCGACTTCTATCATTGCTGGTGTTTTTGATTCAGATTTCGCTTTCAGCTCGCTCTCGCCACGGTGCTAACCCTGACCATCTAGCTCACTAAGCTAGTCTGGGTCTAGGCCAAGTTAGGTAGCCAAGCCGCAAGAGGTGCATGAGTGGAAGATAGTCGATGTCCTGCTCGACGTCACAACCAATCTATACTAATACCTCCGTGTCGAAGCAGTGAAATGTCGTGCGTTACGCTTACGAGTCATCGGTCCGAAAGTGATTTACCGTCCGCCTCCAAGTACATAGAGAAATCACCTCCATAGACATCGGATTTCAGGACCCTCAAATTACAGCATAGCAGCTACCACCCAAAACTTTCAGCCTACAACCTTCTCCACCCAATTCACCATGGACAACCCAACCATCCCTCACATTTGTCCAGCACTCAAGGCAGAAGAAGGCAGATCCCCAGAACCGCATACTTGCTACACTGCCTCCGAAATCGAACGTCTCGGTCGCGAACGCCCTAAGGTATTCACTTCACTATGGATGGAACTTGGATTCTGCTTCTCCCTCCTCGGATCCATGTTCGTGGCCGAATACTTCATCTCCGGCTTCAATGTTCTCCTACCCGACGTCGCCATCGCCCTCTCGATTCCATCCAACGCCCAGACATGGCCTGCCAGCGTCTTTGCACTAGTTACAGGTGCCTTCCTCCTGCCTCTGGGGAGACTGGCCGATATTTTTGGGGGCTATGTTGTCTTCAACGCTGGGCTCGCTTGGTTCCTTCTCTGGTCCATCATTGCGGGCTTTAGTCGGAACTATGTGATGTTAATTATATGCCGGGCGCTGCAGGGCTTTGGTCCTGCTGCTTTTTTACCCTCGGGGATCATGCTACTAGGCAGCATATACAGACCCGGGCCCCGAAAGAATCTTGTTTTCAGTCTGTACGGAGCGTTTGCGCCAATGGGCTTCTTCGCGGGCATCTTCTTCGCGGGTGTAGCAGCGCAATTTCTTACCTGGGGCTGGTTCTTTTGGATAGGCTCGTGTATCCTGGCTCCCGTCGGTGGGGTGAGTTGGCTGTGCATTCCAAATCGGACCAAAGATCGAGTCAAAGGCGAGGTCAAAATGGACTGGTGGGGTACAGCTACGGTCATCCCGGGGTTAGTACTTATCATCTTTGCACTCACCGATAGAAGCCATGCGCCACGTGGTTGGACGACGCCGTATATTCCCGTTACCTTTGTCGTCGGATGGCTGTTTCTCTGTGCATTCGTGTACATCGAAGGATGGGTTGCTGATCAGCCATTGCTACCCGCCAACATGTTCGCCGTCAAAGGCATGAAGCCCCTTGCCATAGCCTTATTCCTTCAGTATGGTACCTTTGGGATCTTTCTATTTTATGCCAGCTTCTATATCGAGGAAGTCGTCGGCGCAAGCTCGCTTCTCACAGCTGCATGGTTCACGCCCATGTGTGTCGGAGGGCTGATTCTCACCACTATCGGCGGTCTTATTCTTCATCTCCTACCTGGAAGAATCCTGTTGCTCATCAGTGGCACAGCATATATTCTCTCTGTGCTGCTCTTTGCCATCCTGCCCATCGAGTTCAACTACTGGGCATACATCTTTCCCGCCATGGTTTGCGCCACGCTCGGTATCGACATAACCTACAATGTCAGCAATATATTCATCACAACATCAATGCCCAAAGCAAAGCAAGGTCTTGCGGGGGCTTTCATGAACTCGCTTCTCTTCCTGGGTATTGCAGTCTTCTTGAGTTTTGCTGATCTAGCTGTCAGCGAGACAGAAGAGCGAGGCAAAAGAGAGAGCTACAAGATAGCGTTTTGGTTGGCAACAGCGCTATCGATTGCAGGTCTGATGATAATGTTCTTGGGAGTCAACATTGGCAGAGCAAAGAGCGATCTCACACAAGAAGAGAAGGCGGAGCTGGAGAACGAGCTAACGAGACGACGAACAAATGAAGGATAGTCAGTTTGCCTTCTAAGTTTTTCATTTCCTACCCTAGAGAACGAAGATGAATTTTACCCGTTATACATGTGTGGAAAAATCATCCTACTCAGGGTGTGCGATTGCTTTGAAGCTGCCAGCATTAAGAAAGTCACTCTTGCCAACGTCTACGCCCTGAGCCCTCAGGATGTCGTACGCAGTTGTTATGTGGAACCTGTGCAATTGACTCAGTAACTAAACAAGGTAAATCTACCATCGTGTTTTCACGTACCAGAAATTGGGATGTGCAAAGACTAGCACATATTGCGCTGCGGTGAAGGCGATTCCTGTACCAATCGGGATTGTCACCGTCTCCTGTTCGCGTCCTTCAAAACTCTTTGCATCCACGCCCTCTAGATAGGAAATTGTCTTTTGGATTCGTTCCAACAGCTCAGGGAATGTCTGCTCCGTGTCTGGTATCGTGATGCCCTCGGTGGATGGGTTTACTCGCGGAGGAATAAACTTGGCGGCGTCGGTGAACCGATAGACCTGGTAGCGAAAGTCCCTCATGTCAGGGTGGATGCTCGCAGTGAGAAAGTTGTTTGGGTCAATGTTCTTTGCCTTGGCATGTTCATAGCCTTTGCTGATGAATCCGTGGGCATTCTTGAGACCGGTGATGACAGGCGTGAGGCAGATCTCGTGGAACGTGATGGAAGACATGATTGGGGGGCAATGGTCCGATGATTTCTGAGCAGGATCATTGCTGCGATATCTACTGGTACTTATGCTTATTGATTACTTTTTGACGTCTCACCAGTGGCGGGTTTGATCAAGGCTGGTAACTTGTTTTGGCATCCCGGTACCGTATAACAGTGCTGACAAATTACCCGCTGCGCACCGAACGCTTCTCAGCTGAGTCGCATGCCTCAAAAATTACTCAGCGCGATTACATACATGAAGTCATACGCGCAGAAAGCCGCATAAGCGTTCGTCCTGACTGGTAGACTAGGGTAGGTAGTTAGTTACCTGACGCCTATTTCGAGACATGCTTAGCAAGCAGGAACTGCAGTCCATGTTGAATCTTCACGATTCAATGCATTCATTGGCACGCTCCATAATTCAATCATGATTTCGTCTGTTGGTTGGCAATGATGACAAAGCGACCCCGCCGATTAAACACCCGTGTAATTTGTTGGCCAAGGTTCGGTACTCCCGAGATCGACCATAGCTATAGGTTCTGCAGGATCTATCCTTCCGTGCGAAACAATCCCCTCAACCCTGCACTAGCCACAGAAGTGTATAGGTCATCTATTTCGTTGGCATAGAGCTCAATGACCGCTTTTCGTTGGACCTCTCTCTGGTCGGCTGAGAGGCGCTTGTCCTGCTTTGTGAAGATGACATAGCGTCGCTCTAGTTGACTGTACGTCTCTACGACGTTGTTGGCTTGCGCAATGCAAGGCCAGATGTCTTCAAGCAAGGCGCTCAACTGCGAGCAATCTGCGGTTCGAAATTCTGGCAGCAATTCGATAATAACCGCCGGTCGATCTCTACCAGTTCCGACTACAATGGCGTGCTGAACAAGTGGATGGGATTCAATCAATCGTTCGTGTACCATTGGGTTGAATTTCCACCCGTTTTGGAACACTATGATATCATCTTTACGGCCTTCGTGTTTCCAGTGGTGGGCTTTTGAAGGATGCGGAGAGTACAAATCCTGCATGGAATATTCTTCAAGATGCGGATAGGCCTTGAAAATGCCTTGGTAATCACGGAGACGCGCGTCTTTGATGAAGAATAGCTCGAATAATCCGGCTATTGGGCGCATCTGGGTTCCGTTGAAGTCGGGATTGATGCATATATAAGACCAATCATTTCGATCCGTTTCGTGCTGTATAACTGCGTTCGCTTCTGTACTGCCTAGCAGATGGTGGAGAACAGTGTGCTGAACAATTGCATCTCCCACTTCCTTTCGAAGTTGACCTAAGGGGCGTTAGCGCAACATCTCCGCACATGGAAATGGAGTGTTACCCCCGACGTATGAAATGGAATGGAGTCTTCTCAGCTTCACCAGAATATCTGGCCGCTTCACGATTTCCTCAAGTGTTGATGGCAAGCAATGCGCGCTGTCAATCCTGCCATAATCAAGCATGCTATGGAAGATGTCCACTGTTACGAGTTGGGATGGGCCCAAAACGCACGTCGTGTTATTGAAACACGGATCCATTAGGCCAGCACCCAGACCAGAACCGTTGTATAGTGGCCAACCGCAATAGGATCTTCCTCTAGAACGGGGGTGGCCAGCCCATAGAGTTGGTCTTCCGTCTAGCGCAGGGACCAGGTGATGAGCGTCAATGGTGCTAAGTGACCAATGTGTCCATGTGACCGGCATAGGCATCCCAGTGGCTCCTGAGGTATGAACCATAAAACAGGGATCGTGTTTCGCTTCTTCGAATGTTTTGGTATAGGGGTAAGGCTCGCTCTGAGGATCATTCAGGAGTCTGTCTAGCTCAGGCATGCAAATGCTTTTCATACGAGTCTTCTCAAGAACACCGGCTACTGGGAAACCGGAAGTGTGTAACAATATATTGCAATCAGTTCGCTGTATTAGCTCCGTATGCGCAGCCAGACTATTGTGATATGAACTGAAAATTGCCTAGTTGTGTACTTAGCAGCTACAGCATAAGTCCCTTTGAAGGCCGTCTCCTCACCTTGTGTCCTGTCTTGATTCTGTGCGCGCTGAATTAATACCCACATTTTCTTTGGCGTGCGCTGTAACGAACGTTGGGGCACAATGAGGATGGCTTACAATGCTACAAGGACTATGAATGTCCTGAGATCAGGGAAGCCAAGATACATGACGGTTTCGAAGGAATCACTTCGGCCGATCTCCTTTTCGATAAAGTGGGCGGTTTTGTTAACAGCATCGGCGTACTATGCGCATGAGCTTCATGAAGCGATAAAATTGCCTGGGAATGACCGTACCATTCGCCACGTGATATCACGGAATCCGGCCTGTAACGCCTCGCAGCGGGGAATGGAAAAACAAACTCGACCAGGTTGCGCCGTGGCATTATCGTCGATGATTCTAGGCACGAGGCGCCGCCCATAATCGGGTGAGGGAGTGGAATTCAATACAGTGTCCCAGAAAGCCATGGGAAAAGAAGAAGAAACGGTCCAGGACGGTGGCGGAGGGGGGCGCCGGAAGTATAGAAGCGGTGAATGGCGGAAGTATCGAAGCGGTTGATGGCAGAAGCATTTTCACGGCTTAATAGATAGGCACCTACAACCACTGGGGTGGATACTGAGTGGTCAATGAATGCGGACCACTACTATGTACGCTCGCAGAGACTAGCCCGCCAAGCCTGCATGACGCTCAGAATGGCTTAGTGTGACCGCGCTAGTGCTCTTGGCCACGATGATCTGGATTCTGCGCGCCCCCCAAGTCATCCTTCATGGAGATTCTCTGTCCGTGATCTGCAACCACCTTGTCCTCGATATCGGGTGGCCGCTTGTATACAGAAGCGGATTCCCGTTGGAAAAGGCCTTACGACGCATCGGGAGCTGCGTGTAGGTGATATGCTTGGCACGTGTGCAAGGTGCTGTTAACTACCCGAGGTCCACCTCCATCTTTGCGGCAACTCGCATCAACACCAAGATGAATCACAAGCGGGTGCCGGCCATAGCTTCCTCGCCATCCATTCAATAGTCGCTCACGCCGCTGCACATGTACACCCAATTACACGTGTCATCCGGTAATCAATCAATGAGATGCAAGCCGTGGATCCCAGCGCTCCGGCGGTACTGGAGAGATTGAGGCGCAGCAATGCGTTGCGAAGGCGATTTGCTGCTGGGTCGCGGTCGCGGTCGCACAGGAGCTGCACTCGTCAGGACACTGCTCTTTGCAGGACCATCTAGCGCCGTTCATAATTACATGCACTCCTCGGAAATTGCTCCAGTGCAGTTCCTGGGTCCACTTTATAGTGCAAAGCTCTTTGGGTGTCCTTGGCCGTGTGACGAAGAACTTGCAGTCGTTCAGCATAAGGCAGAGAGATGTGGATTGGACGTTGACAAGACAGGTTTTTGAATTGATTCCGTATTTCCAGATTACGGCGGCCGAGGAGCGGTGTGTCGACTGTGAGCATGACGGCTTTGTAGCCCGCTCTTTTGGCACGTCGGAGGAGCGCACGACTTTTTGCGCGCTCTTCAAAGAGGTAGAGTTAAAGAGCGCCTGGGTGATCTGATCCCAGCGCGTCTTTAACGTCCTCGAGGCTAGTGGTACTGAAGCTGCTCAGGCCCATGATGACATCCATCTCTCTGCACGCACGGGCTGTTGCTCGTTCGCCGTCGTCGTGTGCCAGGCATTGCATAGCAGTTGGCGCAACGCCAATGGGGATGCTGGTCTTGAAGCCAAAGAGGAAAATGCTAGTGTCGATTGAAGAAATATCGCGAAGTACCCGTGGTCGGATGCGGTACTTTTGGTACGCTGTGATATTTTCTCTGGGCGTGGAGCCTGAATCTGCACCCTCATTATAGTAGTCGCGTGTTTGCTTGTCCATACGTTCCGTCGCGAGCGCTTCGAGTTCACTAATGGTGAGGCAGTTAAGGTCGTGGGCTTTAGAGTTCGTCATGGTCGCGAAAGCCGCTTCAACGGCAATGTGAAAGCTGTAGATATAGGCAAGTTTGGTTCACAGACTGTTCGATGGAATGAAGCTGTCAATAGATCCAAGTGCGGAAGAAAGCTTTCAGAAAAAGGGCAATCTTATCACGACGACGGCCATTCGAAAATGATGACGATATTGATGGGAGCTGAGGGCTATGATGTTAGCGCCTTGCCGATCTCGGATGCGACTTGGTGGGGTACGTACCTATTGCCTTGTGAACCGCTCGTGATATCTATGCATCCTGCTCTTGCGATATTTTGATTCAAGGCTCTCTACTTCACTTCTTATACCTGCGTCTCGGCGTTGTGTGGTTCACAATTCGAGTCCCAAGATGTATTAGACCGCATGGCAGAACACATTCTGGGTCTGGTGCCATCAAGATTGCCATTTGTTACATCCTATCTACCATAGTATAATACACAACTAAGAACTGAAACTCCACGCATTTCCAACAATTTTCCCATGTTTCGGGACGATCCACGATCCTGGGCTCTCGACCCCAGTCCCGTACCCACAAATTACATCACTGGATGTGGGCGACTATGATTAACCCTGTAAATCTACACTATCGCATTAAGACCATGGCATTGTAGCTTAGTGCAGCGTAGGATGAAACCGAACTTGTATTCCTTCAGCGCTACGGTCTCCTGTGGGTTGTGAGAAGGATTTGCGAATGTTGAAGCAACATCAACGAGATTATACAGCAGCGACAGAAAATTTCCAAGTGCTAATTTTAATGTGCAAAGCTGTAGGGTAACGACAGTTGACTGAAACATGGGAATGACGGGTAAGAGCATGTTACTCAAGTGGGCTGGTGTTTGCCTCGGGAATGAATCAATTTAATATCACATTGTCAGTATATTCCATCAGCTTCGATCATGTTAGGGAAGCCATCAAAATGTGCCGACCCTCGGGAGGCTGCTCCATGGAGCATGTCGCATGAGAAAATGGCTGTAATTTAGAGTCGATGCTGAATTCCCACCACATTCAAGCACTTCATTCTCAATTTACGTATAGGAAACCTCGACAATCTTCCATGCCGAGCCCCTGTCTAATTGTCTTCCTGTAAATCCTTGTGTACCATTTCTGATTGTGTGCCGGTGGTGTGCTTAGATCTGGAGACGCTCAACCTTGTCCTTGAGGGTGCGGATCTGACCCATCAAGTCCTGGGGAAGTTAGCGTTGTGCGAGTATGTGTAGAGCAGCAAGAAACTAACCGAGGCTTCGTTTGTAGTGATCGAGACGGCGATGACGGCCCGTGCGACGCCGCAGGCACGGCCAAGCGCCATCTTGGACGGTACGTATACGTACGGAACGTTCTTGTCCTATAGATTGTCAGCCTATGTGGTGCGAAAAGCTTGAAGGGAAATATACCTCGCAGAGGAGGGGCAGGTGAAGCAAAATGGCCAAAGGAGAGGTATCAGCGGCCAGGATGATCAGCTCGCTGATTCCACGATTGAGCGTCTTAGTGGCCTCGTTGGCTCCTTTCTTGTTTTGCTTGTAGTGGGTAGCCTGCTGGACAAGATCGAGAATCTCCTGGGTGAGAGCCTGATCGGCCTGGGGCCAAGCGGCGGAGTTGTCCTCGGCCATGATGCTTTGTCTAGATGTATGCGATCGGGGTATTCGAAAGGTTCACTGCTTAGCTCGCCCGAGGTAGGGTTCCTAGAGCCGTTAGTGTATTATGATAAGTGCGGCGATGCGATATGTAGACGTACACTGCTTTGCTCGCCCTGGTGGATTGGTGGTGGAGTGCTGTGGTGGTGAGGTCGAAATAATGCTAGCTATCGCGAACTTTTTTCAATAGACCGCGGCGGTCGGCGTTACCGCGGCTCACGTGCAGCCCTAGACAAATTGGGGTGCTAGCGCCAAGCAAGAACTCCAGCACCCCAGCCATCGTCACCACTCTCCCGACAACACAACGCCTCTATCGCCGCATCTCCGCCGTCTGCCCATCAAACCCGATATCGCCAACCCGTCCAAAGACTTCTGCTTATTAGACTCACCGCCGCCACCATGCCTACCGAACTCTGGTGAGTGCATACGGAGCTCCCCTTGCTCAGCTCCAGCTTGCCCCTACACGGTCCGCTGGGCTCGCCATGGCCTCGTTGCAACAGCGAGCTCCTCTATACCATCACCTCTGATGAACGGATGCTGACACACGCGTTATAGTCCCGTATATGCCGTAAGTTCTCGACACCAGCCCTTCACTCGGCGTCGTAACAGGCGCCATCGCGACAACCTCCTGTCTGTTTTCGTCTACGCGCGACGCATGACTAGCGCACACTATCCATCCAACGCCACTTCCTAACACTTCACAGCCCTTCTTCGGTGCGATGGGCTGCACATCCGCCATCGTCTTCGCATGCTTCGGTGCTGCCTACGGTACCGCTAAGGCTGGTGTTGGTGTTTCGGCCATGGGTGTTCTCCGCCCTGACCTGATTGTCAAAAGTACGTCCGCGACCCGGGTTACGGCGTCTGGGTGGCTGCATCCTCCCACCCCTGCGCAGGTTCTGATTTTCGTGCAGACATTATTCCCGTTGTCATGGCGGGTATCATTGGTATCTACGGTCTTGTGGTTTCCGTCCTAATCTCCAACGGATTGAAGCAGGAGTCGTCCCTGTTCGCAAACTTCATTCAACTTGGAGCTGGTCTCGCTGTCGGCCTGTCCGGTATGGCCGCTGGCTTTGCCATCGGTATCGTTGGTGACGCCGGTGTACGAGGAACCGCTCAACAGCCCAGACTGTTCGTCGGAATGATTCTTATTCTCATTTTCGCCGAAGTCCTAGGTAAGAGAACCCGATCCATACGTGAGCATTATATTAACTACGCCAAGGTCTCTACGGTCTCATCGTCGCTCTTCTCATGAACTCAAAGGCTGGGGAGGACAGTTGTTAAACAGTTAGTCCCATCGCCAATCACAGCGCGACCAGACTTCTTGGATCGAACTCGGCAACACGTGCATATCACAATCTACAAATACATGCTGCTCTTTGACAAGCATGCACGACGCGTCGTACGCCTATTCGATTGTATTTCTCAGACAGACAGGCAACGGAGGAGCAGCAGAAGGACGAGTTTGCGGAGGCGGTAAATAATAGACTCGGGTTGAGCGAGTATTGGGAAATCCATTTGACGGCGTGTATTCTACGGTTTTATCAATATCATTTGCGACCAAAAACGATGCGTCTATTTCATCCATATATTACCGGTTCACGAAGCGATCAGACTCTATCCCAAGAGTATCTCGAAATACCCATGTCAAGGTCTACGGAGGCCCATAGACCTAAACACAAGATAATCTCGGGCATTTTATAGGGTTCAAAGACGGCCTGGATTGCGCAGTCACACAAGACAAGCATTTGGAGACGCCTCACTAATCCCTTGTCACCTAGAAAGACGCCCGCGTCCTTTGTAATGTCAATTCAGTCCTGTCTAACAAAAGACGAAGCCACAGGCTTTCCACCCACCCCCCCTCTCACCCACTTGCTGCTTTACCACCAATCTCATTATTCTTGCATGCCTCACCCTGCTTACACAGCTTATAGATACTCGTCGCTGATGGTCCGCCGCACGTTTGCGCTTGATTCCCTGCACATTTCATTGTGCAAGATCCCATAATACCCTCCTGTGGTGCATATCTTTCATCCAACTTCATCCCGCAGAAACACTCATTTGCGTATTCCAGCGCGGCATACGTGAAGGACGCGTTGGAGCAGCGCTGAACACAGCCTTCGACAGTCATATTCGAATTGTATGTCCAGCGATTCGGTGCCGGGAATGCGCGATCAGATACGTTATCTCTGCCGCAGCCAACGTACGACCATCCCCTGGAGGCGATAAGATCGACATAGTTACTTCCCCAGGGACCAATTTTTGCAGGATCATCGGTGCATGAAGCTTTCGGCGCGGGGGAAGGGCCAGGTGTGATTGGATTACAGCCCGGTAGTTTCTTGAGTATACCGCCAGTGTCTTCCGTGACGCCGGTGGCAATCTTGCAGGCGTTGCACTGAGCGGGTGTGAACATGGTCACTGCTTTACAACGCTCAACCACGCCGGAGTCATCGGTGCACGTGTCAATCGCTTTCTGCAGCACCGAAACGTCCCACCCGTTTAAAAAGTCCCCGTGGAAACCATAGCCAGTAGGGTCTCCATTCGCAAAGACGAATGGCTGGGTGCCATTGACCCATTCATCCTTGAATAGCGCGGTGTCGTACAAGACTTCGTAGAAGAGACTTATGAAGTGGATAGGGAAGTCTGCTGGACAAGGTCCAGTATTGTACGTGTGGCTGACTGGATAACTCATATGACTTCTATGATCCGGTGTATCGAGATCCCGTCCATTCCAGCATGCAGGAAAAAACACCTGCGCCCTCAGACCACCAGGGCATGTATAGTTTGGCAGATTGTTCGTCTCAGCAGTATTGGTACCGAGACAGGCGAAGGAAATCCCTCTGGAGGGACTATCGTTACCGAACGAACGTTTGTACGGGTTGCCAGCAAGCATGCGGAAACCAGCGGGGAAGGCGGTAAGGCGGTCGGAGGCGTTAGCAGGGCGCTGGAGGTAGTATACTGTCATGCCTCCGTTCGTGTCAGAGGGATCTCCGATGACAGGTACAGGGGTGTAGGAGCCGTTGCGGAGATGCACATAGAGGGTTGGGGTCCAATAGTTTGACATGTCTTCCTTCAAGACATGGTAAATACTTTTTTAGGCGAAATCGAGAAATAGAAGGGCTTACCTTGATCTGACAAGAGGAACATTTGGCAGCGCGGGCATCGGCATATGTCATGTTGGCCGAGAAACCGGAGCCGCCTGATATAGTGTGAACATGCGACGAAATGCTGCCGGGATTGACGATGGGGTCCAGTCGTTCACGCACGATCCGACCGGGGCAGGACATGCGGAAGAATGCTTCTACTGCAGCAGTCTGACCAAGGCCGACGATTAACAACTTCATACGCATGTTGAGCTGCGTGGCTAAACAATAGGTGTGTGTAGTCAAAGAGATGAGAGGATCAGTAGATATTGATAAATACTCTCTAACAATCGAGAATTAAGGTCTGGGATAATGGAATAGGAATAAAACTAGCGAACAAAAGATTTCGAGGGCAAACGTGGCCTGCGGGCGGGAAGTATTTGAGAAGAAATTGTGAAAGCATAACTTGTATAACAGACGGCCGAAGCTATGCTTAACTTCATAAAGTGACAACTAATACGCATATCGACAGTGGAGGCGCATCCACCTACGTACACTGTATATGTCAAGTACAGTAATGATGGTGGTTGTGGCTGCAAACAGCCAGATTAGTCATGGTCGAAGTGGGGTCTTGTGTTGTTGGCCTTGCGGTAGTGCTTGAGCAAAGCGGGTTTACAAGAGCCACTGACGAATATTATTGGAGCAATGGGGGGCGGAATTGTACAGAACAATAATGTTGTTCTGTTTGAACTTGTTCTGGCGATGAGACACGTTAGTCATCTAGAAAAGGTATACAAGACTGTCCGTTGCTTTTACTAGCCCCACTTGGACTTACAGGATTGGACAGGCGCTTAACATTATTTTTTCCATGTGGTCTTTGTCGCTTTTGGTTCAAAAGATACCACGCCCAAGCACGGCTGTAAACTGCTGCTAATGCCAGAGATCGAGCAAACCGTAAGAACAAGTCATGTTGTGATCATTATTAGATACCCCGCTGGCATGCCCCATTCACGCTCAAAGATCCTTTTCCATTGCCTTGCGGGACTCTAACTCGCTAACATTTGTCATTGAGCTTGAGCGTACTGCCAAATAAGTCGTGGCTGACCGAGGATATTGATTTCGGGCATGGCGCTTTTCTCTCGGTCTCAACCGCAACCTAAAGAGACATCTCGACAATTGTTCCGCGCAGTATCCAGAAGACTCCCAAGGGGAAATTTTCACACGGCATCGCCCGCTTTCTTATTCCCATTTCAGAAAAGCAAGATGCAGCCGTCAAAAGAAGTAACTAAAAGTCAGTCGCTACTGGTTATAGCACGAAATGTGGTTCTAACGACTTCAGTGAGTCCCTCAGAAGAGAGTATCTTTGAATACCAAGCACAGCGTTGGCTTTGGAATGAACAGGATCAGCTTCAGCGACGTTACTTGAGGTTTGATGTGAAGGCTTTGATTGCGGCTGCCGAGAAGGCTGTGGGTCCTCAGGCGCACTATGAAGAGTTAACCAAGCTAGCTGAGGGTAACTTCAACAAGGCTATCCTGATCAAGATGCGAAACAAACAACAAGTTATAGCCCGGCTCCCAAATCCCAATGCAGGTCTTCATCATTACAATACCGCTTCAGAGGTAGCAACTATGGACTATGTACGTTATCAGCCATCTTCTATCCTGGAAAGCTAGACACAACGCCTTTTAATCGGTTATATAGGTTAGAGATCGCCTTCAGATCCCAGTCCCAAAGGTTCTAGAGTACAGTACCAGAGCAGATACCAATCCAGTTGGAGCAGAGTATATCATCATGGAGAAATGTCCCGGTATTGAACTTGGTCGGGTCTGGAAACAGATGTCAGGCAAAGAAAAGGCCGAGATCGTGAGTCAGGTGGCAACATTCTCAGCAAAATTATCGAAGGCGCGATTTCCTTACTACGGCTCGCTTTACTATTCAAAAGACATTCCGGATATAAAAGGTACAGAAGTAGACGACACGTTCAGCGTTGGCCCGATTACTACCCGATCCTGGTTTGACGATGGAAAGGGACAGCTAGATATCTTTCGTGGGCCCTGTAAGATTTTTACTATGGCAAAACCTCTTGCGCAATGCTGACTCCTTTCCTAAAGGGACATCTGCGGCTAACGTCTTAAAGGCTGTTGTCGCTCGAGAGATTGCATGTCTGGAAACGTTCCCAGATTTTCCTCGAGACCGACAGCAAGGTATCTTCAATGGCCCAGGAGGATATCAGCCATCAAAGGCATTCAAGGAATCTGTCATAGGAGACTATAGCCGCATCCTGCATAATATTGTCCCAAACGATGAAGCCTACACCGCCGCGGTCCTTTGGCACACCGATTTACACCTTGAAAACATTTTTGTAAACGAAACTTGCCCCACGGAGATAACCGGCATCATTGACTGGCAAGGTGTCCATATTTCCCCAGCATTCATGCATGTTTGTTACCCATCTTTCATTGATCACGAAGGCCCAAAACTGGAAGGATTCAAAAAGCCAGAGTTACCTCCAAACTTCACTGAATTGGACGCATTATCCAAGGAAAATGCACGCAATCTGCACCAAGCTCAATCTCTCTTGTTGCTGTTCAAGATCGGCGTTCAGATGGAAACACCCGATGTAATGCGCGTATTACATTATCAAGAGACGTTACCTTGCCAGATCATGGTAATGATTGGTGCCATTAATGGCGATGGTGAACCCTATCTACAAAGTTTGTTAACTCAACTTTCAGATCCTGATATATGGAAAGAGGTGGTTAGGGCAGCCAGTGGAGACACTGATGACGTGCCATGCCCTTTGGCCTATACGAGCGAGGCATTATCTAAACAGGAGGAAGACATGACAAAGTGGGCTGAAGCCATCGAAAAGAAAGCACGGGTGATCGAAGAGCTTGGTGCATACACAGGTTGGAACGGAGCTGTTATGCCGGACCAGTTCGACCAGATGAAGGAGGCCTTGCAAAATGCCAAAACAAGATTCTTAGACACGGAATCTAGGACCCCTGCAGAGAGAGAGCAGTGGGAAAGAGCCTGGCCGTTTCAGGACACAAAGACGCAGTATTAGAAAGTGTTGGAAGAACTTGAGCAACCCCGATGATATGTAGTTGTAGCGACGAGCTCCGGAGTACAGAATTACCAGATCTCTCTACTCACCTTAATCGACTGAAAATCAAATTCCACACATGGCATACCAAGACAATGTATCTACGACGTGTCAAAACACTAAACATCAAGTCCGGGAGAAAAGAATGAGGTCCGAAGGAAAAGTTTACGCCTAGAATTCAAAATAACTAACTAGTGGCAGTAGTATGCTTGCAACAAAATAGAAATGCCTGCAAAAGCACACACGGAAGATTTTCTCCCTCTAGAAAATGCACTTGAAAGAGCAATCGGAGTCATAAGTCTAACCTCATCGTTAGCAAGAAAGAGCACAATTACATGACACGCAAGAACGAGAGAGAAAAAAAAGAATCCACTTACCCTCCAGGTCAACGACGCCGGCTGATCGCAGCGCAGCGGTCCGGCCGTCCAATCGCCCTTGGTACATCTCTTCTTATCATCATCGCTCCAGCTGGGCCCATTGTAGCTATACCACATGTGGTCTCCATACCAGGTCGACTCAAAGCGCGCTTTCAGGCTCTTCATCAGCCTGGGCCCCGTAATGGTCACGCCGGGGAGGTACAGAACGGGCGGCACGCCGACGGTGGGCGCGCCAGACCAGCCCCGGAAGGAGTCGTACTGATCGGAGAAGCGGGATATGAAAATGTACGTGTTAAGTTTGCCCTCTTGGCACTCTTGGCGCACGTTGGTGTGGTACTGGCAGCGACCGTCGGGGTTGGACATGTCCCAGCTGGGGTCGGCGGCGGAAGGGGAGCGACGCGGCGTGCTATGTGTGCCGGAAAGATGGGCTTGAGTGGTGTTGGTGTTTGGGAGGACTGCACTGGCGTGAATGGCAGGAAGGAAGTATAGGAAGGGAGTGAGGCAAGTGAGTTGCATGGTTGCGCCGTGTCTATTGATTGGGTTGTTAGTTCTGTATATTCTCCGTGGGATGAGATTAGCTGAAATAATAGTGATTTTGTGAACTCGGAAGAATAGACAAGTGGAAACAGGAATATATATCCCGTTTCGTTCCCACCGAAGCATCGTAAAAATAAACACAGGGAGACCTTCATTACAAAGGTTGAAAGGAACAACTAGGAACATCGTGTGTCTCAGAGTATCTTGATATTGTAGTCTTTTCAAGTCTTTGTCTCAGTCTCCCGACGAACCGTCACTTCTTTGACCCATGAGAAAGCGGTTAGCACGAATCACGTGGTCTAACCCAGCGCACCACTAGTGGCGTATCGGTCATGATGTCTGATGGAAGAGTGGGTATTTCAGGAAAAAAGAGAGAAAGTATTTGGGTGGCAAGAAGTAGATGTCCAGTAGTAGATGTCCAGTGAAGATATTTGGGATAGAATGTGAAGATAGGCAATAGAGCTATTCTTAATTTGCATTGGAACTCATACCTAGAAGGAATCAATATTCTACCAGCCGTTATTACCTACACAACAGTACCTTCCAGCACAAGGTGTGTCTGACCAGGGTTTATGTACATTATGCACTGCATAATCATAGTCACCACAATGAAGTAATCCATGCCGACTACGACATATCCAATACTTTTCTTTTCTACGCTGGAATCTAATACTACACGACATATGCAATTTGCACATGGGACCTACTTATCTACTTCCCCCCCGCAAAAAGCAGACCATTCTCCCGTCGAACCGTCTCCATGACACGCAACACATTACGACTCAGCGCCTCGAGCCTCGCCCGCGCCGGCTCATCTCTCGTTAGGATGATGGCTGCAAATGCTTGCGCCTCATCTTGCAAATTGCAGGCGGGTAGGTCCTGCACAGGGACCTCGTCTCTCTGCTTGGTCTTGGAATCGCAAAAGGTGATGCGCTTGATGTCGGTAATGGTCGGTGTCACGAGGGTGCCACGCTCGCCGTAGAACTCACTCGGCGCATCGCTGTTGTAGATTTTTGAGTGGCACAAATGCACCACAAATGTCGGGTAGGTGAGCAGCAGCCGACCGCCGCCGTCGGCGCCCGTGGCAACTTTGACGGGCCAGTACTGCGCGTCTTGCGGTACGCCCAAGAGGTCGATGGCGGCGGCGATGCAGTAGACGCCTAGGTCTACGAGCGCTCCGCCACCCATTTCGAGGTTGAAGATGTTGGGCACGCCGGCGCCATCCGGTTGCAGCACTTTTTCGTAGCGCGATGAGTACTGGGCGTAGGTTATCGAGGCGCCGTACACGGGGCCTAGACGCGCGAGTTGCGATTTCAGCAGCTGGAAGTTCGGCTCGTGGATGTGGCGGAAGGCTTCGAGGAGGATGACGCCCTTGTGCTTTGCGACGGCGAACAGGTCGTCGAGTTCTGCGACGGTGGAACAGGCCGGTTTTTCCAAAATGACGTTTTTACCAGATTGAAGCATGAGTTTGGCTTGCTCGTAGTGCAGAATGTTGGGGCTGGCAATGTACACAGTGCTAATGTTGGGGTCAGACGCGAGGGTCGAGAGATACGTGTACGTCGCGATTTCTCGGCCAGTGTACTGCGAGGCAAACGCCTGAGCTGTCTCTATTTTGCGCGAGTAGACGGCGGCGAGATTCCACTTCCCGGTGGCGTGGGCGCCGGCGACGAAGGAGTGGGTTATCCAGTTTGTACCAATGATGCCAAAGTTGATCATTTTAGCGACAGGGATGGAGTGCAGATGGATGCGCTGCGACAATGGGAAGGATTCGATAATCCTGTTGTTATGTATCCGTTCAAGCTTTTCTTCCTGCTGGGCGTGTACTAGATATGCAAGTGTAGTTGCACGAGGAGCGCGTTCGACCCCACTAGTGAATGATGTCGGAATCGGAGGCAGTCGGCAGTCTGCGTGTGATTGGGCAACTGCTGCGATTACCAAGAGCGGTGCCTAACAAGGCGGGGAAAATAAATCGCTTGGCATTCGGACGAGTTTTGATTGCAAACGATCTTGATTGCGTACAGAATCAGAGCTCCATGAGGAGGGTATCATATTGGTGACATGCTTTCTCGTCATAGAATAATGCATCATACCATATATGTGTGAAACAGAACCCAGAACGCCAACCTGCCCGTTTCCTCGCAGTATGCTTTACTCCTAGTTGGGAAACCCCATTCTTCAAAGACAGTACGAAGGCCAGACCACCTATCCGCAAGGGCACAGGGAAAAGCCTGGCGCTGATAATTCCCATCAACTCCATAAATGCGGTCGTTGAACTCATCTGAGACTTGGGTCGACTGGCATGGCCCAACCGTACATAACAGTACTTCGGGGGCTAGGCCTAGTCCTCCCAGATGGTCTCCAGATCCAAGTCTTGGCGCCTTTCGGCTCCGCAGACACTCCACCTTTTCCTCGAATCACGTTTTCCAAAGCCCAAGCTACGACCACGGCCTTCTTGTACATCCAGACTAGACCTTCGTTCTTCTTCGCCTGCTTCACGATCGGCTGCAGCCTTGAGCCGGGCGATTCGGTCCGCCTCAATGGCCTCCTCTTCAGCATCTGGGCTGTCCTCGATGGTTTCGAGTGAGGAGATGGAGGGGCTGCGGGAGCGCATCGAGGTCGGCGTCGAAGGAACAGACGACGAGGCTAGTGATGACGGGTATTGCTCGGTGAACTTGGAGGGTACCAAGAGTGGCGAAGAGGTAGCCGAGGCCGGGTTGCTGGTAGTTGTTGCGTTGGAGGGCATGGCGCCACCAAACGAGGCCGATACCTGGTAGAGAGGCGAGGCTGGGCGTCTGCGCCTTGACAGCGAGCCAGTGCTGCTATACAAACTCGACACGCCAGAGGCGGCGCGGGGCGTGAGCTGGAGCTCGGCATCCTCGGAGATGTCGCAGACGCTCGGCGCGCCCTCAAAGGAGCCGATCGAGGTAGGGCGAAGACCAGAACCATAGCGCTCCTGGGGGCTTGCAGGCATGGTGCGTGTGTCGAGCTCGCGCAGGCTGCGTGTTCGTTTGGGCGAGCGCAGGGGCGAGGCCGGGCGGGCAAGCGACAGCGGCGCGGGCGAGAGCATGAGGTTGCTGACGGGGTGCATGGCGGTGGGGAGCGAGTGTGCGCGCGTCATGGGCGGGGCCCGGGGCAGAGCCGAGGTACTCTGAGTGCGCAGATGAGAGCGGGCGTAGGGTGAGCGGGTGCGCGGAGGCTGGGCATGGGTGGTGGGCATGCCGTCGAAGCCAACAGCCGTTTGGGAGCGGGGTGTCGAGGGTCGTGGCGCGGTGCCTTCGCGCAAGGTGAGCGTGAGCGTGGCCGTATCCTGTGGGTGGCTGCTCACACGGTGGGTGGAAGATGGGCGTGTGCGATTTGGGGACATCGTGGCAGCTGGCTCCTCTTCTACGACGTGCAGCGAAGCTGAAGAGGCGTGGCCTGCTTCCTGGCTGGCAACGAACGGTGACGGCGACATGGCGTGAAGGTGGCTGGCATGCAGATCTTCCCTCACTTCTACCGGTGTGGAGGCGACATGGGTAGCTACGGTTGTTGTCATGCTCCCTCTTCAGGCTCCCCAAGGCCCAAGGCCCGAGAGGTCAGGTGGGTGTCGTCGTCGGGAGCAGGACGCACGTTGCACCTTGCAGCGTTTCAGCCGCGCCGGATACAACGCCGATTTTTTTTTTGGACCGCAGAGTGCGCGACAAAAAAGTACGCAACAAAAGGATGAGTGACAAAGAGTGGGCGACCCAAGGTGGGTGACAAGAAGGGTCAATAAGAAACGTTGTCGAGGGAGGGATGGATGACAGGATAGGGTGGGTCGGTAGATAACGGTGAATGGGGCACCTGTCACTTCC
>Ga0182210_1000049_pt1 | contig 21599 bp, 32 predicted proteins | sample G5R1MG_19_FD_129670 | JGI IMG/M metagenome (GOLD analysis project Ga0182210, IMG submission 129670) | Switchgrass phyllosphere microbial communities from Michigan, USA - G5R1_MAIN_03OCT2016_LD1 MG | ecosystem: Host-associated > Plants > Phyllosphere > Phylloplane/Leaf | place: USA: Michigan... | reverse complement strand
TCCGGATACCTAAAAAATATAGTATAATACCTTATTAGTACTATATAGTGCTAGAAATATAGTGTGTAGTACTAATTTATTAGTGCGACAATAGCGCGCGCACTGTCGGTCACTAGTGCTCGCTAACACTTGCTGATAGTATATTTACCTATTAGCGACAGTACGTTTAACGTCTGCCCGAACATGATCGTCGTCGTCATCGTACTCGAGTATAGCGCAACGATGAACTTCTCCTTGCGGTAACGTGCGACGTGTCTAGCGCGGCGGCATCGCTCTGGGGGGTCGTCAGATGCCAACACCGAAAATGGCCCCTTGGCCGCAGCGTTCGCGGATGCGATTCGTCTTCCATGTCGCTTCGCGTTCGTCTGGCCCGGGGGAGGAGGTGCGCGGAGTTAAGCACGGGCTCGGACGCGTGGACGGCGTTAAGGCCGCCGTGGGGGGGGAGGAGGAAGGCAACGTCGCCCACGATCCCCTCTGCCCAGCTTCCTCCGCCCAGCCGACTGCTAATTTGACCTGCACTATCGTACCTCGCATCTCGTCGCCTACTTTCCGCCCCTTGCGAAGCCTGCAGCGGCTCCAGCTCTGTCACCGATGATACCCGTCGCCGGACTCGTCGCCGGACCCGCCGACCTGCATCCCGTGCTTGAGCCTCTACTGCGCTTCCCTCACGCCATGCTCCCCTCCCTTCCACCCCAGCACATCGCCAGCCTGCATCCTCAAGACGAGCGGCGAGTGGCCCTGTGGACGGACAATCGACTTCGCGCTTCTCGGGCTTCCCATGGATCCGCTTGCCAATGGTGGCGTCGCATGTCGCACCGCTCTTTTCCCTGACGCCGCTGCCTTTTCTCCATGGGCGGCCACCGGCGAGAGCGTGTGGACAGGCGGTGTGGGTCCTGGCGGCGGCTCAGCCATGCGGGGCACAGGTACCATCTGCCATCTGCAATCCTCTCGCTGGGCCGTCGATGCCCCCTGGATGGATCCAACGCAGCCTCATTGCATCATGATGGCGTGGGATGCAGCGCCTGCATTGCCAGACGAGGCTGGCGCGTTGTGTCATTTGGTCCAAGTACCTACGCTGGAACGACCACTGGGCAGAAGAAGCCTTCACCGGTGCAGGGGTTGGGGCTGGTGCGCTTGTGCTGCCTATGCGCCATGTCAGGATTCACGTCCTGCTGCGGTCACGGGGCTACTTGATCTCCCGACACGTCCCTCGAACAACGGTTTTTGCTCGAGTGTTGCCAGCATGCCAGGGTGGTTTGCTGCCACACCTACACAATCCTCTCGTTGGCAAGCGTAGTTTATTTTTGTGTAGCAGCGTCCAGTCAGCACTAGCCGCACCAGGCCTTGGTTGGCGCAAAAGAAAAGCCCCCAGTTGACCGGGAGGTAGCAGGGGCTGATGGGAGGGCGGACCTGTCATCGTGATTCCGCTCTGCCATGGCCACTGCAAGACGCCGTGGGAGGGGCATACCGCAACACCGGAGAGCGCGCAGAGTCGTCCCGTGGAACGTGGTCTCTACCACCAACCCGGCTAGCTACCTACCTAGGTCGTCGGCAACATACGCTCTACCCAAGTCGCCGAGGCACCGAACCCTCTCACGGTAGCCGGCTGGCATGGTGCCTTTCCAGGTCCTGTCGAGTCGGTTGAGGCTGCGTTTCCCCCACACTAGCCAGGGCAAACACCAAAACGACACGTCGTCCTTGGGATCGCCCGCTGTGGGTGTGGTCATCGATGGAGACAGTCGGAGCTTTACGTAGGTGCCATGGCGGGTGCTAAAGCAAAGCGTTCGTCTCGACCTGCAGATTTGATGGATCTTGCTAAGCCTGGCTAGGAATGCATCTGGCTGTAAGCTCTCAGCCCCAGTGTGAGCACGTTGCCCGCCTTGGCTGCAGCCCTTCCCTGACCTTGTATTCCCAGGCGTAAGCTTGACGCCAATGCACCTGCGCCGGCGAAGGCTGCCTGCTCATGCCTGCATACTGCTCATTGGACCCATTTCATAACCACTGCCAAAGTCACCCTGGCCAATGCAAAGCCACTCATGCTATTTCACGATTCTATATAACGTACATGTCGTCTTACTGCCTCATGTTCTCATCCCACGGCTTCTTCTCACAGCATAAGAGCACAATGTTTCATGCTTTGCCTCAAACGTATGCTCCTCAGCAGTCCCCATCCCCGCCAATGGACACGACGTTCCTTGTCCCCGAAAACATCACCACCTTTCCTGGTTGCAATGGCGTGCCGAAACCGCGGAAAATGAGAGCTTCATGCGATGCATGCTCGCGTGCAAAGGTGCCACATGACCGTACCGCAGGCTCGCGTGGAAGAAAGGTTGTTGACAGGAACGATTAGGTCAAATGCGACAAGGCCAGGCCCATATGCCATCGCTGCACCCACATGAACATGTGTTGCAATTACTCTCCCTCGATGAGGTACATTCCAAGAAGCATGCCTCAAAAAAAAACCTTACCGGCGGCTGACAGGCGATTAGGCTGGGAAAGCCACGTAAGAACCGGAATCTAGATGACACCACCCTTCTCCGCGACGTATCACCTGCCGGCTCCAGTAGAACCGCAGGGTCCATGTCCGACATGGTTCCTCGGGCGAACCTCTACACTGCGGAGAGCTCGCCCGAGCCAGCCGACCCATTCTTCCTGTGTCCTGCCACCCCGGAATACCATTATCAAGATACGTTCATGACGAATGGCTTTGCCGGAGCTCAATCCCCGGACTTCTCCGACGGCTCACTGGTCAGCGGTTGGTCGAACGAGGAGCCAGTGCCTTTGGGTGCATCAGCAGATATTTTTGCCACCATACCACAGTACCTTAGTCCACATGCATCGTATGGAGGACATGTACGATCCGACAGTGCACAGAGCCAGACGGAATACTTTCCACCCGCCGAGGCATTGTTTTCACCGCCGATTGGAGCGGGGCAATTCAATGGGGTGCAGAATCCGGTCCCATTACAGCAGGATAAGACAATGACGTCTCCGCCACCCATGACCTGCGCGCCCCTGCCGACTCCTCCACTTCCACCACCTACCCATGTAGAACCAACGGGCCACGACTGCACTCGGTATGCCTTCCAGACGTTGTGCCACCTGTATGCGCCACCACCATCTCCGCTGTCCACTGCCGAAGCCCAGGGCAACCAGGACAGGCTCCCCAGCTGGAACGATATCTTGTCAACGACCAAATCGTCCATCGATAGACTTGGCACCTTGCTCGCCTGTCCGTGTTCCGCAAACCCGCACTTTTCCACCACCATCGCCTGTGCTATCACCAAGATCCTTTCCTGGCACCGATCCATTGCCGGGCCCGATGACCAGAACCATGGTCGAATGGAGTCTGCCGCCCACACATCGAACCCCATCCGCAAGTTGAATCCTGACACCGACAACAAGATCAACTTACGAACCAATGTTGTCCTCTCGGAGCTCCGGAGAGTCGAGAAGCTCATCAACCACTTCTCCGAGCGCTACACCCAGAGCGCCAATCTAGCCGACACGGGCATCGACAGCGGCGTTTATGGTGCGTTGGAAGCGCAGCTTCGGAGTCAAGTGCGTGACACCTTTCAGTTGATTATGCGCACTGCCCCAGAGGAAGTCAAGCGCCAGGTTGCATTCCAGAGTCAAAATCGCGCGCGAGTTCATACTCTGTAACTAGTCTGCCTACCTGGCTGGTGTTCATTATTGGGTTTTCCTTTCTTTCTTTCTTTTTTTTTTCTTTTCTTTCTCTTCTTCCCTTCACACGGTACTGTAGGCACGTAGTATCACAGAATGGATCCGGCTGCATGCCGAATGAAGCAGCCTAGAGTTTTCTGCCACTGGACGAGATGGAGAGATCTCCCAGGCACTGACTGCCTTGCATTTGCGCTTTTCCACGCTGTACATATTCCAAACGATTATTTGTTTTCTCCCTTCGACAAACGAAAACCCCGTCGAGCCACGTCTGCCGTGACGAATCATGCCGCAAATTCAATCCGTTCCATCGAAAGCGTGCGTGCATGCGTGCGTGCGTGCGTCACCCACAAAGAAAAATAACACTAACCATGTCGCGATCACTTCATCTCGCTATCACCTTCTGTCTGGCGATACCAGGGTGTACGCCCTGCATACTCGGATGCCCAGCGCCGAACGCTGGGCATGCACCTTGTTCATCCTTGTGCACACCCATGGCCCTCGACGGGCCCAACCTCGCCCAAATACAATGGCGACTAAATTCCATCGCATATATTTCCCGTTGCGGACGATTAGCCCCCGGCCAAGCGAGCATAATGTACCAGAAAAAAGGCCCCCAAATATTGCCCGCCTGAGGGGGGTTAATTGTGCCCGATACGGACCGAATGGGAACCCATGCTGGGCTGCTACTACCTACAGTACCTGCACTCGTTAACCCCGAGGCAGACTTTGCGTGGTGATTGATGGGAAATGCTGCACGGATTGCTTGGGGGAGGGGTGGGGGCGGGGAAAAGTAAGCGCTTGGGTGGGGTTCGTGAGGCGGAGCCGTGACTGAAGGGAGTTTGTGTCTCCACGCTCATGAGCGAAGGACGCGGGAGCAAGGATTGCGGCGATCCGCCGTCGGAAAAGAAGACGCGGGCGATACGATGTTTGCGCTGCTTTGCTGGTCGCGGCCTTTGTCTCCCGTGTCCCTTTTTTTTTTCTTATTTTTTTTTTATAAAAAAAATGGTTTCGGGGATGGGTTCCTCCATGTACGGCTGTCGGCTATTTCCAATCCGTTTCCGTTGCCGGGTTCATTGCCGAGGGGCGTAAGGTAGTTCTCGTTTGGGTGGTTCAGGAGCAAGACCGACAATGCCGGCTCGGCAGTAGGATTGTGCTTTGCTGTACTATGTAGGTAACAAAGAACAAGGACACCGCTTCGGCAGGCGAGCAGGCGGCTACCCGCCATGCCGTACGATGACGTTTTGCCGGAACGCCTTGCATGATGGGCGGTCAATAGTAGGGGACGAGCTCATTGGAAAGAGAATGGCGGCACGATGGAATTGGCAAGCAGCAGTGACGAAGAGGTAGAGAGGTAGAGCGCCCTACAGGGGAGAGACAGCCTAGGAGGCAGGCCTTGTTCTGGCTGGTAGGAGGGCGTGTTGCCATTCTTCAACCAAATACCGGGTACGACTTGGTTCAAATTCAAGGTGTAGTACTTTACTCTATGTGCTACCTAGCTGATACATTCCCCTGAACACCAACCTCCTCCCTTCCCCTCCTTCCATCTCCATCTCTCTCTCTTTTCTATCCTCTTCTCTCTTCGCTATCCTCTTCTCCATCACTTGTCCCTCTCCATCACTTGTCCCTCTCCATCACTTTGGCAGACACGGCGTCCCCGGCTCGGCGTATTCTGTGAATCATGCATCTGCATCATGGCCATGTCTTCTGAAGATCTTGGATTCGGACGCGCAGGTTGTGTTTCTTGAATACGGCATCGAGCTCTATGCGCGTCTTCAGAAGGGGCCTGAATCCTCGTCGCCCACAAGATTTAGTTCATTCAATGGGCGCCCTTCTTCAACCAGCACTCAACGTCCTTCGCAAACTCTGCAGCTCGATAACGTGGCGTTCCAAGGCGAAATGGCTTGCGTTCGATAAGATGTCGCTAGCTCTTTTTCGTACTTGATCCCAGTAATTAGTGCGCTTTTTCCCACAATCCTGCAGACTACCTCTTGAATCTACTATGTAATAGTACAAGTAAATGTTGAGAAAAGATTGGCAATGATACCTGAATACGGAGGGCTCATTTCGGCCCATTGGCTGGTTGACATGCCACGCACGTTGAAGATACCATTCCAGCACCTTGACCGCTCGACCAAGCCCAGCAACCTCAACCGCAAGATCACGGGGGGGCTCTGGTCCCAGGGACGGGGGAAAGCTGGGGAAATTGCATTTGGTAACGTGGAAGAAGTACGATTGGTGCGAGGAAGAGGAAAGCGGGTAGTCAGCCCCCCCGTGCCGGACGCCACCCAACACCGAAAAAGCAGGACCCAAATCAGATTCCAACCTTATTTTGATCTTGGTTGAAGGGCAGATCTCGCACCGTGATTTTGACTTTGTCTCTACGGCGTCGTGTACTCCTTTGGAGTTGAGAGTTTTGGTCGTTTGGCGTACGCATAGGCGGGTATGCACGCAGTCAGTTCTCTGCATCCCAGCTGGCGATTTCGTATCCAAGTTCGATTCTCAGCGTCGCGTACAGTCTCCCTAGCCCGCGCCGTGCGGTTGTGTCTAGTGGGGCGCTCCGAACCGCCCCGAGTAACGTAGACCAGGGCCAGGGCCACGATTGCCGGGGCGCTTTCGGCCGCAGCACAAAGGGTACTTTCGGAAAATGCAAAGGAACCTCCCGTTTCGGGCTTTGCCTACGGTCAGCACGCTCGCACCTGGTAATTCGGGTTAATTTACCGTCTTACTGCTGCTGCTGCTGCTGCTGCTGTAACCACACCCCACCCCACGAGACATGGATTCGCGCACCAAGGCTCTACCAAGAACCCAGGGCCAGAACGGGACGCCTTCGACCGTATAGGGCGGTCAGAGGGGAGTCCCCCATACCCAAATTGACTGCACGAGGCGCAAATTGGGAGCACTGGTTGGACAGGATAGATGAAGTGCGTGTGTAGGCTGTCTTGTGCCACGAGAGGCGTGTGAATCCAATACTCACCTGCAGGCAGCCGTCGTGGGAGAAAGAAAAAGAAGGGCGCCAGGGTGATGATAAGTTGCTGCTTGGAAGGCAGGGATACAGAGGGTGTGGGTGGAAGCGGGTAGGGTTTTCGTGACGGAGGGACTCTGGCAAGTAGGTACCGCCGTTCTTGTCCTTGGGACGGAACAGCCAAACGTCGACGACCCAGTTCCAGCACTCTAGGAAATCGACAGTTGCGCCCAGTCTGCTCTAAAAAGGCTAGACTTGCTCTGACGTGTATTCATGCGATACGTTGCGTACATCACCTTGACCGTTTGATGAGAGTCTGCGAACCTGGGGGAGGGAACACCCGTCTGATGCCACCCTTTTTTCTCTGCGTAGAAGCTTCCGTAGCACGAGCGACACCGCAACTCTCAGCCATGTGTTCGTACGAACGGTGCCATGTAGGTAACACACATACCGTTGCAACGGATACGCCATCCATCTGCACCGTGCAACGAAAGCGCCTAGCGCTGGTGAACCCTTGAAAGTCGCCGTCGTAAGAGGCATCCGAGGAACAGCTACTACCGACTTGGTCGGCGATCAGTCGCCGTCGACATTGCAAAGTGCTAGCTCTTTCAGGCACATAATGCGCGTGCTGCTCAAGTGTGACGCACGCTCGAGCGCGCTCTACCAAGGCATCGGGATCTCGTTGCAGCACACGGTCAAGACGAGGGGTGAAACACGCAGCAAACACGTGCATGGCAACCCGGCCAAGTCGCGTCTTACGCAAAAACGCATGCCCAGCCACGCGTGTGGATGGGAGCCTGAGAACTTCTTCGTCGCCACCACTGCCTAGTCACCCCACGTTCGCAGAGTCTGGTGCGCGAGGAGCAAGAAACACTCTGCCCACAGCAGAGAGACAACATGACGCCCTGCGTAGCGGGCTTTGGGGCCACGACACGCCGGCCCAGTTTGTATTCTCCTCGCTATACCGGGCGAACCGCTCTTCGTCCCATGGATGTGTACTGGGTAGATCGAAGGACACAACCGCGGGTGCGGCCACGCATCGAACGACGTTTGGGTCAGCAGCCTCTCGCGCCTTGGGACGACAGTTATCGTGGCTTCGTCACCCGGCTGTCAGACCATGATGTGGCGTCGAGACGATATCCTTCCACGCAGATTCCCCATCTCCTTCGCCTGGTTCGTCTGTCCCTACCATTCGCTGCGAAATGGTGCGGACGCTGAAGAAAACCCAGAGCTGGCGATGGCTCCACGATCGGAGTCCTGGCGTGCGTGAGCCAGGGAGCGGTGGAGAGGAACGTGGCCGACCAACCACCCATGCGACGGACAGCAGACCAAGATTGAAACCGGGGAGTGCTGGTTACATCGCTTTCAGCCCCAAGGTGGTACTTGTCAACTTGTAAGCACATAGAAGAGCTCCTCCGTGTTGAAGCCAGATCTTTCTGTCAATACCGCGATATCCATCGGAGCCGAGCGATCGACGGCCGGCCAGTGCTCCCAGACATCTTGGACATGGCACGATAGTCTGGCTCGAGGCATTGCTGCAGTGCCGTTGCAAAGCTCTGCAGCTCGAACACCGATCAACACGGTGTCGGGAAATTGTCCTTCTAGCGCCGTTCTGGAAGGACCGCCCATGTGGAGGAGTGGAGTTCGGTTCAACGAAAACACCTGTTTGTATGGCTGGCTAATCAATCCTCACTCAGGCTGAGGCACGCATATGTACAGGGTAAGCTGCGCATCCGACCTTGAAGTGTACGGCTTCACGGTGACAAGGGTCCGAATTTACCACTCCCCGTTGATTTCAAGTTGACACGACTGTTGAGACAAGATAGTTAGGCGACGCGGGGCCATGGGTCTCGGTAGTCCAGCAGTTTGCATTTCCTTGCAACGTACTCCCTACAGCTCGAGGATCCACCGGCACCGAACCCGTAGTTGACCATGTAGATGACAGTTATGCCAACCAACCGGAAGCATCAGAGTCGATTCGACTCACCTAACGCCCCTTTTACACCCGTACACGCAAACACATGTTGCCATTTTTCCGGTAGTAAACGCCTCCCAGCGCAGGAACTTACGATACCGAAATTTGGATGGCGATGGGACGCTCACAACCAGGAGTCGGTCGTAGTCGACAGCTTTAGTATGTCCGCCAGCGTCGCCTCCGGATCGTGAGACACATCCATTTCAAGAAAGTTACGAGCAATTTGCTCCTGCGGTAACTAGATCAGAGGTGATTCCAGAAGAAAAGGTTGACTCACTGCTTGCGCTAACTCCGTCACTTCGTCTTCAGGTATTTGACAACACGCACTGACAAGGTCCTCACCCCTCATGGATAACAGTATCAAATCCTCTGCACGCTGTATGATCTCCGGTGGAACGAAATTGATGGCGGCACAGCTATGGAGAATCAGTTAGACGCTATGTTGAAACTGTAGGATGTTGAAACTGTAGGATGTTGAAACTGTAGGATGTTGAAACTGTAGGGACTTACCAAGTGCCAAAGCTAGAAGTGCTTCGGCCATGTCGAAAACTTAGCCCAGTCAGCAACTGCATCAAAAAGCGCTGTGAGAAGCTCTTACTTGTACAGATAAGTTATCTGGTCGTTCACTTCTGGGGCTTCCGTGTCAATGCGAACCTCCATGTGCCCAAATGCAAGAGCCGGCCTTGGTTTAAGATGATTCATCTCAAAAATTTCTGGCGTACATGAGATACTGGCTGGGCTGAGGATCCCGACAATTTACCATGAAAGTGCGTTGCACCGATGACCTTCGGTCGTTCAGGTCCGAGATTCAAGAGATGCTCCATGACTGCGCATGCCAATCCAGCTCCATCGCTGCAACTCGTGCCCTTACCGAATTCATCAATGATGAGCAGACTCCTGCGTGTGGCTAAGCTCAAAGCTAGTGAAATCTGCTGCAGGTCAATCATAAAGGCGCTCTGAACACGAGATACCGTTTCCCTCGTGCTAACTCTGGATAGTAGCTTGTCTGTCAGTCCAATCACCGCACTAGCCGCCGGAACAAAGCAGCCCACGTGTGCCATGAACACTATCAGCGCGACCTGCTTGAGATAAACGCTTTTTCCAGAGTAGTTCGGACCAGTCAAGATAAGCATACTCGGGTCGTCATGAGTCGCAAGTCCGCGATTCGCAGAGGAGCTGATACTATCTTTTGATCCACCTTCACGACGGTAACCAGATCCATGCACATCTAGCTCGCTACCAGCACCGCCTATCAGCAATGTATCGTTGGGTACAAAAGACGACACTGTAAGTTCCTGGAGTATATGACTACATGATTGTTAAGAGGTGCGCTCACTCGAATGATGCTGGACATACCGTCCGCCTTTGATCTGAATCACGTTTTCTTGCGTCACTCGCGGATGACACAAGTTGTATTGCTTTGCGCCCTGTGCCAATGCCAGGAGACTGTGGTGCATGGTCAGATGTGTCAGATCAGGCAATTCTGGAAATGCGAACCTGTCGAGCTTGCCGCAAATATCCGAACACGATGTTAGCAACTCTTCGTACTGAAGCACATATTGGGCAAGCTCATGACTGATTTCGATCTCGCGATCTGAAATTATACCATAGACGTCGCCGAAGTGATCGTCCATTTCTCGGGTCTCGCTACTCTTGAAGTAGACTTGCTCTCTGGATTGGGTCAGAGGATCAGCAATTAATACAACAGGACAAAACTGTACTCAGTGGTGAACATCCTCTCCCAGCGATTTTCAAAGCTTCCATCGTAAACTTCAGTGCCGGTGGCGGGATCTATCGGTACCGTGACCAGAAATCCAATTTGTGGAAAGTAGATGACGTTCAAAGTCGCTCGCAGATTCGAGGGCATATTCTCGGAAAGTTTGACCGCAACCTCGTTCAGCAGAGATTCTAGACCATCAAGGGTTCTTTTCATTTGGTCGAGCTCTTCGTCAACGCCAGTAAGAATCACGGTCCGCGATTCTTCGGCTGATTTGTTCAGGTCTATGGTGTCACTGATCTTCCTGCCGATCTGGGCGAGATGATAGGCTTCAAATTTCTCCAATACCTATCATGGTCAGAAGGAAAATCTCAGTTGAGGAGGTGCATAAATTTCAGGATTATACGTGCTTTGATCCTAATCGGCAAGTTGTCTCCACCAAGGATTTCCTGCAAGGCATCCTTGACTTTGAGCGCGTGAAAGGAGAACTTTGAAGCTACGTTAGCGAGATCCCATGGTTCTAGATTTTAGATTACTTACACTTCTAATAGCTACCCAGACGCTCCTCGAAAGACCTGTTCTGCCTTCCGTAGATCCACTGGCACCTTTTTTGAGGTTTAGTAATACAACACGCATGTTACCGATGCTCTTTAGGCTTTTCGTCAACTCCTGTAAAATGTTTTCATTATCTGGACGGACGAAGACGCTCACAGCTTGCAATCTCTCATTGATAATGTTAATGTCCAGACTTGGCCGAAGGAAGTATCGCCGGAGTTGAGATCGGCCTTGTGAGGTGCGAGCGAAACGATGAAACAACCCGTAAACCGAAAGCCCTTCTTTTGAGCCTGGACTGTTTTGGGTTGGTCCCCGGTTGTGCAGATGTGGATGTGACTCTGCGTCCAATATCTGTAAGGAGTGTAATGTATCGGCGTTGATGAACATGGTATCGCGAAGGCTGAACATCTCCAATGAAGCAACTCGAAACATCAGGTAGGCAGTGGTATCACCGGGAAGATATGCCGTTGCACGTCGGCGTTGTAAGTATGAAATCAATGCGCCAGCACAACCGACCTCGCGTTGTTAGTGTGACCAAGAATTTGTCAAGCAAGGTGAACCTACTGTCACGCGGCTGTCCAAGTCAACCGATCCAGCAATTCGTAGCAGTTGTCCTTGCTGACCCAGGGCGCTCTCCTCGTCAGACTGGTTGATTGTGGCGAATTCTCCAGGCACATGGAAGCTGAAGCGAGAGCCATCTACCCCATTCAGCTGGAGACTCACAAGCTTTGTCTTTGCAGCATCGTAGTGGAACTCGTTTGGAGGTCGGACCTCAAGCAAAAAAGGCAGACGAAACTGATCGTTGTCAATACTGACAGAGCCATCGCTCCGACCTTCAGGGTCAAGTCGGTTAATGACTAGATCATCAATTTTCGTGGACACCAAAATGACAGTTGGTTCAATAGATAATCTCACTCGGATGGGTTAGCGAGGCTACAGTTGAAATTGTGGTTATCTTCACTCACGAGTATCGATGATGTCTACATTTCCATGTTGGATATCTTCCATCAAAAATAGCTTCTCGTCTCTCGCCACGTAGTAGCAGCATCCCACGGTACCACGAGGGAGGAAGTCAACAGCCATGATGATTTCGGTTAGTGTATCGTCCTCACGCTCCACTTCAGACGGCGTCTCGATCAACGCACTTTGGAGGAAGGGGCCCTCGCGTATCTGTGCGCCAGGCCTGCCGGATGTTGAATTCGCAGTCGAAACTGATCGTCCTGATGATGGAAGTGATCTGACGGGGCCAGGGGTATGACGGGAGCTGCCGCTGCGACTGGTATGAGGCCAGGCCCTGCTGCGACCGCTCATTTTGCGATATGGTAGCTTGGACGGTGGCTTACGCGACGGCATGTCAGCTTCGGTCGACCTCTGTTTCAATAGAGTTGGTTGGATGGACGAGGAAACGTTCTAAGAGATGAGAGGTGAGAGGCAGATGGGACGACTGGAAGAGGAAGTCGCGACGCTACCAGTGCAAGCATGCGACCCTACTTCACGGTCATTGAGCAAAAGAGAATAGCGACGATAACCAGAAGAAATGAATGCCATGAAGAATTGGCGTACTACAGAGACATAATCCATCACGGAATGGAGCACTAGCATTTGCCGTAGCCTGTATACGCTGACTCTGGTACATAGCATATCATACAACAGTTATATACAATTATTATAGTACAGTCATAACGTCATTAGTAAGTACCAGTTTTGTTCAAGATGATGCAGCCACATTGAGGCCGGATCCATCTTCCTTGACGGTAACCTTGGCTATGTCACCGCTTCGAATGTCTCCCCGAATGATCTTGTCTGCCAGACCGTTTCCTATCTCTCGTCCAATAAGCCTGTTCAGAGGCCGTGCACCGTACTTCGGATCGTAACCTTCATCGGAAAGCCATTGCTTCGCTTCTTCAGAACATTGTAGATTGATTCTTCGGTCACTCAATCGCTGCTGGAGTTCCTTCAGTCGGATGTCCACAATGTCTTTAAGCGCCTCGCGAGAGAGACGGCGGAAGATGATGAACTCATCAAGACGATTAAGGAATTCGGGTGGGTATGTGGCGGACACAACATCCATGACTGCGTTTCGCACGTCCGAGGATATCTCACTGGAGTCCGGACGGCCTGATTGTATAGCACCATCGCCGACGATGATGTCGGCTCCAAGATTTGACGTCATCACAATGATGGTATTGCGGAAATCGACCTTCAAGCCATGCGCGTCTGTGAGGTATCCTTCGTCCAGGACTTGGAGTAATAGTGTCGAGATGTCCTTGTGAGCCTTTTCCCATTCATCGAAGAGGAGAACAGCGTAAGGCTTTCGCCTGACAGCCTCGGTAAGCTGCCCGGCGTCATCGTACCCGACGTAGCCAGCGGGACTGCCTATCAATCTCGAGATAGTGTGCTTTTCACTGAACTCGCTCATGTCGAAACGAATGACAGCCTGTGGAGTACTAAAGAGATACTCTGCCAACCTCTTACATACTTCCGTCTTGCCGACTCCGGTTGGCCCCAGCATCATGAAAGAAGCGATGGGGCGATTTTCTCCAGCAATCCCGGCTCTTTGCAACCGAATGGCATTCGCAACCGCGGTTAGGGCTTCGTCTTGTCCTTTAACAAACTGCCGAAGTGTGTCCTCCATGTGAATCAGCTTTTCGCTCTCGCCACTGTTCAACTTGGAAAGTGGAATCCCTGTGGTACGGGAAACAACGCTGGCAATGTCGTCGGCGGTGACACAGTCATGTAGCAACGAGTCTGGGCGAGCGCCACCCGCAACCCCTTCTTCATCTCTTGGCAATTTCTCTACTAATTCTGGAATCCTGCTGTACTGCAGCTCTCCAGCTCTGGCAAAGTTGCCCTCTCTTCGCGCCTGTTCAAGTTCTAGCCTCGCTTTCTCAAGATTCTCTTGCGCATTCTTAATCTCCTGGATTTCTGCACGCTCTTGTTCCCACTTCTCAGTAAGCACTTTGACTTCGTCTTGCTTTTTCTTCAGTGACTCTTCGAGTTGTTCGCGCCGTTCTTTGCTAGCAATGTCCGTCTCCTTCCGAAGTGACTCCAACTCGATTTGGATCGTCATGATTTGCCGATCAAGTTCTTGTATCGCATCCGGTTTGCTCTCTTGCTGTAGTCGCAACGCACTAGCAGCTTCGTCCACAAGGTCGATTGCTTTGTCTGGGAGGAAGCGATCGGTGATATACCTGTTGCTGTACGAAGCCGCCGCGACAAGAGCATTGTCCGTGATACGCACTCCGTGGTGAACCTCATATCGCTCTTTGATACCACGTAAAATCGAGATGGTATCTTGGACCGTGGGCTCGCCAACTTGAATGGGCTGGAAGCGTCTGGCAAGTGCCGCGTCTTTCTCAATCTGTCGGTATTCGTTCAGGGTAGTTGCACCACAGAGTTGTAGCTCGCCGCGGGACAATGCTGGCTTCAGTAAATTACTGGCATCAATGCTGCCTTCTGCCTTGCCCAGGCCCAGGAGCGTATGTAGCTCATCCACGAATAGTATCACCCCCTTCCTCGCCTCTTCCACCTCTTTCAGAACACTTTTCAGACGTTCTTCGAAATCGCCTCGGAACTTGGCGCCCGCGATGAGCGAACCGAGATCGAGTGCAATGACGCGTTTATCTTTGATAGATTCAGGCACATCTCCCTTAACAATGCGCTGAGCCAGGCCCTCTAGAATGGCAGTCTTGCCAGTCCCCGCCTTCCCTATGACTACTGGGTTGTTCTTCGTTCGTCGCGACAGGATCTGGATCGTTCGTTGTATCTCTGCATCTCGACCTATGACCGGGTCTAGTTTGCCATCTCGAGCTCGTTGTGTGAGATCCACGCCGTATTGTTCCAAAGCTGCCTTTTCTGGCTCATCACTGAGGTTCATTCGATGAGTGCCACCTGGAGGATGCGGTCGTCCGCTCGCCGCTGCATAGCTTCGAGAATTGGGCGGTGGCCGAACCGGGTATTGCTGGAATGGGCGAACGGCGTTAGAATAGTCCCTGGCGAGGACAGCCGGTCGTATCGAGGCATCCCTTGGATGCAACCGACTCGTGGAAGCCGGACACGGTGGCGCTGGTCGAACAGGTAGTGGATATGGTTTAGACAGCACGATGCGCCTTGCACCAGTGCGTGCTTTACTGGCAAGCATATTGGTTTTAGTTTGTCGAGTCTGATTAGATGTGAGGATGTCGGATAACGTGCTGCTATTATATCTGCAATTGATGGTTCAAGCGCAGGCATTACCGAAACCACGCGATGATTCGATGAGCTTCTATTCGATATCCTTAGGTTGCGACGAGATTTTATAACAGCTCATGTTGAAGGAGCATTTACTTATGCGAATGGCCACAAGATACACTGGCGCAAAAACTCGCCTCGAACGCGTTCATACATCCTACTGTGGTAGACATGTCCAGACGAGGGGTTCAGGCGCGAAAGCACGTGCTAGCGTCTGGGCGCAATTTTTCCGATCCCTCATTTCCTTCCCACCAAAACCTTTCTTGCCCGCTCCCATCCCCCACTCACAGCACTCACCCCTTCAATTCTCCATCACATCGACTCAACTGCAAACATGGGCTTCACCGATCTTATCTCTGACGCAGGCCTGACGCTCCTGAACAACTGGGTCAAGACGCGCAGCTACATCGTTGGGTACGTGGACCCCACTTCATCTGTTCCCCTTGCCGTTTCCCACCGCGACGCACCCTATGTCGCTGCTTGTATATGATGAGAAACTTTGGTCCGTGTTAATGAGGCGGCGTAAGACCCCGCTGTCTGAATACAAACCCAAGCGCTTGTCGCACCTCTGATATACCCCTCCCTCTGGCTGTAGTCCTTCTGGGTACTCTGGAGTCACAGACTGACCGAGCACAGCTACACACCATCCCAGGCCGACGTCAAGGTTTTCCAGCAGATCAAGCAGGTCCCTGCGCCGGAAAAGTACCCATACGCATGGCGCTGGTACAACCACCTCCTCACCTTCGAGGGTGAGTTCGAGGCCTTGCCCGGCGACCCCACCAAGGAGTACACTGCCTACGGCCCCGAGGCCTCCGAAGTCACAGTCAACCCCGCCAAGGCACCTGAAAAGGAGGCTGAGGACGATGACGATATCGACCTGTTCGGTAGCGACGAGGAGGAGGACGCGGAAGCCGAGAAGATCAAGGCTGAGCGTCTTGCTGAGTACAACAAGAAGAAGGCCGGCAAGGTAAAGCCTGCTGCCAAGTCCATCGTCACACTCGACGTCAAGCCATGGGGTAGGTAATCGCGTTTCCTATATAATGCTGGGTGCTAACTGGGTCAAGATGACGAGACATCGATGGATGAGCTCAAGGCCAACGTTCTCGCTATCGAGAAGGAAGGTCTTGTGTGGGGTGCCTCCACATTGGTCGCCGTTGGTTTCGGTATCAAGAAGCTTCAGATCAACCTGGTCGTTGAGGACGATAAGGTCTCGCTGGACGAGCTGCAACAACAGATCGAAGAAGACGAGGACCATGTCCAGTCTACCGACATTGTTGCTATGCAGAAGTTGTAGAGTAGCTTTGAGAGCCCCGAGTGGCACCATGAGCTTTTGAGGGACGGCATGCCTGGTTATGATGGACGGGTTGAAAAATGCCTACGATCACGTCTTTATGAGCAGCTGCTAAACGAAATTTACGACCCGGTAGAAATACCACCCTGTATGGGACGACATCACAATTCCTTGCAATACGTGCTCGTTTAGTTAAGTCGTTTCTGTTTCTGCCTTGGCCACGTATATATTTCGAGCCATGGCAAAAAATCTTCGAACAACATACTTGTACTTGGAACACTAACAGGAGGAGCATACTAAAATCCATCGAAAGCCAGAGACCAGAACAGTGTGTGTCCAATATCCAAGTTGTGGAACCCAGCTCCTCATAGGTAGTCTCGCAGGACAAATATCTACGTCATGGGCGAAGAAGGGTCCGCCATTGTCGACCAGGGCAATTTTCTCGTTGACGAAGTCACGGGCCAGTGGTCATAGAATTGCGATCGCTGTCAGTGCCTGCGACAATTTGGCGGGTGGATATGGTGTCGGGGTCGGCTGCGACCCGATGGTTTTTCTTGAATTCAGCCACTGCCTCCGTATCCTCGCAATTCACTCCTAAGTCTGCTCCTAGCATCTGAGAATTTGTATGCCGTGGAAAGTACCTAGTCAAAAGTGACCGAGTGGTCTGTCCCGGCTATGCTGACAACAGTTCAGGTAGCCGACGGGCAACTGCAGTCAAACTCCGCCCTGCGCCCTACAGGCCAGGTCCCATCTACCGTATTTGATGATAAGCCCCTGAGACCCTACCGATGCCACCTAGTAATAACATGTATCTTGCTTGGAAATACACACTGTACTCGTGTGGCTATATGTAGGCTTATCGATTTTTACACAATTCTATCAGACTTTCATGTTTTCACCGTCCATGTACTATGTAGAGGCACTTGTCTAAAACGCTGGGGCGGCAACGGGCCTGTACTCGAGATGGCAAAGACCCGCCCCTCGCGTCACTCGACGTCATAAACCTTGTCGTTGTTATTTTTCTTAGCGACCGGGAATAACATTACCGATACTTACATGGTACTAGTATGGTAGTTTTTTGAGAGCATTTCTCGGTAGCCTGTGTTTTGTTTCAATAGTTTTATTCACATGCTTTTCCCGATACTGATATACGATCACAAGTCTCTGCTGGTGTCACCTAGCGCTTAATCAAAAGCCACCGCTTTTGGATTCTGTTAAATACTCATGAATCATCGCTCCCCTTCCATGCGAACCCGAAGGGCTTTGTGGATGTTGCGTCTGTGTCGCATTGCAACTTCCACCCATACTCCACATCATGGACGCATCCGACCGCTACATTCAGCAAGCTGAGCGCGATGCCAGCCCTGACCGCTTTCCAAATCCATTAGGGAATACCTCCTCGAGCGAAAAGAGGGAAGGGCCGGAGGAGATTGAGCGCACGCAATCGGCCTCCAGCACAACATCGTCATTGTCCTCGTTATCGGATGCATCTGTCGCAGAGCGCGATGCCGGAATGTCCAGAATGCCCACACAGCGAGACGATGCGGTGGAGCTCGAGCGCCATGCGACAGTCCTGAGCCGGATTCATACACAGAGATCTCAGCATAGTCAGACCGTGGGGGCGAGTCTGAAGAGCAGGGCATCTAGGAAGCCATTGCCATCGTTTGGAGCAGGGAAGCCATACCCGCCACCCTTACCAGACCGAGAGGAATACGTTGTCGAGTTTGATGGGCATGACGACCCGCTCCATGCGCAGAATTGGCCCATGAGGAAGAAGCTTGCTACTGGTGCGATGCTGGGGTTCACGACACTGACAGCAGCGTTTGGCAGTTCAATATTCAGTGCTGCGACAAGCACCATTATGCGCAAATTCCACGTTGGATCTGTCGTGGCGACGCTGGGTACTTCGCTTTACGTTCTCGGTTTTGCGTGCGGTCCCATTTTTTGGGCGCCCTTTTCTGAGCTCAAAGGACGACGGCTGCCGCTGGTCATCGCTTCTTTTGGATTCTCCGTCTTCAATCTTGCGGTCGCTACTGGCAAGGATTTGCAGACAGTCTTGATCTGCCGCTTCTTCTCTGGCTTCTTTGGCGCTTGCCCGCTAACGGTGAGGACCCTATGTGCATGAATAGGCTCTTGGATCATTCCACTGACTGTATGCAGTGTGTCGCCGCAGTCTTTAGTGACATGTTTGATAATGTAAGAGCATTTCCCGTCGTTTGTGAGTATCACTGACCAAGTTTCAGCGCACACGCGGTCTTGCAATCACCATTTTCTCCATGACAGTTTTTACGGGTCCCTTGCTTGCACCCTTCGTTGGAGGATTCATCGTCATATCGGACCTCGGCTGGCGCTGGACTGAATACTTAGTCTGCATCATGGGATTCAGTGCGTTTACGCTTAACATTCTTTTCCTTTCCGAATCATACCCGCCAGAGATTCTGGTCGAAAAAGCCACTGAACTTCGACGCCGCACGAAGAACTGGGGCATCCATGCCAAACAGGAGGAAATCGAAATCGATTTCAAGGAGCTTCTGCAGAAGAACTTTTCTAGGCCGCTTAGGATGCTGTTTACAGAACGTATCGTTCTGCTTCTTAGCATCTACATGGCGTTTATCTACGGACTGCTCTACCTTTTCCTCACCGCCTACCCTCTCGTGTTTCAGGGGGTTCACAGATTCAATGCGGGAGTTGGTGCGCTGCCCTTTCTCGGAATGGTGACAGGCCAGGTCCTGGCTGGAGCCACCATTTTCATCCGGCAGTCAGGTGAGACCTTGGACTCAGCATCAGATTTACCTGAGCTAATACACGCCTAATAGGTTACCAGAAGAAACTAGCCGCCAATGGAGGCCAACCTATACCTGAGTGGCGCTTGCCCGAAGTAATCGTAGGCGGTATATGTTTCTCGGCGGGAATTTTCGCATTTGGATGGACAGGATATGATCCCAATATCCCCTGGTTTGCCCCCACACTATCAGGGGTCTTGATTGGGTTTGGTCTCCTCAGTATCTTCCTTCAGGGACTCAACTACCTCGTGGACGCCTATCTCATGGTAAGTAACTGTTTACGGCTATCCAAAGGATCAAGGACTCTTGTCCCCACTACCAGCGTCTGCTAACACTTTCCCCAGTTTGCCGCCTCCGCCATCGCAGCAAACACCTTCCTTCGCAGCTTATGTGGCGCTGCTTTCCCCCTATTTGCCCGTCAGATGTTCCAGGGAATGGGTATCCAGTGGGCAGCCACCCTACTTGGCTGTGTTGCTGCCGTCCTTGTGCCTGTCCCTATCTGGTTCTACCTCCAAGGCAACAAGATTAGGGAAAAGTCTGCTTATGCGCCTACGAAACCTCCTTCGGCAGAGGCATAAGGGGATAGATGCGTTGCATACACATGATGATTGTTGGGAGGACATTTGATGCGTTTTAGCGTTGGTCTTGTAGGGCCCGTTGTCTTATCAACCACTTCAACAGGGTCGCGCGTTTTGGCGATTGATGGAACAAGTATCTATATATTAATGTTTGGTTAAAAGTTGGTGACGAAGGTTTCTGCAAAGTTCAATCGAGGTGGCTGTCACACTGTTATGACACTGTGAATACCAAAGTCAAGTTGTAATGCATTTTTCATCATTCATACAATATGTACTGTCTATTTCCGAAATACACTCGTGGCGCTTCCCACCACCGGATTTGACTGAAACTCCATATCGGCCCCATTCGCAAAGAGTGGGGTTGTGTCATTGTCTACGCTGCTGCTGGGCATGACAGTCTCCCCCCTCATTATCTCAATCGCACTTATGACCGGCAGCGTCAACAGCAACAACGGCAGCAACTGTCCGAAGCTCCAGCTGCCCTCGCTCGGCCCCACGAGATTGACCGACTTGGGCGGGTTGCCGAAAGCCTGGCTCTCGAGGACAACGCGAACCGTGGCACCGATACCCATGGCAAGACAAGCCAAGAGACCAGCGACTTGCACAGTCTTGAGCCAGCGCGGATTGGACTTGTTGTGTAGATACCATGTTGCGAAGACAAAAGTGATGACTTCACCGGCAATGACGGCAATAGTACCGGCGATGCTCAGTGCCGCGTTGCTTGAGCTACCTCTGCTCTCCACTTCCCATACACAGGCTATTGGCAAGCGCGGCTCCAGATTTTTGAGTACGGACTGAAGAATGAACACTCCGCTCAGGATTCCGAGGAACATGTTGACGAGCATGAGAACCTGGCTGTGGCACTGTTAGCAGGCTGTTATTTGGAATCCAGTTACTGGTAGACTGCCGTACCGAATACTCCGTATCACCCAGTCACGGCGGAAGTCATTGACGAGTGCGAGCAGCGTGGCGAGGTTTGTAGCGGTGGAGAGCAGCGAGAGCAGCCAGATTATGAAGAAGTGATAAGGCACCATGGTTTTCATCTTCGCGAGGCCGACTGATTGAATGCCGATTCCCGTGAGGATCTGCTGGTCGGAGAAGGACTGCAGGAGCTTTCGACATACTGGGGCGGAGGTTGATTTGCGCAGGCCGAGGAAGATGATGATGGCCGAGAGGAAGATGGAGAGCAGGTTCGTAATTATGAAGGAAAGGAGGGTCTGGTGGGTACGTTGTTAGTAACATGGTGGAAATCAGTCGAGATGAGATCTTACGCCAGCGCCCGCGACTCCAGCATCAGTAGTCGTCGACTCAGGCACAACGGAACAGTTTTGTCCGCCGCTGGAGGCCATGTTGTCTATTTACAGCCTTTGTGTATCGCGTCAAGGGTAGTGTGGCGTCGCGTCACAGCCTCGTCGCCCGCGATTGGGAGGGAGTTGTATGTACAAGTGCGAAGTGAAGGCGGATGCGAAAGTCAACCCCATGATCATCTGCGCACAGTCTCCAATGTCATCATCAGCAGGGTTCCACCGTTGAGACAACTGACAGCTGATTCAAGGCATGTTGGCGAGGAATGCAATGTCGCAGACAGGGGTTGATCAACAGAAGGGGGGGGTCCAGGGCCAATTAGTCTGTGGCGGTGCGCTTACGGGACATGTTAAACGGCGTGTCGACAAAGATTAAACAGCGTGTCGCCAAGCGGTAGCGTGTATTAGTGTGTGACAGTGCGCACACTATTATCACACTAATAAATTAGTACTATATATAGTATATCTAGTACTATACTATACTAATAAGGTATTATATTTATATTTTTTAGTTAACTAT
>Ga0182210_1000048_pt1 | contig 21949 bp, 16 predicted proteins | sample G5R1MG_19_FD_129670 | JGI IMG/M metagenome (GOLD analysis project Ga0182210, IMG submission 129670) | Switchgrass phyllosphere microbial communities from Michigan, USA - G5R1_MAIN_03OCT2016_LD1 MG | ecosystem: Host-associated > Plants > Phyllosphere > Phylloplane/Leaf | place: USA: Michigan... | reverse complement strand
TTGATAAAATTGCTCGTGAGATTTTCTTTCGAAAATATCGCTGACCATGGTTAGGGGAACTGTCACCGACATGAACCGTGACGTCGCAGCCACACTCAAGCTCTGCGGTCCTGCCATACTCATAACTGAGAATGGTACTGTGGTGCCCGACTTGTGCGCGCAATTGCTCGCTGTTATCACCAAACGTCACCCTTGCCAGCAGGATCTGGGCGACGAGGCCGAGGAAGAGATCTTGGAGGAGTCCTCTGAATATGACTGGCTTGTCATTGAGACGGCGCTTGAGGTGGTCACATGCCTCTCGGTCGCCCTCGGATCACAGTTTGCCGAGCTATGGAAGATGTTTGAAAAGCCCATTGTAAAATTCGCCAGCAGCCAGGAGTCTACAGAACGTAGTGCGGCAGTTGGCACCATCGCCGAGTGCGTGGGTAACATGGGGACGGGATGCACGCCCTACACCCCTGGGCTACTGAAGCTGCTGCTCCACCGTTTATCTGACGAAGATCCGGAGACCAAATCGAACGCTGTTTACGGAATTGGGTTGCTCTGCGAGAAGACGACAAACGATGACGAAATTCTCACATCATTGTCTGCAATCTTCTCTAAACTAGAGCCTCTGCTGGATGCACAGGATCAGGCGCGCCTGCTAGACAACACGGCTGGGTGTGTCAGTCGATTCATCACGAAGCACCCTGGCAAGCTCCCGATCGGGGAAGTCCTTCCCCGCCTTGTACAGCTTCTCCCACTTCGCGAAGACTACGAGGAGAATAAGCCTGTCTTTGGCATGATTGTGAAGCTATACCAGCAGAACGAGCCCACGATCCAGCAGCTGACGCCCACGCTGATGCCCGTCTTTGAGAAGGTGCTCGGGTCACCCGAGGACCAGCTTGAGGATGAGACGCGGTCTCAACTGGTGGAGCTGGTGCAATACCTGCGCAAGTAACTGTTTCGTTCAATTTGTTGAGAAGAGGAGGATACCCGTCGAAAGACATGTAGGTGAATGATGATGATGATGACGATGGCGGCCGATGGTTGTAGGGCACAATGATACCACGCATGGCTTTATGAAGCTAGCCTGTATGAACGGATGTGCATGAAGTGAAATATGTCCAGGTCAGCTTGCAACATGAGTTGGTGTGCGAAGTGATGTACTGTGGCGGAGGAAGCCTGGATGATGCACGATGGGTGCTGGCTGGGCTTGGGCTGGTTCCTGGCTGTCGCGCCAAGCCTGCAGTGACGTTCATACTTGCTATGTACGACAGTGCAGGCGGCAGGCGTCGGCTGTCTCCAACACCATGTAGCGCATGTGAATGGGGAGTCTGTCAATCGCCTCAGCCCCGTGCCCCCAGCACAAGTCCTGTTTGCAGTCCCGACGCCTACACCAGTCCTCTATTCTTTCGCTTCTCATTGACGTCGAACCCAGCGTGTCCCGCGCGCCGCCACCCGGCCCTCGCCACACACCATCGAACACCACGACACGACACGACACGACGCGACACACCACACCACTCCACCCCACTCTACACTGCAACTTCGTATAACCTCGCTTGACCGCACTACCGAAATCACGCGTGCCGCTTGCACTGCTCGCGAAAACGACCCACTCGCCGTGTCCCCCATCTCTTCGCGCCCTGGCGCCTCCACCCAGGATGGCGCAGCGGTGCTCGCGGACATGGCGCGCGACGACCATGGGCCTCCTGGCCATACTCGCCGGCTCGGCTCTGGCGGGGCCAGATCTTACTTCTAGACACGAGGCCGGGCGATGTGCAATGCGCGGCCACTGCGGGAAGCAGGGCTTCTTCGGCTCGCAGCTGCCCTGCCCGGACAACGGCCCGGCGACAACACCAGACGCCAACGTACGCAGCAAGCTCGTTGCCATCTGCGGCGAGCAGTGGGAAAATTCGGACGTCTGCTGTGCCGAGGAGCAGCTCGATGCGCTCAAGTCGAACCTCGACCGCGCCACTCCCATCATCAATGCCTGCCCGGCCTGCAAGGAGAACTTTTACAACATGTTTTGCACCTTCACTTGCTCGCCCGACCAATCTCTATTCATCAACATCACCCAGACTGCGCCCAAGGGCGACAAGTTCCTAGTCACGGAGTTGGACCACCTCGTCTCCGACAAGTACGCCGCCACCTTCTACGACAGCTGCAAGGACGTCAAGTTCGGTGCGACCAACGGCAAAGCCATGGACTTTATTGGGGGAGGCGCCCACAACTACACCCAGTTCCTCAAGTTCTTGGGCGACAAAAAGTTCCTCGGTTCGCCCTTTCAGATGAATTTTCCGCGCCCAGACCAGACCCTATTCCCAGGCATGCAGGCCATGGACAAGCACGCATATCCATGCGATACCGATAACGAGTTGTACCGTTGCGCATGTCTCGACTGTGCCGGGACGTGTGCAGAGCTGCCTGAAGTCCGAGAGGGTAAGCAGTGCTACGTAGGACTTCTTCCGTGTCTCTCCTTTTCCGTCATCGTGGTCTACTCGATCCTAATTGGCCTTCTTTGTACCGGCGCCGCTATTCACGTTGCAGTCAAGACGCACTCTCGGTCTAAGAGCGAGCGCATGCGCCTACTGCATGACCTGGAGCCAAGTGATGATGAGGACGAGGGCGATATCGTGCATAACGTCAGCATGCTGGATCGGCCGACTGGTCATTACTTCATCAACACGTGGTGTGACCGCCTGTTCAGTCGTCTTGGGTATGTGTGCGCCCAATTTCCTGTCATCACCATCGTCACCAGCATAATCGTGGTGGGCTTGATGAGCTTGGGATGGATGCGATTTGAGATTGAGACAGATCCCGTTAATCTGTGGGTCTCGCCCGACTCTTCTGCTGCCCAAGAGAAGGCTTTCTTCGACGAAAAATTCGGCCCCTTTTTCCGTGCTGAACAAGTCTTCCTTGTCAATGATACCGCTGAAAATGCAGGCCCCGTACTCAGCTACGAAACACTCGACTGGTGGTTCGGTGTTGAGAGCCAGATACAGCGCCTAAAGTCCTACAAAACCGGTGTAACGCTTGACCAAGTTTGCTTCAAACCAGTCGACAATGCCTGTGTTGTTCAGTCGGTCACAGGATACTGGCAAGGTGACTTTGCCAATGTCGGGCCTAACACTTGGGCGGAAGAGCTTCGACAGTGTGTCAACAACCCCACGCAATGTCTACCTACCTTCCAGCAGCCACTCGATCCTCATCTTCTCTTCGGCGGCGTGACGAAGTCCGTTCTCGATGCGAAAGCTCTCGTCGTCACTTGGGTCGTGCAGAACCACCCCAAAGGCACCCCTGAAGAGAAGAAGGCCATGGACTTTGAAAATGAACTCAAAAACTATCTAGAATTCGTTGCTGAAGACGCCAAGAAGAAGGGTTTGCGACTCAGTTTCAATACTGAAGTCAGTCTCGAGCAGGAGCTGAACAAGAGCACAAACACCGACGCCAAGATTGTCGTGATAAGTTACATCATCATGTTCTTGTATGCTTCACTTGCTCTTGGGTCGACAACACTCACCATGCAGTCTATCTTGCGCAATCCCGCGAACGCGTTGGTGCAGTCCAAGTTCATGCTGGGCATTGTCGGCATTCTCATTGTCCTCATGTCCGTTTCCGCTTCCGTGGGGCTTTTTTCGGCTGCTGGTATCAAGGTCACGTTGATCATCGCCGAGGTCATTCCCTTCTTGGTTCTGGCTGTCGGAGTCGACAACATCTTCCTCATCGTGCACGAGTTTGAACGCATCAACCTTAGCCATCCAGAAGGCGACATTCCTGAGAGAGTTTCCCGGGCTCTGGGGCGAATGGGGCCTTCCATCTTACTCTCCGCCCTGACCGAGACCACAGCGTTCGCTCTTGGCTGCGCTGTCGGGATGCCAGCTGTTCGCAACTTTGCTGCGTATGCAGCTGGAGCTGTGTTCATCAATGCGATCCTACAGGTCACCATGTTCATTGCCGTTCTGTCACTCAACCAACAGCGCGTTGAAGAAAACCGCGCCGATTGTTTTCCGTTTGTACGCGTTTGGCGAGCAGACCCTGGCTATATCAACGCTGGAGAGGAGGGATCCTTGCAAAAGTTCATACGCAAAACGTACGCGCCCGCACTTTTGGGCAAGAAAACGAAAGTTGGTATTATTGCAATATTCTTCGGTATCTTCACCGCTGGTCTCGCTCTGTTTCCCAAAGTGGAGATTGGGCTTGATCAACGCATCGCCATCCCTAGCGATTCATACCTTATTCCGTACTACAACGATCTCTACGACTACCTCGACGTTGGCCCTCCAGTCTACTTTGTCACCAGAGATCTCAACGTCACACAACGTGCACCTCAAAAGCAACTCTGTGGCCGCTTTTCCACATGCGACCGCGGATCCCTAGCAAATATCATCGAGGCCGAGCGCAAACGACCCGAAGTATCCCACCTTGCTGCTTCCGCGGCCAACTGGCTCGACGACTTCTTTCTCTGGCTCAACCCCGAGAACGAAAAGTGCTGCGTGGACAAGGGCAAACCGTGTTTCAGGGATCGCAATCCGCCGTGGAATATGACACTTTCGGGTATGCCAGAGGGCACAGAATTTGTTCACTATTTACAGCGATGGCTCGAGGCGCCCACCGACGAAGACTGCCCGCTCGGTGGCAAAGCAGCGTATTCCGATGCTCTCGTCATCGACGCCAAACACACGACGATTCCCGCATCACACTTTCGCACTTCGCACATGCCTCTGCGGTCGCAGAGTGACTTTATCTCGGCTTACACAGCCGCCCGCCGCATCGCGCAGGAGATTTCCCAGGACGTGGACACCGACGTCTTTCCCTACTCCAAATTCTACATCTTCTTCGACCAATACACATCGATTGTTCGCCTGGCGGGCGCACTCATTGGGTCGGCCCTTGGCGCCGTGCTCGTCATCACTACCCTTCTCCTGGGCTCGCTTACGACGGCTCTCGTAGTCACACTGGTCGTTGGCATGACGGTGTCGACCATCATTGGCTCCATGGCGGTTCTCGGCGTCTCGCTGAACGCGGTTTCGCTCGTCAATCTCATCATTTGCGTGGGCATTAGCGTCGAGTTCACCGCGCATGTTGCGCGCGCCTTCACGTTCCCGAGCCGTGCCACTATGGAGAAGGCGCCGCGCCATCGCTTCCGTGGCCGCGACGCAAGGGTCTGGACTGCAATGGTCAATGTGGCAGGTAGTGTGGTGAGCGGCATCACAGTCACGAAGATTCTGGGTGTGGGCGTGCTAGCCTTTACGAGGAGTAAGGTATGTTGTTGATAATTCCAGCGCACTAACTTTTTTTGGGGTTTCTCTCTCTCTCTCTCTCTCTTTCCCCTTTTTTTAAAAAAGACTAACTTTTTTCCACCTATTAGATCTTCGAAGTCTATTACTTCCGGGTTTGGTGTGCGCTCATTCTCTGGGCCTCGACGCATGCGCTCATCCTTTTGCCGGTGCTCCTCTCCCTCGTCGGCGGCCAGGGCTATGTCGACCCGGAGAGCGAGGGAGGACTAGAGCAGGATTTGCGGAACAGACAGTATCCTACAATGCTAGGAGATGACGAAGAGTTTGACAGTGAGGAGTAGGGGGTTTGGGTGGGGAAATGCTTGGTTTTCGAGGGGCTTTGTCGCGGGTGTTGCGAGGGTGCGCAGGCAGAGCCTGGTGTCGGCCTCGACTGACTTCCATGGATGGTATACAGGATGATGCCAACGCACATTGCACCGCATGGCTGGCACGCAGCCCCGCGGACGAGATTGGGGGGGAGGTTTGTTCTCAAGAGGATTTTGTAGGGAGAAAGGGAGAGGACACGGGAGTTACTCGTCATTATTATTTGTAATATTATTCATGGGGCGGCGCACACTTGGCTATAGCCTATGCAATGCATGGCTATTATCGAGCAAAGCTCTTTGCCACGCTTTTTTTATTTTTATTTTTTTGGTTGCAAGGCCTCTGAAGAACCCAACAGCACCGGGAAACACCTAGTACACGCAAGGCCTAAAACCACGCGCCAACGGGTCTGAGGAAGTTGTAACGCACATGCGGCAGGCAGGGGGTGGGGGGAGGGGAGCAGCAGAGCAAAGTACTTCGTCGGAGTTTTGATGCAAAGGCTGCAGCCAAAGACTGATGATGGGTTTGTTTGTTTCCATGGGAGCGGGCCAGGACCAGCAGCGCATGGCGTGGCATGTTATCGGAGAGGGCACAAGGGAGGCGTCGCGGGGGGGGTCGAGATTGGCTCCGGCTTCTCCGTATAGGGCCGAGCGTGGGCGGGATCTACTTGATCGACATGGTAGGCTCATGGCCGTTTCGACGTGCTTTGTGCAGCTCAAACCGCCCCTCCCCTCTCTTTGCAACGAGGCAGTGAGCTGGCCGACATACTACGAGTTAACCTCGTCAGCCCAACTGCGACCCTTTTCCAAAGGCGCGGGCAAGCCCAGAGGGTCTTGTTGCGTGGGATGAGTTTGTTTAGGGGCCGTGTCCTTGGTGTCGGTAGTCTTCCGCCTGATGGTGGGCAAGTCGAGTACTTTGGGAGACTCGGCGTCTTTGGAGACGGTGGCAGTGGCAGGAGGGAGTTCGGGAAAGTCTGCTGCTGAAGGCGCCCGCTGGCCGCCCTGCTCCCTGGGTTCTGGCGGCCCAGCGGCTGCTTGGTGATCGCCGCGTCCGGCGCGTCCACCGCGGCCGCGGCCCCTCCCGCGCTGAGACGGTGAGATGCCATGTCCCTCCATCCGCTCGCGCGAGAAGGGAGCCTCGAGAAGGGGGCGCGAGGACGAAATGCCCCCATGCGCTCCCCGTGTGGCGCCGCGGCCCTTGTCATGGCCGGTTCCCGAGAAGCCGTCCTCCTTGTCATGGTCCCACTCGCGGCCGCCCTGGGCGTTGAGCTTGCGCAGGCGGTTCTTCTCGCGCTCTCCCATCATCTGCTGGCGGTTTTGGCGCTCGGCCTTTTGGCGCTCAGCCAGGGCCTTCTTCCTCTCCACGTCCTTCTTCTTGAGGACGGCCTCGCGGGCCTCGAAGTGGGCCTGGTCGGCTTCGGCGCGGGCATGGGCCGTCTGGAGCGCCTCGTTCTTGGAGCGCATGTTTGCCAGCTTGGCGTTGAGCTGCGCCTCGGTCAGGCGGGTGCGCGCCGCGCCTCCCGTCAGGGTGCGGTCGCCACGGACCGAGAGAGTGGGCTTTTCCTTTGATTCCGTCGGTTTCGGCGTCGCGGCGCTCTCGACAGGCGCATTTTCAGTGGGTGGCGTAGGGGTAGCTGCTGATGCTGATGCTGATGCTGATGCTGATGCTGATGCTGGTTTTGGTTCTGCTGCTGCTGCTGCAGGCGCTGGATCTGCGGTCGTGGTAGGCTGGGGCCGTGGAGGCTCCTTTTCTTCGAGGCGGACGTCACTGTAGGCACCGCGCCCGCCACCGCCGCCGCCACGACCGCGAGCGCGGCCCCGTGATCGCCCTCGGCCACGACTCCCTCGTTCTGCCGCTTTGGCCTCTCGCGGAGCTTGTGGAGGCGGATGCGCGTGAGGAGTAGTGAGCGGCGACTGGCGCGGGGCCTCGGGAACGAACTTGGCGGCAGTGCCCTGCAGCGCAACGGGCGCCTCGATGGGCGTCATGTCGTCGTCAAAGAAGAGGTCGTCGGTGCTGGCCGTCTGCGCGAAGGGGTCCATGTCGTCGCAGGCCGGCGCCACAGCATTGGCCGTGGCCGGCGTCGCCCATTTCGACTGGAGCATGATGGAGTAGGGTGGGGGGAAAGGTAGCAATGGCGTGGTGCGGGTGCAATGAGAATATATTTATAACAAGGTAGGAGTAGTCCATGTACATCCAAAATACCGGTCGCTGGTCTCGCCTAGGCAACTAGTTGGTTGGTTAGGTCAACCAGAACCACCCACTACTGCCTACCAACCGCTCACGCTCCGTGTGCCAACAACATCGCAAGACTCTCGAGTACCGTTCGGCGTTCGCCATCAACCGTGGATGCTCTAGGGCGAGAGAAGCAAAAGTCGTCTTCCGGCACCAGCCGCCATGCCGAAATTGACTGCTAATGATGGTATTGTCTTGCACTATGAAACCTTTGGGTCGAATCGTGCTGATGCATTGATCCTCGTAGGTGCTGCCACGATCTAGTCAGTACAACAGCACGATCGAAATGCACGAGGTGATGAGCGGCATGGCTTACGAGTAGCAAAGCTCCACGGGTTCACAGGCTCGGGCCGCGTGTTCAAGCACAACATCGATGCCTTGTCGCAGCGCCACTTTGTCCTGGTGCCCGATCTTCGTGGACACGGCGGATCCGACCACCCCAAGGCGGGATTCCACGTGGCGCGGTTGGCACTCGACCTGAAGAACCTCATGGATCACCTCAAACTCCACCCAGGCAAGGTGGCCGCCATCGGGACAAGCTTGGGAGCTGCTATTCTCTGGTGCGTGAGGCCGAGCATGGCGTGTTTCCTGTAGCAACCACAGGGGAAAAAAAAACTAACGACACGGCCAGGTGCTACGGCGAGCTGTTCGGCACCAAGGCATTCTCGCACATGGCCTTCGTGGACCAGGCACCTCTGCAGAACTACTTGGCAGACTGGGGCCCCGACTACGGCAACCGAGGTTGCCATTCCGCTGACGCGCTCGCGAAGATGCAGCAGGCGCTCGAGCTGGACCCCCAGACGGTCCATCTGGAGACGATAGCCGCGTGTCTAGGCTACCGATCTCATCCGCAGGCGGGCGATCCTGGCCCAGAATCCCGGGCGTGGAAGGAGGATGAAGCATTCTTCCTCGGCGAAGCCGTCCGCGGCGATGGATGGTGGTACGGCAAACTGATGGCCGACCACACGGCGAAGGACTGGCGTTTCTCCATTGCGCAGAACTTTGGACCCGGCAGTGGGAGCACGACGAAAGTGCTGGTGGTCGCGAGTGCCCGGAGTGGCTGTTTTCCTGCTGCCGGACCGCTCAGGGTTGTGGAGCTGGTGAATGGCGGAAGCGAGGACGGCGGACTCGCACAAGGTGTGGTGATTGCGTGGGGCGGGCATTGGTGCTACTGGGAGCAGCCAGACATGTTCAATAACATGGTACTTGAGTTTCTGGCTAGCTAACTATGGCCTTCCTCCCCAAGCCAGCGTCGAAGAGGTATGCCATGAATGATTCCACACTCCGAATCGTCTCCTCGTCACATGCTATTATGTACCCTACCATCGGAGTCGTTCAACCAAGTTTATCTACACGAAAGCGGTATCAAACGCAGTCTGAATACCAACCAAATCTACTTTCGCACCTCCCGAAGCCATTCGCCCACTCGCTTGGCACAGTGGTTGGCTTCCTTCTCGAAGCCGAGCCGATTGCCAAGTGCCAGGATATCATGGGGCACAATAGGCTCCACATCGAGTTTGACCTCGTTGCCCGCCTTGTCCATCATCTCGGCCCATTCGATGTTATCGTAGTACAAGAGCTCGCCACCTCCCGTGTTGACAAAAAGGGGCGTTGGTGTCTGGAAGGCGCGGTGTTTGTGGGAAATGTACGCTTGCTTGAGCGTCTCTAGGCCGGCCAGGCCGGCGTATGCTGCAGAGCCCCAAGCAGTGAAGGGCGGGGAGATGTAGTCGGTGGCATAGTGGTCGTTGTCATGCACGTAGGAGCCTGACGTGTCTGCGGGGTCGATCCACGGGGACCACAGCAGGGCGGCGGAGGGAGAGGAGATGCCCAGATCGGCGCCGTACTCGCTGATGTAGCGGAGCAGGGCGATGAGCATGTTGCCGCCGGCCGAGTCGCCTGAGAGGATAATGTGTTTGGGGGCAATGGCAAGGTCGTTGACGAGGTAGAGGTACGCCGTCAGGCTGTCCTGGAGCCCGGCAGGGAACGGGTTTGACGTGGCGGACGCGGGCAACGTTGACAGCCTGTACTGCGGAAAGAGAAGATGCGTGGCGTTTGTGTGCCGAAGCAGCGTCTGGGCCATGAAGCCGCTGTCGCGGGTGCGCCCGTCGCCCATTACATAGGCGCCGCCGTGGATATGCAGCAACACGCAGACGTCGGCCGTGGTGCTTCCGGCATGCAGGGCCGCAGGATACCACGTCGCGCCAATCTCGACGGGCGCCACGTCGGCATTGCCTCGCAGCGGGCCCGTGTAGGCTGTCGCGGCTGCCGGCTTGATGGTGGTGAAGCGCTCGCCCTCGGCGCCCGCCTGGAGAGGCAGAGGGGTGCGATGCTGTATCGTGGCCAGGTGCCGAATTACCGCCGCGGCCACGTGGGTCAAGAGGCTCTGTCGAAGCGTCCACTCGGGGTGCTGGCGGCCGTAGCGGAGTAGGTACCGGACGAGGTAGATGGGGAAGCGCGTCGCCTCAAAGGCCAGGGCGCCGAGGAGGTAGAGACCCTTGGCAGGCTGCTGTGCGAGGATGGCCATGGCAATGTGCATGCAAGGATGGACTGTGTTCTGATACTCGAAGCAGAGCCCCAGGCTGGCGAGTGTCGGGCTTGCTGTACATATACATGGAGGATGGAGGCGTGCTAGGCATCCGTCATCGAGTGCGCGCGAGTCTGGACTCTGCCGTGGTGGAGGCTTGCCATGGCCTAGTTCACTCGCTCTAGCTCACTACGTACGCTTTGCTCTTGGTCGAGCTGCCTTCGGTTCACGGGCAGTGGATCGAACACGTCGCCACAAGTCAATGGTTTTCCAGATTCGGCAGGCAAGCGATTGATTTGTTCCTGTTGGTTGCCGGCTTTCCGGCTGCTACAGTAAACGCGACCTCTGCTGCGCTGCATTACTCCCAAGAGGTGTCACCAGACCGATCACGATCCATTCTTGGGTGCGCTCCCTGCACCGCTCGACTTCTTGTCAGGCGCTCCCCCGGTGCCCCCGGCATTGGGCGCATTCGGCTCGCTGATGTCTTTGTTGGCCGGGCTCGCGCCCAAGCTGTTGCCTTTGCTGCCCGCTTGCCGCTCCGCCGAAGCCTTTTCTTCCGCAGGCCTCGTCTGGCTTGGATTGAAGGCGGTGTCAGTGTGGGCTGCGCCGTCATCGGAGCCAGACTTGGAGTATTCAGACGATGTAGGCTTCAACGTGTCCTTGTCTTGTGCGCCTTGGGTCGCGCTTCGGAATGGGGTGCTTGAGAGGAACCGAGCGTGCGAGACAAACGGAGTCAGTTGTCGTAGTAACGGGCGCTGCACAGCGTGTGCGGGTGGGTAGCGGACCATGGTCGTTTTGCTGGGAAGACCGCAATGGGTCGTGGGGGCGATGGGTGGAAGAAGCAAGAAGCCACGGCAGCGTGAGGGTGCGTGTCACAAGCGCTGGGGAAAGCATGACGTCAGGGGCTATTTTGTATTGGGGAGGACTTGACCCTCGACATTCGGGTCATAAATAGGAGATAAGGCCCCTTGAAAGGCTGCCTGGACTGCACGTGAGCCTGGTCGCCTGAAGTGCACGTGAGCCTGGCTGCCTGAATCTCTCGGGGAGCCAGCCGCTTCTCCGACTCCCGCCTTTCTAGTCCAGGCTGTCCAGCATGCGTCGCACCCGACTATCAACCCAAAGAAGCGTGGGAGCCGTGATTCAACCCAGCCTGTCTTTTCAGCCCTCTGAGAGACAGCCAGAATGGCCGCCTCATGTTGGGCCTCACGCTCCCACCCCGACCCCGAGACGTTGAAAAACCCTCCACCATTCTCACCATTTCCTCTGATCCAACTCCGCGCCGGCAAAGTCAAGAAGGCCCTAGCAGGGGGTCGGATCGAATCTGCCATCTTCAAAAGCCCCCTTTCCGGCCCCGTTCGCATAACCAAAGGCGGGATTGAAAGTGACGAACACGCATTCGAGCCGCACAGGAGTCCAGAAAAGGCAATCTTGCACTATTGTGCCACCCACTACACGGATTGGAAAAGAGAACTGCCGGCTTCGGCGCACCTGTTCAAACCTGGTGCGTTTGGTGAAAACTTGTTCAGCGCCGAGGTCAGTGAAAGGACAATATGCATCGGGGATCGATTGTCCATAGGCAGTGTCATTGTCGAAGTCAGCGAGCCACGTATGCCATGCTACAAACTCAACCACCGCTTTGAGACCAAGGACATGGCAAAGCGCACCCAGACCCTGTTTCGGACAGGTTGGCTGTACCGTGTTATCCAGCCTGGAATCGCCGTGGCAGGCGACATGATCCGTCTCCTAGCACGGCCGTTTCCAGAGTGGTCTGTGGCAAGAGTCATGTACTACCTCTTCATCGAAACCAACAACGTGGATAGGATGAAGCAGATCGTCACGCTAGGACCGCTGGGGGCAGATATCAAGGGCAAGTTTGTAACGCGGCTGGCAAAAGGGGTAACGGAGGACCAGAAAGGCCGAATGTTTGGAGGAGAGGACGAAAAGATGGACACATGGGGTGACTATCGACTTGTAGACCGGAGGAAAGAGACGAGTCGGGTCACTGCATTTTCGTTCGAGGCTGTCGATAAAGCCAACGCTATGGTCGTGGAGCCAGGAAGCCATGTTCGATTGAAACTGGGGGGGAATCTTGTCCGCGCGTATTCAGTCATTGGCGGTACTTCGAATCGGTTTGAACTTGGTATTGCGCTTGACCCACAGAGTCGTGGTGGGTCGAGGTATATACACGAGAGCGTGAAGGTGGGCGACGTGGTGACCGTGAGCCGCATCACAACAAGCTTCCCGTTAGCCCAAGACGCTCAGGAACATGTCATTATCGCGGGTGGCGTTGGCATCACTGCTTTCCTCCTCGCTCTGGAGGTCCTGCAGAAGGCGAAGCAGAACTTCCACCTTCACTATGCCGTCGCTGACGAGGTCCCCTTCATGTCACGCATTTCTGCGCTCGGATCATGCGCAACCATCTACCGCAAGTCTCACGGCCAGCGAATGAACATCGCTTCCATAGTAGCCCACGTCGGCAGCCACACACACATCTACACGTGTGGGCCGCCCGGCATGTTGGACGATGTCAAGGCCACGGCGCGATCCTACAAGATCGAGGATTCGTTCGTACACGCTGAAGCCTTCACAATCGCTGTATCCGGCGATCCGTTCCTAGCTGAGCTGAAGCAAAGCAAGAAGACGATCGAGGTCGGAGCAAAGGAGTCGCTCCTTGATGCGTTGAAGGCCGCGGGACTGGACATTGATAGCTCGTGCGAAGTCGGGAATTGCGGGACGTGTAAGGTAGAGGTAGGGGGGGGCAGAGTAGAGCATCGAGGTACAGGACTAGTAGACGATGAAAAGGGGAGTACTATGCTGGCTTGCGTCAGCAGGGGAGTTGGCAGGATTGTGCTGGGTATATGATTGAAGATTCACGTGATACTCCATGTACTCCATGGGCACGTAGATAGGAAGCATGTTTAACAAACATTATCATTCAATGGATAAGCAGTGCGCTCAATCAAGCATCGCAGCAATCCGTAAAGGACCAAGTCTCGATGTGTAAGGCATTGGTGGATTTACATACATATCGTGGGTGCTCTCACCTTAATGTCTGCTATCCCCGTCTGCAAATAGGGTCCGCGGAATATGAAGTTGCGGCAAATCTTCCCTAGAAAACAAAATAACGTACATCTCGAGGGGGCGATGAACTAGTCCTACATTATTGGAGATCTGAGTCTGCTGGCATGACGAATCCAGTGTCTTCAAAGTCCTTCAAGACATAATCCGCAAGTGCGTCCAGCCTCTTCCGTTGCACATGCAGTGTGCCGGTCCTGATGTCTTTCTCACGTTGACTCATGTTACTCGTGATCGATGGGGCTTTACTCTTGGAAAGACTGTGTTCTCCGCTGAGTCCTAGAGAGCTGTTGCCAGCTCCGTCGAGCTGGAGTAGTCGTGAGCTTGCGCTAGGACGTGAGCTGAGCAGATCTACTTCGGGATACCGGGCATCTCCATATCCCTCTGCAGTGATTTTGAATGTTTGGCGTTTGTGAGGCGGTACTGTGCCGACAAGGACTAGCAGCAACTCAGGTTGCAACAAGCGCACCACGATGTTGCAGTCCTCAGTCTCTACCGTGAGCGTCCTTAACGCAGGTTTCAGTCGAACGTCCTGCCCAGAGTCTGTTTTGGAGGGTGACTTTTGTCTCTCGACACAATGATCTTTCCAGACAATAGATATCAGTGCAGCTTGGTCACGAAGCTCCTTTATGTCCACGGGCTTGGAGTAGGCCAGCAGCGTGCCATTTGGCGACATCAAGCTACCCGCATTGTCAGATCAAGCGACCCCTTGCGTTTTGGAAAGCTTACAACAATCGCGGGTAGAGCTGTTCATTGACGTTTTGCGTCAGCCACTCGCTGACCTTGGTGATGTTGATCATTCGTCTTGCTGTCGCCGCTTGCATAGTCAGAACGGAATGACTTTTTGCGACCGGTAGCGGTGGGAAGCCAATGAGGCGATTGAAACGAGTCGTAAGATGCAGTTACAGAAATAAGACTGTGTGTGTGCTGGGTTGCAATGTGGATAGTGCATAATGTTTGAGGATCCCGCGTACCTGGTCGACGGACGACGGATCAGCGTAGCAGTCCAGGTCGCGCTCGCTACCAAGACAAACAAGCGGCTGCCTCTGGGACGGTCCGGGGGCTGAAGGCTATGGAGGGGCCGCAGGCGTGTGAAGCTAAAGCCAGGAGGTGCATGGCATGGCCAGCACGCGGCGCAGCAGTGAAGAAGCGACGGGCGCAAAAGCTATGACCACCACGTCATCTGTCAACGGAACTGCGGTTTCGCCGGGCCGCCTGCTCCGTGGCCGTTGACTGCGATGAAGGTACATGTGTGGGTACATGCTCTATGCATACAGGGCCAGGGCGGGGCAATTGAACGCCCAGAGATGGCATGACGATGCCTTTTTTTTGCATTTGCGACATGGGGTCATGGTTCTAGAGGGTCGCGTAAACCATCTACCATAGTACGTGCGACTTAACGAGGGGTAATTTCCAATGGTTGGCGAGGCCGACGTCATCGTTAGTTAATGGAACTCTGCGGCTTCACTCTCTTCCCGTGCAGGATTTTACCCAAGTCCAACCCATGCTTCTCCTGCGATCCTTCCTGCTACGACAAAACATTCCCCTCGCGTTCAAGGCAGCAAGGCCAGGCTGCCCACCAAACCTCACCATCCGAGCGGTAGCAACCATGGCGACCGATCCAACCAAGTACAAGCTGAACCACTCCATGTGAGTACCCGCATGTCTCCCGTGCATACCGCCCCGTCGTCGATTCGTCGGTCACTGAATGCAGTCAGGATCCGCACCAAGGACCCGAAGCGTTCGCTCGAATTCTACCAATTCCTTGGGATGAAACAGATCAACCAGATCAAGAACCCCGACGCCAAGTATGATCTGTATTTCCTTGCATACGACAGCCCCAAAGCGGTCTCACACGGACATCATTGGACAGATCGCGAAGGAATTGTTGAGCTCACGCATAACTACGGCACGGAAGACGACCCAGACTACAAGATTACCAACGGCAACACGGAACCGCACAAGGGATTCGGTCATCTTTGTATCTCGGTAGAAAATCTGCAGGCTGCATGCAAGCGCCTCGAGGATGCGGGCTACAAATTCCAGAAGAAATTGACCGACGGGCGCATGCGCCACATTGCATTTGTGCTGGATCCAGACGGCTATTGGGTCGAAGTCATTGGCCAGAAGTCTCTGGGGGAAATGGAGAAGAGTAGCGATACCGATCCTAGCACATACCGAATGGTGAGTATACCTACTTCTCATTTGTGGCAGTTCGACTGACGTGGCTAGAATCATACCATGATCCGCGTCAAAGACAAGGACGCCTCGCTCGCCTTTTACCAAGACGTCATGGGTATGAAACTCAAGCGCACATCTGAAAACCCCAGTGCCAACTTCAACTTGTACTTCCTCGGATACGGTGCGGATGTCTCTGAGCAGACGGAGAACGGCGTCAACCCTGCTGCCGACCATGAAGGGTTGCTAGAGCTTACATGGAACTACGGCACGGAGAAGGATGTCAGCTTCAAGTACCACAATGGCAACGACGAACCGCAGGGGTAAGCCTTGCTTCTGACTTACCCGTGTATGTGTACTTACAAGACGTAGCTTTGGCCACATTTGCGTTGCTGTAGATGACTTGGATGCCGCGTGTACTCGTTTCGAGGAGAAGAAGGTCAATTGGAAGAAGAGGCTGACGGATGGCCGCATGAAGAACATTGCCTTCGTGCTGGATCCCGATGGCTATTGGATTGAGGCGAGTGACGCATGCGCATTTGCTTCTCGCAACACTAACAATCACCAGGTCTTACAGAATGAGAAGTCAAAGCCACGTAGCAACTGGTAAACTGAATTTCATTCAGCCAATGAAAAGGCGTGGCTCCAGTGGAAAGCGTAAAGAACGCACATCAGCGAGCCAGGATGGAAGCCGAGCACAAGAGGCTATCGATGTAAATACCACGAAATAGAAGACATCGTCCACGGCAAAGTTTCCTTGTTGAAGTACTCAAGATTCAACATCAACTTACGCCTTAACACCGACCCATGGTGGGCAGAGGCACACCTACCGACGTAGTGCGATTGAAGTGACGTAGCTAGGGCCCACCCCCGCATGATGTACCACGATAGGTAAGGCCCACGCACTTCACTGGACGATTCCGGTGGCGGCCTATGCTTACTGTTTTCATCTCCCAGGATTCCTTGTGGTTTCCATCGCAAGTTCGCCTTCACTCATAACTACTCCAAAAACCGCATCACACCATGGCTATTCTCAAGCACACAACGAGGAGGAAGATCCTCATACCCGAGAAGGTCTCGCCAGATGGCCTAGCACTTTTGAAGGGCGAATTTGACGTTGACGAGAGGAAAGGCCTGAGTCCAGAGGAGCTGAAGAGCATCATTGGCGATTATGAAGCTCTCATCGTCCGGTCAGAGACCAAGGTAACGGAAGACCTCCTCAACGCCGCCAAGAAGATGAAGGTCGTGGCTCGTGCTGGAGTTGGGGTCGACAATGTGAGCGTCGAGTGCGCTACGTTGAATGGAATCATCGTCGTCAATAGCCCGTCAGGAAACATCAATGCGGCAGCAGAACACACAATCGCACGTACGTGGCCCGGGCTTTTCCCAGATTCCCCATGGCTCAATGTCAGACAGTGCTCATGGCCGTGGCTCGAAATGTGGGGGCCGCCTCGCAAAGCATCAAGGCGGGGAAGTGGGAACGCAGCCAGCTTGTCGGAGTGGAGGCCAAAGGGAAGACGCTGGCAATCGTGGGTCTGGGAAAGGGTGAGATGATCTTGGAATAACTGCACGATACACGTTCTAACCTTGGCAGTTGGCCTCACGGTCGCTCGTATCGCCAATGGACTGGGCATGCATCTTGTGGCATACGATCCCTACGCAAATCCCAACCTCGCAGCGGCAGCATCAGTGACACTGTTACCTAATCTCGCAGAGCTTCTCAAGGTCGCCGACTTTTTGACCCTGCACACACCTTTGATTGCTTCCACAAGAGGCATGATTGCAAAGGCCGAACTCGCCACCATGAAACCTACCGCAAGGATCTTGAATGTTGCTAGAGGCGGGATGATTGATGAGGACGCACTTGTTGAAGCGTTGGATGCTGGCACGATCGCTGGGGCTGGCATCGATGTGTTCACCTCGGAACCCCCGCAGCCAGGTTCGTCAGCAAGCCGGTTGGTCGCGCATCCCAAAGTGGTTGCCACACCGCATCTTGGAGCCTCCACCACGGAGGCCCAGGAGAATGTATCAATTGATGTCTGTGAGCAGGTCGTTTCGATTCTCTCTGGGGAGCTACCTCGTTCGGCTGTCAATGCGCCCATCGTCCTGCCCGATGAATACCGAACCCTTCAACCATACATTAGCCTGGTTGAAAGAATGGGGTCTCTGTACACCCAACACTACTCGTCTGTCAAGCTCGGCTCGTTCCGCACGACCTTTGACATTACCTACGAGGGCAAGCTCGCCACAATCAACACAACCAAGCCGTTGTTTGCTGCGCTGGTGAAGGGCCTCCTGATGCCCATTACCTCGTCAGACGGCCTGAATATCAATATTGTTAATGCCGAGATCTTGGCAAAGGAACGAGGCATTCTCATCAACGAGCAGCGGTCTCGGGAGAACGTCGAGGACAAGCCATACAGCTCTTTCATTACACTCCGGGCCCGAGCCACACGCTCCATGTCCCAGGCACGCGATGCGTCTCGTAACAACTCGCCCTCATCGGCGCGGCATGACCCAAGGACGCAAGACTACGATGACCAAATCATCCAGGGATTCGTTTCAGGCAACCAGCCGTTCATCTCGCGGCTCGACAAGTTCAGAGGCGAGTTTGTTCCTCGCGGCACGCTGCTCATCTGCAGGAATTTTGATTCTTGCGGCAAGATTGGCTTCGTCGGAAATTTGCTGGGCAAGGCTGGGGTCAATATCAAATTCATGAGCGTGGCGCCGCTGGACGAGGAGGTGGAGGAGAGACACAACGGCGAGGAGCGAGGCAGCAAGGAGGCGCTGATGATCCTGGGTGTGGACAGGCCAGTGGAGGAGGATGTGCAGAAGGCGTTGATAGGCCCTGAGGGGGTGTTGGAGGCGAGTGTGGTGAACTTTTGATTCTCCTGAGGAGAATGGCTGAGCCGAAGCCGTTGGCCAGACACGTGACGCCTCGGTTCGTTTTGGCCGTACCTATCAGTGACAGGCGTGGACCCGGGTCCAGAATCCAGATTGTGATCGTAGACCCATGTACATATTTGAAGGTGACTTCTTCTACAGTTCGTTGCATCCATCCTACCCAATTCTTCTTACTCTGCCTCATTACAGCAGCACATCATGACGGCCGTAGCCCTCGCTGGAAGCACTGGCCTAGTTGTAAGCGGATGCCTAGCGCGCAGCATCCTGCCAAACTCGCGCTCACGCTGACCTGTGCCCACTTCTCCACAGGGCTCCCACATCCTGTCCCAGCTGCTGGCGCACCCCGCCGTTGCGTCCGTCTACGCCTACAGTCGCCGCGAGCTCGTCAATCCCACGGCCTCGGTCAAGCTCACCCCCATTACCTCGACCGACACGGCAGAATGGCCGTCTCTCTTCCCCCGCGAGATGAAGCCCCGCGTCTTCTGGTCTGCCCTGGGCACTACCAAGGCGTCCGCCGGCAGCATCGAAGCCCAGCGCAAGATTGACCTCGACTTGAACCTCGAACTCGCACGTGCCGCAAAAGACGCCGGTGCCGAGACGTATGTGCTGATTAGCACGGCCAATGCCTCGGCCACGGCCTACCTCGCGTACCCCAAGATGAAGGGCGAGCTGGAAGAGGCGGTCAAGGCGCTGGGCTTCAAGCACACGGTTATCCTGCGGCCGGGCCTGATTGTAGGCGACAGGAATGAGTCGCGCCCTGCCGAGGCCGCCGTCCGGTCGCTGGCCAAGGGCTTGCGGTGCCTGACGCCCGCGCTGACCAACTTCTGGGCGCAAGATGCAAGTGTGATTGCGAGGGCGGCGGTGAGTGCGGGGGTCATGTGCAGCGAGGGGAAGAAAGATGCTGGTATTTGGATCGTTAACCAGGCCGAGATTGTCGCTTTGGGCAAAGCGTAAACCTGTGTGCTTTTTGTCCGATTTGATGCAGGATGATGATTCTATCCATATGGCGGACCCCATGGATAGGTTGAATGGTCCAGTTCAAGCCATACTAGACCTTTGACAATCATGAGGGTGCCAGCATAACCGTGGCGAGGAACCGCGTGCGGTGCCCAAGTAGTGTGCTACCGGAGACAAGCAAAAGCAGTGATGAAGTAATCAAATTGTCAATACCCTCGGGATCCGAGAGATTATAAGCATTCTATCTACATACAGAAATCAGTTTTTCTTGATGCTCACACATGGTTTGTTGTCACACGAGCATCACGCGAAACGCATCTGACTCATGCTATCGGCCCTCCCGTCCATGTCTTGCCGCGCGAAGGATTCTTCCCCCATATCACACCACTATCTCACGACCGTTGCGCGCGCCGCATTGGAGCCAGCCAAACATATCCAGAAGTCGGGATGGACAGGAAGCTCAGGTGAGATATTGAGAGGCCGGTGGTGCGATACTGCGGCTTTTGCAAGGCGCTAGAGACAGTCATAGGAGAAGGCTTTGAGGACTGTACCTACTGGATAAATAGAACGTGGTACACATGCATAGTAGTTCATCCCAGAAGCCTGCAGCAGCATTCGATACGTTACATCACCGCCAGCTCGTCCTATCAATCACAATCCCACCAGACTGTCTTTGCTCCCGAATTTCCATTCCACCCAATCATGCGCACCATGCTCCGCACTGCAGCCCGTCACCTCACCGAGCCCCATCCCTTTGCTCGAAAACCAGTGTCCATGCAGCAGCATGCGTGGCGTGTAAGAGATCTCGGCAGGCACGTCGGCAAGACAAGTACAGCGTAGGTGCTCACTCGCGTTCTCTGCCCTGCTCATGGACCTAACTCTGTATGCAGCATAGTACCCTTCTATATAGTCCTAGTGGGTTGGCCTCTGGGTGCTGCTTGGTGGTTCAACGGTACCATGTGAATTTTATTTTTCGGGCAGAAGGAGAGCAGTCAGTGAATATTGGATCGGGAGGGGGGACGACTGAGGGTCAAGAAGCAAGCGTAGGAGCATCATAGAAGGCGCCTTAGAAGGTCATATCCGGGAGGTGTTTTTTTTTTCTTTTTGGAAAGCTGCATCAGTAGAATTTGAGGTTGTTTTGATTGCACCAATTGCCCGCTGGTGGATACGGGGTCTATGGTCGAGAAGCTTTGGTCTTGGATTTTGGAAATTACATATTGTATTCAACGGTAATTGTTGTACCTAGTCACTCGGAAATTACCATCTAGAGATCGGTGCACGCAAGAAAAAGATCACCACATACTATGTAGTTCTTTATTAAACTAGCAGAATTATATACCTCTTTTCAGCGGCTATTATCTGATAGAAAAATAGAAGAAAAATTCCTATAGACGGGGGAGAAATTCGCTTTTATAGATATCACTTGCAAGCCCCACGGTAATCTCGCTTTCGGCGACTACCTAGGTAGGTAGGTATAACAATTACCGTTGATTACTGTAGGGGTTGGGGTAGGGTTGGGGTAGGGTTGGGGTCGCATTGACCTGGTGCTGGTCTAGGACTGGGGTCGCACTAACCTAGGGTAGGGTTAGGGTTACGATTTTAGGCTAGGCGTACTGTATAATACAGGTCCGAACTCATTTACCCGCGTACATAAGTGTACTTACGGAGGGAGTCGGAGATCCAGCCACATCGTTGGAATAGTTCGTCTCCAAACGCCGAACCATCTCCGAAACTCTTGGCAAAGGATCACGCAATGCACGCTACCTGAATTCCGGACGCGACAGACCGCAATTCGCAATCGTTCGCCCGAGAAGGCGCTGAACAGGCCAATCATGGCGGCTACCTACGACTACACATTCCTCGGCGCACTTTTTCTCTTCAAAGAGGCGACGACTCCCGCGCCTTCCTCGACCCGCCAGCTCTCGCCTCGGTCTTTGCAACGAGAGCAGCATGCACTTCAAGCCCACGGAATCAGCAGGCCCTGGCGCCGAGCCAAACTCGTCCAAGAACTTTGAAAAGAAGTCTTCCAGCCTGCCGTTTGGGCAAGACATCTCACTGGAGTCAATCAGTGGGCCGACCTACCTTACCGCACAGACACTCGTGCAGCAAGTTGCCTACGCGCTCTCTGACAAGATCTTTGCCTATTCGACAGAGTCGTTCGACTTGGATGTGGCGGTCAAGTACTGGCAAGAGCAGGGCGAGAAGAATGCTTTTGGACACCACACCGGCATCTCCTGTCTCGAGACGAGGACCGGCGCTGGCGCCTTTGCATTGGGCTACATGTTCTCTAGGGACTTCGACCTGAAGAAACGACATATACCGCAGTCTATCGTTGCATCTGCCTCGACGCTAAAGTACTTGCGTTCTGCTCTCGATCAGGTCTCGGCTCTTTACTCCGTCGCAAACCCTCTCACCGCTCATGTTGCTGCTATCGACTACTCTGGCAGCTCCGAAGCCGGCCTGGTCACTGACTATGTCTCTTCCCTCGAACTCG
>Ga0182210_1000047_pt1 | contig 22051 bp, 20 predicted proteins | sample G5R1MG_19_FD_129670 | JGI IMG/M metagenome (GOLD analysis project Ga0182210, IMG submission 129670) | Switchgrass phyllosphere microbial communities from Michigan, USA - G5R1_MAIN_03OCT2016_LD1 MG | ecosystem: Host-associated > Plants > Phyllosphere > Phylloplane/Leaf | place: USA: Michigan... | reverse complement strand
CTCCAACAACTCTCGCACTCCAACAACTCTCGCACTCCAACAACTCTCGCACTCCAACAACTCTCGCACTCCAACAACTCTCGCACTCCAACAACAGCAGCACCTTTACTGCTACTCCATCCTAAGTTTGCCCGTCAAGAGCAGCACTTCCCAGCTTTAACATGTAAGTCAAATATTTCTAGACTCATCTTTGTTGCGCTGTCTCGACGGAGGCCTCTGTCAAGCATAGTTCAGGTTCGAGTCTCAGACATGCCTACATCTGCCTACATCTCTAGACTTGAGGTGTCTTAACTTGTTTATTATTTGATATCCTCGACGATTATATTTTAAAACCTGCGCATAGCTATTGCATCCTCTGCGCAGATTTAATATGCTGATCCTACCCAGTGTACACATACATATTCCACCCATTCCTCACTTCTTTCACCATCCAATATGCCGATCAATTGGCAGGAAAAAGGAGCTGTCGACCGCCTCCTCGCTGCAATCATCGCGGCTAATGACAAAAAGGTAGGCCAGACCCATCTTTTCCTAGCATCCCATGCCCATGCATAAATCTCCTCCCATTAATAACACAACACGCCACACCACGCTTTCCTGCCATGTTCTAATATCCCGAATCCAGCCCAACTGTACAGAAATTGCCCGTATGTACGGCCAAGACGCAAGCTACAACAGCATTGAGAACTTTTTGCGCAAGCCCAAGCGAGTCGCTGCCCAGCTCAAAGAAGAGGCTGCAGGCCGTGAGGCTCTCTCGTCCAGCCCGAGCAAGAAGGTCACTGTAAAGTCCAGCCCTGCAAAGAAGAATGATGGCGGTGAGTTTGCAAATTCGTCGTTAACGTGGGTGGGGTGTGTGTATGTGTGCTCATCAAGTGTAGGTGTCAAGACTGGGCGGGTCGAGAAGAAGACGAAGCCTAAGAAGATCAAGGTCGAGGAGGTTGTTGTTGTGGATGACGGGGACAGTGGCAACGACGATTCAGAGGAAGATTATGTTTAGTCTGTGCATATCGCCAGTACCCGGTGTGCGTTGGTAGTGGCTGCATAGTCAGGGTCAGTGGTTGTTTTACCATCTTACGGGAAAGCATAATAGGCACCTCTGTACGCTGGCTTCTCACGGCAACGGAACAGACGCGTTGGGTCCATACTGGGTCATTGTGTTATTACCCCCAATGATAAATGCGTTCATCTTGAACAACCGGGAGAACGCGATACCCCAATAATAAAACGTAGTCTACCTAAAACGACAAGCATGCCTGCCTGTCACACTGCCAATGCTTACGAACTACCAGATCCCTAAAGCGCCGCCCCTACTCGTCGCATTACCCAGACCTGGGAACAGATTACTCGTATTGGCATCCACAACAATCCAGTTTTTGATCAACGCACTCCCATTCATAACCGTCTCCCACTGCTCATCCGTGCACTGTCCGCGATCCAGTACATAGCACTGCGACCCAGGATCCACGACCGGTTCATTCGTGATGTTATATACATCACTGGGGCCTTGGGTGCTATAGTCCGCGTGCTCCAGCGTCGACGTTTTGCCCGTTGCAATATCGAGATTGAACAGCGTGCGCTGGAAAATGCGATAGGCGGTCTCGGGCTGGTAGGCGGGGACTTCGTGGCCGGCTTCGTAGACGCGGGTGAAGGAGAGGTTACCGTGTTGGCGAACTTGCCCGCCGATATAGGTGTCATTTACTACGACTGGGGCGTAGCCTGCGGATGCGAAGGAAGCTGCGTTTGCATAGGGGATGGCGAGGGAGAGCAGTTCGCCGCCGTACCAGTTGCAGGCGTAGTCGCGGTCGCCGTAGACGAGAGTAACTTTGATGCCCTGTTCGAGGAGGTAGGCAAGGTCTTCTTTCCAACCTGGCCGGGGATAGTCTCCGATGCTGTGGAAGGCCCGTGAGGATGCAGCGTTTGATTGTGTCCAGTTGAGTGGAACGCCTAGGCCCTCCTGTACGTGGGGCTGATTCAGCCATCCTGCATACCACGGTGGAGGGTACGACGCTGCCCCGGGCGCCGAGATATCGTAGTAGTTGAGGTCTTTGTCAAAATACGGGTCACGTATGGTTTCGGAACAAAATGTCTCCGCAGCAGCGCATACCTTGTTGACGGATTCATTGAATCCTTGGTTTGTGGGATCAAATAGCAGACTCTGATTTCGACAGACTTCAATCTGGTCAAGACAGCCACCCTCACGATAAAGGTTATTGTTGACTTGGTCATATCGAGACTCATTAATGGCCTGAATACCATAAGAGTTGTTGAATGCCATTTTTGGATAGGCGGGCCATTGTACGTAACGATCAACGCAGCCGTTGATGATGAGTAAAGTATCCAGATGAAGAAGATGCGTCTGGCCTGCCTCTGTCCATGTTCCGTTTGCGATCCTCTCATTCTGTTCCTGGAAGTATGCTGCAAAAGCCGGTCCATAGCGTCCCCCATAGGATTCAGTGGCGATCGAGATCCGATCATTGTTGGGCTTGTGCTCAGGGAATTCCTGGAACCAGGTCTGGGCAAAATGCCAAAGAGCTCGTGCAGAGTTCTCGGAGCCACGGGTGGTGAGGTTGGAGTCTTGGCTTGGGTACGTGCCGACGTAGAAAGAGGCATTCTGGGCTGGGACACCGCTGGAAAAGTTGGAAATGCTGACATCACCCGTGTCTATGTTGGCAGTGATGTTTGTCAGCTTGTCGTAACTCAACCCGACCTGGACAGGCTGATCAAGATACAACATGTTGACCTCGTTGTTCCAAGACCACTTGTTATTATTGGTGGAGTTGGAGTCGGAATTGACGAAGCAAGGCCCGTTCTCACGCAACAACCCGAGCATTGAGCTCGACCCAGGACCGCCTGTGCCGATTTAGTACTGTTGTGGGATGCTGTGATGTAGCGATTCACCGTTCATCCAGATTGACAACGGCGCATTTGAAGGGTCTTTGCGTGACTCGAAAAACCAGAAGAATGTATTGATCTCGTAAGTCTGGTTCTGCACACCCAGGCCGGCCAAAGCTCCTGCGGGAAGGTGAACATAGCCCGAAAAGCTTCGGGTGCCTTCGGTAGTCTCACAAAGATTGTTCTAAGGAGATGTTAGTGTTCAGTATACGAGCTGTTCTTCGAAAGCAACGCACTTCTTTGTATGAAATACTAACGCCGTCCTCCAGGTGTGATTGTAATATAGTCATGCCAACGGGCACTGGAGGAAATTGGGTATGAGCTACTCCACCCCAAAGTGCAGAGGCGACGATTGCAGCCGACAATGCGTTGATCATGGCTACGATCGGGGGACTGTATATCACTCAGAGTGGATTGAAGCTCTTCGAGACGCTATTTGCAGTCCCGGCGTCTTCTTATGCACACGCCGAGTGCAGAGCCCACAATAGTACATGAGCGGTGCTGAACTTCCTACTTGGGCCATGGTGTCTTCGTGTATGCGGCACAGTAATTTGAGGCAGCCAGTGAATGATGCTTGATCCTGCGGGGATTCGGGAAAGCAATTATCGCTGTGGAGGTGGAGGTGGCTGGGGTTCGGAAGCGTGAACATGTGGCTGTGCACTAGCCGAATTGAGCTACGAGTATGTACAATGAAACCGGGCAGAAAGCCGTCTCGACGGTGGATTGCGATACTCTCTGCTAGGTATACGAGAGAGAGGGTACCATGCCCTGCATGGGCATGCGGATATCAAGCGGAAGCAGAACAAAAGCCAACAAGACAATGAATGGCCCCAATGTACCCAAGTACTCACAGACCCAGTTCGCCCGAAAACGCCGGCCACATCTGGCCGCCCAAGGAGAGTTGATCCACGTAGACAAACAAGTTGGAAGACGAGTCCGTGCATGCGGCGTCTTCCTCGCGGCCTCGAAACCACAGCAAGGACATGGTAGTAGAGGATCGGCCTCAGCCGCGCTCACACAGGCGCACCCCAGGCTGCTCGCAATCGGCGGGCTAGTTGTATATCTTTTTGCATAATGGTAACGCGCTTGGCGTGAATTGCACACAGATTCGCGTCGTGAAAGAGATTGACCAGAAAGGCCTCTGTTGCTTCTTGCAGCGCTCCGATTGCTTGTGACTGCCATCTGTCGGGGCCGTTTTCTCCCGAGACATTCTGCGCGATCTCGCGCACCTGTGCGCGTGTCAGTCATCACGCTGCTGCTTTTTACGCGTGGTGCGCGGGCGTACCAATCGCTGGAACGGCGTCTTCAGCAGCAGGAGATCGGTCGACTTCTGGTAGCGACGAATCTCACGCAGGGCGACGGTGCCAGGCTTGTATCGCTTCTTCGCGCGGTCGGGGGCGGGGCCGGTCTGTCCCACTGCGCCCATTCAGTCAGCGTCGAGTGTGTGGTGTTTGTGCCCGTCGCGTACGTACGTCGCTTGCCGCTTTCCCTGCGTCCGCCAGAATCAGAGCGGCCGCCGGTGCTGGATCGGCCACCACGCGACGGACGGGCTTTGTTGCGCCGGGTGGGCGATTTGGGCGCCATTGGATGGAGACGGGGATGCAGGCGGAGTCGCGACAGAGCCTGGCGTGCAGAACGCGTAAACCACGCCGCTGCGAAGTGTGAGGTGGGCGCGTCAACGGGCCGAGGGCGGCGATGGGAGTCAGGGTCGGTCGCAGCAAGGCTCAACCGGTGGGGCGCATGGCGAGATGGTCTGGTCACGACTGGCCTTGGTGTTGGTGTGTACTGTGCATTGTCCCCTTGTTCGGGCTTGTCCTATTCGAGTGGCTGAGGCTGAGGCTGGGGCGGTGGAATGTGGCTGGTGCGGCCTTTGCTCCCCCGCGTCCAGGCTACGTAGCCACATCCCACGTCTATGCCGACTTGACCGACACCACACATCCCGACTACACCATGGCAAACGTGCTCGCGGGCGGGGACGGCATCATGGGCGGCGGCGTGGGTGGATTCCCTCTCGAGCAGTGGTTCTACGAGATGCCCGTCTGCACTCGCTGGTGGATGACGGCCGCCCTGAGCGCCAGTGTGCTGGTGCAGTGCCGCATTCTCTCGCCCTTCCAACTCTTCTACAGCGTCCGCACCGTCTTCTTCAAGAGCCAGTACTGGCGCTTACTCACCACCTTCTTCTACTTTGGGCCCCTCAGCCTCGACCTGCTCTACCACATCTTTTTCCTCCAGCGCTACTCACGACTCCTCGAAGAAGCCTCCGGCCGCTCCCCCGCCCACTTCTCGTGGCTGCTTACTTTTGCTGCCACGATGCTCCTCTGCATCGCGCCCGTCTTCTCCATGGCCTTTCTCGGCTCCGCCCTTTCCAGCACCCTCATCTACATTTGGAGCCGCAAGAATCCCGATACCATGCTCAGTTTCCTGGGCCTGCTTGTTTTCAAAGCACCCTACCTCCCTTGGGTGCTGCTGGCTTTCTCGCTCATCATGCATGGGACCGTGCCCAAGGACGAGATGTGTGGCATAGTTGTTGGCCACAGTAGGTCCTCCCCCCGATACGTGCCCAGGACACTGCTAATCAGTCCAAGTCTGGTACTACTTCAACGACATCTACCCACCGCTACACAACAACCATAGCCCTCTCGACCCGCCCTCGTGGTGGATCCGTCTGGTAGAAGGACAGCCTGCGCCTGTAGAAGAAGCTGTGTTGGATGTACCCACCGAGCTGGAAGCTGAAGCTGCACCAGCGCATTAAACTAGAAGCATTGCAATTGGCGCTCTGGCGAATCAATACTTGGCGAGAGATACCCTAGTTCACGTGGTGGGCAACATAGACATTCGCAAACAGCAGGTATATACACCAAGCGTATCATTGAGTTCTGGCTTTGGATTCTCCATCCCATCCACAGCCTACCTCGTCCGATTGCTGTCCAGCGCGCGCGCGGGATACCATGGAGGCTCATACTCCGGTACACTAACCCGAAGAGGAAGCTCCACTTCTTCAGGCTAGCTTCGCCGTAGACCAGCATGCCACCACCCCAAGCTTTCATCCAAGCGTTGTGGCAAGATGAGGCGGACATTACCGATCTTGCTGATAAGTAGTCGGCCGAGCCGTTGTTTCTGATAACAACCAGACCCAAGTCCTTCCGACCCTCTTCTATTAGTCCATAATAAGATCGTTTGCATTACGAGACCTCTGGACTATCGGCCATGGCGCCTTACAGGACGACTCTCCTGCCTCTGCTGGTAGCCTTTCCCCTGGCTTCTGCCTGGGGCTCTCTAGGGCATACTACCGTTGCCTACATTGCCCAAAACTTTGTATCCGGCAAAACTGCCAAGTTCGCTCAGCTGCTATTAAACGATGCCTCACCTGCCTACCTCGCCAACGTCGCGACCTGGGCTGACAGCTACCGCAGTGAAAAGGGCGGCGAATTTTCATCGGTACGGGTTGGTGACGAGCAATGACCTTACATTTGGTCCTAATAGCTAGCTAGGTATATCACTACATTGATGCCCTAGACAATCCACCCCAAATTTGCAACGTCGTATACGAGCGAGACTGTCCTGAAGAAGGCTGTATTGTCTCCGCTATCGCAAATTACTCGAGCCGCGCTGTAACCAGATCCGTCGGTCTCGTCGAGCAGCAAAAGGCACTCAAATGGATTATCCACTTCATCGGCGACATTCACCAGCCGTTGCACGTTGAAAACCTAGCCATTGGCGGAAACCAAATCAACGTCACCTTCAACGGTGTCAAGACGAATTTACACTCTATATGGGACACTGCGATCCCACAAAAAGCCGCCGGCAACTTCTCACAAGCCACGGCTTCTGCGTGGGCGCAAAATTTGACGGCAGAGATCAAATATGGAAAATACCAGAAAGAATCTAAGAAGTGGCTCGATAGCCTCGCAGTCAAGCAGCCCGTTGGCAGTGCCATGATTTGGGCTAATGATGCCAATAGCTATGTTTGCACTACCGTGCTGCCCAACGGGCCGGACGCAGTCTTTGGGAAGGAGTTATCGGGTACTTACTATGAGAACGTTATCCCTGTTGTTAAGGAGCAAATTGCGAAGGCAGGATATAGGTTGGCTGCTTGGTTGGATGCGATGGTTGAACAAGCGGAAAAGGGTGGCCATCGTTATGAGGACAAGCGCGCGGAGCGAGCAGCGTTCGAGTTGAACCCTTGGATACAAGAGGCTAGACATGCGAGGAGGAATTTTGGAGGAGATTGTGGCTGTGAATAGGAACACGCTCATTAGATAGTTTTGTATTCATTTATGGAGATTTCAGTTAGGTGACGGCGAAGTCGAATTGAGGAACTTGGATGAGGGAGTGAGTGGGCGAAAAGATTGCGTTATATATACTCCTCATGGTGATCGATGAGTTACGCTACGAATCCTATTGAATAACTACATATACAGTCATGATTTGGATAGAGTCATGTTACCAATATGAAAGTCGGAGAAGCATGCGACAGGTGAAGATGGAAGGGAGAAAATAGATTGTACGGTCGAAGGTAAGTAATCCTGATTGGAATGTATACTATATCTCAAACTCATCAACAACTGGGTGGTATCTCTACTTCATCGGTACGTGGCAGACCTCTTGCTCATGTCCTTCCATCATCGAGTATGGAAATTTAAATCGCCTTGGGTGGAAGCTCCTCGTCTTGCTGTACACTCCTCTTCCTCTCCTGGTTCCGTCCAATCTCTGTGAGCGACATGCCGCGATTCTTCTCATGATCGACGTCGGCAAAGGAAATTTGGGGCACAAAAGTGTGCGACTTCCACGCTTTGGTCACAACGCCGTACAGCTCGTCGACCTGCTCGAGCGAGAGACCCTTGGTCTCGTAAATCATAAAGTATACGAAAGCAATACATATGAAGCAAAAGGTTCCCCATACGAAAAAGACCTTGGACTTGAGGTTGGCATGCTTGGCGTCGACCATGTATGGAGTGGAGTAAGCAATCGCCCAGTTTAGCAGCCAGTTTCTGGGAAACTATTAGCATCATTCAAGCCGGAGATAGATATGGCTTGACTTACGAGGCTGTGGTCATAGAGAGACACTTGGCACGTGCCTTCAGTGGGAATAGTTCTCCAGTGACGACCCACGCGACTGGACCCCAGGAAGAGGCAAAGAAGAAGATGTATATGCACACAAACTTCAAGAACAAGTTAGCTTTCACATTTATAAGTTCCTGTTTGTTTGTGTCAATACGTACTGCGATGGCGGCTTGTTGAGCAGGTCGGTCTGTTGTACCAGCGACAGTTCCAGTGATGGCGACAATGTACTGACAGACGGCCATCCCAGCAGCTCCTATCAGTAGGAGATTACGTCTTCCGAGGCGCTCTACCATATAAAGACCCGGAAAAGTGGATCCTACATTTACACAATTGATGATGACAGAAGTGGTGAATGGGTTGCGGAAGCCGGCATTTACAAAGTACTGTGTTCCATAATCTAGACACCATCAGCTTAGCGTCCGGAAATGAGATATGCCATTGGGGGAACTTACAGAAGATGAAGTTGACACCAGTAAGCTGCTGTAGCGATTGTAAAAGACACCCGGTCAGGAGACGTTTGCCCAGGGTCCCCTTGACGCAGTCCATGTACGTAGACTTCCCAAGCGACATCTCATACATGTGGTTGGCTTGAACCTCATTCAATTCTTCAATGACCGCGGGGTGGTCGATAGGCAGGCGTCTTAATTTGCCCAGACTTTTCGCAGCCGCTTCATACTTGTCCATCTTGATGAGGTAGCGAGGAGTCTCAGGAAGGAACAGTAGACTAGTACGATGATGTTAGACGTGAAGATTGATGGATGTAGGAAGAGAGCTTACCCAACAACGACAATGATGGACCATAGGAATTGTATAGCAATGGGAATACGGTAAGATCCGGAGTCATCGCGCTTCTTCGTTGCGTTGTTGACAACGGCCGCAAGGAGAAGACCGATGGTAATGGCGAGTTGATAGGCACCTACGATTGTTCCTCGAATCCACTTCGGGGCAGTTTCAGATTGGTACATGGGAACTGTATGTTTATGTTAACCCTCGTGGACTCGCAGGCACAAAAAGAGAATCCGACGTACTCAGAGCTGAGATGAGACCAACACCATAACCGGCAAAGAAACGGCCTGCGATGAACAGAGGCTGGCTGGTGGATGCAGTCTGCATGATCACACCAGCATTGAAGACCAGACCAGCGGAGAACACAAGACCAAAACGGCGTCCCATGAAATCACCGACCGGCGCAGCCGTGAGCGCCCCAAAAAAAGTACCAGCAGATAAGATTGAGACGATGAGCGAGTCCTCGCTCGCGGTGAGAGATCCATCGGCTTGTGTAGAGAATTCCTTCTTCCAATAAGGCATCGCTATGATTCCCGCGATGGTGCCAGTATCATATCTGTTGATATCATTGATATCAGCCAGTGCCAAATACAGCAAAAAGGGTGAAGGCTGCATGCTCACCCATAAAGAACACCACCAAAGGCAACGAAGAGACCGATCAAGATGGCAGGCCATGCCTTACCGGCCGTGTCCGGCGGAGGCCTTAGCATAACACCCATGATGGCTGTAGCTACGGTCGAAGGAGTGGACGTAGAGATGATGGAAAATGCACAAGTCGCAGTCGGGAACTCAAACAGACGAGAAGTAATTACGGCAGCGAGCGCGCATGTGCTCTTTAAACAGAGCAGCTAGCCCTCCCAGCAACGGATCAAAGCTCTGTACATACAAAGTACTGTAAGCTCAACCCCCGCATGCTACTGTGCACCCTTGTTCCATGTCCACGGCAACTCATCCTGGCATTTCGTGCCCATTCGGGCTCCATACCCACCTCCGCTTCCAATGACATCCCCGCAAGCGCAGCAGATGCTCACATCAAACACCAGGTCCAGGACACTGGTACCTAATTGTTCCACCGATTACGTAGACGGCGCTACTGCGGCACAATTTGCCTGTCGTGTGATGTCCGTTCAGCCAAGTGGATGATTCCTCTCGGCAGAGTTAACAATGCGGGACGGGTTCTCGTGGGAAATTCAAGGATGGATGAATTCATCACCCAGTCAAGTCCGCATCGGAAGCATGACGAGAGAGAGTACCTGGGCAGGATTCCCAGTCTTGACTGCGCGAGCAGGCAGGTTTATCAATCACGCAACCCTGGAACGGAACTGCCCACGTTGAAGGCCTCCAGGCTAGCCATAGGGAAAGATCAAGTGTTGAACATGGAAATGCTCGCTACGACGCGACGGTTTAGCCAAAGTGCCCGAGTCATGCCTTGGAGATGACCGAGCCGGCCCGACTGCAGGTGGACTTGTTTCTTCGCGAAGTCGGAGACCCCGGCGGGGGAAGAGTGGGGAAAGCGGATATTGGGAAGTTTTTCGGCCGCCTTCTACCGGAATGGCCCATATGGGATACGATGCGGATGAGTACATACTACTATGTATGTAGAGTAAGCACAGTGCCATGGGCCAACGGCGCTCGACGACATGGCCTTGAAGAAATGTCACTCCGTGGTGCGCCCTTCGGGGGGGGGGATACCGTTCCTCTCTGCGGTTGCATAATTGCCCGCAGGGAAGTCAAAGCCGCTCGGTGCGAGCTTGCCACTCAGTCCGGGTCGGGTGGTCAGTCGCTGGATGCGATGCTTGTCGTACGCGACAAGGGGGGGGGGAGTGCAACGTGGACCCGCATCTGCCGTCCAGGACTACCGAGCATGGGACGTCGTTCAATCAAGATGAGGCTCTCTCGCGTGGCTGCGAAAGTTTGGCCGGTTAGTGTACCAGCTGGCGACAGAACGGGCGCTGGTTCTCTTTTGGGTACGGAGGATGGACCTTGGTTAGTTGCCGGTACGAGGTGAGGTAGCGGGCGGATCAGTGCATGGGCGCTCGTTTGAGAGTCGCGCTTTTTGGCATCCTTCGCCACGCTCTCTATGGGATAGCCCAGACACCAGTGCCTCGATACGGCGCGAAACGCCGCTTATCTCCTACGTTATGGAGGCCTTGGAGGATCAGCAATATCGAAGCAGCCGGTCTGTATCGCCCAACGGCGCTCCAACGTCCTGCAATTGGCGATTGGCGATGGCCATGTGCTTGGGGCCATGGCTGCCACACTCATACGCCGCTCTGGCCGCTGCTATTCGGGTAGAATCTGGGGTAGTTGAGAAACAGAGGCACCTAGGTAGGCAGGTAGCGCCCTCGGTGGCGCTGTTGGTGCTGTAACAGGCGCGATGCCGCGCGTCCGGAGAACACTTGATCCAACACGGCAACGGCTTTTCTGCTTGGCAGTATTGTAGTATTGCAATCGCCTCAATACAACCCTGAAAGCAGCAACCTCGAAAACACCTTTACTCACGTACATACATGCACAGTACAGTAGATCGATCCCTCACCACCCTCTCCCCTCGGCCAAGCTGCGGCAAAACACGTGCGTCTCAAAGCTGCCCGAGCACATGTGCATGTAGGTATAAACTATAAAGGTACATAGTACATACATGGTAGGTAGATGGTACTAAGGGAATGCAAAGAAATCTAGAATAACCCCACTAAAGGAGGTTTGTCCGTTGCCGGATCAAGTTTACGTACAAAGGGGTCTTAGTGCTTACAATCAATGCCCTGTCCTTCCGAACGGCTTCATCTGGCATCCCAGGCGGCAATGATTAGCTGATCAAAGCGAGATAGGTAGTCCCTACACAGTAAGCAAGCAGATGCCCGAGACTGGCTTGAGTACGGCCAAGGCAAACAAAGGCCGTCGGTTTATTAACTTTGCAAAGACCGGCTCACCAGAAAAAAAAAAGCCCGTCTCAGGTTTTATATTCATATATAGCACTACATAGTGCACACAGGTATGTATGTAACGCTAATCATCGGTTCGGTCCGCAGCCAGATAGACCGAGACATTGGAATGAGTGCTCATCTATGTAGACAGTGGAAAGTAAATTGTTTTCCTGGTATTACACACACACGGCACATGAATCTGGTGGCTCTACGCTTTAGACTTCTTCTCGCTGCTCTTCCTCCGCTCCCTGTCGGATTGCACAGCGCTATCCACTCCCTTGGTACCCTTCTGGCCCTTGGGCGCGACAGCCCTAGGATCCTTTCCCTTCCGACGTAGTTTGCTGGCCTGTGCACGCTCCATGTACTTTTGATCCTCCTCTTCGTCGAAGCCACCAAAATCGGATTCAGAGTTTTCGCCTTCTAGGCGAATGGGTGTCTTGTCAACAACTTCCAACGGAGTCATTTTATCCGTCATATTTTTGCTATTACCGGTGGACTTGGAGGCTTCGTTGACACCCACTGCGTTGGCCGGTGTAGGACCAATCTTCTTGAATTTGGCGACGAAGAAGCCGTCAACGTTGTAGGTGTGGGGATAGTATCTCCGTACCATCTGTAGCACATATAAATAGATGTTCGATGGAAGCAGATAGCACGATAGCTTACCTTCATTGAGGGGTGGAAAATCTTGCCACCGATCTTGGTAAAGCCCTCCTTACCGAATGTAAGGCCAGTCTCAACAAGCTTTACGTTAGGTCGCTTGTTCAACGCATATTGAACCACCTGCTCGTTCTCCTCGACCGTGACAGAACATGTCGAATAAACAATGTAGCCACCAGTCTTGCTGTGATGATCCACTGAGTCGATGGCTGCCAAAATCAGCTGCTTTTGGAGATGCGGAAGTTTGAGAAAATCAGCCTCCGTTTTGTTCTAGAAAAAATGTGAGCCAAAGATTTTATAGAGGAAACCTATGCCCTTACTGTCTTGACGCTTGCGTCCTTGGCGATCACACCTGTACCAGAGCAAGGAGCGTCGAGCAACACACGATCAAAGCCGCCCATGACTCTGGGAAACTCGAGTGCAGAGTAATGGCAAACAATGCTATTCCTCACGCCAAGGCGATGAATGTTACCAATCAAACCCTTGGCACGGTCCTTGTTCGCATCGTTTGCGAAAACGCAGCCAGTGTTCTTCATCAAAGCAGCGATGTGTGTCGTTTTACCACCAGGTGCAGCTGCCATATCCAACACTCTCTCATTCTCCTGAGGCGCAAGCGCCATCACGGGCAGGAACGAAGAGGCAGCCTGTAGGATGTAGTGACCGGCAAGATATTCAGGCGTGGCACCAAGCGGCACCTGTGATTCGAAGATCTGCAGACCGACCTTTGACCACTTGCCGACAGGTTCGAGTTGCACACCGCGGTTGATGAGCGATTGGGCGAGTTCTCGACGGTGTGTTCGGAGAGTGTTTGTGCGAATGACAATGGGGCGGGGTGTTTCGTTTGCCTCGAAGAAAGCCTGAGCTTCGCGGGCTGGGAACAGGTTCATGAGCTTGTCGGCCAGGAACTCAGAGTATCCGTAATATGCGCAAATATCCTTCAACATCTGGTCGCGATACTCTGTTCTCGATCGGCCCTCCTCGGCAAGATTCTTGAAGTCATCGAGAACGCGAACTGTGTCGTTCAAGCGTGTACGGAGAAGCTGTATGTCTTGTGTAACGAGATTAGTGAGAGGCCGTCCTTCTTCATCCTCTTCATCAAGAATCTTTGGCCTCTCCCCGGCAATGTTTGTCTGCAAATTTGCTTCCTCAAGCTCAGCCTGGGCCTCAGCATCTTCGATGGCCTTTTGCATGTCCAGTTTCCGTGACAATCCTTCAATGTTTGCGGCTGTGAGCTTCGCTTCAACCTCTTCATCGTCTTCATCGTCGGACCACATCGCTGTCCTCTTGACATCGGTGTCTGAGTCGAATTCATCGTCGTCAATCTCGTCGTCGTCATCTTCTGATGCGCTGCCAAGCGCATCCAGCCCAGTGACATTGGCATCATCTAGATCATCTTCCATGACATCGTCATCGTCAATTCCGTCTACACTGTCCGAGATGTCGTCCCCATCGTCCGAAGGTGGCTGGGGCGCGGACTTGTTCACAGGCTTTCCATTGACCCTGGTTTTCGTGGCTTTTGTGGCTGTTGTGGCCACAGCTTTCTTGACTGTCTTGGCTGGCTTGACTGCCGGTGCGTTCGCCTTTGCTTCTCTTGCTGCCGTCCTGCTCCTCTTCTTGCGTTCGGTTTCCTGGGCTGCGGGCGCGTCCTTGCGTTTCCTTGTAACTAGCGACTCATCTAGGGGTTCGGGCATGCCCTGCTTCTTCATGCGACGTCCTTGACCCATGGCGACTATATTGTCCGGGTTAATTGGGTGAATGGGAAGGGTAGAGAGCCGCGCTTGCGATGTATGTGCCGACGTTAGCTTTGGAACTTTGGGGCAGCATTTTTTTAGCGGGTAGTCGTACCCTTTGGGCTTAGCCTCTTCCGCGGACGCATTGCGTGTCGGATATCGTCATTGTTCGAATACCTTGACAACTCTGGCACCCCACAAGAGACTTGGGATTGACACCAGATATAAACTACGCTTCCCTAAGGAGACCACATACAGCTGCACCCGCCCAGCATGTCGGAAGTAATGTTCTGCAAGTCGTTTCTCAGCGCCCTCGATGCCCGCCCCGCAAAACTGTCATCAGATCATATTGCAGACGCACGAAAGTATCCCGCTCAAGGCGCTGTGCGTCCTCCTGTTTCATCTGGCCTTGTGGTTAGGATGTCCATATCCACCGCTAATCTTTCACAGTACACACTCCCCCGCCTGCCTCACCCACCCCACCCACAACGACCCAAGCGCAAAGCCACAGACCTCAGCAGCGATGGCCCCTCGACCACGCTATCTATCATTCTCAAGCCCATGAAGCCTAGCACGCCTATAATCTCACTCGACAACGTCGAGCCAAGCAAAACCTCGGTTTTCGATTTGAAGCAGCAGTATGCGACACAGAGCTCGATACCGGCGTCCAAGATCAAAATTCTGTACAAGAAGAAGCCTGTCACCGACTCAAAGACGATCGCCGAAGTAGCGGATACAGGGTCTGGGAGTGAAGTGGAGTTTGGGGTTATGGTAATGGGGGGTGGAGTCGCTTCGCCGGCGGTTGGGGGCACTCCAGTGCAAAGCCCGCCTGCTGCGGCACCGAGCGAGGCAGACAAGGGCTTGGCTGGTACTGCTACAGGCACATCACGCACTGGTCCTGCTGCCGCAGGACCAAGTGGGAAAGAGGTTGTCGCAACGGAAGACTTTTGGTCGGACCTCAACAACTTCGTGTTGCAGCGGACTAAGGATGTGGCCGAGAGTGAACGGCTACTGGGTCTCTTCAGGAAAGTTTGGGAGCAAAATCAATGATCTAGCACCTTTCGTGCCATAAATCAGTTTAGCAATTCACGCCACACAGTAGCCTGGGGTCTAGCAGGTGTCCTTGGTGACGACTTCACCAATTCTATGTAGCTGATCAAAGACGTCCACAACCTGACAGTGCAAAGACATACTAGCATCGTCACGCCGGGATATGCGACACTCGCACTCTGACCACCCAAGTGCGTCCAATCTCCATGCTTCCATTCGGTTTCGTATCATTATGTCGTCGCCAAATCAATTACATTTGCATGCATGCTTGCTATCGCAGGATCCACGGTTTTGAGGCAAGCCACTTAGCGGCCCTTGGAGACACGGCTCTTGATGTTCTCGAATTCAATATCGTCGGCGTCATTGGCTTGAATGTCAGCAGCAAGGCCGTTCAGGGCGCGCTTGATGGCCTCCTTGGAGGTCGAGTACATCATGCGGGGCTATTTCGCAAGTTAGCTGGTTAACAGGTTCCCCATTCCCTACCATCGCTGTCCGGCCAAGGCAGGCACTTACGTATTGCGGTGCATCATCCGGCGTCCAGCTGATGAACGTGATCTTGCTCCTGCTACCCTCGCCACTTTCAAGCTCGTACTCGACGTCGAAGACGGCATAGCGGCCGCCAATGCCCTCCTTGCCGCGGCGGTCCTTGCTCTTTGCGTTCAAGAGTTTTTCGCGAAACACTTCAAAGTTGGCCTCCTTGGAGGTCTCCTCGACGACAATCTCTTTCCAGTCGTCGCTGATCTTGTAGATGATCCATTTGATGTCCTTTCCTAGCTTCAGTTCGTTGAAGGCCTGGATGCACTCGGGCGCAACAGAGACACTATGTTAGATTAGTGCTTGGCCAGGAGAGGTATCTCAACGGGGTGCATAGTATCGTCGTCTTTAGATAAGCGGCGATTGCCTGGAATAGATCGAGGTGCACCGGGACTGTGGTCATGCATGGGGTGCGCTACCTACCCGGATTGGGCCTATCGAATGTCGTCAGCATTGCTCTGCCATGTCTACAGGCGCACTCACCATGGTGTTATCGTGGGGAGTTTGTTTTCTGTAGATGCTAGGAGAGGAACAAGACACTGGGAGCTTTATCAGTACTGTGTTGCCTATTAGCGTGGTCGTCATCAGCGACACTCGCCGCGTGAGGCGTTGTCGCAAACACGGTTGCGTGGCAGTGGAACTTTTGAGCCTACATTAAGCTTAATTACTGACTGCCGAGTGGTGGTATGGATGTGGATGCGGAGGGGTGGATTGAGGTGGAGGAGTGATGTCGCTGAGGCTGGTGCGGCAAGTAGTGGGGTATTTTTAACAACGCTTGGTGGGGTTGGCCTTACAGGTTTACTTGACCGCTGCGGCGCCACAGCAACGAGGCCAGCCAAGCGGGATTTGCCCTCCCACGAGTAGTTCAAACCTCACTGTAGCTATCCTACACCATGGCCGCATGTCGTCTAATCGCGTACTAGAACTTCGTTTACATTTCGTCGTTGTGTTATGTCTTGACCTTCCCAGGTGTCCTAACTACACAAAGTATTGTACAACAATTCAAAATAACCAACATAATGCTACGCTTTTCGGACGGCAGTAAAATGGACAGGGAGATGAGGGGAGAACCATCCGGATGACGCGCACATGAAATCCTCGCTGGGAAAGACTGACACCAAAACAGAGCAAAACGGAACCGGGGTATTAGAGTATAAGGGAAGGCAGTGGGGCGTTGAGGCATTTAGAAGCCCATGCCACCCATTCCTCCCATTCCTCCTGGCATACCGCCCATGCCACCTGGAGGACCCGACTTCTCCTCAGGAGCCTCGACAATCGCGACTTCAGTGGTACCAAGAAGCGACGCGACACCGCTAGCGTCGACCAGCGCAGTGCGAACAACCTTGAAGGGGTCAAGGATACCAGCCGCGATCATATCAACATATTCGCCCTTGGCGCTGTTGAATCCTTTATTGAAATCGCCCTTGTACTCGTCGATGAGCTTTCCAACGATGACGGAGCCCTCAGCACCAGCGTTCTCGACAATCTTGCGGGCGGGGTGAGTAATGGCGTTCTTGACAATGGTAATACCGAGCTGCTGGTCGAAGTTGGCAGCCTTGACAGAGCCCAGAGCATTGGCAGAGGCCTTGAGAAGGCCAGTGCCACCTCCGGGGAGGATACCCTCTTCAACGGCAGCACGAGTGGCGTTCAAGGCATCGACGATGCGGTCCTTTTTCTCGCCAACCTCGACTTCAGAGGAGCCACCAACCTTGATGACTGCGACACCACCAGAAAGCTTAGCGAGGCGCTCCTGGAGCTTTTCCTTCTCATACTCCGATGTGGTAGGGTCGTTGATGACTCCGCGGATCTGCTCGCAGCGCTGGGAAACCTGGTCCTTGCTGCCCTCGCCGTTGAGGATTACAGTGTCTTCCTTGGTAATGGTGATGGATCCAGTGGAACCAAGCATGTCAGGAGTAGCTTTCTCGAGCTTGATGTCAAGGTCATCACTGAAGACAGTACCATTGGTCAGGACCGCAAGGTCACCAAGGATTGATTTCCTGTTGTCGCCAAAGCCAGGGGCCTTGACAGCAGCGACCTGGAGTTGACCACGGAGCTTGTTGAGGATGCAGACGGCAAGAGCCTCACCGTCAATGTCCTCGGCAATGATAACCAGGGGCCGTCGAAGCTGCTGCGAGGCCTCGAGAGCGGGCACGATGTCCTGAACAGCGGAGATCTTCTTCTCGGAGAGGAGAATTAGCGGCTTCTCAAATTCAACCTTGGCAGTCTTGGTGTCGGTGATGAAGTAAGGCGAGATATAGCCACGATCGAACTTCATGCCCTCAGTGACCTCAAGCTCGTCCTCGGTTGTCTTGCCTTCCTTGACGGTGATGACACCCTCCTTACCAACCTTCTCCATGGCGTTCGACAGAAGCTTGCCAATATGGGTGTCACCGTTAGCAGAGATGGTGGCGACCTGTGCGATCTCTTCGCTGGTGGTGATGTCCCTCTTATTGGCCCTCAGGTAGTCGACGACGGCTTCGACAGCGGCTTGCGTTCCGCGCCTTAGATCCATGGGATTGCAGCCAGCAGCGACGTTCTTGACGGTCTCGGAGAAGATGGCGCGGGCAAGGACGGTGGCAGTGGTGGTACCGTCACCAGCAGCTTCGTTAGTCTTGGAAGCAACATCCTGAAGCAGACGGGCACCGAGGTTCTCGAACTTGTCTTGGAGGGCAATGGCCTTTGCGACTGTTACACCGTCTGGGGATAGGTTAGCGAATAGCTTGGGATAGGTTGTAATAGCGTGTACATGCCTTTTGTGATCTTGGGGGAGCCGTAGCTCGACTCGATCAAGACATTGCGACCCTTGGGTCCCAGTGTTGTTGACACAGCCTTGGCGAGTGTGTCCACACCTTTCAGCAGCGAAGCTCGTGCCTCGACGCCGAACTTGAGTTCCTATAGGAAACCAAGTTAGTTGCGATTGTAAGAAACTGCAAAACAGTCTGTCTATCCCTACCTTGTGTGCAAACCTCTGTTGCTGGAGGTTGTAGCTGGTTGACCGAAGCTTCGAGGTGGAGTTGAGGGCGGAAGTCCGCGCTCGCGATGCAAAAGCTCTCTGCATTGTGAGGATGTGAGGGGGTTGAGATTCGTGGCGAAGTATTAAAGATCAAGCGGCGCTCCTAGACTCCAGCTTCAATGCAAGATGACAAGAGAAAGGTGATGGATGTCGGGGAGGAGAGCGGAGATGATGCTTGAGAGGTGGATGATGTTCTCAAAATTTCTGGGTCGCAGAAACGCCTAGAATCCTCTTGGCGCTAGCGTATGTACAAACTACAGTACTCTACTAGGTACTACTACGGTCATTGGGAGACTCCACTTCCCTAGCAACAACATATCCTCGTTCTCGCCTTTTTTTTGTTGTTGGGAGGCAGCTGGAAAGGATTGATATGGGCTGTTCAGGGCAACGACTAGGGCTTATCACCATTCAAACAGGCCTCTTTGCTTGCGGCAGTGAAGCGCTTCTTCCTCTGTTACTATTTAAGATGGCCTGTTTGGTGTTTGGGTCGTGGGCAAAACAGTGACGTGGGCAGCGAAGGTGGTGAGGAAGGGCCTGGAAGCTTCTGGTCTGCCGCTAATTGATGAGCCTCATACATACTATGCATGTACATTACTGTGGTATGTACGACAGTGCCCTGATACCATCGTGTGCAGACTTGGATGCAACCAGGCTCTCTCTTTCAAACCCCCAAGACGCGGCATCTGAGTAAAGAAGGTTCTAGCAAAATATTAGCGTAAGGGAAACATCGATAGCTGTAGAAGCTATAACAAGAACCCCCTCATGGGAGGCTCACCGTCGTCAGCGCCGAGACAGTGGATTTTCGTCGTTTAGAAGTAAATGCTCGTCAAAGACATTGGCCTCGTCACAAGAGGAGGCTTTCTCTGCAATTTCCGCCGTCCAATTCTAACGTTGGAAACCATACGAGAGTGGTGTTGTTGTTGTTGTGATTCACGTATATCTTAACATAATGTACAAGTAGCCGACTCTCCCCTGTGTCTGCGAAGTCATTACCATAGAATGCGGCCCTTATCCCGTGGTGCCACCAGTCTTTGCCCTACACGCCTGAATACCAAGTTATGAATTCTTCGTACCCCGCGTTTTCGAAATATATTGCGTTTGCTTGCAAGTGCAAAGGTGCGTGGCTTATATCGTGTAGCGCCGAAAGTGGGTACGGGCGGTGTGGCCTTGACGTACTTTTTTTTTCGACGTTCATACGTCAAACGATCTTGTGACCGTAAGCGCCGTACCAGGGGCCGAGATATTTTAACACATCGGATGAGTGGCACGGGGTCGAAGAACGGATAGTCGCGCTTGCGTGTACGTCTGAAAGGGCCTGCCTCGACCGATTCTTGGGAAGGACATGACTGAGCCTCTTTTGCTGCACTTGTCTCACTAAATAGTGGTTTAGTAGTAGTGGTTACTTCTTGGGGTGTGCTCCCTACCTTTGTGCTTGGTGCGTTTCCTGTGCATGCAGTCTGTCTTTTCTGATTTCCGCAGTCTGTGTACTCTTTTTCACCTTGAATTTGCGGACCTTCCTTGGCACCATTGCCGTGTGTACGGTGCCCTTGACCGCAATGCCTCCCGTCGGTCCTTCGATCCATACATGATACGCGTCGCAAGTAGCGTCTGGACCTTGGTATTTCTTGGAGGCGCAAATGCGCATCGGCTCATCGCAATACAGAGGCGCCAGGTTCCGGTAGTCGAAGCGGTGGATGACCTCTGGCCCAGTGTCTCCTGCTTTCACATGCTTGGACATGAATTGCATCATGAGGGCCAGGGAGAGTGGACCGTGAACCAGAAGATTGCGATGCCCCTCGACACGGCGGGCGTAGTCACGATCAAGATGGATGCGGTGAGCATTAAAGGTGAGGGCAGAAAAGCGAAAGAGAAGCTCGGGGGTGGGCGTGAGCATGTGTGAGACCTCAGGATTTCCAGCAGCTACTCCCTGTCAGTCACTGTTACGGCCGTGTTGCGACGTACTGACAGTCCAAATATTTGATGGGTGCCATGTGACGATCTTCGCTGGCGTCGGGCTCAGCAGACGGTTCCTCTTGGAAGAAGACAAGCACACGCTCTTCTGCCAGGATGGAATCGCCCCAACTCGTGTCTTGAAGCAACTTCTTGAAATAGGTTGCTACTTTTTGGCGGGTGTCATGGGACCCGCCGGGGGATTTCTTCTTCTTGGCCGCGAGAAGATGCTCCGTCCGGAAGAACCGGCGCTCTATGGTGACGAACAGCTTGGCGGTATTGCCGTGGCCCCGCAAGCGCACATCCTTGATGCACTCTACGCCTGTCATAGCCGCACCCAGCACAAAGCCTTCTTTGTGGTTGAAGTATTGGTCGGGCCGCGTCACTACGGACCCGCCTGCCCACATTCGCCGAGCCCACGGCGGGCCGGGGCTATGCAGTACGTCGGTGCCGTCAGGAAGCAGGCGGTCGAATGGCAGTGCGGGATTGAACCAAATCAGATGATGCCCAGGCGTGATGACGGGGCTATCGCCTGTCGCGGGCCGGCACCACGAGGGTGGCAGGAAGCCGGCGAGCGTGTTGACAAGGCGATTTTCTGGCTCAGCGACAATTTTTTCGTGGAAATACGTCGGCTCGCGCGCGAGCATCTCGGCGCGCAGTGGCTGGAACCACGCAGGCTCGGCGTCAACGTCGGCTTCGGGGGCGCTGGAGACGGCATAGCGGCGCACTGGGGAATGAAAATGCGGCGGGTGACACCGGGGCGCCACAGGAGGGCGCGCGAAACGATAGACAGCGGGCCGTCGGGGGAGCATGGGAAGCAGGGTCGACGTGGGCTGCGACGGCGTAAGTAGTGGTGCAGCTTCGCTCTTGGCGCTTCTGCATAGAGCACGTGCCTTCACATTCACGGTTAGCTGACGCCAAGACCGCGCGACGCGTGACTGGCGACTGCACGTGCCCCGGTCCCCTTCACCCTAGCCATCACCGCCGCCATACCCGCCAGCACATCGCCGGTGGCCAACGCCAGTGCATACGCGATACGTGTTTTATGTACCCACAATGCCCTCCAGGATACGACGCGGTGCATCGCTGCCGTCCTAGGCTGGCTGTAGTGCCCTCTCGCTCGGAGTCCAGCGGTGCGCGCAGTAGCCGTCTCAGCTGCGTATAGGTGGGACAGAGGGCATCGCCTACTCCGATCCGGTCCAACACACCCCAGCCCCGATGGCGAGCAAGACGGGGCTCCTGGAGTGTCCCATGTGCGACTTCACCGTGCTCCCATGTGACGACTACGTCCTGCAACTGCATTTCGAGCAAGCGCACACCACAGACTCCCCCTTCGTCATTAAGGATGATCCTGAACCGCTGCTACCGCCATACAAGCACGTGGCAGGCGCGCCTTCCTCTGACATCCAAGGAGGCCTGGTACAATGTCCCGAACCCGACTGTGGTGAATT
>Ga0182210_1000045_pt1 | contig 22193 bp, 19 predicted proteins | sample G5R1MG_19_FD_129670 | JGI IMG/M metagenome (GOLD analysis project Ga0182210, IMG submission 129670) | Switchgrass phyllosphere microbial communities from Michigan, USA - G5R1_MAIN_03OCT2016_LD1 MG | ecosystem: Host-associated > Plants > Phyllosphere > Phylloplane/Leaf | place: USA: Michigan... | reverse complement strand
GGGAAATTAGTTATATTTTAGATATATATATAGTATTATAAGTAGATAAAGTATAAAAATAAGGGGAAAATATAGGTAATAGTTAGAAAAGTATAGAGAAAAGTCTAGATTTAGTAGAAAAGTTTGGTTATTTTAATAAGAAGTTTAGATTTAAATATTTTCTTTCTAGGACTAGTAGGGTGTATAGACCAATTTTCGCTGTATATATAGTATATATACAGGATTCTAATATATATAGAGGGGTTCCTAAGCAGCAAAAGAGGGTCTGGTTTAGTATATAAGAAGGGTTCGGTTAGACAGGTTGTTTAATTATAGAGATAAAGGTTAACAGAAATGCAAAGCGAGTATATTTGACCCACTTCTCTCTTCTATAAGCAAGTCCGAGGCACGTGGATGGCGCTTTCACTTCACATAATTGAATTCTCGGCACACAAAAGTTACCTGTTTGCTCCCGCTCGTTTCTATTTCCCACAAGCATAACACCACACCTACCGCACCACCCTCGACTACCACACGCTATTGCCGCAGGCGACCTACGGCGCGAAGTACAGCCAGCTCTCCGCTAACATGGCGCCTGGCATGCGGTCAGTTCTGTTCCCATCTTCGATTCATTCACTGGTACTGACATGCCGCAGGCCATGCAGGTTCTTCCAGATAGGAAAATGCAACAAAGGCACCCAGTGCACCTTTGCCCACGTCGTCGACCCGCACTTCAAGCGTAAAGCGTGCCAACACTTCATGAAAGGGACATGCAACAGAGGTCAGGCTTGTACCTTCTCTCACGATCGCGAGGACATCGACCATCTCAAGATCGCGAACGGCGCGACAGGCGTAGGAGACAGTACTCCTGATAGCTCGGCAGCACGATTGAAGGCATTTCGTTGGCAAGTTCCCAAACAGACCACTGGTGCCCGCTCGCTGGGTCCTGCCCTCGCCGGATTCTTTCAGCAGGCGCTTGAGCTTGCCAACGGCGAGGTGGGAGCCATGCAAGAGATGGTTACACTTCTCACCAGCCCTGGCGGAATGCTGCGCATCGACGAGCTGCTCCAGTACCCTTTCGACTCTTTCACTTTAGGTCAGCTTCGACGCGTCCTGAAAACCCTGCTGGTGCCTTTCTTTAGTATCTTCACCCACCCTAATGTTACCTCTTCTGTTCTGCTGAGGGAAAAGGTTACCACTGTCTATAACATAATGTACGCGGGCGATGGCAGTGACCGTCGCGCAATCTCGCTCTTCGGGAAGCTGGCGGCACATTTTGCTGACACTGGTGCTCTGAGCGCCTGCTCCAGCTTGGGCGAAGTCGATGAGGATATATTGGAAGCTTTCAAACTCACCCTTGCAGTCCTCTCCAAGCTAGTCGAGGTGAACACGCTTGCTCAATCCAATCCCGGTTTGATTCCTATCGCAGAGTCCTTTACTGCTATTTTGAACGGTCTTCCAGAAAACACTACCTTCGCCCTGCACAAAGCAAGAAAGGATCTTGAAAGACTACAGCGACGACTTGGCATCGGCCAAGCACTGCCAGATCGCCAACAAACACAACGGCCCGTTGGTGCCCGTGCGACATTTCAGCTCTCACGGGAGCTGCCTGGCGAGCTTTCAGAAGAAGGTCGCAGACACGACAACGATTTTGCAAACATTGACCAAATCTCCATTCTGCCCACCTTGGAGGAGATCCAGAGCGCTCGTAACGAATATCTTCCGGTTGCTGATCCGCGGGAATGGCCCATCGGTGGCATCCTAGGTCTGGTAGATCGTCAGTTCCGCTTGTTGCGGGAAGACACTGTTGGTCAGCTTCGAGATGCTGCGAAGCTCGAACTCGAGAGGCTCCAACATCCTGAACTTCAGATTGGCTCTATCGAACCCAAGCGCCGGGGCGTACGTACCTATGTGTACGAGGACGTGTACATCGTTTCCATTGCCTTTGAAGAGCACCATGGCGTTCAGGTTGCGATGCGCTTTGCGCGCCCCGAAGCTAATAACCAAAAGTCCGAAGACGCTCGAAAGGAGTGGTGGGAGCACTCCAGGAGGCTGGGTCCAGAAGCTCTGATCTGTCTGCTCAGCTCAGAGGGCTCCGCGACCTTTTTCGTCGTTTCTCAACAAGGGAAGAAACCCACCAAGCTACAGAAACAATTTGACTTGGCGTCCGACGTCGAAAATGCTTACGTGGTGGCTAAGCCCGTTAAGCAGTCTGATACGCACGTCGTCTTGTCGGAAGCACTCGGGGACGCTTCATATGCTCAGCTATCCATCGTCGAATTCCCCGGAGTGCTCTTGCCGTCTTTTGAGCCCACTTTGCAAGCAATGCAACGCATCAGTAAGAACCCGGATATGCCGTTCTCGAACATCCTGGCTCCAACATCGACGCCCGAAAATCCAGATTGGGAGTTGGAGGTGCAGCCTCCTACATATGCTACCAGTTCCGGCTTCAAGTATAATTTGTCAAGTATCATGTCCAGAAATCAGACGTTGAACTTCGCGCTTGGTGACAGCGTCGTCGATACTGCAGCCGAGCTGGCTCAGAAGTCCATGCTCGATCCAGGTCAGGCCCTCGCGGTGATTTCCGCTCTTGCACGCTCTTTTGCTGCGATTCAGGGACCGCCAGGGACAGGGAAGTCCTATTGTGGGACGCAGTTAATTCGAATCATGCTAGCCAACAAGGAAAAGACGGCCATCGGGCCAGTCCTCATCTGCACGCAGACCAATCATGCACTGGATGCCATTCTCGAGCGCCTGGTCGACGATGGAGTATCGGAAATCGTGCGCATAGGTGGCCGATCCAAGTCGGAGAGACTAATAGACGTGAATCTTAAAGTAATTTCTCAGCGTCTCGTCCAGACCAAGACGGAAAAGTCTCAATATAGGGAGCTGAGCCAAAAGGTCACAGAGGAGTCAGCAGAGATCAGCAATCTGTTTGAGAAGTTCGGTTCTGTCAGGAGCCAAGAGGCTGTGGAACTCCATCTTGTCAACAACTACCAGACTCACTATCAGCAATTGTTTAGCAACATCGATGAAGACGGCTTCTCCTTGGTGAGAGACGACCAAAGAAAGGTCCTCGACGACTGGCTTAAGGGAGGTCCCTATAGTCCTTTGCGCCCACGTTCAATCACAGCGCTGCGCCATGTCCATCCTAACCTTATGAGCATTGCCGAACGCAGGACAATACTTAATTCATGGATCTTTGAGATAAAAGAAGAACTGCATGAGAAGCTTCGTTATGCCTTTTCGGCGTATGAAGAGTCAAAAGAGAAGCTCAATATCATACGGACAGAGCTGAATCTTCGTGTCCTGCGTCAAGCCAACATTATCGGCATTACCACCAGTGGCCTAGCTCGTAATCTTGACCTCCTCCAAGGAGTCCACCCAAAAGTTTTGGTTTGTGAGGAAGCTGGCGAAGTTCTGGAAGCTCACATGCTGACCGCTATATTACCGTCGGTTGAGCATTGTATACTTATCGGCGACCACCAGCAACTTCGCCCACAAGTACAAAATTTCAACCTGTCAATGGAGAGCCGTAATGGTGGCCAGTATGCGCTGAACGTATCGCTCTTTGAGCGCCTAGTCCAACCGCAAGACATTCTGGCCCAACGACTGCCCTTTTGTACTTTGGAGGTGCAACGACGTATGCACCCATCAGTCTCGCAACTCGTCCGCCAGACACAATACCCGAAACTACGAGACGATCCATTGGTATCCTTATATCCTGAGGTCGTTGGTATGCGGCATCGATTGTTTTGGATGCGCCACGACCAGCTTGAGGACAACACTCCTAATGGGCAGTCAACTTCGCGGACCAACGCGTATGAAATAGACATGGTTGCGGCTCTTGTCAAGCATCTGGCCCAACAGGGTACTTACCATACAGATGATATCGCCGTCATCACACCCTACCTGGGCCAATTGAGAAAACTCAGAAACAAGTTTAACAGCACATACACACTCATGCTGAATGATAAAGACACTGATGAGCTTCTGAAGGAAGGGGATGATTTTGAAGAGACATCAACCGTGTTGGACCTAAACACAGCATCTAAAGGATCTCTGAGTGGAGCCCTTCGCCTCGCCACTATCGACAACTTTCAAGGTGAAGAGGCCAAGGTCGTCATCGTGTCACTTGTGCGAAGCAACGCGGAAAACCGACCTGGCTTCCTAAAAACGCCCAACAGGATCAACGTACTGCTTTCTCGGGCGCAACATGGAATGTATATCATTGGCAACGCCGATACAATGGAAAGCGTTCCAATGTGGCACGACGTCATCGATATCCTTCGGCGCGACAGGAACATAGGTGAGGCTTTGGAACTCTGCTGTCCTAGGCATCAAGACACACCAATGCTGGTTCGAAATCCCGCCGATTTTACGCGTCTGTCACCTGAAGCAGGATGCAACCTCCTTTGCGAGAAGCAGCTGGATTGTGGACATGCATGTGTTGCAAAATGCCACTCCGACATGCTTCATCAAGCCGTCTACTGCATGAAAGCTTGCACCAGGCTTAAGCAGGGATGCGAGCATCTTTGTCCGAAGCCCTGCGGCGATACATGCGATGCCTACTGCAACGTTTTTATCAAGAACATCAAAGTAACACTCGATTGCGGTCATGAGAAAACCACGTTGCCATGCTACCAGTACCAGGATCGGTCCATAATCAAATGCAAGGAGCCGGTGAAGAGAAAGGTCTCGGGATGCCATGACGAGATTACCGTCGATTGTCACATCGACGTCGAGCACAAGGCGTTCCGCTGCTTCGCTACTTGCGGTGAACTCTTGGCTTGCGGACATCTTTGCCAAAACGCCTGCTATCAGTGCAAGACTCGCGAAGAGGGCGAAGTCACCAAGACCGACCATGGAAAATGTAAGCAGAAGTGTGATCGTGGATACAACACGTGCAATCATCGATGCTGTTCCACTTGTCACAAAGGGGAGCCATGTCCACTCTGCCTCGCGAGGTGTGAAACTCGCTGCTCTCACGCCCAGTGCGGTAAGGTCTGTTCCGAATTTTGCAGTCCTTGCTTGGAAGAACAATGCAGTTCTGGACAACAATGCCCCCACACGGAGACTTGCCCTATGCCATGCGCTGCTCCATGCACTTGGATCCCGTGCTCCAAGCGATGCGATAAGACACTGTCTTGTGGCTGCCGATGCCCCTCGATTTGCGGAGAAGACTGCCCGGATGCGAAGTTCTGCCAGGAACATGGCAGTGACCACGTGAAAGAGATGCAAGCTGATTTACTTATGCTCACTTCGTATAAAGACGTTAACCTTGACGAAGACCCCTGCATCTTCACGCCGTGTGGACATGTCTTCACCATCGACTCCCTTGATGGAACTATGGGCATGTACGAGCACTATCAAGTTGATCCACTTACCAGAGATTACATTGGTCTAAAAGACTTAACTGAGCCTTTCTCTCTCAACGAATCAAAGCCATGCCCAGAATGCCGCGGTTCATTACGCAGTCTCGCCCGCTACGGCCGCATCGTTAGGCGAGCTTTACTTGACGAGAGCGCAAAGAAGCTCACGGTTTGGTCACATCAAAAATATCAAAAACTGGCAAATCGCTTGGCCGAAATTGATGGTGAACTAAAAGACTCGCTGGAATTCCCGGATAAGCTAAACCAAGTCATCGAGCTACACGGGTCTGTCACCAAGCAGATTGTGGCGATCAAGCAGTTGAAGACGACGAAGCGCTATCGCAAGATACATGCGCTTATTGAAGAAATATCCCACTTCGTAAAGAAGCTGAGCAAGGAGGAGCAACCGTACCAGCGAGTGCATGATCTGGTTGAGATGGCGCGTCGCCAAAGTAACTCCGACTTCATCGCTAAATTCCAGTTCAGCAGCGAGGAATTCCAGATGCGCGAGCACTTGCAGGCAGCAAACTTGTTGATTCGCAGCTATCTCATCCTCTTTAGCGATGTCGTAAGCGTCCACGACAAGACTCCCGTGGCTACGCAAGGAACCCTGCGATTGGACCTTACAGCGACCCGCGTAATATGCGAAGAGCTGATCACTGAGGCGAACGAGAGTCAGAACGTTCGCCAGAGGGCGGAGGCGCAAGTTCTGTGGGCTAAGGTCGCCGCCATTGAATGTGGTGTGCCCCGCAACAAGGACGAGGCGGAGGATCCAGGATCGCAGCATCGTATGGACACACTGATGTTCAGCGCGACCGAATACTTAGATGCCGCGATGAAGACCTGTGACGAGCAGACCGATAACAGCAGAGCTCATCGAGCTCGCATGCGACGGGAACGTCCCGACCTGATTAGCGAAGCGCAGCCTAATCCGATGGAGGACCTGGTCAAGGAAGTTAACGAAGTCCGTAAAATGCTGAGGGACGGTATATCGAGCACGGAAATGAGGATGGTTTTCATGGCGATGAGTAAGGAGTTTAGCGGTACCGGACACTGGTATCGCTGCGCTAATGGCCATCCCTTCACTGTAGGTGAGTGTGGCATGCCTATGCAGCTCGCCCTATGTCCGGAGTGCGGTGCCAATGTCGGGGGCCAAAGCCATCGCGCAACTGATGGTGTTACACATGCACATGATATCGAGGAGGAGTTTGGAGGCTTAAGGTTGTGAAGCCAGAGATGATTGATGGCCAGGACTGTTTTTTACCGTCAGCGCGGTTGCTGGACAGGTCACTGGCCACTTGACAAAGCGTAATACACATCCTCTGCATTCGGTACTGTCTATTCGTCGTCCGTAAAGGCCTTTAGATATATAGGCGCTTGCATCACTCTAATACTGGACAACGTGTGTTGTTAACATAGAGGGATAGTCTTCCAACAAGGTCGAATTCTACTCCGTAGTATATAAGAAGTTATACTACATGTTGGTCTAACGAGTGTGACAACGTCCTGTCCTCAAAAGGCCGCGTCAAGGTGCGCCTTGTATTGTGAATCCGCGAAAGGCGCCACTTTCCCACCAAAATTCTTGTCGTTGCTGACCGCTGTCTTGGCTGGAGGCGTGAAGTTTTCCCATGCAATTAAATCTTGCTCGGCGCCACCAGTAATCGCAAAATCTAGTGCATGTCCCTCCTTATCTGGAAGGACCTCGTCCTTAACCTGGACTAATAGTCTATTGCTGTCGGATAGCGATGATTTGTCCAACTTCTTGTACCCATCCCGGTGGCTGTACGAGACCTTGATAATAGATTTGTGATCTTTTGAGAGCCAGACAACAACCTGTTGCCAGTCATGACTCTCTATAAATTTATTTCCGGTTACAGGGAAGTACCAGGCGTACATAATCGCGAATCTATGAGGGCTTTCAGTTTCGTTGAAGATGCGGCCGTAAATTTGGCCGAATTTGCTTTGACAGGAGCTGTATTTGAAATTTACGCTGGCACTAAGGCAGAAATTAGCAGAGAACAAAAGGTAAGAAGTGTTAAGCGTACGAGGTATCACCCCAAGGGTTAACAGCAGGATAGGGTGTACATCCGGCGCTGATATTCAGCGTGGGTTTATAATGTTTGTATAAATCTCCATAGGGTGGACCTGGGATCGATTGGGGAAGGACGTGAATCTCCCCTTTCGGCCCATCATCTCCAACGTCCAGCCTGCGCAGCTTTTCTCCGTTAACAGGAGTTAGAGCTTTTGGTTTGCGATTGTCCCCTCGACGGTCCAACGAAGCGATAACACAAGTAGCCGAGAGAATCTGTATAGCAAGTTTGGGAAAAATCATTTTGACTTGCCTTTATTGCGAGAGACAGTGAGCGATTTAAAATAGGCTGCCACTTACGCGTACTTATAAATAGCACAGTCCCAATAAGAATAACGCTAGCAGGATTTTTCGAAACCACCAGGACTGACGCGGAGATATCCTCGGCCTAATTAGTGTTCTCGCAAATCTGTCTGCTGGGATACCTACTCCTATAGCCAACAGATTTCTTTGTCCTTTGCGCTGTGTCCACCACTAGTAAGGAGGAGTCGATAATTGGCTTGAACAATGATGCTGCTCCTGAAGCTAATCGATACTTGGGAGAGATTTTGCGGATATCCGGAACAGAAATTGCTTGTGCGATTGATGCGAACGATCAGATATTCGTCCTTGATATATTCTTGGCTGATGGGACTGTAGCTTAGAATCGCGAGACAGTATCGTTAGGCGCTTCGTTAGTCCATTCGCTGTTAGGGATACCCTCCGAGGATTTATCCATAATCTCTCTACCTGGAATTGCCATTTCGATTGTCTCCAGGATATATAGTTCATCTCCTCTCTTCCTGCTCCTCGAAATGTTTTCCGCTCGATAGTCTCTATCGGCTAGCCTGTCTTTAGATCTTGTGTATAATAATATAAGACTTATCAATTTATGCTTCGGGCAGATATACTGGTATAAGGCTTGAAATGCCGGACGCATGACTACCAAAGACGCCACACAGATGCCAATATCCATTTCCACTACAGCCAAGCAGTTTGGCATTATATAAGCGTATTGCGGTTCGCTATTAGTAAGTGGGTCAGGGTAGAACATAATAACAAATCGCGCTATGATAAGGCCTGTGTGTAGCAAACCAAGCAGAATAAGTCCAAGTAACTGTCGGACCTCTGGCCTCTTTCGCTTGAATTTGACGAGCGTTGGTATTGGCAGAACGATAACCAGTGCTGAAGTGATCAAATTGAATACTGCGGTACTAAAACCATTGTCAGAGATAGCGCTGAGGTACAGGGACTCATTGTCATTACTAGTAATTGTTAGCGGCTATCGCAATTTGGTGAATGATCCAGCCTAACCCTCATACGAAATTCCGTCAAGTTAATGTATCTGCCTCGGATATTCTTGTTCCACGCTCTACTAATTGGATCGCACTGAAATATAGTGATAAAAAAAGCTGAGCCGTAAGCGCTGATAATAAGGGCAATTGTTCCCCAGATGGCGCCTGGCGTAAGTCGTATTAGTCGATTAGTTGATATAGAGCACAAAGTGCGATACGATAAGTATAACGAAAGTTTTGAAAGAGGCGTTGTGAGTTTGAATAATATTTGATTGGCGTAAAGCAGCTTTGGAGGCAAATGAGAGTACCGTCTTTAAGCTGACATTTCAGATTAAGGCTTTCCGTAGTCGAATGCAAGTACAAGTACAATTTGTATTATGCTCTGTATAGTGGCGCTTGTCTATAGATACACTAGATAAGATCTTTTTGACCACGCGAGATAACGATTCTGGTATTGCTTACTATGGCTAGGACCAGACAAAGATCAGAAGCATCCTGTTTTCTCCGATCCACCCTGGACCACAGACGCACGCTTAATATTGTTAAGGCTAGGATTCCGAAGACCAAGGTAACGACGACCAATTGAAAGCCAATGGGTTCAGGCTCGATCATCGTGATCAATATTATAGGGAGTAGCGCGATCCTCACTTAAGTATAAGTGTACAGATCTTAAACGTAACAAACTTCGAGCGGGGTAGTTCTACTTTAAAAGGTTTGATTGAACATGGCTGTGGAAGGGAATTTCGGCTGGTTGGTGGTTAACGCTATTAACTACAGGGTTGAGCCGTCAGCTTGGGTAGCAATCTCCGAGCTGTCAGCTTGTGGAGACTTGTTGCTGTGCCGAAACATGTTTCCACTGTGCTGTGTCTATTTCTGCAGCAAGTAATTAAAGTTATACGATTTCGTATGGTGTGGCTGCTGGTTTATAAAAGTTAATCTTGGTGTCGGAGTACGCATGTCAGGGACGCACTAGAAGGGCTTATCTTGATCCGAGAATGGTATTGTGGTGGAAATACATGGTGTTGAGGCTTGAATGAAGCCCGAAGCACAATCGCTGGAGGACATGTGACCTAATATATATAGCTAAAAGCTTGCCAAAGCTCAATCGAGAGATAGACAGACAGAAAGTTGGCGCCTGTACGCGCGCGCAAATAGACAATACACCACCGATCTCAACCCACCCCAAATACAACGATAACTCGACAGGCCGAAGGCTCGTCGAGCGGCTGCTGAAGCTAACTGTGCCTGAGGAAATACCTCTACAGTATTTCTCGAATGTGTCGATACTTCCCCTTTTCCGTCAGATAGCGGATTGCGTCATTCCCTACATAGTTGTGCGTTGCGAGAACATGTATTGGCCGTGTCCTAGATAGGCACAACGGCTCGGCCGTTCATTCGGCTGCTTTTCTTGTCTGTCGCCATGCCACCCGCTCAGTCTAAACGAGACGTGTTCACGGCCCATGGACCAACAGCACCTCCTAGTCAAAACTTCATCATGTTGGTTAATATGTGGTTGTGGTATTTACTATTCCCTGCTTATATGCCGTCGCAGATGGTAGCTGGTTCAGCCATTTTTCAGAGGAAATGTCTTGCTTTCCAACCCGCAAACCACATCGATAGTGCAACGCTGAATGTCCTCCAGTTCGTCGCCGCAGGTACAACTATTGCCTTGCCTGACAACGATGCGACATGTAATCGCGCGAGCCAAACTGTGTCGGCAGACCTTTGTCGCATAGCACTCACGATTAGGACTTCCAATTCTTCGAGCATCGTCTTCGAAGCCTGGTTCCCAGAGAATTGGTCCGGACGCTTCCTGGCCACTGGAAACGGGGGCATCGATGGCTGTAAGTCGCAAGCAGGGGCGCTTTCTTGTTCATTACCAGGCTTAGGTGTCATGGCCTAACCACTCCCAACTGAATAGGCATTAAGTACGAAGACCTTGCATACGGAGCGAAGAACGAATTTGCAACCGTCGGTGCCAACAACGGGAAAAATGGAACACGGGGCTTAGCTTTCTACCAGAAGCCTGAGACGACTGTCGACTTCGCGTGGCGCTCGTGGGTCATAACCTGCCTCTCCACGTGTGGTCTAACTAACCAGTATCACAGCTTACACACAAGTGTCGAGACAGGAAAGAAACTTTTGCAGGCGTTCTACCAAGAGCGCTACACCAGGTCTTACTTCCTGGGATGCTCTCTTGGCGGACGTCAGGGCATCAAGAGTGCAGAGAAGTTCCCAGCCGATTTTGACGGCATCATTGCCGGCGCGCCAGCTGTTGATTTCAACAATCTGGTATCGTGGCGCGCGAGATTCTACACGATTACGGTGCCTAGAACCAGTCCCAACTTTATTCCCGTCATGGCCTGGAAGACGTGGATCCATGACGAAGTCCTCCGCCAGTGCGATGGCATCGATCACGTTGAAGATGGCATCATCGAAGATCCGGCGTTGTGCAAATTCGATCCGTCGACGCTGCTCTGTGGTCATAGTGGCAGCAGTAACTGCTTGAACCAGGAGCAGGTTAATCAAGTCAAAACTATCTTCAGTGACTACAAGTATCCCAATGGCCAGCTCATCTACCCGGCTATGGAACCTGGAAGCGAGATCAATGCAGTTGACCGACTGTATGCGGGAGCTCCCTTCCCTTACTCCGACGATTGGTTCAAATATGTGGTATTCAACAACCCAGGGTGGAATGCGTCGACGTTCGATACAGCAGCAGCGCAGGCAGCTGAGAGTCTTAATCCAGGGGATATTCGCACATACCCGTCCTCATTATCAGATTTTGAGCGGCGAGGCGGTAAGCTGCTCATGTATCACGGTCAACAGGACCACCAAATCTCGGCTTTCAACACCAACCGTTTCTACGAAAACTTACGAGGTGCCAGGAGCTATGCCTCGATGGATGAGTGGGTCCGTTTTTTTAGAGTCTCGGGGATGTTCCACTGTAACTCTGGCCCGGGTGCGTGGGTCCTAGGGCAGGGTGGCAATGCGGCGCAAAGTGGGATTGCCTATGACGCGCAGCATAATGTGCTTAGCGCACTCGTGAATTGGGTCGAGAATAAGATCGCTCCGGAATTCATCCAAGGTACTAAGTTTATCAACGACACCGCCGCGCAGGGAGTGGACTTTACGCGCCGGCATTGCAGGTAAATTACTCTGTACGAATGGCACGGAGAGAGCTAACAATTCTAGGTATCCAGAGCGAAATATCTATACACGCGGTAACCACAAGGAATCCTCAAGCTGGAATTGTGTATAGTAACCAAGTGCGCAATAAAATCATCGCTTCTGACTTTCTGACTTACTTCACCCGATCGATTGAGTAAAACCATCGCGATGAGAATTCCCAATATATGACACAAAGGATTGCAAGAAATAAGAGAGAAATATAAAGCTTTCCTAGATTTGGCTTATACCAGGTTCAAAGAGCGTACATTGCAGCAGCAAAAGGAGCGCGAAACGAGACGACAAGAGCGCCAGGCCTATGATTCGTCCATCGAAAAATGGCAGGCGCGTGCCTCTGAGCTTGAGTTCGACTTGAAGCGTACCGTGGATGCCATCGAAGCATAGGTAGACGAAGCCAAATGGGTTACAGGAGCGCAACAGGAAATTGAGGATTGGGTTGCCGACATGAATAAGCGCATCCAGGAGTCAGAGTAACCTTTTCCAGGCGATGGGAAACTGTATTTTCATATTCTGCCACCTGGTACACCTCTGCCACATGGTACGCCTCTGCCACATGGTACGCCTCTGCCACATGGTACGCCTCTGCCACATGGTACGCCTCTGCCAATATAGTACACCTCTGAGCTACACACCTCTGAGCTACTGGCGTTCAACAAGAGTCCGCCGGGACAGACGAGAAATCCATCGCCACTACGCACATCATGTCATCTAAGGGACGTACTAGAGATCCTCACAATCTTCACCATGCTGACCCGAAAAGATAGTAAATGTGCAGAAAAACAATCCCCCGAAATAAGCAGACGGGGTTGTGGCTGGCAACATCAAACGTTGGTATTGTGGTGGAAATACGTGGTGTTGTGGCTTAGTACAGCCCGAAGCACAGTCGCCGGAGGCAACGTGCCTAAAAGTATATAGTTGTGTGGCTTGCCGAAACTTTATCAGTAGACGGACCGCCATGCGAAGATAGACAATACAATCCATCTCAACTCACTCAAAACAACAATAACCCGACAAGCTGGAGGCTCATCGGGCAGCTGCTGAAGGTATCTGTGCCTGAGGGAAAACACCTGTACAGTATAGAAAGAGGCGCCGGCCCAATGCAACAAGAAATGGAACGTTATCTCAAAGCGGAAAAAAAAACTGGGATCATGCAGCATCAGCCGTCGCCCCGTTCGCTACGGTATGTTCCTCTTCGTAACCCTCCGTCTTCATGTCCGTCAAGCCGAGGTCCTCTTCCTCTTCCGCCGTTCGTTCGTAATCTTCCAACGTAATCTGTGGATCGGGCTCCGGTGCAGTAAAGCTCTGCACGTAACTACTGGCAAGCGGGTCGGTAAGGATAATGGTAAACTTGACTGCGCCGTTGATAGCCGTGTCAAGCTGGGAAAAGAAAGTGGTCCATTTGCTCTTTGTAGCCATGTCCATCGAATCTCCACCCTCTGTGCTATCAAAAATGGAAGACTTGAGGTCGTCGCGTACTTGGGTCAGAAGACCTTCAATCGTGGTGAATCTGCCGCCGAGCGTACCGGGCTCAACACTGAGGCTTAGTTCCGGACACGACATTGCGCACGACTCTGCCTTGAGAATATCGCGCGACAGATCCTCCTTGCCGTTAATGGTAATGGTGATGCGACGACCCTTCTCCGGCACTTCACCTCCCGTCTTCACCTCGTTACTTCGGTCTGCAGCCTGTCAGTTGAGCCATCGGATCCAGGACCAAGGACGACTCACATCCACAGTGGTCGCACACTGTACTCATCAGTACCACCTGCTTGAAATGAGGAATGTTGACCATTTTCATGTTCGTTGTACACGGTTTGGTGCATCCTGGGCAGCTGGCGGGGAAGGAATACACCTGGTTCTCCACGATATCGTCGTCGACATTGTTTACCATAGGCGCGGTCGCCGAAGGCATCTCCGGGTACATCTGAGAGGCGTGGTACTCTGGGCGAATCTCAGTAGCTGGTGCGTCACCGCTGGTGTCACGCAAACCAAGCGCTTCATTCTGTGCTGCCGTTCGCGGATACTCTTGTCGTGAGTACTTGCCTGCATGCAGGATGCTCGGCGGCTCAATCGACGAGTTGCCAGCGGGGTCGTCGATTGCGAGCCTGAAAGGTAGCCGTTTCCCGCTTGCCATGTCCTTGATTGTCTCAATGATGCCCTGGACCTTCTCGTAGACCTCTGGTACGACCTGCTTCCTCTCCTCCTGCTTCTGCTCCAAGTCCTGCGCAACCATGGATAAAATTCCCTCGACATTGGTCAACTGTCCTCGCCCGGGGGGGATCTCGAGATCAATGTCCTCAATCCGGAATATCGCTGTGTCGCTCTTGATAATCTGCCGGCTCACATCATCGGCCACCTCGACCTTCAGGGAGTACTTGACACCGCGCTGCTGAATTTCACCCGCCGACTGTATTTCGGAGTTTCGGAAGTGGCAGTGTGGGCACTCAAAGGACATGAGGACGATCTCGCGAAAGAAGGGAATTTTTGTGAGGAGCAGCTTGGTGGTGCCCTAGACGCAATTAATAAGACGCCCGATGCTCGCCGACGGGTACCAACGTCTTCATGGCAGTTCATGCAGAGGCTTTCAATCTCGTCAACAACCTTGGTGCCATCCTTGCTGTCGTCCTGCGCACTCGCCTCTGCGACTTTGCGGCCCATGTCCTCGAAGAGGTCTTGCGCAAGGCTCTGATGCTGCGCCATGTTGTGTTTTTCTCGTGAGGTCTGCAAGGGAAGACTGTATTCTGGAGGTCGCGATGAGGCCGTGGCGACGTGGGTTGGTTTTTGGAAAATGACGAAAGTCGTGAAATTTTAGCCCCGCGATTAGCATGGCGGGGGTGCTTCTGGTGCATTCCGGCGCCGCACCACTCGCCTGGTCCGTTTCTCAGCCCTGCGATTCTTCACATGGCAAAGTCCATCAAATCCAATCCTCCTAGCCCCGTATTTTGCGATTTGCTCTTCTCGAGCATGGCTTGCAGGCCGCCCTTCCGGGCCCTTTGCCGCTGCTTACTAGTCGCGTTTGCCGTCTTGACAGCGGCACTGCCGACCTCTCTCCTCGACGACGTGGCCTCGGGTGCTGACGGTGGCTCTGCGCGCGCTTTCGACTGTTTGCTATTTCTCCGTGGTTTTGGTGGCAGTGTCTGAAGAGTGTCTCGATGGCATCTCAAGCACTTGCGTGCCATCTGGGTCTCGGGCGTCGCCGCGGCTTTTGTGCAGCCATTGCGTTTGGAGGCAGCACCTTTCAACCGTGATCGGATGGAAACCGCACAAGACCACCCGGGAACCATGACGTTGCCGCACGCGCCGCAAATGGCGCGACGATAGGCATCGTATTCCTTGGGGGGGATGTCCAGGTCTGCCTCTTGGACCACGCGATCACGAGCGGATCCCAAGAAGGCGGCTGCTGCGGGCGAAGCAAGCACGAGCAGATGAGCAGCGTCGTAGAGGAACCGTGCCCTGCGTTCTTGTTCGGCGTGCGCCATGGCTTGAGGATGGCGTTGGCAACGGGGGAAGCCTGGGGAAGAGGGCTGGAGACAGGCTGCAGGCACACGTGCTCGCTTGCATTCCGGCCGACGTCCGACGCTAATGCAGGTCCCTCAGGCTTTCCTCGACCGACTTTCACCTCTGCCGCTCAGTGGGGCCGCTTTGGAGACTGCCACACATGCGCCTGCGCCCGTGGGATGCGCAAAAGCTCGCCTTGGTCACTCGTTGCTGGCCTGGTCCTGCCGTGACCCGCCATGGTGTCCCCCAATTTGATCACGAAGCACGGTTTGCGCATAGCAGTCGAAGGCTGCGGGCATGGAGTCTTGCATGAGATATACGCTTCCGTCGCCAAGGCTTGCGAGCTAAAAGGCTGGCCAGGTGTTGATCTGTTGATCATCGGCGGAGACTTTCAGGTATGCACACGTACGGGGATAGCCAGCCTGTAGCTAACCGCGTAGGCTGTGCGCAATGCATCGGACTTGAAGGCCGTGTCCATGCCTGCCAAGTACTATGCAATGCACGACTTCCACGAGTACTACTCGCGCGCCCGAAAAGCCCCCTACCTCACCATGTTCATTGGCGGAAACCACGAGGCCAGCAACTACATGTGGGAGCTCTATTACGGAGGATGGGCTGCCCCCAACATCTACTATATGGGCGCTGCCAACGTGATTCGAGTCGGCCCCTTGCGCATTGCAGGCCTCTCCGGCATATGGAAACATTACAACTACAGGAAGCCTCACTATGAGCGCCTTCCCTACAACAGAGACGATCTCAGAAGCATCTATCACGTCAGAGAGCTCGACGTCCGGAAGCTGCTGCAGATACGGACCCAGGTCGACGTTGGCTTGAGCCATGATTGGCCGCGCGGAATCGAATGGAAGGGCAATCACCGGCAGCTCTTCAGGTGCAAGCCCGATTTCGAGCAAGAATCAAAGGACGGAACGCTGGGTAGCGTCGCTGCACGAGTCGTCATGGAACGCCTGCGGCCTGCGCACTGGTTCAGTGCCCATATGCACGCCAAGTTCTCTGCTGTGTGGGAGCACGCAGATGCACGCGATGGGCCAGCTTCAAATGCCAACCCGGACCCCGTTTCCACTGCCATTGCAAACGACGAACTCGATTTGGGCATATTGCATGAAGGACAAAGGCCAGAAGAAGCACCCAAGAATGATGCTGAAATCGATCTTGACATGGACGACGACGACGGCGACGTAACACCAATACCGACAAAGACTTCCACAGAAAAAGTAGAGCCATGCAGTACAACCGATGCGCCAGAGGTGCCTGAAGACGTACGGAAATTATTGCCAGACTCATTTGCGCGCCCGGACATCAAAGAGGTTCCACGTCTGCCCTTCCCCAAAGATATCACCAACAGAACCACTCGATTCCTTGCGCTTGACAAATGCCTGCCGAAAAGAAGTTTCCTACAGGTACTGGAGATCACGCCTCATGCTTCCGCTGCTGAAATCATTCGGCCACTGCGATTAGAATATGATCAAGAATGGCTAGCTATCACACGTGTGTTTGCTCCTGAACTGCAAGTCGGTAACGCGTCCGCACAAGTGCCAGCAGACCAGGGGGACGCGTTCTACCGACCGCTAATCGAGAAAGAAATGCAATGGGTAGAAGAAAACGTCGTCAAAACAGGAAAGATGACCATTCCCGAAGACTTTGAACAGACGGCGCCGGTGTACCAGCCCGAGCTAGGCCTTCACGTCCAAGATCCCCCGAAAGAGTATACCAATCAGCATACCCAGACCTTTTGCGATTTGCTGCAGATCCCGAATGCTTTCCACGCGTCAGAAGAAGAGCGAGCACAGTGGATGCAATCAGGCTCCAGACCGGAACAACAACGATCGATTCGAGGCGGGGGCAGAGGTAGGGGCAGAGGCCGCGGAGCCAACCACGGACGTGATGGTGGTGGAGGCAGAGGTCGAGGACGCGGTGGTCGTGGTCGTGGCCATGGCCACTGAGGCCATTTGCGTGTATCGATACAAGCTTACGTACACGACGACCTAGATGTGCTCCATCTTCTCTCTACTCTATAGCAACCAGACGCGCGACTAGCCTCTCCTGATTTGACTACACAGTGGCCGCAATCAGCCATATTTCACAAGCGCATGAAGATGACGGGGAGGCGTAGATTAAACTTTTGCCGGTCCAAAGGTAGACACGCTGCACGATGATGTCGTTGCCACCCCCAATTCCAATGACACGACACGAGCAACGTGGGCGATCCTAACGCTAGGGTAGGGTCATATTATGACCATGGTGTTGTGCGCGGAGGGGATGTTTCCTTGCCCTACACCCTCGGTTGTGCCGAGACAAAAGTTACGCTACACTCTGCCTACAACGTTAGCATCTGAAAGTGCTACTCCAAAAGTTTGGTTGTGGCGGCGGCCGAGAAGGATCGCCGTGGCTCGGCTCGGCTCGGACTCTATTCTCCAAGCCATTAGGGTCATTGGCAGATGGGTAGATAGATAGTGGCGAAAGGGCTGCGCAGGCTTTCCCGGCGACAGTGGGTTGACGTACACAGCTGATTGGTGATGACGACGACGGCGACGATGATGATGATGATGATGATGATGATGATGATGATGATTAGGAAGCTCGTCGGCTGGGTGGTTGTGGGTATTGCGTAGTCCACGTCTGGCTGGAGACGCAGCCAGTGGAGTCGTCGTTCGTCATCATCCCTGACAGCTGACATCAGCGAAGGGTCCGGCGGGCGGGGACGCTATCGAATTCCAGCGCGTTTACCCTCACAACAACACACCCACACCCGCACACCCATCCCACACCTGCCTAGGTTTCGCTTCGAGACCGCCATACAGCACTCGCACGACATGGTACGTAGCTCAGCATGCACGCGGGGCCACAAGCTAACCCTGCAGACACGTGACTCGACAGCGACGTATCTGCACATGCACCACTCGCACCACGCCGACCTGCTGGAGCAATTCACCAATCTCACGTCTTCGCAGTTAGCGCCCGAGGACATCTACATCCCGCCGCATCTGCAGCCCCTCAATCCAGAAGACGAAGACGACGTTGTGCCCGACCAACACGCTGCCTTTGGGATTCAACGGGCCACACAAACCAGAAAGGAACCGACATGGCGCGATTTGGGTCTTGAGGAGCTGCTCCGACGCGGCCCTAGCGATGGTCCACGGCAGCGCGGAAATGGCTCCACGACTACGCGGGCTGGCCCCAGTGCTGGGCCTAGTGAGCCCGTGAGGTTGGCATTAAGCAGACAACCGGGAGCTCAAGCGAGCTCCGCCCGTTAAAACGTCTCGACCAAAGGATCGGCACATAGGGACCCTGCCGCAGCTCGGCCGTCGTCCCCACGCCCCTGCACTCCAAAATTAACCTTTTACACTGTTTAAAAGTCCGCTCTACCCTGGCGTGTCCACACCATGATCAGGCCGCTCTCACCCTCCCATTTTGGTCCCTCGGAGCCACAGCACAGCCTACTTTGCCGCGCGTGCATGCGACCCCCCCTGACGTCAGCCAGCACTCGCAGGGATCCCCCATCATATAGCCCCACGCATTGCCACATCAGAATAACGGCCGGCCCGTCGGACACCAGCTCATCTACCCAACTACATCACTACCATGTCCTCCCGTTTTGTCGAGAATCTCGACACCTTCGCTCCCATTTCTCATCCTCACCTCAACGTCTCATTAGAAGACATCCTTGCCGAGGAAGGTCGCAAGCGTTCGTCCTCCCAGTCGTCTGAAAGCTCTCAGAACACGAGTCACCCATCTGGCAGCTATGTGTCGGCAAATCCCACGTCGCCCACCAATGTGACCAAGTTCGGCACCATGAAGCGCAGCTTTACGCTTGCAACCAAAAAGGACCGTCGGCCATCGTGAATGAGAAGGCTGTCAGCTTCCACGCAACGCAAATAGTGGTCGTTTTTTTTTTTACCAATTCACCCATCGCCGGACGACAGATGCGGCTAGTGCGCATACTCCAAGGACGTTTCGACCCAATCTTGGCAGAGACATACCCATGAGCTTTTAAGCCGTGGAAGGCACGCCGTTATTAACAAGACTGGCTTCTCCGTCATCAAGTCTTGCTTCCGGCTTCACATCGTCGAGATACGATTCGGCAAGCATCTGTCGTCATTGACTCACCAATTGATTCAGTCTGGAATGGGGGAGGCAGCCGCGGCAGAGATACACCCGCAGCAGAGATACACCTGCGCCAAGTTTATTTCTCAGCGGTAGAAATAGACGATCACGGGCGCAGGCAAATAGGAATGCATCGTGTCCATAGCTTATGCAAGAAGAGGCATTGATGGGTGCGCCCACATTGCCATGGCCAATGACACTTTTGCTATTTCACCTGTTCAGATGATGATTGCATGGAAAATAAGTCCTTGGTCGATGCCGCGCCTGCCCTCTTCCATGATCGCAGCTGCCATACCCAGACCTTGGCATCTTCTCACACAAGATCTTCTGCAGATTCGCCTTACATCCTCCATGGCCTACCATTCCTCCGCCTACCAAGCCTCCTCAATCAAGAGCATGAACACGATCAGTGCCCTACCAAATCTAACCGCAACTCTCGAATCCTACCTCTGCTCCTCACTCACCGTCAGCCCCACCTCCAACCCGCCCAGCGACCCCTCTCTGCCCGCCCTACACCTCCTCGCAGCCCCCACACTTGGTAGACTCCGCAATGCCGGCCCCGCTCGAATCAGGGACATGCGCCTTCTTCTCGGCCACTCCCGCCAAGTTCTGTCGCACTTGCCTCTTTCGGCGTCACCACAGACCTGTACGCGATTCAACGACGCGCTGCACGCGGCCATACGGCTCCATGCTGAGAAGTTCTCCGGGCTGGCGCTGTTGCCCAGTCGCAAAGGGGAGGCCAGAGAGGCGGCGAAGGAGTTGCAGAGATGTGTGACAAAGTATGGGTTTGTGGGCGGCGTGGTTGGCCTGAAGAGGGGGGTCGACGGGGAGAGATTGGTGAGCGGTGCGGAGTTTGAGGTGGTTTGGGATACAGCCGTGAAGTGCCGGGTGCCGATTGCGCTAAGGGAGTTGTGGCCTATGGTTGAGGAAGTAAGTTTATATGCCTACAATATAAGAGAGAGAGAGAGAGAGAGAGAGGAGAGATAGACAAGACTAATGCGGTACTTAGATACCAGATTACCAACGCAACCTACCAGACAGCGTCCTTGCACCACTCCTCACGCGCATCAACACATCTCATTCCACCTCGCCGCTCCCATTTCTGCAACTCTACCTCAGCGGTGTCTTCGACCGGTACCCGACTCTCCGCCTCGTGCTCTGTCATCCCGGCGCCCTGCCATCCCTCTTCCCCCGCATCGAAGTCCTCCTCGCCGAAATCCCCGCCACAGACAAACCAAAGCGCTCCTACCTCGATGTTTGGCAAAACAACATCTACCTCACCACGGCCGACGTTCACGAGATGTCCAGTATGCGAGCGCTCCTCGAGCAGATTCCCGTGGACAGGGTGCTGTATGCGAGTAACTACCCCCTCGAAGAGAGGGGCAATGGCTTGATGCAGGAGCTCCGAGACAGCGGGTTTTTGACACAAGAGGAGTGGGATAGGGTGGCGTGGAAGAATGCAGAGGCGCTCTTTGGGCTGAAGTGTGCCACCGTTGCTCGCTCTGCTAGTTAGTAGACGACCCGGGGGGGGGGAGGGGCTGTTTCTTGCTTGGGTATGGACGGACATTGGAATCAAACTTTATCCAGGACAGGTTGTAGGAGGGAGCCTGACGGGAACGGGGGGTAATGGACCTAGCACCCAACACACCGGACACAGGAGTATTCATAGATTACGCTGCCCATGTGTATTTCGTGGTTTACACCAACGCCACCCCTGAGATCATGACGCCAACCCCTTGGTATCCCTCATCATCATTGTATCATCCGCCAAACGTCTCCATTTCCCATGGTCATGGCCCCGCGCTTATTTCTTGCCGGACTTCTTGATGCCCTGAGAGCCCGTGTTGAGAGGTCCTTTGCCCTTGCCTACGGTCTTGGCAAGCTCCGCTTGTGCCTTCTTGTCTGGATTCCTCGTCAGTTTCCATGTCCTCGGTGGAGGCAGGCCAGACCAAACGTACCAGCCGCAAGCTTAGCCTTGTACGCAAGGTCGTCCTCGTCGAGCTCTTGCGCCTTCTTCTTGGGCTTCTTGTTGTGGATCGGGTTGGTGCCAGCTGGCGCGTTTTCCTGTCAGCCTTGTTTCTGCCTCTGGACGCCGTTCGTGCGCCGGGGGCGGCGCGCGCTGTGGCATAGGACGCCCCGGGGAGGAGCTTGTACGTACCTCCTTGTCCGGAAGGCATCTTGGCGGTGTTTGGAGCGGGTTGCGTCCGTGTAAAACAACAATAAAGGGTTCTTGGAGAGGGGAGAGAGAACTGGAGGTGGGAAAAGTGGAATGTTGCGCGCCACCGGCACGTGGCTTGGGCGCACGTGATACTCACTCACATGGTGGAAAACAAAACACCGTGTCGGTCGGTTGCCCCATGCCCGTGACCCGACGCTCACTTCCCGGCGAAAGTTAAACAGCGTGTCGACAATAGGTAAACAGCGTGTTAACAAGCGTTAGTATGCATTAGTGTGCGACAGTGCGCGCGCTATTGTTATACTAATAAATTAGTACTGCGTATAGTGTATCTAGTACTGTACTATACTAATAAGGTATTATATCTATATTTTTCGGTTAACTGTTGTATATTATATACAGCGTTAAATTTAGTATTATAAAAATTTAACTATATTACTTAACTATCTACCCTTATATAGAAATAATCGCGCAGCGTATCTACTAGTGCGGCT
>Ga0182210_1000042_pt1 | contig 22521 bp, 27 predicted proteins | sample G5R1MG_19_FD_129670 | JGI IMG/M metagenome (GOLD analysis project Ga0182210, IMG submission 129670) | Switchgrass phyllosphere microbial communities from Michigan, USA - G5R1_MAIN_03OCT2016_LD1 MG | ecosystem: Host-associated > Plants > Phyllosphere > Phylloplane/Leaf | place: USA: Michigan... | reverse complement strand
TGACAACCTCTACAACCTCTCTCTCCCTCTCGCTCATCTCTTTCCCCGGCTCGCGCACCATTCCATCCAGCACGTTATCCAACATTCCCCGTAATCGGCTGATCAACACCCCAATCCTCGCCCACCCTCTCAGCCGAATCCACTCATCGACCACCAAGCCCCGCCCCAAAGTATCGACCTGTATCTGGCCCCCAAACATGAGCAAGCTGTACGCATTGAAGGGCGTGATGTCGCGAATAAAGACCTTGGATGTCATCATCTTGTTGAAGTAAGCGACGCAAGTAGCGGTCGAGGGGAAAGTTTGCGAGGAGAACAGGGTTGAGGAAGGGTGGATGAAGACGCGGCCGTTTTCCTGGTTATAGTACTTGATTGCCCTGGCCTCGGGGTCGAGTTCTACCGCGCCAGCAATGCCCGCGGCGAACTTCTTGTCGGGGAGCTGTATGCGGGCAATCTGTGGGGTGAAGGCTCCGGCAATGAGGGCGCGCAATAGGGGGTCGTTGTGGTTGTGGTGGTTGTACAGGCCGTGCGAGGATGGGTGGTTTGTGTTATAGGTGCTGGGGATAAAGGAGATTTCTTTGAGCGTAGAGAGATACTGCAGTCGGTTCGATCCAATGTCGAACATGGTATTCGGATTGAGCTTGTTGTCCTGGCACCAAAAACGCAGTTCGCGCGCGGGTAACCCCTTGCTCCGCAAAGCAGACCACTGCTCGTATGCGCGGAGATCAACGAGCAAATCGCCCTGCTGATTTGAAAAAGAGGCCCGCAACCAATTGAATTCATCTCGAGACTCTTGATCCCGCTCTTTGGGCGACACAAAAGGGCTACGCGCGGTCAGCACCGACGCAATGGTGAGTGCAGCCTCAAGACACCCAAACGTCGCGCCATACACCAGGAGCTTGCTAAGTCGTAAGTCGGCTGGAATCATGGACATGTGACGACCAAGCGCTGTGAGTTGGTTATCGGCAATCGCCCCCATTTGCGAGAGTAGCCTTATGGCACCTTCCACGGCAGTACTTTCGGGTGGGGTGAGTGCTGAGGCCAGAAAGCCGGAGACGTCCTGTATCCCCATGGCTTTGATATTCAGGCACATCTGTTCCAGTGGCACCCGCCTTATCTCGGGTTCGGGACGCTCCATCATATTCGTCTCAGCGGTGCGCGTGTACAGCTTGTAGCAATCACCAGGCCGTACACGACCCGCACGACCTCGTCGTTGTTTACAGGCTGCTTTGGAAGCCCATGTCTCGGCCAGACGGACCACGTTGAGCTGAGGGTCGTAGCTTGTCTCCTTGACCCGACCAGTGTCGATGACCGCAACAATATCTTCTATCGTGATGGATGTTTCCGCGACGTTGGTAGCTGCGACGACCTTTCGTTTTCCTGTCGGAGGCGGAGGAAAAACGCGTTTCTGATCCACCGGGAGAAGCGATGCGTGCAGTGGCAAAGCATGTAGATTCGCAAACTGATCCAACGCTCTTATGGTGCGGTCAATCTCCATAGTGCCAGGAAGGAAGATAAGAATGCCGCCATCTTTTGAGCCCAGTTGGCGATCAATGTGTCGAACCGTCTCTGCAATCAGATCATAATTTATCCCGAAGCCAATGCTGCGAAGACTTGAAGATATCGACTTGTCCGCCGCATCGTTGTCATCATCACCTAGCGAGTTACCCCGGAAGCCGGTGGAGTGCACAACGTCGTCCAGATAATAGTCCGTTACAGGGTGTGTGCGACCTTCAATTTCGACACGGCCCACCGGGCCCACATCCTTGAAGTATGCCTCAAACACTTGGGCATCTAGAGTAGCACTCATCAGAATAACCTTGAGGTCTTTTCGCCGACGTAAAACCTGAAGCAGCAGCACTAAAGCAAAATCGGTATCCAGCCCGCGTTCGTGAACCTCGTCAAGGACAACATGACTGACGTCAGCGAGTGAAGCAATTAGGTCATCTTCGTTGCCGCCAGAAGTCTGGAGTCTTCGAAGCAGTACGCCAGTGGTGACGAAGGTAATTTTAGTAGTTCCAGGCTTCTGCTTGGATTCTCCACGAATGATGTATCCAATTTCGTCTCCCACGCGGGAACAACGTTCGTCAGCAACCCGATCAGCAAGACCCAGGGCAGAGATACGTCGAGGTTGTGTACAAATAATGTTTGCAACCGCACCCAGTTGGCGCTGTATTAAGTCGTCTAGAATGAACTGGACAGACTGGGTAGACTTTCCGGAGCCTGTCTCACCGGATATGATTGTGACCTGGCAATTGTTGACGGTACGAACTATTTCATCTCGCAGTCTCCAAGCTGGAAGAGATTTTCTAACTTCCATCATCTTCTGAAGCGCAGAGGAACTCTGTTTGGCCTGCCAGTCTGCAAGGATCCTCTGGCCACGAACTGTCTCCGCTGTCCAGTCGATAGGCTTGCGCAGTCTTCCTTTTCCTTCCGGTCTGTGATTCTGCGGATGTGTTGAGTGATCCGCAGCAGAAAGACCAGACGAGACATCGGTCAATCTTCCTGGATTCTTAAAAATATTACCGGCGTTCTGTTGCAACCAGTCGACGATATCGTAGATCATAGGCATTCCAAGATAATTAGCCTCGGCGTGGAGCAGTGCTTGCCGGATTATACTCAGTTTGATGTAAGCGGGGATTGGAGCTTCGAAAGTGATGATAGGTACGACAGCAGGGTACGGGCCAAAGGGCTTCCTAATCTGTAATATGAGACGCTTTCCTTGTTGCTTGACATCAAGTTCAATACGACATGTGGTTGATGATGGCCGAGAGAAAAGATTGGCATATATGGCTTCTAGCGAAGACATCTCCACATCCCATTGGTCGTCCTCAAGATCATCATTCGTAGGATGTTCCAGAGATACGTCGGCCAACTCTTGTGTGATGGCTTCATCATCGGCATCTGGGCGGAGAAGGCGAGCCTGGAGGAACGCTGCAGCCTTGCGTTCGTCCCCATTATGACTGTCATAAGCTTCTTCACATAAGTCGAGAGAGTAGCCTGCAGATGCAAGACGATTTATCGCACCCTCTCGTTTTAGATTGGAACTAGCCATACTGACGCCAGCAACGTATCCATCAGGTAAGCTCCACGATGGCAAATCGTCCTCGGGGACATGGATGAGTAACCAGTCGATCATCTCCTGGCGATCTTTGCAAATACCAGCGGCTTCCTCGGCGTGGCTCTGGCGAAATCCAAGATCTGTGACTTCCTGCACCAGCGCAGTCTTCACGGTTGGGTCAATCCGAATAGCGTTGGGGTTCCACACTGCGTCTCGACGAATAAGGCGTTCAGCCTCCTTCCGTGTCTTCTTGCCGAGCTCGATCTTGGGGACACGCTCCCAACCTTTGGTCGCGTTCCTGCCAGACGGAAGGTCCTTGACATTTGGCATTGCAGCGCCAGGCTGCAGATTGTGGGCCTTCTGGGCCTCCTGCTGCTGTTTCTGTCTCTTCTCGCGTGCTTTGGCCGCTGCGTCTCGCGCTTTCTCGCGCTCTGCAAAGCCAAAGAAAGGGTCTGCCTCGTACATCCAGCCTTTGCCTTCCAGCTCATCTCGTTTCTTGAGATTAGTAAACTCTCCCTTCCAGAGATCCTTGTAAGTGGGAGGCAGCATCATGTGCAGATTCTTTGCGCTCGCTACTCGAAAGAGTGTGTACGCGGCAGCAAAGTGTCGGGCCTCCACAGCGGTAGGCTGATGGGCTTGTTCTTCGAGCTCGGGGGGGATCTTGAAGGGCGGAAGCGTCGTGGTCTCGCGTGTCTTTGGGTTCAGCTTGGACACGACGACGGCGTAGGCGAAATGCCTGTCCCCGTCCTTTCGCTACCACTCGTCAGAAGCGGCTTGGTTAACGGACACGCTCCTATTCACTCACAATACGGTAGTCAGGCTTGCTCCAGTGTTGTTTCTGGAAGTGTTCCTGTAGCAAGTTGACGGGCAGCTTCCCAGTCCAAGACGACCCGCCAATCAAGGTCCTGACGTCTGGCCTCTTGGGCGCGTCTTCGGACTCGCCACAGGCACCTTTGCCCTTTGCTTTGCCATCGCCCTGTGCTGCAACACCCGTGTTGGAATCCTCGCCTCTCTTCTTTCTGGGCTTGCCGTCGCCAAAGACAATGTAGCTGGTGTCCTCTTCAGGCGCAACCGTCTTCTTGGCAGGCTTGCCCCGTGGAGGGTGAGCGTTCTTTGGCATGGTCTGGATGTCTGCAGGGATGGTATGGCGGTCTCCATCAAAACACGGGCACCGGGGCCGTAGTGATTAGCTAGCAGTAACGACAAGACTGATGCGCGACAACGAGTATTGATTTGGACAACGAGCTACACAGTCAAGGATGAGTGCGCCCCGGCAGCCTACACGAGTCGCCCTTGGATTTAAGCGATTGAAACTTGCTGTTTTCATTTCGACGGTTTCTCCTCTCTCAAGCTGTGCCCCCCAGGTACCGAAGGTCCGAAAAAAAGGTCTCTTGGCAATGCGGAATTCGTTGCGTCATGATTGGTCAGTGAGCTTTCCACCCACAACGGTGCGCCTCCTACATGATACCCGTGCTAACAAGAATATCGAGTGGCTCAATTAGCAAGAATACGGGGCTGCCAACGTGCACACCAAGAAACAAACTGCCTGCCTCGGAGCCTACACTCCATGTAATGATGGCTGAGGGACTAGCTGGCAGCAAGGCCTCCTCCCAACCACAGCCCAATGCATGTATGTTGTACCAACTATGTTGCAATATCCCCGATAAATTCCATTCTGGGCTCGAACTCACTGTATAGTTGCACATCTCATGGCAGCGTCAAAAAAAGCAAGTCCTGTAGTTGATGCTGGAGACAGCGCTCCAAAGATGCGTTCACAGGCCATGACAGCCTCTGGCAGGGTAAACCCTCGAGACGGACTTGGAGTCTACATCGACAACCCTGAGGCCAATCCCGAAGGAAGGGTAGTCGAGTATGATGATGAATTTGTTGTTATTACTGATAAGTTTCCCAAGGCGAGGCAAGTGCAAATTGGTCGAGTCAGCTCAACGAGTTAACCCAAGATAGTGTTCATCTCCTTCTCATTCCTCGTAACCCAGCATACTACAAGGAACATCCTCTCCAGATTTTGTCCACAGATGCAAACTTCCGCCACAAAATAACGCAACGCGTCACCCACCTAAAAAGGCTTGCAGCCTCTGAACTCCGCCGCCAGTTTGGGCATCTCAGCGCATCAGATGCGCCGTACCAGGCAGCTTTGGAGGAACGCATGACTTCACGAGACCATCTATCAGAAGAAGATTGTGACGCACAACTTCCGCCAGGCCGAGACTGGCACGCAGGAATAATCGCTGGTGTACATACACATCCCTCAATGACCCATATGCATATCCACATCTTCAGCCAAGACATGCATTCGCCATGGCTCAAGCACAAAAAACACTACCTGAGCTTCAACTCCACCTTCCTCGTGCAGATGGATGAGTTCCCGCTGCAGCCGCAAAGCGCGCGCTTTCATCCAGGAGATTGGCCAAGCTGGGACATGAAGTGCTGGCGATGCGGGAGGAACTTCAAGAATAAGTTTGCCGCGCTGAAAGCCCATCTTGAAGAGGAGTTTGAGCATTGGAAGAAGGAGTAAGGGAAAACCGTGTGCTGTACCTATATTTCAGTGGGAAGCCTTAGCATTCCTTGGTACATGTCATGTATATTTAATCCCGAGGGGACATGCTCTCTGGGATTTTACTTTGGGCCGACTACATGACAAGACAACATGTATGCGAAATTCCCTTTAAAAGTCCAATATGTTGTGTATCTCTTCAAGTTGGCGGGAATCCTCGGCTCAATGCATCAGACTACGAACTTGCTCACTGCTCAGCTTCGTCTTGACGGCCGGTCTCTTTCCGCTGCCCTTTTTCATCGTGGACGCGCTCGATGTCATAATATGTTGGATTGAACTTGCAGATGAAGTCACCCTCTCCGATCCACCCTGCATTTCCATAGCAGCTTCATGCTCGATGCTTTTGACTGCCCTCGTAATCGCCAACGAGTACCCGCCAACCCAGTCGCCCCAGCTCTGCTTACCGCTCGTACTTTCCGCATCCATCGCTATCGATGTCGACCTGTCTGTTGGTTGATCGAATATAGATGTGGATTGTTGCGGCCCAGCAGAGATTGACTCGGCCCTCGACGCGGCTGCAGCTCTTCTCTGCTCCATGAACGTCCTTGCTACATTCTGCGCTGCGCTTACGCCGCTCTTGATACTATTCACGTCATCAACTGACACGCTGGCTGGAATAGGGATCCGGTAGCTGCCTGACAGCGTGATCTGTTTGTTTCCCATGTTTTTCGCACTCGCATTGCTGGGTGTGTGGCGTGGTATCTCCTCCACATCGTCTTCCGACTCGTGCGAAAGATTCCGCTCAGTACGCGGACGATAGGAGTTTAGAGCCAGACGAGCTCTTTCCAACTCCCCTTCGACATCGACGACTTGTTTCTCCGCTTCATTCTCCACACTGCTCGCATCTTTTTCGACTCCAGCAGACTTGTGGAGGGTCTTCGGTGTTTGAACGGACGTAGAGGACGACGATGTTTTACGATTCTTGCCGCGGCGGCGAGGAGATCGGGAGCGTATATTGGAGTTGCCACTTCGGTAGAGTTGTTCCACTTTCGCTTCAAGGCCTCTTACACGGGATTTGAGCGCTTCGAGCTCGGACATGGCTTCTGGATCCATATAGGCTTCGGTCGTGGACTCCGCAGGCTCTGGCCTCCATCCTTCCGCCCTATCCTTGTTCAATTTTCGAGGCCTACGGCGCGTCTTGATAGCCGCAGATGATGGTCTATCTGGCACCGCTTCCTTTTTGGGTGCAGTGGCGGCTCTTGAAGTGATCTTCGAAGCTGGTATAGGCTTGACCATTCTCTCTTGTATTGATTTGACTCCTGTCACTGATATTGTATTACCCTGTTCATGTTCAACCAGCTGCTCATTCGTAGTCTCACTTTTTTTGACTGTCTTTGCACGTAAGTCTGTCCCAGCTGTCGTTGATGGTTTGGTGACCATGATCGGTATTCCAATATTGAGCACGCGACGCCGTTTTCACTCCATTCGGGACCTCAGTAGAACTGAATCCAGTAATAACAAAGCCTCAAACAGGTTTCTGCAAGTAAGAACCGTTTCTGTATGAATAACGAACCAAAGAACGATGGTCAAATTAGGAAAAATGATGAAATACGCGTCTTTACTGGGCACCGCCGCTGGAGCAGGATATCGAAGTTGGACAGGAACTGGGCACAGCTGACGTAGGAGTGGCGCATAGGCAAGGTTTCTGCAGTCAGGATCCTAGTGACACCATATAAGCGGCGTATACCGAGCCTTAGCGAGATTGAAGCCAAGCGACAGAGTGAAGACCTCCGGAGGACTCTAGCAGATTAATTTAGTCTACGCCTGGGGAGCGTGCTATATGGCGACAGTAAGCTTGTCAAGACAATCTCTACGAGAATGCGCATTGATTTGTATAATCAATTGCCTCGAGGATGAAGCGGTGAATCACACGTGCGGGATAACAAAAGCTGCAAACCATTTCATTTTACAACCCTCCAACTAACCATATGCCTGGATGATCAAGTATCTAAATTGGTAGTGACATGCGTGCAAAGGCAGGTTGACACAGCCTCGACCAGGCTGCCGACAGTACCGGAGGATGAAATGTCCAAGAAATGGTGGAGTCCGTATCTCAGGAAAACAACATTGGGAATCCATACTTTTGTAAGACGAGGAGCGTCAGGGAACAAGTGTGTTTTTTTAGCTATAAGGAAAGCTCGTGACGCGTCCAGTCGTGATAGAGTCCACAAGGTTGTCGAAACATCTGACGAAGCACATAGTGAAGCCATGGTGAGCCAATGCTCAATACAACATGGGACACAGTTGCTTGTGTACATGAAAAACACAGGAAAGCCGATAAGGACGCCAGCACGCCCTAGAATGCGCGCAACACTACGATACCCGCACACACGACGGACACAACGGCATCAGGGTCAGGTCTGACCCGTGAAAATGTTCAGCTAGGATGCGATAGCACGAGCCGGGGCGCCACTTCCTCCACGACGGTTGTTGTTCTTTGCACTTTTGACGGGCTTGGTAACGGTACTCCAGCCGTCCTCATCGAGAGCCTCGGTTGTGCTGCCAGCAGGTGCGGCTGGGGTACTAGATTTTCGCCTCCAGGAACCGTCGGCCTTTGCTGGATCGCGGACAACTTCCTGTGGCTTGACGGCCTTGTCTTCAATAATCTTGCCTCCAGCATCTTCGTCCTGACCCGCAGAACTGTCCACATTAGTAGCTTGCTGAGCGGTCTCGGAGCCGGCACTCTGTTTCTGTTCTGTAGTATCCTCTTTTTTCTCTGTGCTGGTCGTCGCAGCAGGAGCTGAGTCCTTTGCAGCGGCTTTTTCGGCAGCTTCCTTGGCTCTCTTCTCTTCCCGTGCCTTGTCGTCGGCCTCCTTCTTCTGGCGTATGGCAAGCTGTCGCTTTTCCTCAATTTCCTTTTCGCGAGCGGCGGTGTCGATAGGACGAGCAGCACCGAACGGATTTGGCTTATCTGATGGTGCTGTGTCCTGAGCGGGCTGTACCTCGGAAACGGTACGCTTGGTCAGATTCAGCCGAGGACGACCGGCGGGCGCGGCTGGCAGCGGTGCGGGCGAAGAGGGCGTGCTTGCCTCTGGCGTGCCTGTGGGGGACTGTGTGGCGGTATCGGGGCGCATCTTGGTTCGCCACTGGTTGTCAAGCTCAGGGGCCGTGGGCTGCCTATCGTACGGCGGCCGCTCGCTGGGCTGGAACTCGCGGCGGGGTCCACGAGCTCCAGCGTCGCCTTGGCCTTCGCCCCATGCAGGGGACTGCCGGCGCTCGGGACGGGCCGCGCCTCCTTCAAAGTGTCTGGGTCGGCCGCCCTCGCCGGGGGCACCACCAGCAGCAGCGCCAGGAGAAAGCGGGCCCTTGCGCTCCCAGTTGCCAAAGTCGCGTTCCTTACCATCGCCAGCATATGGAGGAGGGCGGCGACGGTCTCCTCGCTCGATGTCGGCATCGGAGCCACCTTCAAAAGCACGGTCGCGGCCGCTACCAAAGCCGGCACGGTCGGCAGTGCGACGCTGGCCGGGCAGGTCGGGCAGCGGGCCCTTGCGTGTCCAGTCAGTGATCTCGCGAGCCTCGACGCGGTCCTTGGCTGTCGTCTTGTCAGTGGATGCGTGTGCAGGGCCGGGGGCGGCGCAAGAACGTACGGGGCTCGGCGACGCTGACGCGGACATTGCGGCCCTGAAACTGGCTGCCCGATAAATCGAGTGCCTTCTTCAGCCCCTCGACAGTGCCGAACTCGACATAGCCAAAACCCTTGGGCTTGCGGTCCAGCTTATCCTCGACGATGCGCACGTGCGTCACGTCGCAGCCGCTGAAGAAGTCGGTGACGTCGCCTTCGGTGGCGTCGAAGGACAGGTTTCCGAGGTGGGCCGTATACGGCGGTTTCGAGGGCATGGGAAGCTCCTCGCGGATGGCGAAGCCACGGTCGGCTGGCGCGTGGCGCGTGTCAGTGCGGGCAGAACGAGGGGCGCGGACGAGGGCTTACCAAAGCTGGCGCCGCGGTCGGTCGCAAAGCCGCCGCCAAAGCCGCTGCTTGAGGCGTACGAGGGCCTGTCGCCACCGTAGCCAGCACGGGCACTAGCACCTGGTAGAGGGTGAGCAGCGAGTTCCCGTCAAGGAGCGCGCGAGGCGGGGTGAGCATACCGGCGGCACCTGCACGTAGTCAGTATGGGGTTGTGAGGCAAGCGGGCAAGCGGGCAAGCGCATAAGCGGACTTACCCGGCATTGGGGCGTCCTCCATCTCGTCAGCCCAGGAACCCAGCGCTGGTGGGGGTCAGTCTGCGGGTCTCTGCGCCAGTTCACGGGCGGGGGCGTACACTGGTCGCCGAGAAAATCGCCAAGGGACATTTTCTGCTGTTCCTTCTTCTTGGGCGCTGCATGGCACGCGGTCAGCCAGCGGGTCGTAGGCAGGGCGGGGCAGCACGAGGCGGGCGGGGCCTACCCATGGTTGCGGCGTGTAGTCGCGCACAGCGGAGTCTGCGCGTGGGGTAGGTGGTGTTGTAGTGGCGGTAGCACGGGCTCGGGGACCGGTGGCGACAGTGGTCTCGTGTGTGGCCGGGTGTGTGCCGGTCGTGGGCCGTCAATTATTCGTCGGTGGGGAAGAGGCGGGCGGCAATCTTTCTGGGCGTCGTCAAGTCCTCTTTCCGAAATCTCACACCTGTGCGCCGCTCGCTTATGTCATCCGCCGCCAACGTCACCACCCAGCGCGCCACCGCTCCACCGCCACCTGCATCCTTGGCACGAGAAAGAATGGCCTCGCACCATGACCCTCTCCACGCCACGCATCCCCTGCGCATAGCGCAGCAAGCGGCTTACGTTGGTGGCGCCTCTGGTGCGTTTACAGCCATCCCACATGCTCGTCTTCCTCACTCCTGCCTATCAAGCATGCACATAGCGCCTCCTGTCGACCCTCACTGTGGACGTGCCTGACCCTGCCAGCAATTCCCGGCCTCATTACCGGCGCCCTGTATGGTACCCTGCGTACCCGGACGCCCGTCCTCTTCTCCATCGCCTCGGGGGCGCAATGGTTTGCCATCGGCACCACGTTCTGGGCTGTGCGCACCTCGATTCTGGACCGCACCGGCCTTCTGAACTGGTGGTATATCACGCGGGGTGCTCCAATAGGTACCGGTAATGGCCTATCTTCTTCTCTGGATCCTTTCCTGGATAACAAGATCCGAGCCTCGACCATTGCCGGCGCATCCACTGGCTTCGCCCTTGGCTTCCTGTTCCGAGGCCCTCGCAATGTCATCCCGGGCACCATCATGTTCAGTCTGTTTGGCTGGGCAGGGCAGCATGGATACAACTACCTCGATGCCAGAAACTCACGGGCAATTCAGGATCAGGCCGAGGCCAAGGCCATGGGTGTTGATAAGCCAAAGGAGTCGCTGTTGCACAAGTTTGCTAAGAGCAAGTGGAGTCCGATGCGCGTCCTGAGCGACGAAGAGTACGAGAAGACGATTCAGGAAAAGGTCCTTTACCTCGAGGCGCAGATTGCCATGATTGACGACAGGATTGCGGAACACCGTAGGAGAGCGGCCGAATCTAAGGCCCAAGGAGCAAATGAAGCGCCAGAGTCACCCACGACCCATAACAAATAGGTCGCGACATTGACCGAGTAAGATAGATGTCATCTTTCATCCTCTGTGTTTCTATTCTGCTTCTTCTCCTACCCAACATGTGACAATTCCCTCCTGTACATTCCATGCTCAGTGCGGATTCCTAAATTAGCCATGTCGTCAATTTCCGTGAAGACTCATGTACTATTGCCTCTAGGCATTCTCTCAAGAACTTATCATCTCATATTCTTGCTCCCAGGGCAGCTCACTTGGGAGAGATTCATAGTCACTGGCAGCGCGACGTACGTCCCACAAGCACATGCCACAGTCAGCCATTCTCATAATGCGGCATGTAACTTGGCTGTACCCATGACTGACGCCGCACACAGTCAGCCACATACAACAAACGCCGTCACGTGGACAAACGCTCTTCACCTCACGCCCATGCCGACCTGGCTTAACCGCTAGACCCCGGCACTCCGCCTATATAATTCTCAATTATACTCCATATTCCCATCAAACCCACGCTCTAGCAGTCGACCGAGAGGTTAAGGACTAGTATCTGTTACGTTACCTGTAGGAGTGCTATGACCTTCCAGACCGGTCTTCGCCTAGGGCGTCGGTTCGATTCTCAACTGAAAACCTGTTTCCCAACAAGAAACAAAAACTTGACGGTATCGCCGGGTTTAAGTCGCCTCCCGAAAACGGGAGGTGCTTTTTTTGCTAATTTCTGTTGTCGGTCATAGGCATGATGATTACTTCTTTTTGCTCAGCTATTGGAGGTTGTTCCTCCCCAGTATGCTGTACCTCGTCTGGCCGAGTGCCGTGAGATTCCGCCTTTGTCTCCGGTGGAACCGTCACAGACTTCACACTGGCCGCAGAATCCTCGCTCACAAGCCTACTTTGACGCAGAGGCTTACTTTCACCGGCTACCGCTGGTTCATCGACACCGTCCCCGCCCTCTCTATATTCCATGCCAACTCTACTCCCATAGATCGCCATACCCAGGAGCCCATCCATTCTCTTCTTCGGTCTGCGCTTCCTCCATCCTGCAACGCTTATCGGCATACCGGTACCGCCAGCGAGCCAGAAAAGGGTTGGAGACAGCTTTGGCTCACTCTCCAATGCAGGTGAGCCAGTCCTGCCTCTGAGGGAAGGGGACGGCTGTGCCGCGTGGATATGGGCATTCGCCCCTGGACAAGACGTGTTCGGAGTCCTTCCAGACTGGTTGCTGGAGTCGTGTCGTATCAGATCGGCGGGTCGTCGCGACACTTCATTCCCTGAAACGCTTTGATGCTTGATTCGACCACGACTATTACCTCTCGCACCGGTGGTTATCATCTGGGTTGCACTATACGGGTGCTGGCCCGGCTGCCCACTGTCCATCGAAAAGGCGAGAGGGTGGGAGGATGCGAGTTACTCTTTGTGATTCGCCTATGTTAAGGTTACTGGCACGAGTTGTGTTCGTTTGAGCTGCAATGTCATAGATGTAAGTTTCCCAGATCTTTAATTGATTCACGGTTGGTCTCTGTAAAGGAGCAAATAGAGGAGGACAAGTCTGCATCGCAATCCACTTTTTGTGCACAAGTCGCCTGTGAAGTGGAAAAACGGCCACGAGGTGTGAGAAGGTTACTAGAAAGAGAACGGCAAATTGATCACGGTATGTACGGCACATGTAAACGAAGCAAGACAGTGATGAGTATGGCAGACAGGCCATCAGCAAATAAAGAGAAAGCTGTGTATGGAGCTATGCATCACGTAATCCTCGTAGGCAAAGTCTTCGAGAGGAGCACGTCGCTATACATATACAATAGTCACTCTCATTCATACGTTGAAAAAGTACGCGAAAGAAAATCCACCAGTCTTTAACATGTACACCGAATCTAATACGGGGCTTTTTGAGAGCATCTACACTGCACTACTCAACTGTGGTCTTTTCATGGCATTGGCAGACCCGGAAAAGCTACATAATTGGACACAGCTTCTACGCATGAATGACTTCTCACACCTGGCCAACTTACTGACTCCACATTGAAGAATTTCGGTTTGTAATGGCGGTGTTGTGATTGACCCGAAACCAGTGATTTGTCAATGCCACGTTAACTCTTGTGGAGTTGAAGCAAGCTCATAACCTGAAGATGAGTTCACCGCTCGATTAGACCGCATCATAGAGACAAACGCAACTTACGCAGCGCCGTACTGTGTTTTTGTAGTAAGTAGCGGATGAGCAGTCAAGGTGATCATGTATTGTCGTTCACGAGGCGTGGAAAATCACATGTCAATGTCCTATAGGCTCATCGATCAATTCCGAGGTCGCGGCTTCGCTTTTGTGCTCAGGAATCCGCCACATGCAGTACACTGGGAAGGATTGGGTGGATGGTCAGACGGAACTGGAATCGAATGGCAGGTAAAGATTCAGTGGGTCTCCTCTTTTTTTAAATCATTGATGACCATGTACCTGGCCATGGTGATCCAACCCCATCGGAACCACCTCATCTGACTCTCGTGTGCTGTCACCATGGCTCTCTGCGCCCTGCTATACTCCCGCGGAGTATTTATAAATAACAAGGGTGTGGGAAAGTCTGCATGGTCCTTTTTGGTGAGGATGGCGCCGATGATGGACGCCGGGGCATCGAGCACGCTTAAGTATTTCCGGAGAATAGACGTAGTGGTCAAGGTGTAGAGCTTTATGGGGCACTCCCAGGCACTGTGCCTGTGCATGAGGGCCTTCAGAAAGGCATGGGCGCCATCGTGAAGAGACTTGTGGTTTGGATGCGAAGAGATGCCGTCGGCATCAAAGGTGATGATCGTATCTATTGTCGCTTGCGGCGCTTCTCGCGAGGAAATGGATGTCATTTTGGGGGCGAAGACGGTGGTGAGGAGGTTGGAGATGAGGCGGGGATGCCATGTCACGGTCATAGAGTCGGGGAAGTTGCTATTACGCGTCAATGGGATATGTAGCAGGAAAGAGGCGTCTGTACCGATCTTCGATGACGCGGATGTCGTCTTTGGAGCCAATGCCGAGCTGGAGGCCGCTTTTGACCAGTTCCTTCTTGCGAATGTCGCCCAGGCCGTCGGCATCGCCTGCGACATGGGGTCAGGCAGGAGTTCCTACTAGGGGTAGAGAATGCACATACCACTACTCAAGCAGAGAATTTTCACGTGGTTTCCCAGTTGCGGCTGCGTGAGGGCCAGCAGCGTGGGCGCAAAGAACATGGCCTCATCGTCGGGATGAGCAATGAGCAGTAGGATGCGCTTGTTGCGAAGGGAGGAGAAGTTGGCGCTGAGCGTGCTCGTGTACATGCACAGGGCGAGCAGGACGAGGGGCAGCGGAGCCCAGACGGCCCATGCAGGCCAATGCATGGCAAGACGTGGTGGCTGGCACGGCGACACGGACGACAGGCGTGGTGGTGTTGTCTCATGCAACTATGAAGTGCGAAGGCGCTTTGGCCAGCCCACGTCACCTTCACAGCACGCTGGACCTGGGATAGGGACTGGACAACACGACGCCACCCACGACCTCGAAACACGCCTTGGAACACGCAGGACATACTCGATCCACGGATCACGGAACCAAGCCATGGCTTCGGTCAATCGCAAGCAACGACGCGTCAAAGACGCCAAAGCAACGTCCGACTCGGCCGGGCACGGCTTCCAGCCCACGACGCAGCTTGACCAGGACGGCGTGGAGATGATACTCAAGCACCCCGACTATTCCGGCCCCAAAGGCAAGACGCTCTTCCAGCTGGCAGAGGAGAGGCAGCAAGAGCTGGACCGGGAAAAGTCGGGAGGGCGAGACTCGTCGACGACTGGGGCCGCGGAGGAGGCAGACGTCGGCCCCGTGGGCGACGCGCTGCTCTACTCGACGTCCATGGCGGCGCTGCACCTCACGCTCGACGTGCTGGTGTACAACCAGTACCGCGAGGAGATTGTGTGGGGCGAGATCGCAGGACGGGCGGCCAAGGCGACGCCTGTATTCATGCTGCTCGTGTTCCTCACACACGTCCGCCTGTCATGCCGGTTCCCGCTGGCTCGCGACGTCGCCTTTCTGGTGGGAGCTGTGCTGGCGGGCTGCTACCTGGTGTACGCGGCCAACAAGCACGGCTACTTCTACGTCATGAAAGCAGCGCCCCCGGTCGGCACGTTGTGGATCTGGAGCGCGGTGGAGATGAGTCTCCCGTTTGCGGCGCTGCATGCCGTTGCCGTTGTGGCCTACGCGTGGCGCAACGGCTTCGCGCTCTTCTGAGGCAGGGAGCTGGGCGCTGCGTGCCAGGCATGGAAACGCCGGGGCCAGGTGCCAAGCCTCCGCTTCTCTGTCAGGGCGCTGTCCGCGAGGCTGTGTGCCCTCACGCATGACTCGAACGGCGACATGGCATCTGGCACGACTGAGTCGCACTCGCCTGCTGCCAACGACCATGGCAAGAAGCGACGCACCCAGAGCGCCCGTGGCGTGGCCAACCTCACCACCGAGCAGCTGGCACGAAAGCGGGCCAACGACCGCGAGGCCCAGCGCGCCATCCGCGAGCGCAACAAGACGCACATTGACCGCCTGAACCAGCGCATCCGCGAGCTCGAGAACCAGCAGCCGTACCTCGACCTGCAGCTGGTCCTGCGCGACAAGGACGCTGCCGTTGCCGAGAATGCCGACATCAAGCAGCGCCTGGAGAGCGTCATGGCCATCCTGCAGCCCATGGTGCGTGGCCAGGCCGGGCTCAATGGTGCGCCCTTCACCCCTCCCGCTCGACCCAGCTCGTCGCTGCTCACACGCGCTCAGAACTGGCCGCTGCCGCCGAGCGCGAGCCGCTGCCTATCGCCCTCCACCACCGCGACCACCATGCACCCCCCGACGAGACCGCGACCACCACCACCCCCACCCACTCGCCCTGGCTGTACCCTGGCGACGGCGTCTTGCGTCGTACCTCCCACACCAGCTCGGGCCCGCCCCTCATGCATTCCGATGTGCCCTTTGATGAACGCCTGAGCGTCGACTTCCTGGAAAGCGCCCGCCGCCGTGTCCTAGACCCCAACCTGCCTCCCCCGCACCATCCCCACATTCCGCCGTCCAGCAACATCGGCAGCCGCAGCAGCAGCCGCCTCCCCCAATACGCCCCTGAATTGGTCGCCCATCTCACCCTGCCACGCAACCTCCCCGCCACCTGTCCGCTCGACGTCATCCTCCTTGACTTCCTACACGACTGCCAGGCCCGTGCTGCTGACGGCGTTCCCACCGCAGTCCTCGCTGGTCCCCCCTATCCCAACTTCACTGCGCTCGTCTTCCCAGACGACCGCCAAGTTGACTCACATCCCCTCTCCAAGCTCTTCACTGATATCCTGCGAACGTTTCCCGACGTCAGTGGCGTTCCCGAGCAGGTCGCTATCATCTTCATCATGTACTTGGTCATGCGTTGGCAAATCGAACCTTCTTTCGAAAATTACCACAGACTCCCACACTGGATCACCCCCCGCGCATCCCAGCTCTTCACCAGCCATCCAGCGTGGCTCGACCACCTACCCTGGCCCCATCTCCGCGACAGCATGATAGATCACCATCGCCCATTCGAGCCATTTGAGCAGTTCTTTATCCCCTTTACCACCACAATCTCCCTAAATTGGCCCTACGAACCGCGCGACTGTCTCCTTCCCGCCTCAAAATGGGCCACGGCCCCCCTCTCAGCAACTCCATCTGTTCCCACGGAATCTTCCCCTCTGACTCCACAGCCACCCGTCGGTACTCCTGCCGCAATAGGCCCCTTGTCCAAGGAAGAGGAGACCTGGCTCATCAACCCAGATTTTGAAACCCACCTACGCGATCTGAACAATTGGACGCTTGGGCCAAGTTTCAGAACGGCCTATCCTCACTTTGCAGAAACTGTCAAGATTAAGGAAGGTCGGTGAATTGGCTGAGAGCCAACAATTCCACTCTCATGTATTTTGTCGTTGTATTTACACGGTATTGTTTTGATGCAGTAGTTGGTATATTGAGGGCTATACGAAGCCTTTCGTGTGTCAATGGGGTACTCTGCTTATTTCTGACGACGTATATACCCTGAGACCTATAGTTTAATATCCACCTGGCATATCCAGCGTGTGCCTACTGCGGGCCCGCCTATATATCAACATACCAAGGTCAAGAGAAACCATTTATACGAGATGGCGAGAAGATATACTGCGACTACATTAAATGTCGAAGAATTGATCCATCGCAACGTAACGTCGACGCTGCTGGGAAGAGATGGCTGGTTTTTCTCGGACACCAGTAGGATACCGCCCGGAGCGTACGAGTGTGACGTCTCTATTTCCACAAAACTCACGCAAGAGCGAGCTGGCTGTCCATTGTTCTGTATGAGCTCCACGCACCTATGTCACGACGGCTGTGTTGGGGTCGATTTTTGTCCCTCAACGATCGTGGCCTAAACTGGACAATGAAAGAAAAAGTGGCCGGTGGACTACAAGGCCTTCACCACTCACTCAAAAACCTTCTTCCAAACCCACAAACTACGACTGTTGGTATAATTCTTCAACCCTTCGATCCCCCACTCCATTCCGATCCCACTTTCCTTGTGGCCGCCAAACGGAACCCTAGGATCCACATCAAAGTGGCTGTTCACCCAAACGCTACCGGCTTCCAGTCTCCGTGCCATACTCTCGGCGCGTCCAAGATCCTTGCTCCAGACGGACGCGCCCAGCCCACTTCTGAGCGCATTGGCACGATCGATGGCATCTTCCTCGTGCGTCCATTTGAGAAGCGGGACAATGGGCCCGAACGGCTCTTCGACCACGATGCGGGAGTCATCGGGGGGGTTATCGATGATGGCTGGTGTCACGAAGAAACCATCGCGTGCTTCGCCCACGGAGCCGGCTAGGGCCGCTTTCCACTGCTGTTTCTCGATTTGGGAGTACATGTCCTTGACTTTGTCGAATCTGAGACGGTGTTAGTCCATGCGAGGCCCTGCACGCTCCGGGTAGGGGCAACGTAACTGCATCTTGTTCTGTATTGGACCGACAACGACCCCGTCTTCCGAACCAGCACCTGTCTTGATGTTGCTCTTGGTGAATGCCACCATCTTATCTCTGAACTCGTCGTAGATGCGCTCGTGGATGTAGATTCGCTTGGTCAACATGCAAATCTGGCCCGAGTTCAAGAAGCTCAGGGTGGTAATCTTTGGCAGGCACTTGTCGATGTCCACGTCTTCACACACGATGGCGGCGTCATTGCCGCCCAACTCCAGCGTCACTCGCTTCAGCGTCTTCGCGCACGACGCCGCGACCAGCTTCCCCGTGGCGGTGGAGCCCGTGAACGTAATCTTGTCGATTCCCGCATGGCTGGTCATCCAGGGCCCGAGTCTGTCATCACCCGATAACACCTGCACAACCCCGGGAGGGAAGATATGCATCGCTAGCTCCCCCAGCTTCAAATCACAGTACGGCGTGTATGGCGAAGGCTTCATGATGAATGTATTGCCTGTGATCAACGCCGGCCCCAGCTTGCCTAGGCCAAGTAGAACCGGCCAGTTCCACGGCACGATGCCGGCACACACGCCAAGCGGAGGGTGTGTAGAATAGATGATCTTGTCGTCGTCTTCTTGCAACACCTCGTCCTTGACTTCCATGGTGGCGAATGCGCGCAGCCACGCCAGCGTGCTATCCACCTCGGTGTGTGAGAGGGAAAGCGGCTTGCCTTGCTCCTGCGTCAGCAGTTTTTCAAGGTCGTTGCGTATCGTTTCAATGGCATCTGCGTATTCGAGGAGCAGCGCTGCGCGCTCGGCAAAGGGCGTGGCGCTCCATGGTTTGAAGGCGGTCCTGGCTGCTTCGACGGCGGCATCGAGATCCTCTTCTCGCGCGACGGGGACTTTGTACAGAGGCTTTCCGGTGGCTGGATTGATTGCGTGGCGGGTTTCGGGTGTTGGCACACATTGATTGTTGATGATATTGCCCGGGTACGTTGTCATGTCCAGCTTGGGCGCCATGTTTGTGCTGGGTAGAGGTGCTTTGCTTCCTTTGAAAGATGATCATATAGGTCTTGGGTTAGGCAGGACACTGGGAGTCTGAAAGAACTAGCATCAGATGACGTCTTCATTCTACATCGAATGGTAATCATCGCTGCTGTGAAGGCGGGGTCACAATCATCGGGTAAGAATGCGGCAACGCTTCCTCGGCCAGCACATGGTAGCTATGCTTGGCTTTGGATGATGTTGTGAAATCCTGATTACAACAACCCGGCTACCTCTCGGATGTTGCTGCCGTAACTTGGTTGGAGGTTTCATGCGCTCAGGCCGTAGAGCCGAGTCTGAACGGTCACGATGGCTAAACCACGCAAATCCAACGCAACCCAACTAAGGCAAGGGTCGACTACAGAGTATCAATAGGATACATGTATCGTCATATCTCATTCCCGTGGTGAATTTTCCACCAACTCGATGGCTCTCTCTAGAATTTTGCGGTCGTCCTGGAAAGTCAGCCTTTGCAAGGCTTCGTCCCAAGACAGAAATTCAGCCTCGAACTCAGCCTCTCCGCTGGCCTTTTCGACTGCAGAGTCCTTGGCAGCGATGTACCACCAAATGAGTTTTGTACTCGAATTCCCGTCCATTCTCCGAATCGTGAGCATGAAAGGCTCGGTCAGGTCAGAGAAGGTTCGGGCTTGATCTGCGATATAGCCCGTTTCAGCCATCGGTGGAGCACGAGTCGACATGGTGACAGGGTGGAGATGACATGCATAGCCCGTTTCTTCCCGCACTTCTCTCAACGCCGCCTCCTGTCGAGTTTCACCGCAGTTGCGCCTGCCCTTGGCTAGAAGCCATTCATCTTCTGCAATGTAGTGGATCAGGCAGACCTTGCTCTTCGCCGGTGAAAGATCAAACAATACAGCACCGCTGCTCTCGACAAACTCTTCAGAGGTGAATTGACTGGTGTTGTACTTTGATGCTGCCATGGCAGGTCGATCGATGTAGATCAGATCGCTGCAGTAGTGTGAGCAAAGCGATCGAAGTTTGTAAATGCGTGGCGTGTTTGAAAGACGAAATACTCACGTTGACGTATAGAGGGCTATTGTTTGGGTGACTGCTACGTCGAGTTACACCTTTTCATCCGTGTCGCTGGCTGTTGCTCTACATTTAGCAGTGATTCAAAAGAGCGAAGATTGGCTTGTAGATGGAACCACATCGACTCGCGGCCCACGTATATCTTTTGAAGAAGGCCTACTTACTACGAAAGGTGGACTTGGAAACGACAATTTTGATTATGCGTGTGATCGGGCTCTCGCTTGCCAGCAGGAGCATGGCGCTACAGTCTCGATGAGCCAATAACGTGATCGACGGGTGTCCATACCGTCCCATCGTCGACATTTCCGTGTCTCCCGTTAGCGTCGTTGAACCGCATGGTGTAGGCTCGGTCGCCTGATGCTCGAGGTGGGCGAACTGAGCGGGGACTTCACCAGGGCTCAACGATGAAAAAAGAGATAGCATAAGAACATCCTGAACGCGCAACGCAAGCCCTGAATATTTTTTTTCTTTTCTCTTCTGCATTTCCCTAAAGGCATACCGCATAAAAACACAAGCACCTTCTTCCTCCGGCAACAAGCCGTCAACACCCACTTGTCTCCATTCGGAGCAATACTCCGCCATACTCTTCCACTGAGGATCAACCCTTGCTGTCCGCAGCCAATCCCTGCAGAATCGTTCGGTTTCCCAGTCACGCTGGCCCGCTGTATCCGATGTCCAGCCCAAACCATCGGGATCGAGCACGGCTCTTATCTTCAGGAAGAAGGCGGCGAAAGTGGTGGCTGAATGACGTCCGGTCCAGCAAGCCTGGATCACCTCCTCGAGAATGGCCGCGTCAGGATGGACTTGCCCTCGCCCTTCGGCCAAGTCCGTTTGGAGCTTGCGTAACTCCTTCATAGATTTCACGCCGTCGAACGGATCCACACCCGAAAGAATGAAATAGATGCATGTAGCCAGAGCGCTGTACTCCCCACGCTTCATGACATCAACCCCCTCTTCCGTGATGTGCATCGCGGTACCGATATTCAAAAAGTTTGAGGGAGTGACCATCAATTCCCATGTTTCGAGGTGCGAGGTCGCCGTGAAAGTAGCCCAGTGTTTCCAGGTGCGCGACCGCGCTGCAAAGCTCGAGGACCCATCGATATCGCGTCATCTGGTCGGCACGCTCGAGGGATTCCTCCAGTGGTAGCAAGCGCTCTAGGAAGAGAATCGTCGGTGGTTCGGCATAGAGACGCCGGGCAATGTGTGGGTAACGGTTCTTGGAGAACAGGTCGTACAGCTTGACTTCTTTCGTGAATAACGCAAGGCTTTGCAAAGTGCTCTCAAAGCGATCTTGTATTTGCTCATCCGGTGTTTCCGGCAAGCAGAATTGAACTAGGGGTTTAACGACGCTGGATTTGTTGATGGCATACACGATGCCCTGTGAAGGTGCATGTCCGATACTGAGACAGTCGCGTGCTGGTAGTTCGTAGGGCGCGATCCACCGCCAGAGAGCCATTTTTCCGGCAGTTTATGTTGAATTTCTTCCGAGGCAGACTTTATCAATAAACGGGATACTGATACTAGAGCAGTGGACGCGTTTGTAAAGTAATACCACGTGACCTCTTGACTAAGCGATGGGTGTCACTGGGCAGGTGGACGAATCGGAGCGTCAGCCCTGTCCAGTACGTCGGAGCAGAGAAGGTTGTCCGGTGCCTGCTTTACCCAAACAGACCCAGATGCAAGAATCCCCCCTTCAGTCATTCTCTGACGAACTCGAAGAAGAATGAGTGGTGCCCAGACTGCGTTGCCGCTGGGAAGAGCAACTAAGGTCATTTTCGGAGGAATAGCAACTTCCATTCTCGAACAGACTGTCGCTACGGAACCTCTCACATCTCGACCACAGCCAGCACTCAGTCGTTTGCGACGGAACCTGGAGAAGGACATGGGTGCCACCTTGACCATTCCGGTCAGCTTAGCCAATCCACCATTCCTTTTGCACCTCTATCAGTTTGTATTTTCTTGTACTCAAAGTGGCTATACGGATTTCCTTCTCCTGCGACACGCCACGAACTTCTGGAGTCTTGTGGATACGACGACATGGTGCTGTATCATAGCCTCTTGAGAAGATTGTGGCAGCCATCTTTGCCCTGAAAGAGAGTGCTGAATGAGCCGTTTACCACGAGGTATCTTTGCAAGTGGACGAACTGAGAATCGCCTTCATGTTGGATAACCAAAAAGCTTGTTGTCCCAGCCTCAAATCTCACTCAGATCAAGCCATAAAACAAATTCGTAGCGCACGCGACTGCTTTGAAGACTTGAAATCGGTCGATATATCGGGGGCTGTGCTACGGCAGTATTCGCCTTGGTTACCAGTGCTGCTGCAGATAGGATGACTATCCGACATGTGTG
>Ga0182210_1000041_pt1 | contig 22562 bp, 28 predicted proteins | sample G5R1MG_19_FD_129670 | JGI IMG/M metagenome (GOLD analysis project Ga0182210, IMG submission 129670) | Switchgrass phyllosphere microbial communities from Michigan, USA - G5R1_MAIN_03OCT2016_LD1 MG | ecosystem: Host-associated > Plants > Phyllosphere > Phylloplane/Leaf | place: USA: Michigan... | reverse complement strand
TTGTGTTGTTCCCCGGGGGGGAAGGGTGGTGGGGGGGGAGGGTGTGTGTGGGAGGGAGGGGGGTTGGGGGGTTTTTTTTTTTTTTCCTCCCCAACCAAAACCAAAGAGGGGGGGGGGGGGGGGGGGGTGTACACAAGGTTTACGTCATGCGCGTTTCGCAGTGTGCAAGAGGGCAAATAGAGATGGAGATGTACATGCTGATTCCAGAGGAGAAAAGGGACCCAGACAAACGCCCCGCAGAACAAGTTCGCCAATCGCGGCGTACGGCCTCGCGCGTTAGCCCGTCCACTCGGCGGTGATGACGGCCATGCGTGCGTCCTTGGGAAGGATAATCTCCTTGAATGCGAAGCGCGCGTCAGCCGTGCGCAGCAGCCATTTCCACGCCTCGGCATCGCGTTCACGCGCATTGTTAAAGGCCTTCATCGAGATGTCCATGATGCTGCTCGCGGGTCAGGACTTGGGTGGGCGCAGGAACATGGGGAAAAGGGGGGGGGGGGAGGCCAAGTACAAAGGCACCTACCGGAGATAGCGCTCCGCGCGGATAGAAACCTGGCCGGGATCGGGCACGCAAATGTCGTTGATGACGATTCGGGCGCCCTTTTTCAGCGCGGGGATCAAGTTTTGCAGAATGGTGATGCTGTATTTGTCGGACCAGTCGTGCAGGATCCACCGGAGGAGATAAATGTCGGCGCCGCGGATGATTTGCGGGGTCAGGAAGTCGTGCGGCATGCCGAGGACACGGTGGTTGAGGTGGTCGGGCACGTCGAGCCCTGCAATGGTCTCGGCGAGATCTTGCACAATGCATGTGACGTCGGGATATCGCTCGGCAATCGCAACGCTCACTTGGCCCTGCGACCCGCCTATGTCGACAATGGTGCCGCGGCCAATGACCCCGAAATCGTAGTGGTCGACGAGATAGCGGATGTCGTACGAGGGGTGCATGTGGGAGAAGCTCATGGCTTTGACGAATTGATCCTGTCGCCTGGGGTCTCTCTTGATGATATCAAAAGGGTTCTCGCTCGTCCCATGGGCCAATGAGTAACCCTATCGGACAGGATTAGCACCGAGAAAGGAAAACGGGTATACCAAAAAACCAAGACAAGAACGCCATCGACCTACGCTCTCGTTCGGCTCTTCCGACCCGGGCCACCTCTCCGTCGCATCGACGGCACGGCTCACGGCAGGCCAGAACTCCTGGGCAATGTTCATGATCCACGCCTCCAGCATGGGGTTGTCCATGAGCATCTTGGAAGCGGCCGTGTGGGCAACGAAGCCCTTGCGGACTTCTTTAAACACGTGCTGGCTTACGGCTACGCGCAAGAAGCGTGCGACATCTTTCTCGCTGGTCGAGCATGCGCTGGCAATCTCGGCAAACGAGGCCACACCGTCGACGGGCACGGCGTAGGCGATCTTGTGGCGATAGAGGTATTGGATGCACAGCAGCAGGTATTGCTGCGCCACCGTCCGTCAGCCTTGGCCGGGGGGGGTTGCGCACCGCGTCGTACCGAGGGCAGCCTACCTGGCCAGAGCACTCGAGAATCAAGCCCGTGGGGCCCAGGAGAAGGTCGTGGAGTTCATGGGCAGCCTCGATGGCGGCCTCTCGCGCCGCGGCAATGTCCAGCGGCAATTCCTCGCCCGGCGTAAGGTGATCGCCGTGATCAAACGACGGCTCCGGCAGGTTTTGGCTGGTGAAGAACCTGGCAAACACATCGGTATTCTCCTGGATCTGCTTCAGCAGCGCGGTGATGCTGCCGGTTCTGGCCGTCATCGTCGTCGTCGTCGTCGTCGTCGTCGTCGTCGGCTGGGCGGATGGCGCCGACGGATGCAGCCTCCCAAACCCAACGGCCTTCTTCTTATACTTAGCATTGCCGTCTTTTCCCTGCCCCGTCGCCGCGCTCTACTGACCATCCTGGACGGCTGACTTGACGATGACCACTTTGCGCCAGGTCGCACATGCACGCTGGATTTTGGCTGGTGTGGACGGACATGGGCATCGAGCAGGCCTCGACGAAGAAGCCCTGGCGTGGCCGACTAAGCCCAACGCGGTTAGTGCTGTCGTCGGTCTGCGTCTGCGTCCTTTGGATGCACTGGGGTTGCAAGGATCAGCGACCACAGCGGTACAACGGTCAGCCTGCGACATCTGCATCCGACATGCCCAGTGTGGGTTTCAGAGACGTGGAATGTGGGAACTACGCTTTGTCGACCGCGCCTAGAGAGGTTCCGTGTCCGTTACCGTCGGCGCCTGGTGCAAGACAGCGATGTTCCCCACCCTGCACGAGACCACCACCGCCACCACCACCGCCACTACGACGACGACAAATGTTGCGCGTACTGTATTCCTCCCTGCCGGTCGCGGCCTATCATTGATTCCCCTTGCCTCTCGGGAATCTCATACAACGACCACACGCGGCCGTCTGCCATGGGCCCAGAGCGAGGTGCACTGCCCATCCATCAGTCTGCATTGGTTTCTCAACTCGTCTCGGCTGCCTACCATGAGGAGCACAAATGCAGCTTATGCTATTAGCATCCTGTCCTGTGGAGGCGGGCGTCGTGCGTTTTGCTTACTGTCGAACCAGAGCCAGCTCGTCGCTTCATCGACGTGCAAGGCCACCATCGCAATCCTGACCACCACATAGCCGCCAAAATACCACGACTGATAAGGGCTTTGGCTGGCGAGCGAGGAGGCCTCCATCCAGAATGATGGCATAGCTGGCACTACGTTTCCTTGCCGAACTTGCATCCAAAGGGCGCTCGGCTGGTTGTCAATATCCTTTATATAACCAACCGTTGGACTGTGGAACGCGAGCCGAGCGGATTACAGTACCCGCCTCGACTCCGTGTCGGAATCGCCTGTTCTACCCTCCCTCAGCTAAAGCATCGCTAACGGACTGAGACGGTTCGGCCCACGTTTGACGCTGGGAATCCAACGACTGCACCGGCATCGCATACGTCGCCCAATCTGTGCAGTGCGCTGGACCTCCCTGTCGCACACTCGATCTGCATGTGTTGTTGCATCAGAAGCCCACTACCTTCTTGGAATTCTGGGGAGCGGGTGTTCGCCGTCCTGGATCACAGAAAACAGCAACCTTAATGCGCCTCTTCCGGCCGGCGCATGCTGTCAGCTCTGACACGGACTCCGAAGATCCCAGCTATGCAACAGCGAAATGCTGAATGGATGGATCGAGGGGCGTTGGTGCCACGGATCTGCGGCGCCAGGCGCAAAACATGCCTGGTGCTGACTGCTTAAATGCGCCTCACCAAGGTCATTTGATGGCACTTTGCACATGTTGCCCGCCCCCAAATCCCCGCGCAGCCATTTTGCCGTCGTGCTGGCACCATTTGCGAGCCAACCTCAGCCCCGAGATGAAACCAAAACGGGCATTGCGACGAGAAAGGCGCAGGGTTGGCGATGCGCGCAGGATGACTGTGCAGGATGGGGATGCAGCGACGGCGGACGCCCAACCTTTTGGCATTCCGGCCCCAAACAAACCTGTGGCCTGTAGTCCCCGAGCCACACTCACATCGCCTCCCCATGGTCAGCACGATATTGCTCTGAGTAAGACGTTGTTGCACAAACGAAAGGTGGCGACCGAGGTGTCACCCACACAAAGAACGGCTGATAACCCCCCCTCACCATGCAGCCTTGCGCAAAAATCAGAGCCACAATCCCCCGCTGATTGATCCTCGCGGACTCGAATTTCAGTCATCTTGCTTCTTCCTCCCCCTCCCCCTCCTCCTCCTCCTCCTCCTCTTCTTCTTCTTCTTCTTCCACGGCCGTGCGTCTCGTGGTTTTGTTGCACGCCAGTACCGCGGCCATGTTTACCGCGAGAGATGAGAAGCTGGTGCTGCGGGTGCGCGCCGAGGTTTCAGAAGCGGTTTTCCTTGTGAGCAAGCCAGCCCAGGGCGGGGGATGCCTTGGGGGAGGGGGAGAAAAAGAAAGAACTGGCGAGGGCTAACGAGTCGACAACAGGGCGTTGTGTGGACGTTTGTCGCGCTCAGTCTCGTCTTTCTCGGCGTGCGCTGTCTGATCAAAATCAAAATGTTCAAGCGCATCGGGCCCGACGATGTCATCGCCATTGCCGCCTGGCTTATGTTTCTGTCAGACGTCACGCTTTGGACGGCGCTGTCGCCGCGGTTGTATGAAAACTACGCCATGCTACAAGGCAAAGGCCCCACGGACGAGGCGGGCATGGCGAGAAACTGGGAGCGTTACGGCTCACTCATCCATCTCGTTGCCCCGTTCAAGATTTTGTTCTACACCAGTCTGTGGACCGTCAAACTCAGCCTCTTGCTCTTCTTCCGCCGGCTCGGCCATCAGATTCGCAGCCACGAAGTCTGGTGGTGGTGCGTCCTGTTCGTCACCTTTGCGACCTGGGCGGTTTGCATTGCCGACATCGACTACCCATGCACCACCTCCAAGCCCTGGCCTTGGATCATGAGTAACGTCGTCCGTGCCATGGCCCACCCACGGCGAGACTGACGGGAAATAGAACACTGCGGGTACGAATCAAAGCTGGCCTATCAAAACGCGACCTTCTACGCAAACTGCGCGCTGGACATCATCTCCGATATCTTGGGTGAGCTCCTGGGAATCGTGCCTCGGCGGCTCAGCGCTTTTCTAACTCTTCGCAGTCATCTCCATCCCGGTGCTGATCCTGTGGAATACCCGTGTCCCAATACGCCGAAAGCTGGTGTTGATTCTCATCTTCTCCGCGTCCGTCATTGTCATGGTGGTGTCGATCATCCGAGTCACCGTCGTGCAGTCCGGGCACCAGAGCGTCGAGCTCGCATGGCTGTTCTTCTGGAGTTATGTCGAGGTCGGAACCGGTGAGCCATCATGCCGTGACCGAACGTGCCGTGCCCAGGCTAATCTCCCGCAGCAATTATGATTTCCTGCGTCGCTTCGTTCCGCCAGCTGTTCGTTGCGCAGGAGCGGGCCACCTCGGCCTCCAAGCCTTCCCCGGGTTCCTCCATTTTCGAGAGGTTCCGGAAGCCCAGTAAGATGAATTCTGCGTCGTACGAGCCGAGCGAGAAGTCTGGCCAGTCGTTGGACTCGGGCCGGAGTGGACAGAAGATTTTGCCCCCGCACAGCATTCAAGTGCACAGTATGGTCAGAGTATCGTCCAACAACCCGTCGGGACCTCTTCCATCCGACCGTGAAGAATACGCAAACGCTGTGTAAAGCATCCTAGAAAGTGTACCCATTTCCGATTCGGTAGTCTCGCCTTGGTGAAGGGCAGAAGCGCGGCATTTTTTACATCCTCTTATGGCCTCAGTGTGTGTTAGAGAGTAAATGCTAGTGTTTCCAGTCTGTAAAATCAAAGATTCTCTCCATCTCCTAACATGGCCATTGATAACCAACCGTGACTAGTGTATGATAGAGGGCCAGGAAGTCCTTGGGATAGAGGGCCAGGAAGCCCTTGGTAGAAGAAGCACAAGCCGTGGGGTTGGCCAGGGGCTGTGAATGTCTTGCAACGACCCCAAGCCTTTCCCGCGTTTCTGCGTCCACTCCCGCTCTGCCAACAGTCAGACTTCTCAGCCTGCACGTATTAGGGAAAAAACGAGGGCCTTGATTACATGTGACTTAATCGGGGGCAAAGGCCCAATATCAAGGAGCAGCGCCCCAGTCTGACATGGACATGTATAAATCACCCAATAATCTACCGAGTCCGTCCCCTTCCATCCTCACTGAACCACGATGCTACTACCGCCCACCATGCTCAGCATGAGCCATGAATTCCTGCCGTCGGCATATGCCCTCTTCACGTTATTCTGCCTCTTCTCCCTCTCCCGCCTCGTCCAACGGGGCCAAGCCCATGCTCCCAGCAAAGAAGCACCCACGCTCCCCTACCAGTATCCCATCGTGCGCAGTACGATCCAATTCGCCTTCTACGGACCAGAACTGTTCCAGGAGCTGCTGTGCGTGCAAAAAAAAAAAGAACCCCCCCCCCAGACAAAACGGCCACCGGCTTCCGCGCGCCTGGCTTCACTTTCACTGACGACGGCCAGGACGTCCTTTTGCGCCCTCTCAGGCGCACTCCGTGTCCGGCTCGTCAACGAAGACATCTACATGGTGCATGGCGCCAAGAACATCACCGCCGTCTCGCAGAACGTACATTTGCGGGTGACCAGGGCGTATGGCTACGCACTGCGCCACTGTTTCGGCATGAGCAAGGCCGCTGCCGCTGCCTACGATCGAGACACGTCTGGGTCGCGGGAGAAGCCGATTGCAGGCAGCCGGGTGGGCGAACATGGGCGCATCGGACATGTCACGCACGCCAACCTGGCCCAAGGCCTGCTCGTAGATGGGCTCGAGCCCATGACAGGCCGCTTCCACGCTGCGTTGTCCCAAGCTCTCGAGGCATGCGAGATTGGCCAGGACTGGAAGCACTACGACGACCTGGCCGCCTTCTTCGAGGACGTGCTGGGAAGAGCCGTGTTGGAGAGCGTCTTCGGGCCACTGCTCCTTCAAACCAACCCCACGTTTGTGCGAGACCTGTTTGAGTACGATAAGACGGTCATGGATCTGGCCAGACGCGTGCCGTGGTTCCTCAAGCCCTTGCCCTACCGCCTGAGAGGCGTTCTGGTCGAGTCAGTCAAGAGATGGCATGCAGCTGCGTCGTCGTCATCTTCGTCGTCGGTGCCTGAGCCCGACAGCAGCACCGCATGGGCGGGATGGGGCAGCTCGATGCTCCAGGCCCGCTACGAGAAATTGATGCAATGTGACGGCCAAGATGCAGACTCGGTGGCTTCAGCCAATTTTGCGCTTCTCTGGGCGTGAGCAGCGAGCCTAGTCTTTGCCAAAGCCCGCTACGCTGACTGACTGTGCCAACAGGTCCGTCACCAACATCGTCCCATCCACGCTGATCATGGCTGCGCACACCTTCGGCGACCCTGGTCTTCTCCGTGAGCTTCGAACAGCAATGGGCGCGCAGGACGGCGACCCAACCGCGACACGGCGGCCAGACGACTTGGCCAAAGTACCCCTTCTCGCCTCCCTCTACGCTGAGACACTGCGGTTCGGCGTCCAGATCCACATCCCGCGCGACGCGCCTCACCACACGGTCCAGGTGGGCAACTCGATCCTGCCCAAGAAGAGCTTCATCATGATGAACACCTGGCTGGCCCACTCGGACGCTGAAGCCTGGAACACGCAGGACGGCCGACGGCCGCTGGACCAGTTTTGGCCCCATCGATTCCTCGTCTACCCCGACGACCCCACCAGCGGACCCAGCAGCAAGCCTTGCGCGCCCACAGCACAAGGCCTACCGAACGAGAGCAAGAAGCAAGCCGTCTTCTCGACCGACGGTTTGCAGGGGTCGTGGATTCCCTATGGCAGTGAGTCGCGCGCCGGCGAGGCCGAGGCAAATCTCCATCCCATGCGGGAGGGACTGACGTTATCGCTAGGTGGACACCATGCGTGTCCAGGTCGGCTGCTGGCAAAGCGCATGATGCTGCATACTGTCGCTCTCTTGGTGCGATGCTACGATATGGAGGCGCTTCCGGTGAACCGGCTGCCTGCTTTTGCGTCGCCACGCTTTGGCTTCGGCGTCAAGAAGTTGGCGCAGCGCACGCCGTTCCGGATACGACAGCGGCGTCTCGGCGAAGGGAGGAGCTGATCGGCACGCCTGTAGCGACCATGGCTAACTGATTGGAAGAAACGGGGGAGGGGGGGGGGTTAATGCCCGGTTAGGTTGTTGTACTGGGATCATGTTTCCCGCTGTGTTTCTGCTCTTGGGTGACGGGTTGGTTAGCGCGGGTGCGTCCGCAGTCAGCCTGCAGTCCACCAACAACGCTTAGAAGGCGTGCGATGCAACATCAACAGGCAGATGCTGCACATGCCAGCGCGGCCGAGCTGGATGCGAGGCGAGGCACTCATGCTCCATGTTTTTATTTTTATTTTCATGTTATCTCCAAGAGGCATAGCGTACGATCCGCTCTCGAATACTTCTTACATCGAGCCACACCATCGCCCTCTACAACAACGCAAGTCCTGTTCTTCGGGAGGCATTCTTGAATCCAAGCTTCCATGGAGCGCCTTGCTCTCTATGCGGCCCTAGTCGGGTGTGCTTGGGTGGTTCAGCGAATTTGGAAGTGTCTGTATTTACCTCACCATGTCGGAGAGCCGCCACTGCTATCACCATCAACCCCTTGGGTGGGACACGTAGTCGGCATGCTTCGCCATGGATCCTACTACTACTCGATCGTGAGGTAGGCATCCATGGTCTATGCCATGGGCTGTTGAAGAGCTAATCCAGGAACAGCAAGAAGACGACAGCGCCCATCTTCACCCTGCGTGTGCCAGGGGCCAAGATCTATGTTGTCAAATCGCCTCGGCTGGCTTCGCAAGTCGACCGGATTCCAAGAGACATTTCCTCCGCCCCGTATGTGATGATGTTCGTGGAGCGAATCCTCGCCTCGAGCAAGGAGGGCCTCAAGACCCTGAGCGTCAACTTGTATGATGACGCGCGCTGGGGCTGTATGGCAGAGAGTCGGAAAGTCATGCATGATGCCTTGTCCCCTGCCCAGGATTTGGGCATTGTAGCCCATAGTATGGCAGCCCACCTATGGCCGCATGTGTCGTCGTTGGAAAAGATTCCGAATGGAGGCAGGATCCATTTGCATCGTTGGCTGAAGCATGTCATCTGCCGAGCCTCTTCTGATGCCGTGTGGGGCCCCAAGAACCCCTTTCACGATCCCAAGTTTGTCGATGGATTCTGGTAAGCATTTTGCCATTCGTACAGGTCCTTTAGTAACCCGCCTAGGACGTTCTTGGAGCAGTTTGCTTTTCTTGGCTTGGACTTCTTGCCCAATTTCTTTGCACCCAGAGGCCATCAAGGCCGTGAGACAGTGTTTGAGGGTTTTCGCAAATACTATGCTGCGAAGGGCCATCACGATGCGTCGCCGCTCGTGCAGAAGCGATTCGAGGTCAACAAGAAGTTTGGCATAGCCATGGACGATATTGCCAAGTACGATGTCACCGTAGCAACCCCTCTTCTGATCAACTCCGCCGTGGCTGCCTTCTGGTGTTGTTATGAGTTGTATTCTCACCCGGAATTGCTTTCGGAGATGCGAGATGGTCTCCGTGCAACAGCGCGGACCAGTCCATCGGACAATTTCTTGCACATGGACGTGGACCAAGTTTCAGCAAAGTTTCCCAAGTGGGAAGCATTTGTACGAGAAGTCCTTCGTTTGAAAGCGTACAACCTATCCGCGCGGGCCGTCCTGCGAGACACAACCCTCGAGGGTGGGTACCTGCTCAAGAAGGATTCAATCCTCTTGATACCGTCCGCTGAGATTCACTCGGATCCAGAAATGTGGGGTACTGCTGCAGAGGAGTTTCGGCCTGAGCGCTTCCTCAAAGAGGGTGGTATCAGGTCCGGTGTCCCTGCCTCCTCGTACCGCACTTTTGGTGCCGGGCCTACCTTGTGTCCCGGGCGGCATTTGTTCATGACAGAGATGATCGTGCTGATGGCCATTATGGTGCTCAAGTATGACATTCAGCCAGTGGGGGGTGTTTGGGGGGAAATAGAGCGCCAAGCGCACATGTTGAAAGCGATTCTGGCGCCGGCTCGGGATATCGAGGTGGACATGGTGGAGAGAGATTGCGACGAGAAGAACAGGTGGAAGTTCTACTGGGCAGGCACAGAGCTCGACAGCGCACTTCCTGTCTCGAGGCCAATGCCGTCAGCAGAGAAGAACTAGGGACATGTAAGGCCTCACCTACTTTCCAGGCGGTGGGGAAGGAATCGTGTGAACAAGTTGTCCGTCATTCGCTTCCAGAGGTCCCAGAGTGAATGAAAGCAATCCATTCTATGTGAAACGTTCGAAAGTTGGTCGCGGGTTCCCCAGGCATAATAATCCTCTTGCCATGTCAGAAGGCCACCCACTGCCGCGTGAAGCTTTTCAGTCGGTGGTCAACTTTCTGCTACGTGTATAGTTAGTCCATTGAGACGTACTTGGTCCCATCACGGATTATGATAGACTGCCCAGCTTTGGAGACGCGGCGGCTCGGGTGGCACATGCAATGACAACAGCAAGCGCATGCGAGCGCTTGGATCGACAGCTTCTCCAGAAGGCGCTTGGATCGACGGCTTCTCCAGAGGGCGCTTGGATCGACGACTTCTCAAGAGGAGCAAGCCACCAGAAGACTGCTTCGGGCCTAATCACGACGTTGTGCCGCGGGTTTGTGACGTCACCCGCCAAGCCATATGCCATCATAGGCATATCTTCCTGCCGTCCATACAAATAAGGGGGCATGGCGAAATCCCGCCCGGAGTCAGCAAATCACGAGAAATTACACCAGCCAGGAACACACCGTCTAGGGTCGGTCGAACGGCTTACAGCGTAAGAATCTACACACTGTCTCACGGTAGACTTGCCGGCTAACGTGTGTGGGACAGGCCGCTTGCATCTCTCCGCACACTAATACCCTGCGAGTTCAGAACCCTGCTCACGACTGAGGCTCTACTGATCTAAAGCACCGAAGACATTCCGGTGCGTCGGAGTTGTGGAGTCCAGCCTTACAATGCAGTAGCCATCTTGGCTGCAGGGCGCTGTTCACTGACCGAAATGCTCAGAACCACACGCCGGATCAAGACGAAACATCAACATGAGTGATCGAACTTCTCTTCTCCCACCATCCGACGTGTCTCACCTCGATGATGCACTTACACCCACCACACGCACAGAGGCCGAAGCCGCCCTGACACAAAACAGCATCACGCAAACCGATGCGGCAGGACCAGATCGAACCGTACTGGCCGAAGACGGGGGCTCGGAGGCTCAGAAGGCATATCGTCGACCCGGCGTAGCGAGGGCAGGCTCGGCCAACTACGAGAATGCGCTGAAGAGAGCCCAACAAGCTTCGGTATCTTCGAACATGTCGACCGATTCCGCGGGAACGGAAGGCCTTGCGGGAGATACCGCAAATTCGACGCCATTTCCTCCACCCGGCCATGGCGTGATCCCACTCAACTACGGCGCAGTCAGTGCTATGTCGAGTGACCCAACCAAGAAGACGCGCTCCCGGGGTCTCAGCCTAAGTCAACTGGCGCAGCAACAGGGCTGGGGCGAGCAAGAGTACAAGCGCGTGTACAACTCAGATTTTGTAGCAGAACCTACGGAGCATGCTGGCTATGGCTCAGGATCTGTTTCCAGGCCAAATGCACAGGCCGAAAATTAACGCGAACCGCTGAACAGTTTACCAAAAGAATAAACTGGCAGGCGAAGAACTTAGACCACATGATCAAGGCACCCAGAGCACGAGCATCTACTATCCAGGTAGTGAGTATAGCAGGTCTTACCCACCATCGTATGTCAACTTTACATGAACAGCAGCTACACATCACATTACACCATTTGGTTTGCTCCGTAGAACCAAAGGCTATATAATCATCAAAGCTAAGGTTACCAATCCAACAAGATGCGCTGGCCTGTCTTATCAATGCCATGCTGAGCACTGTCCATTTCCTGTTCTCTACCACGTCCTTTGCTCGCCAACGTTTGCCAGTCCGACATGGTGCCATCCCAATCTTAGCCACACTTGAAGTTCTCGGCCCTCATAGCGGAAACAGCTCCTCCCAGCCTGAGACCTCCGTGGCCCTGAGCAACACGTTTTCAATTCGTATCCATGTTCCTTATGGCATTTGAATACATTGGATAAGCACAGTGCATCCCCGCTTGGCAGTCTGTATAGGTTCTCGACCAGCATTGTGCTGCGCATGTAGGATCGACTGCCGGGCAACTTGTCGCATAGCAGTCTTGCATTGGCGGAAAGCAAGCTGCATGGAGGCAGGATATCCAAGTAGAAGTACACGTCTTGCAGTCGCTTGTTTCTGTGGACAAGAGGCTGCTTGTACGGACTCCCAGGTCCTTGCAGATACGGCGCTCGCATTGGCCACCGGCGCGACAGTGGATGGGCCCCTGTGTGCAGACGTCTATCTCGCAGTCTAGTTCGTCCCGCTGGTGCAATATGGAGCTGGGTTGCAGGGTGAATGCGTTCTGGCAGGTGTCGACGTAGGTCTGGCAGTCCAGACAACTTATCATCTTGTTGTTCCTTGTGTTACTTCGAGCCTCGAGACTGATTCTAATATTGACCATATGGTCAAGCATAGTGTCCTGTATGCTGCAAAAGGAGCATTTGGCGCATAACTCTGCGGCACAGACCTGGTCCGCTGTGTCTCTGTAAGACGTGGTATATAGGAGCCAGTCATCCCCGCTGTGGTAATCCTGAGGTAGGTAGTCAGCTCAGTATCTGGAATAGCAAGGCGCAAGACTTACTCCCATAAGGTAGCGAAATGTGTTATAACAAGCCTTGTCACAGCTCCTTTCGACTGTTTGTGAAGCTCTTAGTACCGAGTTAGAGGCTACAGCTGGTGTAGCAAGGAGTATAGGTAGCAAGTGAATATGCATCATGTTGAAGATACCGGTTTTCTTTTAACTGAGGGCGAATCAGACAGCAATAGGAAAGCAATTCTTCAAGGCCTCACAGTATCATGAGGCCATGTCAAATCGCTCGAATCCCCATTTTCAGGCTTCGGCGATGTGTTTCTGTAGTCATGGGGCCTCTGGGGCTCTGTTTGCCCAGAGCCCTACTTGCACTTTTTGCTGCCTGCGCCTGCCTGGTTTGCTCTACGTACTCTACGTCACCGTAATTTTAATCTAGCAATATCCCTCACTTATTTCTTAGCGCTACAGATTGCCGGGCGCCTTCATCTCTCTTTTCTCTCACCCTCTTCCTCTTCTCGCTCTCTTTCTCACTCGCACATACCCTCTTAACAACCACCATCTGCAACACTTCCCCACCAGAACTTCAACCATGAAGATCTTTCAATCCATCCTGCTCTTTGCGGCGGCTTCCAAGCTCGTCCTCTCGGCCGATGTTGCTGATCTCGGCAGCCTCCTTATTCACCCGACAGAGGTCATTGCTCCCCCCGTTACTACCATCACTCCTATCAAGCGCTGCAACGACGTGGGCGAGTTCACTTGCATCGAGAACCACAAGGCCATTGGATGCGGTAGCTCTCACCTGTGGGAGGAGTATGTCTGCCCAGGTGGTTGCAGCAGCGATGCAGCTCTGGCATCCTGCCTCAACCCAGCAGTTCCTGAGCTTGCTTCCAACGTCCGTCGCAATGACGCTCCGTGCAAGCCAAAGTCTAGGGCTTGTGACTCTGAGCGCCGCTTCGTCTTCGAGTGCGGGGATGACGGGCACTGGAACGAGGGCAAGCAGTGCAACAGGGCTGGAGCCTGCAAGGTTCAGGGTGACGATGGTCTGATTTGCTCTGGTCATCCTCACTTTTACTATGATGACAATCGTGTTTGCGAGCGAGAGCGCAGCTGTGAGCTCATGGGCTACTGGTACTGTCTTGCGGTAAGTCCTACTGTTGTGGTGCGTTTGGGTGTGTTTCCGCAAAGCTGACGTTGATAGGGCTCTGGAGAGAAGAACCGAGCCAAGGCGGCCGAGTGTTTGGCTCGTATGTGTAGCATGGAAGACGTAAGTAGACCTGGATACTGTCTAGACTCGGTCGGGATCGAAGTGGCTAATCGTCTGGTAGTGCCATGACTGTGACCGTTGCACGTTCAAGCTTAGTCCTGGCCAGAAGATCTGCCCTGATCTGTCGACGCTGTGGCTTGGATAGACGTTCAACCGACGGACGGACTTTCAGCTGATGAACAGAATTGAGGTCAGGGAGCATTGGATGAAGCTAAGATGATCTGGAAGACATGAGTCATCTAGGCTATTGAATGGAAGGGAAGAAGATATGGCTGACGATTCACATGAATTTCGTCCGTAGAGACTTGAGGAATATAATCTCCGTCTTTACGTTCCCATCTAGTACTTGCTTGCAAAAGGTGGATGACACGTGAAAAGCAGAGGGACCTGGTATACTTGGTCGCGGTTGAACGCACTCAGATGGCTTCTACCATGTCTACCAAGTATGTGTATCATGAACATCATGGTCCGCCCAAGAATCTCGATACAAGACCTGCCAAAGAATCGAGAAAGGGATATCGCGCACCAATCCCGCCGTACCTGCCCAGCCATACTGCATATGCGCCAACCACGATGGCGAGGCCCACGGCTCCATAACGGCGGTAATACCACAGACGCATGCTAACACGGGTTAATTTCGTAGCAACACTGTCCAGGACCATGCGTCGCTGCAGCTGCTTCTCGTGGCGAGCAAACAGCGCCTCTCCTTGTTCGAGTGTCATACAGCGCAGGCTGAGGCTGGTGGCCGAAGCTTTGAGCACGCTGAACGACGAGATCCTCCACCACTCCCAGCTGCGGAGGGATGCCGGGGGCAGTCGCTCAAAGAGCTCAAGGGCCCGGGCAATGTGGAACTCGACGTCAAAGGGGTCAGGCATCTTGCCGAGCTTGAAGAAGAGCATGTCTTGGTCGTCCTGGTCGAGAGCAAGCAGCTCGTTGCGCTTGGACAGCACCACGGCAGCGAACAAGTAGATGGGCATGGCGGCGTGGCAGGCCAGGAAGAAGTCGAAAAGGCGGGTGATTTGGCGGTAATCCTGTATGTTGTGGGCGAACATGGTGATGGTATCGGCAAGCGCAAACGACGGCTGGTAGCGGGGCAGGTGGGCGTACAGGCGCGGGTCGGCAGCGCGCAGCAGGGGCCGCAGCAGCTCGAGCTGGGCCATGGCGGGGGCAATGGAGGAGAGCATGAAGTCGCGGATGCGCAGGAGACTCAGGCGGGCGACGGCGGCGGGGGCATCGTGGGGGCCGAGGACAAGGAGGAAGACCTGGACGATGTCGTGGTAGCCCTGGAAGTAGCACAGCGCGGGGTGTCGGCGCAATACGGTGAGGATGACACGGGCGAGGTGTTGCTTGCGCTCGGCCAGCTGCGGCTCCGAGTCGGCGGGGGGGTAGTAGACAAAGGCGCGATGCACGTCCAAGGCCACCTGGTCCTCGTCTTTGTGGCGGGACAGCTTCGTGCTGTCCGCGGCCAGTGTCTCCTTCTCCGCAGGCAGCTCCGCCCTGGCGCAGCCCAGTAGTAGCGGCCAGGCGATACGGCGCAGGTCGTCGCTGACCAGGCCCGCGGGACTCGTTGCCAGCTCTACCAGGGCGCTGGCGCGGCCACCATGTCGACAGGCGGCGCGAATGGCGGCCTCCTTGCCGGCGGGCGGGGACTCAGTGCCGGGGGCCATGGTGCCGTCGGCATGGCATGGCGAAGGCCCAAGAGGTGGGTTGGATCGGGTCCGGGGATCCCAGGGCGCGTCGTGGGTCGGGTCGAGAGTGCGAGCGGCGAGCGGCCGACCGTTGTTGGCACGTTGGCACTTGACGGAGACTGCCGGCGCTAGTGGGCTTGGCATCTGTCACGTGATGTCCACTGCCACCTCGGAATCCTGCCGTGCGATCGGCGTCTGCAGCTGCATCCATCTGATCGTGCATGGCCCCCCTACAACCCCTCGATCCGCCCTCCCATCTCTGGCCCCCTATGTGGGTCGCTTCACGGCGCTTCTTCTCTGCGACTCTGACTCCACGGCCGCAATCAGAGCCTGGCCACCGGTCCCGGGCGTTGTGGTGAGCTCGCGAGACCTAAAACCCTGGCTGGAAACCCATTCGCCTCTACTGGTTTTGCCTGTGCTCTCTCTTTTTTTTTTCTCTCTCTCTCTCTCTCTTTTTTTTTCCCTTTCTCTTCCTCTCTCCCGTTAACCGCCCGCTGCCCAATCCTGGGCTTACATAGTCCCTTGGGCTGCTGCACGACTCCGTGTTTTGTGGCCCTTGACCCCTCCTACCTTCACCCAAGCCCTGCAACCCCACCCCGCGTCGTCTCACCCGCCTGCCTGTGTCCGCAGGCACCAATATGTTGCCCGTCTTTTTCGCCCACAGTGTGTGCTTGTGGCTCTCCCACGTACCCTAAGCCTGCACCCTGTCCCCAGCCGCTCGACCAGGTACCCACACCGACAACCACGTCACCGGCAGAGCCCCCCCAGCATGGACTATCAGGTTCAAAGCCGCGTCCTGGTCGACAATGAGTGGGTCACCAGGCCGCACGACGTTTACCACATCATGGCAGGCGCCCAGCAACACGACGTTGAGATGCGCGATGACACTGCCAAGCCGACAGCGGACCTGCGCGAGTACGGCCTCCTCTCACGAACCATCGTGGCGACGCCCCTGACCAAGTTCGTCCTACCAGCCAATATTCGCCATAGAGACAAGACCGATGTAGTGCTGATTGGTGACGACTCCATTCAACTCAAGGAAATACGTGACTACGGCCATCTTCGGCATGTTGCCACCAAGTCTGGCTTCAAGGGCGCCCGCATATTAGCCGCAAAGGTGTTTGGTGATCCTCGTGAGGTTCCCACCACCAGGAGCATTACCAGCCCACTTCCCAACAAGCACGCGCTGCATAGAGCAAGAAAGTCCATGTCTGATCATGAGCGCACGTTGCTGCCCCCCGAGGTAATAGTCCTTACCCTCACCAACAGAAGCCTCGCGTTCCTGTGGGCCCAAAGTACCCAATCAGGCGCCGTGACATTTACCCAAAAGACAATCAGACTTCCTGCCAGTACCTCGCGTACAGATCGCTTTGGTACCTTCCTCGCCATAGATCCCAAGCGTCGAGCCATAGCCGTCGCTGCTCATGACGGTCGGTTCATCCTCTACAAGACCAAGTCCATGGAGAGTTGGCGGGCCGAGAGTCGTACAAGTATCGATTCCACGCCCATTGAAGACGAGCGCATCATGGGCCTGGACGGCAATATCATGCACATGAGCTTTCTTTCGTCGGGTGGGGGAGTGGACGACTATCATGTGGTTCTTCTGTTCATTATCGCACATCAAGGCAAGACCAAGATCACATGCTTTGATTGGGACTGTAGAGAGGACCTGATCAAGGCCACGCCACGCACCGAGCGCGTCCTGGTGGACTATGGTATGTCATAGGAAATCTTATGCCTGCATAAGGATACTAACAGTCCCAGAGGACCATAACCCTTCCTTGCTTATTCCCCTCCGCAAAAGTACCGACTTTCTCTTGGTCTTCGACACCCACATTTCCGTCTACAGAGATGTTTTGTCGGGGCTCCCAAAGTGCTTCTCAGTGCCAATTGATCCCCGGGTCCTTACTCCACTGATCCCAGGCGACAGTAATTGTGTGCCGAAGTGGGTGGGATGGGACAGGACACCTCGCAACCCTGAATTCTCAAAAGAGGTTTTTTACATTGCGAGAGAAGACGGGCGCATCATTTACGCCGAGCGTGGGCCCGCGTGTCCCATGGGGATTTCAGAAGCCGGTGTATGGCCGTATCGAATTGATACAGCTTTTGCTTGTCTCACAGTCGACAACTCCGAATTCTCCCAGCTATACCCCGATGTCTTGATCGCAGGAGGTTCTGGAAATGACGGACTGCTTTGCAAAGTCGGTTCGTGGCCAAGTGAATATTCATACGCATCTCTGTATCCAATTGTAAATCAAATCACCTGCATCGAATCAATATCGAACTGGACGCCTTTGTCAGATCTGTCCGTCACCCGACTTCTGGACCCCCGGGGATCATTCGAACGAGCGCGCTCGGCCATTTTCGCTGCCAGTGGCAACAGCCCTCATGGCGATATTTCCGAGTTGAGGTACGGAGTACGAGCCTCGATTGACCACCACTTTAGTGGTATGACGGGATGTACTGGAATATGGGTTTTGGACTACGGTAGCTTGATCACTGAAATTGACGGTCGGCAACAAAGAGAACACTACGCAACATTGGCAATTACACTCCCTCTGGAGACGGTTGTCGTTCGTGTTGTACGTACTCAGCCCGAAATCCGTGGACAATTTTCTGGGGCTTGGGAATCCAGGGTTTGGACCACCTACCAGGTTCCCTCGGATGACATGCCCACCGAAGATGGCATTATGCGAGACGAGGAGACCATTTCCGCATGCCATTGGTCCATTCAACACTCTGTTCAAATTACACGACGCGAGGCTCGGATCTTACTTCGCCCATCGTTGCGACAACACAGTCCTTCGGTTACATTTGACTCTCCTCTGCTTTTGGCGGCCTCCGTACCCACAGTGCCGTTTGTCGTCATCACATATCGCGAGGCCGGGAGTACCTATCTAGAAATACTGCCAATCTCGAACAATTTTAGTTTCGAGAGATCGAGAGAGGCGCGTATTCAGTTGGTCCACGACCCCACGTGCTTGGAGATGCTAGACATTGATGGCATACCACATGTGTTCGTTAGCCTCTTTGGCTCGGGAATCACGTTGTTCAAAGTCGAAGATGTACGGCGTCCGATCTGTGTACTGGCAGTGACACCGCGGCAGTTTTGTGAAAGTGCTGTAATCCTGCTTTCAAAAGGACAGTCAATGTTGGTCTGCGCAACACGGGACGGCTGTTTGCTGAGCACTGTACTTACGGTTGGCCCTAGTGGTAAGCAGCATGCCTCAAACATGAATTGTATCCAGCTAATGATCCCAGCGATTTCATGCGGAGAGTGGCATTCTACAAAAATGGGTCCTACTTCTGCACATATCAAGCGCAGTCATACTGATGCATCTGCCGCATTTGTAGCCTGCGCATCCGACTTTTGCCGTGTACGCTGGTCCACCCTGGACTATCCTGCCGTGCAAATCGATTCTGTCTGGTTCACAGACCAGATGCACCCGGAATACTCACAGTCGTCAGTCACGGCAATGTATCAATTACCCTTCATGGATGAGATAGACTATGGAGGCAGAAATCTTGGCGGGTTCCTTTTCGCTGTCGCTGGGGACCAGCTGCTGTTCTCCCAGCTTGATTCTGACATCAGGTGGGCAAACAACGATGTTGCATCACAGCCAGAGATAGATTCCCGGGCAGTACCTCGCAAGATAAGCACTGGCGCCAAGCCAGTGAGCATCGCTTACCTACACTCACAGCGCAGAATGGTAGTTTCGACTCTCGAGGCTAAAGAAGAAAGGGCACCGCCCAATGGCTACCGGGTACTCCATTCCACCCTCAACTTGCTGAAAATGAGCGATGACAAGTCGAATCACGATCTTGAGGTTCAACAAGAAGACGATTCCATCCCATCCGAGGGACTGATCCTAGCTCAATACCAGCTGGAGCATGCCGAGAGAGTCCACTGCATCGTCGATTGGCCATTTGTCGACCATCAAGACAAGAAGCGATCTCTTATCATAATCGGGACTAGTGTACAGAAGGGCCTGGGCAACTTTAAGGGGAGAAGACTCATTTTCAGCACGGGCAAGGGTCGTTCCAAACTACAGCTGCAGAAGAATTCACTTTATGACCATCCGGTATACAGCATTTCCATGTGGGGCAACAACGCCATCGTCATGGTAACCGGTACTACTCTATCGCTTGAATTTTTTGATTCTCAAGCCGGCCGGTAGGATGAAGCTTTTGTCTTACAGGAGTTGCCTGACTAATATTACTAGATGGTTTAAGCGGGGAGTCAAAGAATTAGCCTCCCCGGGCATACACATAACCGCTGCACCTCCGTTCGTCTATGTCTCTACGCAAAGTCACTCACACATCTGCTACAGAGTCAACGGTCCACAAGAGGATCGATACCAGTTCGAACAACACTTCACGGACAGCCGTGAGCGCTCTTGCACGCAACATGCCGTAATCGACATAATACCAGAAGCGGAAAATACCAGAACAGCAGATAGACTCGTACTCGTCACGGATAAAACGTCCTCGTCCATTACAGCGCTTCGCCAGCCCCACGAGCGGACCTACAAAAACGCTTCAGAAACCCTGTTTGAAGCAGTCCTCCCCCACACCGTGATCCGGCTCCAACGCGGCGACATTCGCCCACCGTGGCGCAAACCCACCCATGCCAACACCGTACCCGGCGTCCTAACCGACGACATCATCGGCGCCTGCTCTGACGGCACAATTTACACCTTTTCCATTGTCTCACAGCCGGCACGACGCCTGCTCCGCCTCATCCAGAATCTCATCCAGGCCAAACAGGCGCGTGATCCGGCACACCACTTCACGCCCGTCGCCGGACCACAGAGCGGCCACATCTTCGACCTCCTCATCAATGGCGCCGGCGGCGCGCAGGACGGCAAGATTCGCGCGAGAGACGTCGATCCAGCGTATGAAGAGGGTGGGCTGGCGGGGCCGCGGCACAAGCATGTTGATGGGGATTTGCTTGTGCGGTGGCGGGAAGAAGGGGGCAGGCTAGAGAGCCTGCTGTTCGATGGCGGGCTTGTGGAGAAAGATGTTGTGGGGCTATTTGTGGAGTATGGGGGGCGTGTAGATGGCTTCGAGGCCGTCGGGGCGGACAAGATGGTTGTGGCGGTGGAGCGGTGGTTTGGCGATGTGCTTATGCCTGTGCTTTGAGGAGCGAGAAAGTGCGGGCGGTAGCGTGGATGAAGGAACTCGGGGAAAAGTTGAATGGCACTGGGACTGGGGCTGGGCTTTCCTGGGTGGCAATCTGAAGAGTTTTTTTTTGTCGTGGTTTGTGTTTGGTTGGGCGGCGTGTTGGGCAGAATCGACTCGACACGGACGACCCATTTTGCGTGTGGAGCAAGCACTTTTGTCGAGGCGGAAGCTCGGGAGTCTCTGGGATCACGTCGATGCGTTGTAGAATCCATGGCCGTTGCTGCAACTTGTACGGATTGCTTGGTTTTTGCTTTTTTGATGGTCGACAACACACATATGCCGTTTGTGATTTTCTTCCCTGGCATTCTCTTCCGTGAGAATTTCATGTCCACTTTCCTACATAATAGTATAGACTTGCCCAGCTACCCCATCCTCTTCCTCCCGCCCACAATCCCAACAACACCGACTTCCAGAACTCGCCCGCCCTCCGCCTTACCGCACAGACGTCGAGTCGTCGCAGCAGAGCGGCGGGGTAGGCAGGGAGGCAGGTAGGTAGTAGTTGGCACAGGCTCTTGTCATGCATGGCTCCGGCCGAACGGGGTACGGTCCATCACAAACGCCCGGGGACACGGAGAACATGTCGGTATGCCATGTGCGCAGCAGCACTGGTACGACAACATGGCGGAGAGTAGGTCGTAAAGTCTACAGAGAAGCTAGCTAGATGGAAGGGGGGAAGGGGGGGCATGTGAGGTTGGGCACAAGGCTTGGCAATGAGCGAAATCCCCATTTCCCGAGGGCAAGGTGGCATGGCGCGCCCCCCCCTCACCCAACGTCCGTCGTACGCTGCCAACGCTTCGGCGTGGGATCGTGAGGATCCATTGACTGGATTGCGCCTGCACTTGGCCGTCGACGCATGTCACAGCTCCGTCGAGGGGCTCCGTGCCTCAAAACATGGTGTCTGAGCCTGGAAGTGGGTAGTTTGCTCTTCAGATTGCTCATCTAAAGTACATGTTTTACACAATCTGACCAGCCCAGCCACTCGCGTTGGAAAAAGCGGCACCAGTCGACGCTATGCACACACATCCCATCCGCGAAACCCTTGTCATTTGCGGTTCCCATACCGATGGCGCCCCCCACCCACGGTGCCCGGCAATGGATGCAATGCACCCATCTATGCGACGTAGAGGAGCAAGAAGGACATCATGAGCGCGAAGAGACCCGTAGCTTCGGCGAACGCGAAACCGAGAACGGCGTACTGGAAGAGCTGACCCCTGAGGGAGGGGTTGCGGGCGACACCCTGGATGAGACCCCCGAAAACCGTTCCGATACCGACACCGGCACCAGCAAGGCCAATGGTGGCGAGACCGGCACCCTGGATCTTGGCGGCGGCAACCATGGCGGCAGCGGTGGACTCGACGACGATGCCACGCTTTTGGATGACGTTGCGGGCGGCGTTGTTGCGGAAGGCACTGCGGGCCGCGACGAGCGTGGGCTGGGTGGGCTGGCGGACGGCTGCGAGATGAGAGTCAATGGCGGGACGATGACACACGGCCGAGCGTGGTGGAGAGGCTCAGCGGGTGGCCATGCGGCGGGCGCACATACCAGCGTTGGAGAAGCCGCGGGCGGCCACGCGGGCGGCGCCGAAGGAGCGGGCGATGGCAACCATTGTGAGGGTGGTGACGACCGGAGGGGAGATGATTTGGAGATGAACTGAGGTTCCAATGGATGGGGAGGTGGTGGGAGGAGGAGGGAGGAGCTCGAGTGCAAAAACTCGCACAAGGCCAAGTGCACGCCAAGGAGGGGCCAAAGCTCCTGTGGATTTGGGGTTAGCGCGCCCATGCGTCCCGCGAACCACACCCAACGTCGGGTCGGCCGTCTCCGCCTTGACGGCGAGGACATGGACATGTGTGGTGCTTCATTGCATGCAGGGAGCGTGCCGTCTGGAGAGGCCGCCGTCCGCCGTCCGCCATCCGCCATCCGGTACGAACCCCCGTCGTCACAACATCAAGGGCCAAGGCCGGTTCAGGGCACGCGCTGACACGTCCTGCGTGGGCATCAACATTCCACAAGACCATCGCATGCCAATGTCCACAATGTCCTATTCCAAATAATCCACTAGAAAACAGCAAGACTTTTGATAACCATGCCCATGCCCATGCCCATGCCCATGCCCAATGACCCGATCCATTCCAAACGGCCAGCCCAACGTGCTGCCCGCTCGCATCGGCCCCGCATCGGGTGGTCTGGCGCAGCAG
>Ga0182210_1000040_pt1 | contig 22732 bp, 29 predicted proteins | sample G5R1MG_19_FD_129670 | JGI IMG/M metagenome (GOLD analysis project Ga0182210, IMG submission 129670) | Switchgrass phyllosphere microbial communities from Michigan, USA - G5R1_MAIN_03OCT2016_LD1 MG | ecosystem: Host-associated > Plants > Phyllosphere > Phylloplane/Leaf | place: USA: Michigan... | reverse complement strand
CTTTTGCGCCGTGGCCTACCTAATGAGGCTGTCGGACACGGTTCCATCGTGTTTCAGGTGTGCCGCTCGCGGGCATCTTCATCCGGCCAGTCTGCTTTTGGCTTGGTCGCAGGATGATGCATACATATGCCTTATTGTACATAGGACCGCGCACGCCGCACAGCACAGCGAAGTGATGCATCTGGCCTTTCCGCTCCGCCGCTCCGGACCCCCTAGTCCAGCCCCGTTTTAGCGCAATTTCGACTACACGTTGCCTGCCCCTCATCACTTCGTCGCGCCCTTCTTCACTCCGCCTTCCGCCCTCGTTCGTGCGCAGACACAGCTCTTCACTGCGGCTCCGCGCATCGCCACACCGCCATGTCGACTGAAGAGAAGTCCCGGTCCTCGGCCGATGCTGCCCGCGACCCAGCCAAATCTGTGCTGCCAACGGTGAACCCCGAGGCGCTCAAATCTGCGCCGGAGCCCGCCTCGTTCCACCCTGCCGTCTACATCGCGACATGGATCACGCTCAGCTCCAGCACAATCGTCTTCAACAAGTACATTCTCGACACAGCCAAGTTCCGTAGGCGCCATCACCTCCTCCGCCATCCCGCTCCCTTGCTCACCCGGCCACAGAGTTTCCCATTTTCCTCACAACATGGCACTTGGTCTTTGCCACCGTCATGACCCAGTTCCTCGCCCGCTTCACCTCCATTCTCGACTCGAGGAAGAAGGTGCCCATGACGGGCCGTGTCTACCTCCGCGCCATTGTCCCCATCGGTCTCTTCTTCAGCGCCAGCCTCATTTGCGGTAACCAGGCCTATCTGTACCTCAGCGTTGCTTTTATCCAAATGCTCAAGGTACCTCCCAGCAATACGCCATTGCCATGCACATGACACTAATGCAGGCAGGCTACGACCCCCGTTGCCGTCCTCCTCGCAACCTGGGGCCTGGGCGTGTCCCCGGTGAACATGAAGACGCTTGGCAACGTTTCCTTTATCGTCATCGGTGTCGTGATCGCCTCGCTGGGCGAGATCAAGTTCGTCATGATCGGTTTCCTCTTCCAGGTCGCTGGCATCGTCTTCGAGGCCGTTCGCCTGGTCATGGTCCAGCGTCTGCTCAGTGGATCTGACTTCAAGATGGACCCCCTTGTTTCGCTCTACTACTACGCCCCAGCCTGTGCCGTCATCAACGCATGCGTTCTATTGGTCACTGAGTTGCCCAGGATGTCCATGGTCGACATTGACCGTGTCGGTCTTATCACACTCCTTGCGAATGCCAGCGTTGCTTTCCTGCTCAACGTTTCGGTCGTTTTCTTGGTACGTCTGACGTAGGTCACTCACGGCTCTTGTGCGCTGACAGCTCGTAGATTGGCAAGACCTCCTCCCTTGTCCTCACTCTCTCCGGCGTCCTCAAGGATATTCTCCTGGTCTTCGCATCCATGTTTCTCTTCAAGGACCCCGTCTCGCTTCTTCAGGCCTTTGGATACAGCATTGCACTTGGTGGTCTCATCTACTACAAACTTGGCGGTGAGAAACTCAAAGAGTACCTCGGTCAGGGCAGCATGAAGTGGCAGGAGCTGGGCCACACCAGACCCGTTCTCCGCAAGCTGATGATCTTTACCGCGGTTCTCATTTCCATGTTCATGGTCCTGGGATCGCTTGGCCCACGCTATGCTCCTGAGCAGACTGGCAAGGTTTACAATGGTATTGGGAAAATGATGGGCGACACGCGTACCTGAGCAATCCACGATGTTCTCGTCAGTATGCGGCTTGTAAAAAAAAAGTGTCCGGTCCTAAACGTTGGCGGTCCAGTCAGCCTTGCGAGGGCCATTTCGCATTGGTGTTATTTTCGATTAACTTTTATAATTCTTGGAAAGTGGTTTGGAGTGGCCGGTTACTGGTCTGTATTCGCATCGAGAAGCGAGTCCCTCTCATGCCCGGAGCGTTTTTCTTCGCTACGACGGAATTTGGGGCTGTCTTAGACCAAGGGAGTAACGAAACAAAGGGTATGATCAAAGCACACGTGGATCCCCGAGTAGAAATCGTGATTAGCTCGAGGGTACGCATCGGTCCATGTCTCAGGGGCTCAAAGTAATTGGTGGAACAAAAATTTATAGACCATTGGGATATCATAGCAGGTACATGCATATGAAACAAAATTCTACTTACCACGTTCCATGTTTATTGAGATGAGACGGCTACCGTGCTCAAAGACGCTAGGAGTATACTAACCGGATTGGGAACTAGCTCACACTTGCTTAGCGAGCGTCCAAATTCCTACCTGGAGATTATCAGCGTCGACCTTCTGCTCGTTACTAACCCACAGCTCCCATCGCCGCTCACAATCAGTCACAATGGGTATCGATCTTGACAAGCACCATGTTCGAGACGGGCACCGCAGTATGTGAACCCCCGTCGAGTCAGCGCAGCAATGCGCTGGCGACTGCAGTCTTCTAGACGCAACATGAACCTTGGAGAGCGAGAGGATTGACCAAGCGTACAGAGGTAGCCAAGTCCACCAACCCCTACGTGAAGCTGTTGGTGCGTCTGTACAAGTTCCTGGCCCGTAAGTTTTATCCAGCCGGAGTGCGTATGGTGTGTATGCTGACAGCGGACAGGCCGGACCGATGCCCCCTTCAACAAGACGGTCCTGCGACGCCTCATGATGTCCAAGATCAACCGCCCTCGTAAGACGAACGAACGCCTCACCGCTCGCGACAGATGATTAACGCTTCCGCAGCCGTCAGCCTGTCCCGCATCATTGCGACTGCGGCCAGCAAGGGGTCCGCCAAAGCACACGAGGGCAAGACCATCGTCATTGTACGCAGCCCCAACAAAGCCGACCGCAAGTATGGCTAATGTGAGATCAGGTCGGAACCGTCACGGACGACAACCGTCTCCTCGAGCTCCCCAAGCTCTCCATCGCTGCTCTCCGCTTCACTGCCTCTGCCCGCGCACGCATTCTTAAGGCTGGCGGCGAGACCCTCACCATCGACGAGGTCGCTACCCGCTTCCCCACTGGATCCAACACTCTCCTCCTCCGGGGTCCCAAGAACGCCCGTGAGGCTGTCAAGCACTTTGGCTTCGGACCCCACTCCAACAAGAAGCCCTACGTCGAGAGCAAGGGCCGCAAGTTCGAGCGCGCTCGTGGACGCAGAAGGTCGCGTGGTTTCAAGGTGTAAGCGCGTGCTGCACAGGGCGCTGTCGCTGTTTCTTTGGGTTGTCGGCGTGGTCATGGTCATGGGAATTTTCTTACGAGACGTGCGTCATGACTGGTACGGGCTTATCAAGGGTCTGCCAAAAAAGATACTCCAATTCTGCAATGCAAGCACGCCCACGGTCTCTTTCAAGCTCATGTGGCGGACTTTTGAATCAATACTCGCTCGCCTTTAATTCGTGTGTGGTCAAGCAATATGCACATTGCCTGCGTCTCACGTCGTCACGGTGCTGGTTGCGCATCCTGCTGCAATCGGCGGTATTCAAAGCTGAACTTTTTGCACTAAATTTTCTGCGTCTCCCCCACACTCGACCAATCACGCATAGTGACTAGCCAATCCAATCCACCAACATCTACGCGTACTACAACCAACGACCACCATTGCCCCTCATCTTTCAATCTTCCTGTGACTGATCTTGATAATGGTAGACAGCCGTAAAGTGGGCGTGCTGGGTGGCGGCCAACTCGGTCGCATGCTCATCGAAGCCGCCAATCGGCTCAACATTCAGGTCAATGTCCTAGACACAGCAGCCTCGCCTGCCAAGCAAATTTCAGCACACAACGGCCATGTCGAAGGATCATTTAAAGATGCAGCAGCTGTTGAGCAGTTAGCTCAGTCTTGCGATGTTGTCACCGTCGAGATCGAGCACGTGGATACGCAAATGCTCGAGGAAGTTGCTGGACAGGTTGCTGTGGAGCCCAGCTGGAAGACGCTTCGCATCATCAAAGATAAATATGCGCAAAAAACGTATCTAAAAGAGCATGGTGTTGATGTTGCTGATTCTACTGACCTGGAGGGTAGAGGCGTTGAGGGATTGAAAGAGGTGGGGAAGGAATACGGGTATCCTTATATGCTGAAGAGCAAGACGGAGGCATATGACGGCAAGGGAAACTTTGTGGTCAAGAGCGAGCAAGACATGGAGAATGCGCTCAAGACACTTGGCAAGAAGCCACTTTATGCGGAGCGCTGGGCAGAGTTCAGGATGGAACTTGCTGTCATGGTTGTCAAAACCAAGGATGGAGTTCTTACGTTTCCCACAGTCGAGACGGTGCACGAAGACAGCATTTGCAAGCTGACATACGCTCCTCCTCGTCAAGTCTCCTCTGCGATATCTCAGCGCGCTCAGGATCTTGCGAAGAAGGCCATTGGTGCGTTCGAGGGCAAAGGCGTCTTTGGCGTGGAAATGTTCCTTCTCGAAAACGACAAACTACTCATCAACGAAATCGCCCCGCGGCCTCACAATTCTGGTCACTACACCATCGAAGCTTGCCCTATCAGTCAATATGATGCACATCTACGTGCCATCCTGGATCTCCCAATTAGTCAGGTGAGTCTCAGGCTCAAGGAGCCAGCAATCATGCTCAACATTCTTGGCGGCTCTACGCCAGATTCTCACGTGCAGATTGCCAACGAGGCGCTCAAAGTGCCTAATGCGAGCGTACATCTCTACGGAAAAGGCGATGCGAGACCGGGAAGGAAAATGGGCCACATCACAGTCACTGCGCCCACACTGGCAGCCGCTGAGCGCGAAATCCAGCCCCTCGTCGACTTTGTCGATGCTCAAAAAGGCCTCTCGCCAACCTCTAGAAACGGCTCCACGGGCAGCGATGACCCCGTTGTCGCAGTCATCATGGGCTCCGACTCAGATCTCCCCACGCTCCGCCCCGGCCTCGAACTTCTTACTCTCCTCGCCATTCCCTTCACCGTCCGCATTACCAGCGCACACCGCACCCCCGACTGGCTCCGCGAATTCAGCAAAGCCGCCTCGAGCACCAGCATCCGCGTCATCATCGGCGCGGCAGGCGGTGCCGCCCACTTACCCGGTATGTGCGCGTCTTGGACCACGCTGCCCGTCATCGGACTACCCGTCAAAGCGAGCGTCATGGATGGGTGGGATAGTCTAGTCAGTATGACGCAGATGCCTCGTGGAGAGCCAGTCGCCACCGTGGGCATCGGTAACGCAGTCAATGCGGCGTTGCTGGCCGTCAGGATCTTGGGAGCGAGTGATGCGGGTGTGCAGGAGAGGCTGAGGGTGTGGATGGAGGGCAATGAAAAAGAGGTATTACGTAAGGATCAGAGTTTGTTGGCTGGGGGCTGGGAGGCTTACTTGAAGTCAATGGGCAAATGAGAGATAGTGAGAGGAAATTTTCGTACTGTTTGTTGTGGAAAAGCTTTTGGAATCATGGTTAGCAAGAACACCTATCTCATATCCATTTGTCCAGTGCCCTGTCCACGTGAATTCGCACATCCTACCCACACGTTGCAAAAAAGAATCAAATGAAATCCATAAGATCGAAAATTTAAGAGTTCACATGTCCTAAATTCCTGAACCTCTTGCCCACCTCAAGCGTGACCTTAACTTCCTGGCCAGGGATGCACTCCCTGCCTTCCACTGCGAATAGGCTCCGCCTACCAACGTCCCCTTGTCCGCACAGGCTAACCGATGTGAGCCTCCTTCTGGAGCTCATCACCATACTCACTCTCACTATGCAGCCTCTGCAAGCCTCCCGGGCCCCGAGCCCACGGACCAGGTGGATAACCGCTTGACAGGCTCCTACCCTTGGAATACGCTTCCCCGACCAAGGTGGTCCCACCCTCCGTTACCGGGAGACTGGCCGTACTCTTCCCGATTGTCTTCCTGATGTAGGCGCTGACACCGTGTGCGCTCTGGCGATCCACGAGTTCGGCGTTGCGCTTTTGGACCTCTTTGACTTTCATCTTGGCGCGGTAGAAGGTTACGCCTAGAGCTGCGAGGATGGCGAGGACCGCGAGTACGCCGATCCCTATGCCGGCTTTTGCCCCATCGGAGAGCTGCCGAGACGGGGCGTGGGAAAGGGGGAGGAAGGCGGCGGAGGAAGCGGTGGAGGAAGCGGTAGATGAAGTGGCAGAAGGCTTGGGGAAGGAGACAGGCAGGTAGGGCTCCCATTGTTTAGGGATGTCTGTAAGGTTGTGATTAACCTGGCGGCATTGGTAGATCAAATAGTCAAGAAACTCTGCTCCAAGGTTATTATTCCTGAGTCGTGTTGAGATGGATGCACTGCAGTCTGCGATGACCAACCTTCTTTGCCAAGATCGCCAGTACAGCCGTCCATTACGCATTGTTGGTCGAATTGTGTGTTGTTTGCCAAAGAATGACTGGCCTGGCAAATACAACGAAAGTTCTGTGGGTCGCATTTGGACGTGTTATCGCTCTTTCGCATGCATTTTGGCTCAATCTACGAATTGTTAATTGGGTGTAGTGATTGGATTCCGTGACGAAGACCTTACTGCGCATATTGGAAATTGTAAATCTGGACCGTAGCTTTCGCTCGGGCCTACCGACTGGGTTGGAGTACCCATATTCAATGGACTTGATGGCTCAAGAGAGTTTTTGTACGTTAGCTGAACAGCTAAAGTGGGAGTCGCAGCTCTCAAAGCCGTTGTCATACGCAGGGTCAACAAAGTCGGTAAAGTTGTCGAGCTTTGAGCAGCCTCACTTGAACCTGGAGGTGGAGGTAGAGGCGCTTCTTGTGCAAACGGTACCCACTCGGTTGGTATGTCAATCAGTTCTAATTTCCGTGCTTCACAGCCCCTTTTATACATAGCAACAAAAGCTACCATCACTTTATTAGCCTCGTGACCTCCGAGTGAGAGAAGAAAAACGTAGGACATATCACCTCTTCTGTTATCACTATTGGTACATTCCTCAAACACACAGTGCGAGGAAAAGTACGCATTGTGTCCCAGACTATTCGCCAGGCCGCAGATACATTCAAAGTAACCGAGGGCTGGGCAATTTAGATACTTGTAATTGGGGACTTGGTTCTTCATCTGGGTTTGACAATTCTCGGTGATCTAGCTCTGTTATCAGCTGTTGTGTCTCCTGTGCAATACAAACTGGCTCACCGCACAAGCTACTATCACATTTGATCCACCACTGGGAGAAGCTGCAGGGATCGCCATGTTGAAGCCTGAGGTGGCACTTGGGATCTGTTCGGTTGTGTACTACCGGCGTCGGGAAAAGAGGAATACAGTAGTAGAGTGGTGCGAGCATGAGAAGAGCAGCCTCATTGTTACCGGCAAACTTCACAAACGACCGTAACTTGTATTCAAAGTGCAGTTGGGGATGGATGCCCTTACTAGTGGGTTTGTACACGTGTTGAATCATGACGATGACACTAGAAAAGAAGCGTGCAAAATGTTTGGATGGGCACGCTGGTGCCCCAAGGAGTGTGTATTATTTATTATGTTTATGTCGTTTATGGGTTTCGTAAATGCATCCAAAGAGTCGCTATAGTTTTCATGAAGACGTGCCACCATCTGCTCAAGCCGCGGGGGTCGGGGCCCACTCGACAATCTTGTTGCCGAATTGTTCGCTGGCGCAAACAGTTTTTAGTACATCCTTGTACTCTGCCAACGAGTCAGTATACTTCACACATGTGTACCAAAGTGTGCAGTGTGCTTACGATATCTTGCGCCGTCGGTACAGGCTTGCTTCCCTTTTTCACCATCTATGCACGACTGTACGGTGCTGACGTAGCGTGTTACTTCGGCCTGGTCGAGTTTGCAAAGGCATGCAAGGTCTGAAGGAGGACATGCATCGAAGGTTCCATCTGTGAGACATGTGTCCTTGAGCCTGTCAGATTTATTTGGAAAGATGGCGAGGGGCCTGGCTTACCGCCGCACAAGTCGGGAGCTTGAATTGCCTGATGGACAGATCGGTTGGCAACGACCACACTGCGGGAAGCATCGTCAGGAAAATACCGAGAGTTGTGCTCGATAGCTTCATGTTGTTGGCCTGGCCGTGGGGATTAGGATTGGAAGTAATAGGGACGCGAGCTCGAGGTATAGTGGCCCAAAAAAAGGACGTGGAAGCTGTGGTGGGTTCTGTGCTTCCGGCAGCTTTGCTTATATTGTATGTATTGTTCGAATGTCCGCTGCAGATATTGCTCCACTCTGTAGGTCGACGTACGTTTGCGACCGGGGGGTCCGACTGTCTCCGAACGCAGCTGCCGTAGAGCGTGGTACAAAGGAAGCACGTCCGCTGTAACTAGCCGTGCTCAACCAAAGCGTCAGATCGCTGCTCGGGCGATGGTTTCCGCGAATCAGTCTGTGTCTGCGGCAGACTCACCTACTGATCTTCAAGCAAGATGCGCTTTTTTCGAGCAATGGAGCGTGATTTAAACGTGATGGGGCGGAGGTGCACTCGTTCAGGCAGTGCGGGTCCTGGTGGAAGCGGACGGGGTTGATTGCCTTATTGGCGGTTGCTGGGCAAAAGGTGTCCGATAATAGAAACAAGCCGCTGTGGAACCGAGACACGCGTTCAGTCGTTAGAGGCAGTTAAGAATTAACGCGAGCAGTGAGTGAAGAAGGTGAGGTCATGTCGGTGCGGTGTGGAGTGCAGGTGACAGCCCGTGCGGCTGAGGCGGAGTCTGTCTGGGGTGGGGTCGACCGGATGGAAGAGGAAGTGATGAGCATAGCAAACAAGAACCCACCGGTCACATCGGGACGGCGCAACATCGCAAAGGCTTACTCGGGTCCGGCTGTGCAGAAGAAGCAGTAAAACAGGCGCATGAGCCGTGGTCTGGTGATGAGGCAGGCCATGCACGTCTCCACTGCACCAATCTACTCCATAGTATCTCGGGCATACTCCTCAATAGTACCGCGGGCATACACGGTACATCCTAGGTATACAGTATATAGTAGTAGGTATACATGGTCGCAGAGTACAGGGTAGGAAGTCATCTCGACATACACAGTACTAAGCCTCGTACTACTTACTACATAGTATGTACTATGTAGGTACATGAAGTCTCATGGCCATCCAGAAGCAACAGTTAGCTCAGCCTTGTTGCCACCATTGGTGCTACAACATGCCAGAGAGACAGTTCCAGCCGCCTGGATACCCCTTGCTTGCAACTCTCTCAACCCCCGAAGACGATGCTGTTGATCGACGTTGCACCCACCCGAGCTGCGTCATAAAAGCACGAATGGATTCGCCACAAGAGATTCAATTTATTAGAAAATTACTATATACATTAACCCCCCCCCCCCCCCCTCTTTACGGATTCATCTAGAACAAACAGTCCAAACAGCAACAACACGCCAACCCAGCACAGAGCCCCGCAAAGAGTCCGCCACCACCGCCATTCTTGCCTCGGTTATCCTGATAGTACCCTCCCTGCGGCGGCGGTGGCGGTCCTTGCTGATACTGCATCGGCTGACCACCATAGCCTCCCTGTTGCGGTGGATACCCGCCCTGTTGCGGATAGCCTTGTGGGGGACCGTACTGGCCCTGTGGAGGGCCTTGTTGATAAGGGTTGGGGCTGCCGCCGTAGTGCGAGGGGTCTCCTCCGCCGCCATTATAATTGTAGTAGCCGACCTGCGCACCGCCTGGCGCGGGACCGGCATCGTGGTGGATGGGAGGCGGCGCCTGGGGGTACGAGGGCGGCGCGCCTTGATCCTGTGATGCTGGGTCAGTATGGAGTTTCCAAGGAGCCCTTGAATGCCTTGGCGGCTGCGTGGGCGGACGTAGGGCGAGCACTTACATATTGACCCATGATAGCTACTGTTAGCTTGTTTGGGGCTTCAAGTGGGCAGTTCAGTGTTATCCAACTTGACTCTTGAGACAACCACTGGCTAGCGACGACGCTCTGGATACTCTTGTAACGTGTTTCCTAGCCACAGACCGCGCGTGTAGGAGCCGCAATAGAACAGTAAAGTCGCAAAATGGACGAGAGTATCGAGATAACAAGAGTAAAGGGGTGGGGAGGAACTGCAGCAGTCAGATGTCGCTGTTTCGTACATCTCACGTCGCGGCATAGCGCAGCGTGGCTGAGCAGAATGTGGCGGACGCGCATGCGGGCTAAGCTACTTTTGGACATGCACGTTACGAACCATTTCAACGAAACATGACATAGAGAAATGTTTGGATTTCTCCCCAAACAGAAGTCTAGAGCAAATCCTTTTGTAGGCAATGCTGGTGTCCATAGGTCAAGTTTGATTCTTCACGATATGCACGTCCGGAGCCATCAAATGCATGTGCAAATGGCCCATCAAGTCACCAGTACTGGGGTACGCCATGACATTGATCAAGGTGTCGTCTTCAGTGCGTGCTGTGCTCAGATGCTGCATGTACATGAACAGCTGGAGCACTTGACGGTGAAAGATCACGGTGCATGGCGTGAAGCTATATAAACGAGACGGGAAATATACAAACCTTGAACTGGCGTAACATCGCATCGGGAGCAGGGCGTCGTGGGGCATCGGGAGTTGGACGACGGGGGAACCGAAGGGGACGACGGGGTTGAAGAAGGAGAGGTTCGACGATGAGGGATTCGGTCGCATAGTGTACAGGTAAGGAAGCCATCGAACCGTATCGATATCGATCGACCGAGAGGTACGGGGAAGAAATCGAATCGCATAGAATTTTCGCCGAGGTCGTTCGGAAAAGATGGCTCGAACCGAAGCTTTTCGACTGCTGATCTGATTAATGTCGTGGCAGGACGTAGATATTACTCTAGCCTCCACTCAAGATGTAAATTTAAGATCCTGATACCCCTTCACCCACTACCAGACCGCGCGTGCTATACCAATTTTGCATTCCACCCCCAAGCCCTTGGAAGAGACCATGGCATCAGTCCGGCAACTGCATGCGCAAAGCGCAACAGTACACCAGACCTACTCAGCCACGTCCAGGTCCTCATGCACGGGTGGCGGTGGAGGAGACTCGTCTGTATTGCTGATCAGAGGAGTTTATCTTCGTAGTATGCGGGTGCCTCACTCTTACGGACTGGTGCTTCGGCTTCGGCTCCAGTCTCGCGGTCGCGGTCGCGCCTCTCGTCGCGCTCCCGGTCGCCTCGCTCACGGTCGCCACGGTCATCCTCACGATCGCGCACATCCTTCATTTCGCGGTCACCGTCGATAGGACTCCTAGTCCTGTCACGGTCGCGGCGATCATAGTCGCGCTCGCGGCGATCGTCCTTGCGAGGCGAACCTCCACGGTCCCGACGAGGGGAAATGCTGCGACGGCGGGGAGAGCGGATCCCACGGTCCCCGCGGTCGCCGCCACGGTCGGAACGATCGCCACGATCACCACGCTCCGATCCACGACCACCCCGAGGAGCGTCACGACCTGAGTCGAAGCGCCACGATGCAGACGGGGGAGTGCGAGCCCACTAGAACCTGTCAGTGGGGCAAGTTGGTATGGCGGATGCAAGGGCATACTTCGATCTTCAACAAATCGTCACGGCCAATGCGCTTGTTGTGCATCTCGTGATACGCATCGTCGGCATCACGGCGCGACTCGTACTCCACGAAGGCAAAGCTGCTGGTCTGTTAGAGCCCGGGTCCAACCGTCGGGCATGACAAACTCACAGACGACTCGAAGCCGAGCGAGGCGCAGGAATGTCGCAGCGCACAAGGCGGCCGTAGCTTTGAGGGTGTTAGACGGTCGCTGGACGTGATGCGCGGAAGGGCCGGACGGATTGTGCCGTTGGAAGGAGCGTTGCAGTCAGACAGCCGAGTGCCGGCGCATGCGGCGAGGGAGCGGCGTAGAGATAAGGACGGCGAGGAGTAGGAATGGATGAGTGGCGGTCGGGGTGGACGAGGTATCAAAGGACGTACCGTTCGAACTCGTAGGCGAGGTCGCGCGCGCGGGTGCCGTGGCCGAAGCCCGTGACGTAGAGCGTGGTGCCACCGCCGCGAGACATGTCGTGTGGGAGAAAGGAGGAATTTGAAGTATACAAGAGAGTAGGGTAGGGCGAGTCCTGTGGTGGGTGAGGGCAATGGGAGTGGTGTGGTTCCCTGGGACTTGGGAGTGTCGCAAGCAGGCAAAAAGGCACGGGAAGAGCGCAGGGACCACGTCTTGGCAGCAGCATCCCCATCGTGATCAGGCAGGTGCGATCGGTATATGGCTCGCCAAAAAACCCAGTGCTGGCCAACGCGCGGCTGGCGGGATGCAGCGAGAGACTGATTTTACATGGTACAGTACCGAGGCCAATGGACAATGCCTGTTATGTGAAGCTGGAAGCAAGCGCTGCAGCAGGAGCTGTCATGTGCGGCCGTTTCCCGTTTCCCCCCGTATGTCGGTACTGTTAGGACTGTGCTAAGTGGTCGTGATATAAAACAACTGGTGCCAGCGAAGTAGAAAGGCTTACGACGCCGCGACAGATAGACTGGCCTAGCTTGGCCTAGCGGGTAGAGTGAGTAGCCGCGCTTATCGTCTGTTGTTGCGACGCGATATTTGTCTGTCCTGTTACATTATTTATGTGATTCAGTTCTTCTAGGAGAGTTCTTCTGAGTAGAAGAACTATTATATAACTAGCTATAGACAAGCTAGTACTTTATTCCTAGGTAGTTAAGTATACCTTACTATGTTATATATCTGTAGCTTTTCCTACAGCCTGTCTATATCAAATGGTTTACCTTCAATATCCTTGTTTTCATCGACGTCGCGCTTATATTTGACTTGCCAGCAATTTCTGATAATCGCCCCAATCGGTCCAAGTGTTTCCATTCCGGGAAATTTGTCCTTCTTAAACAGAGCTGTGATCTTTGCTGCCGATCAGTCTTGATATGGTCGCTTTCCCGTCATGATAGAGTACTGCACAGAGCCAAGAGAAAAGATGTCGGCAGCGGTGGACAGCAGGAATCCAGAGTACCGGTGGCTGACGTGTACAGAAACCAGCAGATCAGAGCCGTCCAGAGAAGAGCCACCGAAATCAGCAAGCTTTATTGTAGAGGTGTATTTGCCTCAGGCACAGTTAGCTTCAGCAGCCGCTCGACGAGCCTTCGGCCTGTCGATTTATCGTCGTATTTGAGTGGGTTGAGATAGATAGTGTATTGTCTATTTGCGCGCGCGTACAGGCGTCCAACTGTCTGACTATCTGTCTGCCGATTGAGCTTCGGCAAGCCTTTCAACTATATACTTTGGTCACATGCTCCCCAGCGATTGTCCTTCGAGCTCTATTCAAGCCTCAACACCATGTATTTCCACCACAGTAGGCACTATAAAGCTCAGAGAGTAGCATGTTATACTCAATACTATTATAGATAAGAGAGTTGTCACATGGTGCGTCGCTGCTTCCCAAAGCAAGCGTAAGCCCACGAAGGTTGCGGCATCAGCACTGCTGAGTCAGCGGCATGCCTTCGGTCGGCGAGGGTAGAATGCCAAGAAGGCCTGGGGCGAAGCTCGCAAGCCATTAGAGTCCTGCACCATCGCACATCCACCCTCGCACCCACACCCACCCACACACCCACACGCGCCAAACCCCCTTTGCTCGCGCACCTTGCCGCCACGATCACGCACGCGCTTCACCCCTACGCCCACCCAACTGGTACAGCGCGACACGTCTACACTAGGAAGGCGCGCGTCACTCGTCACGCCCTTTTTCTATTCTCCTCCGGTCCCTCCACACGCCACACGCCGCCATGGCTGTCGACTTCTCCAACGAGTCGCCACTGGCGCTGCAGCTGCAGAATCTCGTGCAGCCCAAGCTGGCCGAGTTCGGCTGGACGACGGGTGGCGAGGACACGACGCTGTTCGAATACATTCTGCTCATGCTGGCAAACGACAAGAACGAGGCCCAGGTTGCTGCTGAGTTGTCCAATGACCTACTTGATCTGGGTCCGGAAAACACGGAGACGCAGCAGTTTGCGCAGTGGCTATTTGAGCAGATTGAGCAGCTGAAACCCCGGCTTGGCGATGGTGGCGGCGGCGGCGGCGGCGCGCCGCACGTGGCCCAGAGTGTCGAGACCCCCATGGAAGGCGTCCGCGAACCTGATGCCAACGGTGGCGATATGGACATGGAGCAGGACAGTGCCGACACAGCTGGCACAATGTAAGTTCCCCCGCCACATCCCGGCGCCCCCTGCACGCGACTGACAGCACACACACAGCCCCACTGGCCCCAAGGCAATGCGAAACGGCAGCAGCGCTCAGCCAACACGGGCCGCTCGCGGTGGCCGCAACATGCTCCACCAGATGAACAAGACGATGAACCGCCACGACGATCCTGCCTTGCATCGTGTGCGCGGCGCCAGCGGAGGCATCGGCCGGATTAACACACACATGCGCGACCCTCCCAAGGGCCCCCGAGGCCACAACGTTGGCCGCGGAATTGAGGCCATGGCCAGCGGTCGAGGCATAGCCAACGCCAATGTCACCATGGGCGGCATGAACAATATGCCAATGGGCGGGATGCCCGGGATGCCCATGCCGCCCAACGGCCAGCAGATCCCAGGCATGCTGAACCCGCAACAGCAGATGGCCTTGATGCACATGTACGAGCAGCAAGCGCAGATGATGCAGCAAATCTTTTCGGGCAGCTCGCCCACGGCCTTTGTCAACCCAAACTTCAACGGCACTGCCCGCAACGGGTCCAAGAAGCCACTCCACCTGCGCATGGACCGACCACTGGGCGGTAGAGGCTTGACCCCACATGCAAAGACATTCAGCAAAAAAGATGGCCAAGACGAAACCATGACAGATGGGCCAACGGCAGAAAACGGCGACAGCATGGAAGTGGAGCACACACGCCCCGAGCCTTCAGCAACCATGTGCAAGTTCAACCTACGATGTGCGAACCCCGACTGCGTCTTCGTCCACCAGTCGCCCGCAGCCATCCCCGGCACACCAGTCGACATGAATGACAAATGCGACTACGGCGCCGCATGCAAGAACAAAAAGTGCGTTGGGAAGCACCCGTCCCCCGCCCAACGGCAAAAATTCCAGTCGGAGCAAGAATGCGCGTTCTGGCCCAACTGCCGTGACCCCTCGTCATGCCCTTACAAGCACCCGACCAAGTCAGCCTGCAGAAACGGTGCCGATTGCACGGTCGAGGCCTGTCCGTTTGGGCACAGCACTGTCATGTGCAAATTCACCCCGTGCTTGAATCCACGCTGCCCGTACAAGCACGTTCCTGGGCAGAAGAAGAACAACACCAACGTTTGGGTCGCGCCGAAAGAGGGCGAGCACGTTAGTGAGAGGAAATTTATAAATGAGGAACAGCAGGAAGAGCTCATTATCCCTGGCCAGACGCAAGATCAGGGCGCAGGAGGTGACAGCGTTAAGGTCGAGACATGATGAGTCCGGGATGTTGACAATGCAGAAGGGGAAATGGGTGGTCATGATACCATAGGAACTGTAGGATCATTAGGGGGACGTGGCTAGGTGAGGGAAAATGGAAGCAGCATGCGCATATGTACTATAGGTTCTGGATACGAGCCACAGGCGGCGTTGGGATTCTGATGAGCAAGCATTACACTACGAAGTATCGAGGAGTCAGGAAGGCCTTGCATGGCTGGTAAAATACACGTTTGTTTCCTAGGGCGGCCACGGCGCTGCTGTGTCTAGTTACCACACTTTCCTAGCCGTTTATAACACAACACGCACTACCTTGACCAACTGGGTATGCGAAATGCACATGTTGCTGGCACAGCTTGCCTGCTGCAGTTCTCCATGTTTCGCCGCAGAGGGTCCAGCGGGCTTGACCCTCGTCGCCGATGACGCCACAGAGCACAGAGCCGCTCGAGCTCGGACTTTTCTTGCGACAGCAACCCACCCGGGCCCGACACGACACAGCGCGATTGCCCACGCCCCAGCATTTGCAGCCGCGCTCCGGTTACGGTTTTGGCAATGCTATCCCAGAGCAGCCATGCACCATCGACCTTGACCCGTGCGCTCGTTGCGGGGCGATACGTGTCCGCCCGCTGTCGCCCGCACCCTCGCCTTCACACACCATTGCCATATCTCCCCTTACTCCAACATCGAAACTACGTCCCAGAAAGCGGTTCGTCGCCGGAGAGGATTGCCATCTTCGGCGGCGGAATTTCTGGGCTGGCGAGCGCCTACTTCATCCGCAAAGAGTTCCCCAGCGCCAACATTACCATCTTCGAAACTGCGAAACAAACAGGGGGTTGGATCAGGAGCAGACGCGTTGACGTCGGGAACGATGAAGACGTCCTCTTCGAAATGGGCCCCCGCACCCTGCGCAATGCGACCGTCACCGCATCGCTCATCCAGGAGCTGGGGCTCACTGATCAGCTCTTATACACCGACAAGACGGAGCCCGGCGCAACGAACCGCTACATATACTACCCAGATCGCCTCAACCTCCTTCCCTCAGATATTCCATCGTTGAGTGATGTGTATGCATTGTGGCGGTCTGGCATGCTTTCCGGCGTCACGGGTCTCATGGCAGACTTCTTCACAGATTCACGTCCCGACACCCTGGTGGATGAAACGGTCGGTGCCTTCGTCTCGCGTCGCTTCGACAAAAGGCTAGCAGACAACATCATCTCCGCGGGCTTCCATGGAATCTACGCAGGCGACATCAACCAGCTATCCGCCAAAAGTCTCTTAGGCGTGCCATGGGAATTGGAAGGTCGCTACGGCACTGTTTTGGGTGGTATCTCGAGGATTAGTAGTTCGAGTCCGCAGGCTGTCACTCTGGTGCACCCTACCGACTATGACACCGCCAAGGCGATGAACAGAGAACTACATTTGGATGACAAATTTGCGCGCAAGTTGAAAAATGCGGCTATGATGACCTTTAAAGATGGCTTACAGTCGCTTGTGAAGCGGCTGCAGGACGCGGTGGTGGCTGAGGGAAAAGTGGAGCTCAAATTTGAGGCGCCGATACAGCATTTTGAGCCGGTGGAGGGGGGCATGGGAATTGAGGTTACCTCCGGTGTAAGTTTTGCCCTTCTGCCCTCGTACTCACTACTAACACCGTCTCAGCCCAGAGACAACCCAAGCACTTCCACATTCGACCTAGCCATCTCCACCCTCCGCGACCACTCTCTAACCCCCTTTGTAACCGTCCAAACCGTCTCTCTTTTCTTCGACTCGCACGATCTTCTTCCCGTCAAAGGCTTCGGTTACCTAATTCCGCAATCAATTCCCTTTGAGCAAAATCCCGAGCGCGCCCTCGGCGTCACATTTGACAGCTCTACCATCCATGGGCAAGACAACGCCTTTGGCACCAAAGTTACTGTCATGATGGGCGGTCACTGGTGGGACGGCTGGAGAGGGTTTCCCACCGAAGAAGAAGGACTACAAGCAGCGTGTGATGTACTGGAGAGGCATTTGAACATTACCGAGAAGCCTGTTGCACACCTTGTGGGTCTGGCCAGGAATTGTATCCCTCAGTACACACTGGGGTATAATGAGCGACTTACTGAATTTGCCAAGAACATGTCTTCGACATACAAGGGCCGATTGAGAGTTGTGGGTAATCAGTTCAACGGCGTGGGCATTAATGATTGCATCACGGGAGCGTGGAATCTAGCGAGGGGCTTGAGAGGCACGGGGTGGAAAGGACGGAGCTGCGGCTTAGATAGGGTGCTGGATAGCAGGGAGTGGGTGATTGTGCCACGATCCGAACTTGAGTACCAGATCAAGGGGCAGGATGGCGGCTTGAACCAGGGTGCTGCAGAGGGGCTTGATCGTAGGGAGTGATGGAGGCGCTTGACGTGGACAAGTCGGATGAGGAGGATAGGCTTGGAAAAGAAGTCAAAACAACAGACAGTACAGTATCATGTAGTGCGCGGCTTGTTAGCGGTGTTTGTGACGTGTGTGGGCTCCGAGAGCGCTGGCGAAGACCTCGGCTCAAATACCATCTATCGTACATGCAAGTTCAGGCCGTGATAAAGAACGATGTGCATCTCAATGTCAAGTGTGTGATGCAACACATGGACTGGTTTCCGGAGTAGATCCATTGGAATATATTACTCGTCTTCTGCTTTTCACTTCGTCATTTTACTTTTGGGGGCAGATTCGTGGCCGGGAACATCGCCCAAAGCAAAAGGGATTTTCATATAGCTCAGCGTTGGTACGTACTTTTCGAATTCCTCGCCTCCAGGATCAGGTCATCGCCATCGTTATAGTAGGCTTTTGGCACCCTATCTGCGACGAGTTGTTGCTCTTGACAAAAAGGTCCGATTGGGTCGTCATGGCCACGCAAGTTGGAGCCCGAAAGCGGCAGCGTAGTGAATTATTTGCTGTCTTTCGCGGACGAAATCAGGGTAGCCTGATTAGACCCTGTCTCGTTGTTTTCATGACAAGAGGTCTGCCACGGCACTCCTATTCTTGTTGCGGAGTGTGTTTGGACCGTCTGGCGGTGCAGAGGAACGCAAAAACTCATGTGCTTTTCGTTTTTTCTTTTCGTTTTTTCTTTTCGTTCACCCATGTGGGTGAGGAGTATGGGTGCTTCGAGGGTAAGAGACAGGGGCTTTATATACCTACGTGCCCTTTTCCTTCCTGGAGAAAAAAGGCATGAATTGCCAACGCTAGTTTTCGGTCAAGTGTATCTACCTAAATGTCATGACCCTTTGTCACCCGGTACTGGTACGTAGGGGCCGGTACCATGCTGTCTTGCCATGGTGGGCCTGATATCTTTTGGGACAATGGCTGGGGAGATACTAGCAGACCAGTACGATTCAGACAAGTTGGTGTACTAGCACGGTAAATTGTTCCATTGCTCACATTGCTGAGTGTGGTGCCGTTGTTGGCGCGAAATCAGCTGCACAAGACCATGACCACAGGGTTCGTTGCAGATTACCCTGCTCTCCTCGAAGCGTCTTCAAGAAAACGCCGTTGTGCCCAATTAAGCTTGTATGCAGCATCATGCAGCACTGCGACTGCATCGTGTCGGGCCCGGAACTCGGGGCAGGCGGCCGCATCCGCGAATGGACTAGCGTGGCTGGGCCCAGCCACCTCGTGCGTATCCACGCCAACCTCTCGCAAAAACATCCAGTCTGCGCTTCGCTGATGCTGACATGGCAGCTAGGTTTACACGTAGGTCCTGGCGCAAGATGGCTGGCAGCGGCTACAAATACATGCACCAGCCGGGGTGTCTTCCTGCATTACACAAGCAATCATCAGTCCATCCACTATCGGCCAGCCCCATCACTCCTCCACATTCCCCGTCTTCTCAAGTGCTGAGTTGACCGCCACGCATCCGTTGTCCCACATTGTCACACGGACACGTTGCTCACTCGTTGCTTGCTAGTATTCACTCGCTCTGCAATACTCTATCGTCAGCTTTTTACATACACACGCGATGCGCTCCACCGTAAGAGCACTCGCCGCCTTGGCGTCGGCCGCTCTGCTGGCACCCTCTGCTGCACAAACCTGGAGCAACTGCAATCCCACATCGCGGAGTGACTGTCCTCCCGACTCGGCCCTCGGCCGCACCGTCAACATCGACTTCAAATCCGCCTCAGACAGCTTTACGCCCCAGGGCAATCCGACGTACGGTTCCGACGGCGTCTCCTTCACCGTGGCCAAGTCGGGTGACGCACCCCAGCTCACGTCCAAATGGTACATTATGTTCGGCAAGGTCGAGATTGTCGTGCAGGCCGCGCCCGGAGCTGGCATTGTCAGCAGCTTTGTACTGCAGTCGGACACGCTCGACGAGATTGACTGGGAGTGGCTGGGTGCCGATGCCAACCAGGTCCAGACCAACTACTTTGGAAAAGGCCAGACCACCACATACAACCGCGGCGCCTTTCACTCCGACGCCGGCAGTCAGACAGGCTTCAAAAAGTACACCATCGAGTGGACCCCCAAGCAGATTGTTTGGCAGATCGAAGGCAAGACGGTCCGTACGCTCGAGCCCGCCAACGCCCAAGGCCAGTACCCTCAGACACCTATGCAGGTCAAGTTTGGCGCATGGAGCGGCGGTGATCCGGCTAACAGCCAAGGCACCATCCAATGGTCCCAGGGCCCGACCGACTACTCCAAGGGCCCTTACAGCATGAAGGTGCGCTCGCTCATGGTCCAGGACTACTCGACGGGCTCCCAATACGTCTACGGAGATAAAACTGGTACTTGGGGCTCCATCAAGTCCAACGGCGGTACCGTCTTTTCCGGAGGCAACGCTCCCATCCAAAACGCCCCCGAAGTCACTGCCACAGCCTCGGGCCAGCCTCTACCCTTCTCCCCAGTCCACACATCGGCCGACCGCCCCAACGTCTACCCCTGGGTCCCCAACCCGTCGGCCTCACCGCCCCCGCAGTCGACCTACTCTAACTACCCAGGGCTTCCAGCCGGGTGGACTGTTTCCGATTCGGGCAAAGTCGTTCCACCCAGCTCAGCCACTGTCAGTAAGACTCTTTGCTACTCTGTTCTGTTTTGTAATATTGTACTAACTTTGATCCCCAGACTTTCCCTCAAGGTTCTTATACCTCCTCGTCGCCAGCTTCGCCTACGGATTCGTCCAACGATTCTGAGATCCAAGTCTCCACTGGCTACGATGACAGGGGCTTCAGCACCGTCTACACACTCCACCCCGGTACTGCTTCTATGTCCGCGAAGCCCACTGGTTCAAGAAAAATTGCTGCGTCGGCTGTTCAGGCTGTACCTGCAACCAATCTTGGGATGGCCTCGCTTGCTCCACAAATTTTCAGCCCAGTCTTCACCATCGTCTTGGCTGCCCTCTACCTCATTCAATAGGCGGAATGGCGGTTTCCCTGGGAGGCGCTGGACGAACACCCACTAACTGTGCTTACTATTACCGGCTTGCTTGTCGGTTTCATCAAGAGCTATATCGGTCTCAAGGTATCGCTCAAGACTTGGTGGGTTCCATGCCCGCAAATAAGCAATAAGTGGAACTTTAAATTTGGCCCACGGTGAGGACGGTGATGACATGACTGGGGAACATTATACACGAAGAAAATGATGATGGATCAGCATGGCAAATTAGAATTGGGTGGTTCAGGGTTTTCTGCATGGCATTAACTTAGCATGGCGTTGGTTGGCTTTAGTGACGGGCTTCCGGGGGTGATTGTGCATTCTTCACCTCTTGCTTCGATTAGATTAGATTAACGTTAGTTTAATGCACAGACGGCAACGTCGGATGAGATGAATCAATACGAATATTATCATGGGAAAAATGCACTTTTTAATTTGAGAGGATTCTGTACATGCGAAGTGTTTTTTGTCACATGAGAAAATACCAATGACAATGGTCCTGGGTTCTTGATTCGACCAATCTTTCCAAGACTGGAAAAAGTCGATGTAGAAGAAGATTTCAGGTCGCTTTTCACTTTGTTTTAAGTATATCATGGGAAGGCATTGCTTCTGAGAACAGATGTCAAATCAGTTATTGCTGTAATGAATGACCGAAGGAGGCTTTCAGCATTGACAAATCATGCCCCATTTGCTTTCCGAGTAGGTACAGCCTCGCCACAAGACGTAAAAACACAGCTTTCTCACCCGTCATCCGGGCCTTCAACCACGCAAGAAACGTGCGGCCACATACACATCTCTAACCCCCTCATGGCCGCTGTTCCCACCTCACGATCCTATACGTCCTCCCCCTCCTCCCAAGTCAACCCCCCACGCGCCGCACCCGGCATTCTACTTACAGCACGCCCAACAATCCTGCATCCAGAGCGTTAGCAACATAGTGCCGACCACGGGGCTAAGCAAAATCCACTTACGCCGAACTTTTCCGTGTGCCCCGATCCACAATTCTCAATCGGTGCCGAGGCGCAAATCATGGTGCATATTTTCGGTTGTGATGTTGCTGTTGTTACTGATTTTGGCGTCTCGGGCGAGGGCACGGGAAGAATGAGGGGAGTGGGAGACGGTTCGGGCGAGGGAACGGGAGTGGAGTCCGGAAGTGGGGAGGGGATGGGAAGGATGAGAGGTGTGGGCTTCGGAATGAGCGAAGATCTACAACATGTCCAGCACTTCTGGGGTGGGGGATTTTTCTATTAGCTTACGGCAACTCTGAGGGAAACGATGGGTTGTTGTGGATTGTATTCGTAGGGGCTGGGGAAGGGAGGAAGGTGGGGGATAGAGGGAGAGAACGTACCCCTCTTTTCACTGAAACTGAGCCCTTTCCGCAGTTCTTGATACGCCCGGCGGCACAAATCCTGCTGCAAATTATCGGCAGTGGCCTGGGCCTAGGCCTGGGCCTGGGCCTGGGCTCAGGCAATGGTTCTGACGAAGGCTTGGGCTCAAGCGACGGCTTAGGCTCTGATGAAGGCTTGGGTTCAGAGGAAGGCTTGGGTTCAAGCGACGGCTTAGGTTCAGACGAAGACTTAGGCTCCGACGAAGGTTTGGGCTCAAGCGACGGCCTGGGAATAGGCGTTGGTACTGGCTCCGGCTCTGGCTCTTGGGGAGACTGGCAGCACATCCAGCAGGGCTATCACGCATTAGTCTCTTCATCACACAAGAAACCACCCCCTGACCACAACTTGTGATAAACTGAATCAACTCACCCCATTTCTCTCCGTCCTCCACCCTACGGGGCATGATGTAATCGGCTTGACAGCACAGATTTTGGTGCACGCTCTTGGCTTGGGTGTTGGCAACGAGATCCCGGTTGGAGGCTCCTCAGGATCAGGAATGTTGGTTGGGAACGAGATCCAAGACGAAATCTCCTCCGGGTCAGGATCAGGAATAGGAATTGCGGTTGGGAATGAGATCCATGAGGAAAGAGCTTCAGATTCAGTGCTGGTTTGTGAAGGACGAGAGTACGGGAGTGGAAGCGGGGGGAATGGGGGGTCCGGCTTGCGGGCGCTGGGAAGGAGAGGGGGTGG
>Ga0182210_1000036_pt1 | contig 23069 bp, 38 predicted proteins | sample G5R1MG_19_FD_129670 | JGI IMG/M metagenome (GOLD analysis project Ga0182210, IMG submission 129670) | Switchgrass phyllosphere microbial communities from Michigan, USA - G5R1_MAIN_03OCT2016_LD1 MG | ecosystem: Host-associated > Plants > Phyllosphere > Phylloplane/Leaf | place: USA: Michigan... | reverse complement strand
GTCATGCTCTGGCACCCCCTGGGAAAAAACGGGGCTCGTCGCGGGCGCAGAGGCGCGAACGATGGCCACGGCCGCCGCGATGGCGCGCGCGTCGTTGGTGATGCGCGCGCCCTCGTCGTCGCTGTGTCGCTTGCACTCGGCGCGCAGGTTCGCGCTGCGGTCACAGCCACCGAACGTCCGGGCGAGGACGTGTCCGAGCACTGTGGCCGGCGCACCGCAGACCCCGTCCTCCTGCCCCCCCTCCCCGGGTGGGGTGGGGACCTGGCACCGGTAGCGGTCCCGCTGCAGGGTGGCGATGCGTGCTCGGCGCCATCGCGCTGGCTCGGTGTCGAGCAGGTGCTGACGGACCGGCCCGTGCCCGGTGCCGCAGGGGCAGGGCACGGGGGTGGTGCCGGTGCCGGTGAGGGTGGCGGCGAGGGCGGCGACGCGGGCCAGCTGCTCGGTGTCCAGCTCGAGCCCGGCGGCCAGCGTGCGCTCCACGCCTGCGCGTCCTGCCCCCTGCCCTGCCCCCTGCCCCTGGTGTGGGGTGCCCCCTGCCGTGGGGGTGGGGGGTGCGCTGCGGGTGGGGGTGCTCACGGGACGGGGGTCCTCTCGGTGGCGGGGGTGCAGCTGTGGGTGGCGTGCACGGTCTGGCCGGGGCGGGTTCCGGCTGGCCTGGTCCTGATGGTCCACCCGCCGCGGGGGTGTAGTTCCCCGACACCGGTGTGCAGGGTCCAGGTCCGTCGGCCTGCCATCGCTGCGTCCAGCTCACCGACAGGGGTGAGGGGGTCGGGGTCCAGGGTCTGTGTCATCCCGTACCACTGGCCGGTCAGGGTCTCCAAGCTGCAGTCCGGGCAGGGGCCCAGGTTCGTGGTGGGTCGTCGTCTGCCGGCCATGCGTCGATCCTCCCTCGGTGGTCCTCGGTGGGGGTAGGGCTACACGTTCCCCCCTTCGGGGGGGAAGGAACGTGTGTGCCCCTGGCCCGTGTGTGGCGTGTCTGTGTTCGTGTCAGGCTGACCTGCGGGTTTACCTGTCGGCGTGTGTGCTTTGACGGATCGTGTCAGGTCCGCGGGCGAGGGCCCGCGTGTGAGCCGCGTGTCAGGTCTCACGGGTCGGGGGTTACGATCCGTGTATGCCCGATCCTGTGTGTCCCACCTGTCGCCAGCCGCTGACCTTCGTGGCCCCTACGCCCGCCGAACCATCGGCCTACGCTGCCCGCCACGCGGCCCTTGAGGTGGTGGTGGCCGCGGTACTCGAGGGCGCGGACCCGGCCCGGGGGCTGACGCTGCGGGAGGTGGCGTGCAACGTGGCGGGCAGCCCGTCCCCGACGGCCGCTCGTTGTGAGGTGGTGCGTCGTCGGCTCGAGGCGATGGTGCGCCGGGGTGAGGTGCGCCGGGTGCGCGAACCCCGCCGCGGTGGCGACGGCGGCACGCTGGCCGTCCGGTACGCCCTCACCGTGGACCCGGCCTGATGGGTCGCCCCCCGTCCCGCCCCGAGCTGGACCCCCCGCTGCTGGCGCTGCTCGAGGTGGGGGGCCCGGCCAGCGCGCAGACCGCCTGCCGGGTGGTGCTCGGTGACCTGACCCCGCGGGGCGTGCAGCTGGTCCGCCGTCGGCTCGAGGCGATGCACCGTGACGGCGCGGTGCGAGTGGTGCGCTCGGGTCGCAGTGGTGGCGCTGACGGCGGCCGCCGGGGCAGCACGCCGCGCCTGTACGCCCTGCCCTGACGCGCAGCAGCCCCGGCGAGGATGACCCCCGCCGGGGCTGCAGGTGTGGCTGGCCGTGCTACCCCCAGACCCCGGTCCAGGTTTCGGACGGAATTCGGTTCGCCCTGATCCGGGCGTTCAGCTCGTCGGCCTGGCGGGCCCACTGCGCGGCCCACTCGGGCGGCACCCCGGGTCCATCGGCCGCCGTCCACACCTGCTCGGTGCCCGGCTCGGGCGGCAGGGTGGACTCCCGTAGCTCCAGGCGCACGAACCCGCCGGCGAGCACGTCCAGCCACACGTCGGGCCCGCGGTCGGACGGGGTGAGCAGCTGTCCCTCGAGGGCGCTCACCGGACACCCCAGGCCAGCCAGGCCACCACGGCCGCCTCCAGGATGACCAGGGCTAGCAGGATGCCCGCCCCGCCCCGGTAGCGCCTCAGCCGCTGTGACAGCTCGTCCCGCTGCCGATCCCGCCACAGGCGGGCCACCTCGTCGTCGTCCATCATCGCGCCTTCCTGGTGCGTCGCTTGCGTTGTGGCCGGCTGGCACCGGCGTGGGTCAGATGCCACCGCTGGCACAGGTGGCACCGGTACGCCTTCACGGCCCCCCGGTGCTCGCGGGTCTGCCGCTCGGCCACTGTCCACGCCTCCTGTGGTCGGGGGAAGGCATGCTTCCCCGTCTCGCACTCAGCCATCGGGCTCGCCCCGGTCCCGGTACTTGCGGCCCAGGGTCTCCAGCGCGCTGCTGTGCACCCACCTGAGCACACCGTCGGCCCGGCGGCCGCGCAGGTAGTACGCCTGGCCCCGGGGGCTCACGACCCCGTAGCGGCCCTGGTCGGCGGTGGTGTGGACGTGGCCGCCGTCGAGGGGGCCGCCGATCAGCTCCCCGCAGTCCTGATCCATCAGCCTGCCACCCCGCCGCCCAGCTGCTCGGTGCGGGCCGCGCTGGCTGCCACGGCGTCGGCCCACTCCCGGTCGGCGTGCTCGCGGCCGTGCTCGAGGATGGCCTGCGCCTGTGCCTGGTCGGCCAGGCGCTCGCTGCTGCCCACGATGGTGACCACCTGGTGACCGCACCACGGGCAGCCCCACCCCAGGGCCGGGGACGGCTGGCGGTCAGCCACGGCGCACCACCCGGGCCAGCACCTCGGCGGACCTGCACGGGTACGGGTCGCCGCACTCGGTGCAGTACCGGCGGTGGGCCATGCCGTTACGGCCGTGCCGTGGGGGCTGGTGCAGCCCGTGGAGCTCCAGCAGAGCCTCGGCCACCTTGCCCCGCACCTCGAGGGTGGGGGCGGGGATGGCACCGGTGAGCACCCCGTCCCGGTACCGGCGACGGCAGGGTGCGCACCCCTGGTCCCACAGTCGGCCGTGCTCGCAGCGGGTGTCGTCCCCGGTGCGATCGTCCAGGGGGCCGGACGGCTGGTCCCGCGCCGGGGGAGTGGAAGACGGGGCGGGGGTGAGGCGATACCGGATCTCGGCAGCCTGCCGTTCCGCGTACTCGCGCACCCCGATGTGCCCCATCTCGGAAGCGATCGGGCTACCCCAGTGAGATACCACGTCCAGCGCGGCAAGGCAGTCGAGGAGAGCCGCCTCCCGCCCCTGCTGCTGCCCAACGCCCTCGGGCTGGCCGGCGGTCACGAGGCGGTCCGTCGGTCGACTAGCTGCTGAAACCGCTGGTGCGTCTCGCGCAGGAACGCGACCATCTCGTCGTCCCAGCCCCAGCGTGCAGCCATCTCGGGCATCGGGTCTTCCTCGTCGTCCTCTGCGTCCCAGCCGAGCACGACGGCGTAGGTGAACGCCTCGGGCCAGTCAGCGCCCATGTCTCGGGACGTGAACGCGCACCGGTTGCGCATCCGCCCGGCACCGGTCTCGTCGCCCTGATGGGTGTCCTCGGTGAGGATCAGCACGCGGTCGGCGGTCACGAGGCACCTGCGGCGATGTACGTGCCACAAGGCCACCGGAACTCGTCGTGTTCGCAGAGCTGCCCTGTGGGGTCGTCGTATGGAACGTGAAGCGCCAGCACAGCCGCCAGCCGTTCCTCAGCGGTTCGGTACCCGTAGTCGGTGCCGCAGGTCTGGCAGACCATGCCCACCGTCTCCCGACTGCCGAGCATGCAGGTGGGGCAGGGCGCGATCAGGCAGCTGCCGGTGCTGATGCGGTGCTCGCCGGGTTCGGGGCACTGGTCCCAGTTGCATATCGGTCGCCACCCGGGACCACGCACCTCGCTGCCACTGTCGCCGGTGCGACCCGCGGGCGCTTCGGCGGGGGCGGCACGAAGCTGGGCGGCGCGGGCACGGTGTGGGTTGCGCGTGTCTGTGTGGTGGCGCCAACAGCCTCGGGCGTGCCAGTCGTCGCGGGCCTCCTGATAGCCCGCGTCCCACGCTTCCGCCGCGGCTTCGGCTGCCACCCGGTCGAGCAGGCGGGCAAGCAGAGGGGCGGCGGTCATCGGGTCATCCTCGAGGGGTCGGACAGGTTGGACGCCGTGGCCGGGCGGTAGCCCTTCGGCACCAGCTGCAGGCCGCTGACCGCCACGCAGGCGCTGGTGACCCGGTTGGGCCACCGCTTGCCCCAGGCCCGGGCCTCGTCGCTGGTGGGCGTCAGCCACCAGGTGCCGGTCCCGGGGGCCTGCTCGAACACCCGCCAGGTGCCGGCTGGCGGGGTGGGGTCGTCCTTCGTGGCCAGCACCTCCACGACGCTGCCTCTCTTCGGGGCCCAGCCGTCGGGGATCAGCAGGGCGGTGCGGCCGCTCACGGCTGACGCCGTAGCGGGTGCGTGTCGGGCAGGCCGCTGATCCCCGACGGGTCGCCGGGCCACTCGGCTGGGTCAGGGTCCCGCCAGACCGGCGGGTCCAGCTCCACGGCGTCCGGGCCGTACGCGGACGGGTCGAGGTCGGGCAGTGGGCCGCGAGGGTCGTCGTCCTCGGTGGCCACCAGCAGCGTGGCCCACAGGTCCACGGGGCCGGTGCGGGTCACCGGGATGCTGATCGTGGTCAGCACCCGGCGGCCGCCGTCCACGGTCGCCAGGTGGTCTACCACCACGGTGTTGGGCATCAGGCTGACCCGGGCCAGGTCGGTGAACGGCAGGCCCAGGACCCCGCAGGCTGCGCGCAGCTGGTCGACGGTCAGGGCGGTGGGCAAGGGGTTGGTCATCAGGGCTCCAGGGTGTCGTCGTGCTCGGCCGCGGCCAGCTCGGTCAGCTGGTGCGGGTGGTACCTCTTCGCGGTAGTGCCTCCATCGCCACCGGGTCGCCCGGGCTCGCTCCACGCCTGCCCGGCCTCGCACAGCTTCTCCAGCCGCCGGCGGGCCTTCTCCCGCTGCGCGGCCGTGGGGGTCTCGGTGCTGAACAGCTGCCGGGCCGCGGACTCCGCGGTCTGGATCTTCGTGACGGCCAGCAGCTCGAGCAGGTCCACCCGTTTGCTGATGGTGGTGACCCCGCGCTGGTGGTCGTGGGCCAGGTCCAGCGGCCCCACGTCGTCCTGGGGCTGCTTGAGGTGCAACGCCCGGACGATCGGGTCCCCGGCGTCGCCGGCCAGCAGCAGTACCGACCCGGCCCCAGCGGTCAGCCAGGTGGAGCCGTACACGTCGGCCAGCGCCGTGGGGGCCTTGCCGTCCTGCCCGCGCTTCACCAGGTGGTGCAGCTCCAGCACCTCCACGCCAGCGGTGATGGCCAGCTGGCGGGCCCGGTTGTACCCGGCCCCCACCTCGTCGTCGGTCAGGCCCACGGCGGCGTCCTTGAGGCTGTCCACCACCACGGTGTCGGCCCCGCACGACGCGCACAGCTCGGCCAGCAGCTCCGGGTACCGGGCGAGATCCCGGGGTGGCGGGCCGGCCCCGATGGTGAGCCGGTCGTCCCCGTACTGCTCGAGCTCGCCACGGCTGAACAGCCGCATGGCGCTGCGGGCGATCTGCTGCGGGCGGTCCATCATCAGCCACAGCACCCGCTGGCCCTGGACGACGGGCAGCTCCAGCACCTGCGGCTGCAGACCCATCCGGGCCCGGACCAGCTGCCCGGCTACCGTCGTCTTCCCCAGTCCGGCGCCACCGGCGATCATCAGCGCTTCACCCTTCGCCCACACCACTTGATCCCCGGCCCCCCACACCGGCTCAGCGTGCTCGGGGACGTTCAGCAGGTAAGTGCCCCCGGGGTGCAGGTAAGCGGACACGTCCACCCGCTCGGGTTCGGCGGTGGCGACCGCGGCCGCCGCACCGGCAGCCGCTGCAGCAGCCACCTGGCCCAGCTGGTCGGTTACGTCCCGCAGGCCCGCCGGGGCGTCGTCCAGGCTGCTGCCGTCGTTGTGCGCTTCCCCGGCGTCACGGGGATGACGCAGGCCCGCCCGGAACCCGCTGCTGATCGCCTTGTTGGCCTCGCCCGCCGGCAGCCCGACGGCCACCGCGGCCTCGAGCAGCGCGCCCCGCACGTCGTCCTCGGTGGCGTGCCCGCCGGCGACCAGGCGGCCCAGCTTGAGGGCGGACGTGTTCACCTGCGCGTTACGGCTGCCTTCGGCGGTTTCCCGCACCTGGCGGCACTCGTCCGCGATGGCCTTGCGGGCGTAGTGCACCCGCCCGGACGGACCAGTGGCGGGCTGCCCGACCGGGACGACGACGGGGCCCGCTCGGCGCTCGTCCCACGCCTCGAGGGACGGCGTGCTCACCCTGCCGCCCGGGGCAGGGGCTGCAGCCAGGTGTAGCGCCTGCCGTCCACGATGGACGGCGGGGCGAGCACGTAGCCGCCACGGCCTCGGTAGTCGATGCCGGGGAAGATCGCCTGGCCGTTGCTGCGCCCGGTGGCGAGCACGTACCGGTGCACGCCCCCGGCCCGCGGGGTCGAGACGACGCCCAACACAGCCGGCCACTGGCCCCGAGCCCAGGTGACCGCGCCCACGGCGCCGTCTTGGTCGATCACGTCGAACAGTCCACCGGTGGCCAGACCGATGTTCGCGGTGGGGTGTTCGCGCCACCAGGCGCGGGCCGCGGCCGGGTCGGCCAGAGCATCGGTGCAGCCCCGGCGGTGTGACCCACCGCAGCAGGTCATGCGACCGGACAGGGGCAGCTTGCTACCGGTGGCCAGGGGGAACACGGCCAGGCCGCGCCGGGCGTAGGACTCGGCGGCCAGGGCGAGGGCGTCGGGGCGCTCGGACCATGCGGCCTCGAGCTCGCCGGCAGCGTCCAGTTGCGCACCGATCCACTCGGCCAGTCCGTTGTTCCCCTGCTCCACCGCCCGGCAGTAGTCCGTGGCGGTCGAGGTCACGCGGACAGCACCCCGCGCAGGGCGAGGGCGACGGCGGACGCCTGGCCGGCGGCAACGGCGGCCGCGGCCCGGTCGGCTCGGCTGCGACCGGTCAGCACGCTGCGGGTGTAGACGGCCGCGGCCTCGTCGGCGTCCTTCGCGTGCTCGGTGATGGTGGCGGCAATGGCAGCCCGCCCGCGCTGCTCGGCCAGGGCGATGGCCTCGGCCAGCTCGGTGCGGGTGGGGCCCATGCTGACGGACAGGGCCAGCAGCTCGCTGACCAGTCGGTAGTGCTCGTCGGTGACGCGGGGGGTCAGCTCGGTGGGGTGGGTCGGGGTGGTCACAGTGAACAGCTCCAGGGTGTCGGTCGTGCTCGGGTGGATCAGTGTGCACCCGGGGCGGGTGACGCGGTGGTCGGCCCGCCCCGGGGCGCTCAGGCTGCTAGCGGCAGCGTGGTGTGTGCTCCGGGGATGCCGGCTCGGTCGCTGGCGGCCAGCGCGGCCCGCGTGGCGTACTCCAGCTGCTCGCTGTCCAGGACGGCGTTGGGGCTGTGGTCGTCCACCACGTTCAGCGCGGCCCGGCGAGCTGTGCGCGCTGCGGTCTGCGGGCTGACGGTCGCCCGGCGGGTGGCTTCGGTCGTGGCCACGCCCAGCAAGGCGGCACCAGCGGCCAGCCACAGCGGGGCCTGCGTGGCGTCCAGCAGCCCGTAGCCGACCAGCAGGGCCACCACGGTGACCAGGACGCCGTAGAGGCGCAGACGGACGGGCTCGGCCAGGTTGAGTCGGGTCCACAGCGACGGGGTGGCGGTGGGTCCAGGGGTCTCGGTCACGGGTTCGCCTTCTCGGTGGTGTTCGGGGGCGGGACGGGGCGTCCCAGCGCGGCCCCCAGGTTGCGCTGGCGCTGGACCAGGTGGGCGGGGATCGGCGGCACGTCGAACCCCTGCAGTGCAGCAGCAGCATGGACCTGGTGCGCCCAGCCGAACAACCCCAGGACGGTGTCCTGCAGCTCGTGCAGCTGGTCCATCACCTCTTCGGCCACGGGGCGGGCGGGGCGGGTGAGCACGATCTTGAGCACGACGCCGACGGCGGCCACCAGCGTGGCCAGTCCGGTGAACCATGCACCCACGACCGCGGCGTCCATCACTTCCACCCCTGCTGCCAGTAGGCCAGCGACGCACCGCCGTGGGCGATCAGGGCCGCCACCGCCAGGTCGGCGGTCACGGTGGGCCGCAGAGGCTCGGTCAAGGTGATGCTGACGATGAGGGCCACCAGGTAGCCCCCGTGCAGGACGGCGGCGACCCCGTGGGCGATCGAGCGCACCGCGCCCATCAGTGTGGCGCTGACGACGAACAGACCAACGATGACGGCCAGCACACCCAGGGTCGGCTCGAGCACCGCCACCACGCTGAACTGCTGGACGCCGGCGGGGCGCTCTGGTGGGGCCACCAGGTAGATCACGCCCAGGCCGATGGTGACCAGGCCCAGCAACCCACCGGCCACCTGTTGGTAGGCCGGCGGGGCCACTTTCGAGTCGGGGGCCACCGCCCCAGCCTTCACGCGCTCCATCGGGTCCCCGGGCTTCCGGTGCAGGCGGTCACGGGGTCATCATGCCCCGTGACCGCCTGTCAGGCGTCCCCCGGTCAGGTGGTGCGCTCGGTCACTTCTCCCACGGCGGCCGGTCGTCCCCGCCGGCGGCCGCCGTGGCGGGCTCGGCGGCCGGGGCCGGCTTCCCGGTCATCGCCTTCACGGCCAGCGCCTCCTGCGCGTCCGTGGGGTCCGCCAGGCGGTAGGGCGCGTTCTTGCCGGGCTTTTTCTCGCCCAGCTCGAACACGCCGCACACGCTGCGGCCCACCGACCGCTTGAGCTGGTCCACGAAGACGGTCCCGAACAGCAGGGCGTCCGGGTACTCGGTGCCCGGCGTGCCGTCGGGGTTGATGACGGTCACGTCGGCCCGGATGGCCTTGCTGGTCTCGCCGGGCTTGTTCGCGGTGGTGCTGATGGACGGCACGAACTCGTCCACCCGGATGACCAGCAGGTCCCCCAGGTGCTCGGCGTTGGTGAACTGCGGGGCGTCGTCGTCGCGGCCGGGGGCTGCGGGGCGGTCGAACATGGACACGGGTCCTCCAGGGTTGTGGTGCTCCAGCGCAGTGGCTGGCTGTGGGGGGCCGGGGGATCGAACCCCGGACACGGCCAGTCGTGCCCCCCCTAGTCCCGCCGCGGCAGCCTGCCACGGCGGGTTGTGCTCAGGCTGGTGCGCGCCTGTTCAGTGCCTGCAGGGCGTCCTGCGTCCGACCACCGCACCGGTTCCTGACCTGGCCTGCCTGCGACGCCCAGGCCGCCACGACGGGCTCGGGCACGTCCTCGCCCGCCTCGCAGTGCACGCACCCGCCTTCTAGGCAGGTGGCGTCGGGGTCGGGCCAACAAATCATCATGCCGTCAGCTCCGCCACCCGGGCCGCGGCTGCGGCGTCGTGCTCGGCGGTCCAGGTGTCGGTCCCGTGATGCTGCCGCCACAGGGCGGTTACGGCCCCGGTGTCGGCCGCGGTGGCGATGGCGGCCACCAGGGCCGCCTGCGGAGTCTCCAGCGCCTCCAGCCGCTTGAGCTCGGCCAGGCGCTCGGTCACGGCGTCGGTGTGCACCTGGCCCCACTCAGCGGCGTGCTGGCGGTACAGGGTGGCCGCCTGGTGCCCGTCCTGCAGCTGCGCCACCGCCACCAGGATGGGGTCGTCCGTGCCGTCGGTGTCGGCGGCGTCTTCATCCTGCCGCCAGTCGAAATCCTGCCCCTCGCGCGGGTCGTCGTGCACTGCATGGCGCCGAGGCAGGCCGCACTGGTCGCCGCCGCCGTTGCGCATGACCAGGGCAGCGCACAGGTCACTCACCGACGCGCTGGACGGCTGCCACGGGTGCGCGGGGATCAGCCCGGCGTCGCGGGCGGCGTCGGCGGCCGCCTCGGGCTCGGGCATCCCCGTGGCCGGGGCCGGGTTCCCGTTCTGCTCAGGCTCGGCCACCGGGACGATTGCCGGCGGGGCGTCCAGCTCGAGGGGGTGCAGCACGGCGTCGGCCCGCAGCTTGCGGAAGGCGCGCACCGGCCCGGCCAGGTCGATGCCCTGCCGACCCACGGTCAGGTCCAGCCAGTGCAGGCGGCACTCCCCGGTGCCCACGGGTAGTTCCACGATCAACCCCCACCGGGTGTTCAGCGGCACCGCGGTGCGCTCTCCAGTCACTGGGTCGTAGAGCGCGCTGTGGGCGTACTCCCCCAGCTGCGTGGCGAACTTGAGCGGGTAATCCACTCGGCCCGTCTTGAGGTCGATCACCCGCAGCTCGTCGGCCACGCCGTCGGGATCGGGGATGCTGCACCAGCCCAGGCGGTCAGGGGTGCCGGCGGTCTCGTGCTCGTCGCAGACCATGCGGCACTCGATCTGTTCGTACGTGAGGACGCCCCGAGTGACCCGGGCGTACGCCTCGAGGTCGGCCCGGTAGTCCTCGGGCACGTTGCCCAGGTCCTCGCCGCGGTCCAGCCGCTCGGTGAACCCGTGCAGCGCGGTGCCCAGGTCGGCCCGGTTCGGGCCGGCCGCCTCGAGCGCCTTCTCCGCGATGGCGTCCAGGTCGGCCCGGTCGCGGTCCTCGGCGGTCAGGGCGGCCACGGCGGTCACGTAGTCCGGGCGGGCAGCCAGGCCCAGCATGGCCCGGCGGATCTTCCAGCGGGTGAGGTTGGACTGGTCGTCCAGCGCACCGGCGAACGTCGTCACCCGGGTGTAGCCCCGGTGGGTCTGCTTCCGGCCGTTCGTGGGGTGCTTCCAGGTCACGCCGGGCGGGGCGGTGATCTTCGGGCGGCCCCACTGGTCGCGGGTCCAGTCCTGCGTCGGTCGGTCGAACGTGGTCACGGTGTGGTCTCCAGGGTGTCGGTGGGCCAGGGTTCTCCGAACCCCCACGCCCTCAGCATGGACGTGAGGTCTGACAATCTCAGGCGGACGGGCACCAGCTGGTTGAGCTCGGCCGCGGCGTACGCCCACGGGTTCCAGCCGTCGGCCAGGCCCAGGAACTGCAGGGCGTCCACGTAGGCCCACCAGCTGCCCGCTGTGGCGTGCCCGGGGCCCCATCGGCGGACGACCAGCACCCCCACGGTGCCACCGGCGGCTTGAGCCTGGTCGGCGGTCTCGGCCAGCCACTGGGGCACTAGGCGCTCGGCTTCGGTGGCCGGCCGCATGCTCTTGACCTGGAACGTGAGCCCCGGGGTGCCGGTGAGGTCGCCCTGGTCCTCGCTGGTGCGCCTGGCGATCCGGTACCCGGTGCGGACGGTGCGCTCCACCTGCGGCCACCCGTTCTCCCGCAGGAAGGTGGCTACCCGGCGCTCGGTGTCCTTGCCTACCCGGTTGTCCTTGCCGCTCATGTCGGGTCCGTCCTTGCGCCCAGGCTGGCCAGGTACTCGCGGACCCGGGCGTCCAGGCTGTTGCGCTCCAGCAGCACGATGGCCACGGCGGCCGCCCCGGTCACCAGGCTGCGTTCCCGCCCGTTCTCGTAGCCCACCGCGTCGGCCACTACCCGGGCCTGCGTGGCCAGCTCGGGGTCGGTGCGCAGGCGGCCGGCGGCGTTCACGCGCAGCGCGCTGGCCAGCTCGTCGCCCTGCCTGTCGGTCTCGGGCACCGCGGCCATGATCAGGTCTACCCGCTCGGACTCGGCCGGGGTCACCGTCGAGCCCCCAGCACCACAGCTGCGGCGCCAATCATCATGCCGATTAGCAGACCAGCGCAGAATGCAAGGATCATGCCCGCCCGCCTCGGCGGTAGAGCTCGGCCCCGGCGAGGGCGACCAGCCCAGCGATCAGGGCGGACTGCGGGACGACGGCAGCCAGCGCGAGCACGACCAGGAACAGCAAAGCGGCCGCGCCCAGCGCCACCAGCAGCTGCACGACCAGCGGGGGGAATAGGTCGCCGGTCACAGGACGACGCCCTGCTGGCGGGCGCGGTGCAGCAGCTCGGGGTCGGGGGTCTCCAGCTCGGTGAACATGCGCGGGACGACCCGAGCGTGCTCGGCGGCCTGGTCGTGGGACTCGGGGAGCACCCGGTGGAAGGCCGCGGTGGCGTCGTCGTCGCCCTCGAACGCCCGGTGGCGGCCCACGTACCCCAGCGGGAACTCGGCCAGGCTGCGGGTCAGGGGCGCCCCGTGGCGACCGATCCCGGGGTGCACGTTCGTGCGGGTGGCCACCTCGTAGGGGGCCGGGGGGCAGGGCAGGTGCATGGTCACAGTCAGGGCTCCAGGGTGTCGGTGTTCCGCAGGGCGTGCACCGCTGCGGCGTCGTACCGGCGGTGACCGCCGGCGGTCTTGCGGGGGGTGAGCAGCCCGGCGTCCGCGTACCGGCGCACGGTGGACCGGTCCACGCCCAACACCAGCGCGGCCTGCGCGGTGGTCAGCTCGTCCATGTGGGAGAGCATGGCACGAAGCACGCAAGGCGCGCAAGGCAGGCAGCAGAAAGGCCCCCACCGGCGTGTCGGTGAGGGCCTTCCGTGCTCGAGCTCGCGCTACTCGGGGACCACTCGGCGAACCCGCACCAGGTCCCCGTCCCGCAGCGACTGCACGCCGCGGCTGTGGGTCTCGAGCTCCACCAGCGTGAGCAGTCCCGACGCGAGGTGACGCCGGGCGTCGACCGTCGTCCAGGTCTTGCCCACCGACAGGCGGTCGCCCACCACCACCTCGTCGGCCCGCACCTCGAGGGTGCGCGTCGGTGCAGTGGCTGGCTGCTGGTCGTCGTCTGCCGGAGCGGTGACCGGGGGCAGTGCGCGCCCCTCGGGGATGGCCAGCTCAGCCCCGGCGTCCACCAGGGCCTGCAGGTCGGTGACGCTGATCCACGCCGTCCCGGCCACCCCGTAGTCCTCGCCCCAGCTGTTGAGCCACAGGAACCCCGGGGCGTCGTCCAGTTCGGGCACGGACGGCAGGAACCCGAGCACCAGCAGGCAGTGCCCACCGACCACCTGGCCCTCCACCTTCACGACGCCGCCGGGGGCCTCGTACATGCCAGCCCGCCACTGCACGCCGATGACCGCGGGCCCTTGTTCCACGACGGCGGCTGCCAGCTCGGCGGCGCTGAACGCCCAGCGGAACCCCGACCACAGGCCGCGTTCGCGCCCCGCGAGGCACCCGGCGAGCACGGACGTGCCGCTGTACGCCTCTCCGGGCCACTCGTCCAGCTGCTGCGCCTGGCGGTAGAAAGCCAGCGCCCACTCGTCGGTCACGTCCGGCAGGGGCACCGGCTGTGCCGCGGCCTCACCGGCGCACCCGAACCCGACACACGCCCCCTCGGCGCCCTGGTCGAGCACCGGGCCGTGTTCCCACAGCCGGCCACTGGTCGGCAGCTTGGTGACGCCCGGGGCGGCCGCGTAGGCCCGGCTGCGCTCGTCGTAGCGCGGTCGCCAGTCCAGCGTCCGCTCGAGCTGGTCGGTGGCCATCAGTCGTGACCGGGGGCGAACACGTCGAACCCGACGAACCCGGGGGGCGGGCCCACGGCGTCGGGGTCGTCCACGGGGGCCGGCGGGCCCCACGGCTCGTCCGGGGTGGCGTAGCCGGTGGCGGCGAACAGGTCGGCGGACGTGACGCCGGGGGCCGCGGTGAGGCTGCGCACCGGGGCCGGCAGCTGCGGCCGCTGTCGGATCGGGTCCCGGCTGCCGATGTTCAGCAGCACGTCGTGGAACCTGTTGTTATGGTGCAGGATCGCGTCGGCCGCCCGGTCGGTGTTGGTCAGCCACGCTACGCAGTTGACTTCCTCGCCGGTGTAGAGCACGCGCAGCTCGAGGCTGTCGTCCACCACGTAAACGGTCTGGCTCAGGTCGCTGGTCAGGTACATGGTGCGCTTCCTCTTCCTGGGGGTGGGGGGTGGAACGGGTACGCCGCCGGCGATGGCCAGGGCGCGGGGGATCACCACGTCGAACGGGAACCCGTCACCCACGTCCCAGTGGGTGCCGTCCCCGGTGGCCTTGCTGTAGTCGTCGTGGTCGATGACACCGACCCACTGCGCGCGCAGCTGCGGCACGGTGAGCCGGGACAGCGGGATGCCGCGGGCCCCGGACCGGCGGGCCAGCCAGACCGCCACGGCCTCGAGGATGCGCGGTCGGGACAGCCAGTCCTGACGGCTCCAGCCGGCGCGGCCGCACACCTCCAGGTTCTCGGTGTAGGCGTTGCCGTTCCGGATGGTCCAGGCGGCCCGGTCGTGGGCCACGAACCCGTCCGCGGCACCGTCCAGCAGTACCCCGGTCTCGTCGCAGCTGGCGTGACTGGACGCCGTCCCGACGCGGTTGAAGTACGCACGCAGGTCGGTCGCGCGCATGATGCCCTCGGTGGTGTGGACGGCCAGGTTTCTGACCTTCACGCCACCTCTGCTACTGCTCTGCACTCGGTCCCTCCAGGGTGTCCGTGCCGCCCAGGGTGGGCGGCACCTCGGGCTCTCGCACCGGAATGCCCGACCAGTGGGCCGACACCATCCCGGCCACGACCGGGTCTGTGGCCGCCACCCACGCCGGGGTCGATCCGGGGGTGGCGTTCGCGTCCCATCCGGCCTGGACGGCCGCGGTGAGCTCTTCGCCCTCGAGCTCGTCGGGCAGCGTCAGGTAGGCGGCATGGTTGCCGGGGCCGTAGTGCAGGGAATCGCGGTTGCCCAGGAAGACGAACACGTGTCACCAGCCGATCGCGGTCAGGACGTACACGGGACTGAGACTGGCGGCCACGGCGGTGCCGTTGTAACCGCGCAGGTTGGTCTGGCTCAGGGTGGTGGTCCAGGTGACGAAGTCGAACGGGGCCGACGGTGGCCCACCCTGGGACTGGTGGCGAACGTCCACGGCCAGGACGGCGTTCGGGAACGCCCCGCCGGGGAACGTGAGAGTTCCGTCGCCGGAGCTGTTCAGCGCGATGGTGCCGGTGGCGGTCTTCATCCGCAGCGGGTAGCCGGCAGCCGGGGCGGTGCCCACGATGGCCCCGGACGCGCCGGCCGACAGGCTGCTGGTGACCCACGCCCCCGCCACCCGCTCCATGAACACGCCGGGGCTGTCCAGCCAGACCACCATCCCGTTGACCGGAGCAGGGATCGCCACGTCTCGCGCGCTCGCGCTGGCGAAGGACATGACCGTCTGATCGGTGATGCCCTGCAGGTCGGTGACGGTCAGACGCTCGCGCGTCCAGAGCTTGCGGCCCCAGCCCATCGGTGTGCCTCTCGGTTGGTAGTGCGGTGGTCAGAGTGTCACAGCCGCGCGGCGATGCGCGCGAGAACGTCGGCGGCCAGCTGCCTGACCCCGGCCAGCCACCCCTCGGGCCAAGACGCAGCACGCCCGGCGCTCCACCCCACTGTCCACCCCTGTTGCCAGGCGACCAGGGGCAGCAGCGACCCCAGACCCTGCGGGGACGGCGGGGACGGCGGCGTGGCCGCCGGGGTGGCTGGCTGCGTCACCGGCGGCGTGGCGGCCCCGTAGGCGGCCTGCAGGCCCAGCAGGGTCTCCAGGGACCGGGGGCTGACTGCCGTCTCCTGCAGCACGGCCATCCCCAGGGCGATGCCCTCGAGCTGGCCGGTGTAGGTCATCAGCGCGGGCAGGTTCACCTGCAGGGCCTCGAGCCCGGCGATCTGCCGGGCCACGGACACGGAGGTGCCCGCGCCGTTCTGCTGCAGGGTCCGCAGGTAGGCCAACGCTGCGGACACCGCCCGCAGCATCCCGGGCATGGCCTGGTCAGCCACCTGGCGGGCCGTCGGGGTCACGGTGGGGATCGGTGCCCCGTCGTCGTCGGTCACGGTCACGTGATGCCCCCTGGTGATCCACCGAACGGCGCCAGCACGTCCGGGCCGTCCACGTCCGACAGGCCGACCACGATCCACCCGGTCGGGTTGTCCGCCCCAGGGTAGGGGGCGTGGGTCGTCGTCCAGCTCAGGTCCCACGGCTCGCCAGCCGTGACGGTCAGGTCGACGCCCAGCACCCCGACGGCCAGGTCCAGCATCGGTCCCTCTTCCGGGCGGGACCGGACGATCCACCGGTCCCCAATGTCGGTGGCGAGCACAGCCGGCCACGCCCGCAGCGTGGTGGTGAGGTCGTTCGGGTTCCACGGAGTCGGGCGCACCGAGTCCACCCGGAGCTCGGGGCGGCCGTCGGTGATGATCAGCGACTGCGCCCAGGGTGCCAGCTGGCCGTCCGTCTGCAGCTCCAGGCTGCGCTCGTCGGTGGTCCACACCCCGTAGCGCGCCTGGCTGTAGGTGTCGGCCGCCTGCACCAGCGCGGACTCGGGCAGGGGGTTGCTGCCGTCGTTGGGGATGCGCCGGGCGCCGATGGCGTTGTTCGTCAGGGTCTCGGGGTCCAGCACCACCACGGGGTCGTAGTAGCAGCAGTGGGGGGCCCCGTTCACGCTCTCCCCGTGCAGGTCGGAGAACGTGCCGCGCACCGGGCCGGTCAGCAGTGACTCGCGCGATCGCAGCACCAGCCGGTTGGCCTTGTCCACCCACACCCGCCCCAGCTCGGCGTCGGTGGCGTCGTTGATCACGGTCCAGGGGTTCTTGAGGGTGTTCGGGGCCAGGGTGGCGGCGTAGTAAGTGTCCCGGTCGGTGGACAGCCAGTCGGCCGGCGTCCACCCCATCTCGGTGAGCGCCCGCTGCGCACGGGCCAGCAGGGTGTCCCCGGCGCCGATCCCGGGTTCCGCGCGGCCGGGGCCGGTCCAGCGGGCCAGGTCCGCGATCAGGTCACTGCCCAGCACGGTGGCCACGGGGGGTCCGACCCGGGGATACTGCATGCTGACCTTGCGCACCTTGCCGGTGAAGAGCACCGCGTCCCACCGGACCCCCAGGTCGGTGTAGCCCCACGCCCGGATGCGCAGCGGGGTGTTCGTCCGTATGGCGTCCTCGTTGACGGTGGGGTCGAACCGACGCTGTGTGTCCAGCAGCGTCACGGTGGCCTCTCCGGCCTCGGCGCGGGTGAGCACGCCCAGCTGGCGGGACACCCCGCGCCGGTAGCGCAGACCGGTTACGTCACAAGCAACATTCACCCACGATGACGCCCCGTCGGCCCACCCCAGCAGGTCGTACCCGCCCACCTCGGAGGCGTCCACGACGAACTGCCCGTCCACCTGGTCGGGCTGCACGTCCACGGCCAGGTAGGGGTCGCCGGGCAGCGCGCCGATGGTGACCGGGTCGGTCATCGCCGGTCCAGCTTTCCGAGCCAGCCGGGGCCGTTCTGCGCGGTGTAGGCGGACAGCTGGCTGACCACCGACCGGCCGGCCTCGGCCAGCGACTCGGGGCGGACCCGACCGGCCCCATCGGCTGCGACGGTCACGGACAGAGTCTGCACCGTGACCCCGCCCGCGCTGTAGGACCCGGCCCCGCTCGGTGCGCCCCGCAGCGACGCCGGTGCACCCACCGGCCCGGCGGACACCGGAGCGCCCACCGCCTGCTGGCGGACGTTGATCACGGCGTTACGGGGTCGGGCGAGCTGGTCCAGGTAGGACTCTACGGCCGGGCCGCCCCGGGTCTCCACGTTGATAATGGCCAGCCGGCCACGGGTCAGGCTGTTGAGGTAGCCGTCGACCGCTGGCCCGCCGCGGGACTCCACGCTGATGATGGCCAGACGGTTGGCCCCGGCGACGGCGGCCAGGTAGGCGATGACGGCGGGCCCACCCCGGGACTCCACCTGCACGATGGCCAGCCGGGTGGCGGCCGCCAGCCCGGCCAGGTAGCCGATGACCGCGGGCCCGCCGCGGGACTCCACCTGAACGATGGCCAGCCGGGTGGTGCCGGCGATGCCGTCCAGGTAGGCGATGACCGCCGGGCCGCCCCGGGACTCCACCGCCACGGTGGTCTCGCGGTCCTCGGTGGCGGTGTCCACCTCGGCCGTCGTCTCGGCCACGCCCACGGCCTCGAGGGTGGCCACGATGTCACCGCTGGCGCTGGCGGTAACCAGCTGGTCGATGATGCCCTGGATCTGATCGCGCGCCCCGGCACTCAGGGACGGGTTGCTCAGGTTGGCCTGCAGGTTGGCGATCACGGCATCCGCCCGCACCTGCGCCTCGGCCAGGTCGGTCAGTGGCTGGCCGGCGGCCCGGGCGGCGTTCACGGCCGCGTCGGCGGCCGCATCAGCCGCGGTCAGGGCTGCGGACTGGAGCCGGGTGTTTGCCTCGGCCACCTCGTCCACGCTGGTGGCCTGGTCGTCCACGGCAGCGTTGGCGGCGTCGACGGCGTTAAGGAACCCGTACTGCGCGTCCTGGCTGGCCAGATTGGCGTTGATCAGCCCCAGCACGGTGTCCACGGCGTCGCGGGTGACGGCGTTGTAGGCCTCGATCGCTGCGGTGGACCCGTCGGTGGCTGCGCTGGCAACGTCCTGCGCCTCGGCGGCAGCACGCACCAGCTGCTCGTACTGCTCGCCGCTGGTCTGCCCGGACTCGATCGCCGCGGTCAGGGTCTCGGTGGCCTGCGTGGCCAGCGCCTGCGCGTCGGCGGCTCCGCCCACGGCGGTGGCCAGCTGCGTGCTGTTCGTGGTGGCCGTGCCCACGTCCCCAGCCAGGTCGGCGTAGGCCCCGCCGGCGACCCGGGCGGCCTCGGCGTTCTCGGTCATGTTCAGGTCGCCGGCGTTCTCGGCGGTCAGGCTGCTGTCGTAGTAGGCGTCAATCGCGGCCTGCACCCGCTCGTAGGCCGCGGCGTTGCCCAGCAGCCCGTCGGTGGCGTCCTGTGTGCTCACCCCGATGGCCTCAAGGGCGTCCAGCACCCCGGCGTCCTGCAGGCTCTTCGCGGCCTGCTGGCGCACGCTGTCGGTGATGACGCCGTTCTGCTGCTCAATCGCGTCGGTGAGGTCCTGGCTGGCCTGCGCGGTGCGCTCGGCCTGGCCCTCGTTGTCACCCAGGAACCCGGTCAGCAGGGACACCCCGACACCGGCAGCCAGGAACCCCGCGCCCAGGGGACCACCCACCAGGCCCAGCAGCCCGCCACCAGCCACCCGGGCGGCCCCCATCGCGGTGCCCAGCACGCCGCTACTGGTGGCAGCCACGGCGGTGGCTGCGGTGAAGCGCCCGGCCGCGCCCTGGACGGTAGCCATCGCGCCGGCCAGGAAGCTGCCTTCCGTGGCGGCGGCCCGCTGCGCGAACCCCAGGGCGACCGCGGCCCCGGCCCCCAGCAGCAGCGGGCCGGGAATGCTGCCAGCGATGCTCACCAGGCTGTTGAGCCCGGAGAACACGCCGGTCAGGGCGGGCACCAGCTCGCTGCCCACGGTGCGCGCGAACGCCCCGCCGGTCAGCTGCAGCTCGAGCAGGGCCTGGTCGAACTCGTAGGCGGCCTGCACGTCCCCCTCGTCAAACGGGGTCCCGATCTGATCCAGCGCCTCCTGCACGCTCTTGCCGCTGTTGACCAGGCGGGACAGCTGCTTGTAACCCTCTTCCCCGAAGTAGGCGAACCCCAGCCGGTTACGTTCCGTGGCGTCGGGAATGTTCTGCAGCGCCCCCAGGGTCTCCTCGAGGGTCGTTGCCCAGTTGATCGTCCCGTCGGCGTTCTTGTTGATCGTGACGCCCAGGTTCTCGAGCTCGTCACTGTTCGCCGCCACCTTCTGCGCGAACTCGGCCTGGATCTCGATCAGGTCGTCAAAGTCCAGCCCGATGGTGCGGACCAGGGCCCCCAGCTGCCCGCCCTCTTCCACGGTGGCGTTCATGGACGTGGCCAGCATGCCGGCGGTGCGGGAACCGTCCAGGAAGGCGTCGGCGGCGTTCCGCCCGAACGTGACGATGGCGGCCCCGGCGGCGAGGGCTGCCAGGCCCTTGAGCTCGCCGGCAAGGGCGGACGTGGACCGGGCGGCCCGATCGGTGTTGCCGCTGGCGTCGGCCTCGGCCGCAGCACGGGCGCGGGTCGCTGACTCCACGTCCCGGTTGGCCAGGTGCAGGTTCCGGGTGGCGGTCTCCTGCCGGTTCTGCGCGGCGATCACCTGCGAGCTGCCGTCGGCGTACCGGGCCCGGGTCTCGATCAGGCGCTGATCCGCGACGGCCAGCGCGCCAGCGGCGTCGCGAGCCTTGTTGCGGGCCGCGGACTCTCGCTCGGCGGCCGCTGCCACGCTGGTGGCGGCCTTGTCGGCAGCCTCCCCCGTGCGAACCGCTGCGGTGGACAGCCCGTCCAGCTCGGCCTTCGCCGTGCCGGTGTTGGCGTCGACCACCAGCTGCAGCTTCTGCACCAGGGGACTGGTCACGTCCGGGTCCTCTCGTCGTGCCAGCGGTCAGCGATGGCGAACAGGTGGTCGAGCTGTTGGTCGAGTGTGACAGTGGGGGGCCAGCCCGGGACAAGCGCGGCCCACGTCAGCCATCCGGTGACGTAGCCGCCTACGACGGGGGGCCGCTGGTACCGGTCCCCTCGGGCGACTCGGTGGGGTGCTCCACGTAGGTGAACGCCCCGTGGAGCACCTGGACGTGCAGGTTCTCGGCCTGCTCGATCGCCTCGTCCTCGTCAACCCCCTGGCGCACCAGCATCAGGACGAACAGGGCGATGGCCACCTGGGTGGACGCCCGCGGGTCCAGCATGGTGTACGGCAGGCCGCACACCTTCTCGGCAATCACCACGTCCTTGAGGCGCAGCTGGTCGGTGTCCAGGTCGGGGTACCCCTCGAGCTTGCACAGCCAGTGCCCGGTTCGTGCCATCGGTCGTCGTCCTCCAGGGTGTCAGGTCAGGGTGTTGCGGATGGCGGTGACGAACACCTGTGCGCCTGCGCGCCCGGCGTCGTCGGCCGCCGTGTCGAACGCCCGGGCCACGGGGTACTTGCCCGCGGTGCCAGGGTGGCGCACCCGCCGGTAGACGCCGCGCCCGGGGATGCTGATGACGTTGCTGCGGTTCAGCCGGCCACCACCGATCCCGCCGCGGCCGGGCCGCCTGCGGGTGGTGGCGAGCAGCTGCCGGGGGCTGCCGTGGGGCTTCGTGGGGCGCTCCACCAGCATGATCGGCCCGGTGGGCACCACCTCGGCCTGCGTGCTCGAGCCTGACCCGCGGGTACGGGTCTGCACTCGGATGGCCGCGCCCTTGCCCGACCGGACGCGGGACAGTCGGCTGTCCCCGCCGGTGGCGGCCGCCACGTTGACGACGGCCTGCGCCTCGAGCACGCGGGCCCCGGCGAGCACTGCCGGGGGCGTGGCGTCCACCAGCGCCCCCGGCAGCAGTCGTGCCTTCCCCGCCCACTGCTGGACGGTGAGGGTCACGGGCTGTTGGTCACCACGCCGGTGCGCCCGGCGATGAGGCGCGTCGTGCTGCCGGACCCGAACAGAATGTCGGGGCGGTACTTCACGTCGAACGACACCTGGTCGATGAGGTTCGCCCGCGGTGCACCACCGAACCCGGCGGCGTGCAGGTTGCACCGGCCGACGGCGCGGGGGGCGGCCACGCCGGCGTTGAGCGCCAGCAGGAAGTACGCCTCCAGCGTGTCGTTCTGGTACAGGAAGCTGCTGATCCCGTCCCGCACAGTGGCGTCCTGCAGGAACGACAGGTCCAGGCTGAACAGCGTCGCCCCGGGCTGCGGGATGGACTGCGCGGGGGCGCACAGGGTGGCCGGCACGTCCACGGTGCTGGACTGCTTCGACGGGGTCAGCTTGCCCTCGGTGATCTGGCAGGTGAACGCCTGCGCGGCCGGGGTGTAGTCGGCCAGGGCGGCCGTGGCGGCCGTCTTGCCCCCGGGAGCCTGCCAGGCGTCCAGGTAGCCGCTGGCGGCCTTGTCCACGACGGACAGGGCCATGACGCCCTGCGTGATCTGGAATACGACGGGTGCGGTCACGGTGCTGTCTCCTACGGGGTGGGGTCGCTGGCCAGCGGCTGCGGGCTCAGAGTACGGGGGCGCAGGCCCAGCTGGACGACGAACACGACGGCCACCGTGGTGGGGCCGCCCAGGTCCACGTCCTGCGGGCCCGCGGTGAGCAGCTGGAACGCCTGGCCGGTGTCGTCGGTGGCGGCCTCGAGCGCCGTCCACAGCAGCATGGTGAGCCGGTCCAACTGCTTGAGCTCCACGGGCCGGGCACCGTCGGCCATCAGCACCAGGGGCAGGGTCGCCACGGTGCCGTTGCCCTGGCTGGACACGGTCAGCACGTCCAGGAACACGGCGGGGGTGGTGATGCTCTCGGGCGGCAGGCGGTGGGTGCGCCCCGGCCAGCCACCTGCGGCCATCGCCAGGTCCGCGGCCTCGTAGAGGGTGTCCCGCAGGGCCTCGAGATCGCCCACGGGCAGCTCGAGCTCGGGAGGCTCCACGCCGGCGTTCAGCTGAACGGCTGCGGCGTCCCGCCAGCGCAGCAGGGCGGCGACGTTCGGGTTCTCGGGGTTGAGCATCAGCCGACCCCGAACCCCTCGCGGTAGGCCATCAGCATGGACTCCACGCCGGCCATCGTGTCGCGGCTGATTCGCAAGGGCTCACCGCTGGTGCTCCAGGCGTTGAGCACCCCGAACGTGGCGTCCTTGCGCCGGTAGAGCTCGGCGCACAGCACGGCGGCCGCCTCGAGCACGTCCGCCGGGGCATCGTCGGTGGCGTAGGTGACCGTGGTCAGGCCGCCCTGCACGTAGGTGACCCGGCCGGGCAGGGCCCGCAGGTCCAGGTAGCGGTCGATCAGGGCGCAGGCGGGCAGCGCCTTGCCGTACACCCGAGCGGTGTCCACGTCCTTGCTGCCCAGCCGCAGCGTGGCGGCAGCCTCGGCCGCCACCGCGGGGGCCTGGTCGTGCCAGGTCCCCACGGTGGCGTCGGGCTGGACGATGACGGGGGTGGTCACACGTCCGCCGGGGTGTCCTCGGCGGCGTCGTGCGGGTGCTCGGTGATGGTGCCGGTCTCGATCACGCCGCACCCCTCCACCGCACACTCCACGACGGCGGCCTGGTCGCCGGTGGCCGGCTGCTCCCACGGCAGGGCGTAGCCCGGGCTCTCGCCCAGCTTCCAGTCCTCACCGGTCCAGTGGGCCCGCTTGCCGTTCTGGCCCACCTGGACGAACTCACCGGCCGCCCAGGGGGCCGGGCTGGTGACCCGGGCCTGATCGCGCAGCTCGGTGACGTTCCGCGGACGGTCGGCCGCCGACACCGGCGGGTCGTAGGTGCCCGGGGCCCCGGCGTCCACGGTCAGCGTGCGGCTGATCGTGGACGCCGTGGCCTCCAGGCGGTCGCCCTCGCCGGGCTCCCCGGCCTGCTGGACGGCCTGGACGGGCTCCCACAGGCTCGGGG
>Ga0182210_1000035_pt1 | contig 23145 bp, 24 predicted proteins | sample G5R1MG_19_FD_129670 | JGI IMG/M metagenome (GOLD analysis project Ga0182210, IMG submission 129670) | Switchgrass phyllosphere microbial communities from Michigan, USA - G5R1_MAIN_03OCT2016_LD1 MG | ecosystem: Host-associated > Plants > Phyllosphere > Phylloplane/Leaf | place: USA: Michigan... | reverse complement strand
GGTTCACCGCGGTGACGCTGGGCGCGGGGTATCGCGGCGCGCTGTGGCGCTGGAACGGCCGGATCGAATATCGCGACGCCGATGAGGGCGATCGGTGGGGCATCACCAGCACGCTGGTCCGCGCGCTCGGCACCGGCCGCACGCTCGCCTCCTCGATCAAGGCCTATCGCATCGGCAAGTCGGCGATCGGTGTCGGCGCCGGCCCCGCCAGCTTCGCCTCGGCCGACCTCGCCTTCGCCTGGCGCCCGCTCGACAGCGCCTGGTCGGTGCTCGACCGGCTCGAGGTCAGGCACGAGGATGCGGCCGCCGGGGTTGGCGACGGCAACGTCATCGGCGTGCCCTCGACCGGCACCGGCCAGCGTTCGACCCGGGTGGTCAACAACCTGTCGGTCAACTGGCGCTCGGGCGCCGAAGGCGACGGCCATTCGACCGAGATCGCGCTCTATCACGGCGGCAAATATGTCGACGGCCGCGTCGCCGACGATCGCTACACCGGCTTCATCGATGCGGTCGGGCTCGAAATCCGCCGCGACATTTCGCCGCGCTTCGACCTCGGGCTCCAGGCTTCGGTCAGCCATGCCTGGCGCGAGGGCGCGTGGAGCTTCAGCGCGGGGCCGTCGATCGGCGTGTCGCCGGTGCGCGACCTGTGGGTCACCGCGGGCTACAACGTCGCCGGCTATCGCGACCGCGATTTCGCCGACGACCGCTACACCCGCGCCGGCCCGTATGTCACGGTGCGCATGAAGGTGGACCAGTCGCTGTTCGGCCTCAGGAGGAACCGGTGAAGAAGCTCGGGCTCGTAGGCGCGCTCCTTGTCGCCGCCCCCGCCGCGGCGGCGGGCATCACCATCACCAAATCGGCGGCGCCGGTGTCGGACGGGTACAGCACGCTGGGTCCGAAGGCGCTGCCGGGCGCGACGATCGAATACACCCTCGTCGCGACCAACCCGGTGGGCAATCTTTCGACGATCACCGCCGTCGGGGTGTGCGACGTGCTGCCGGCGCAGGTGACGCTGCTCACCGCCGATCTCACCACCAATGGCGGGCCGGTCGCGTTCAGCCAGGGGCTCACCGGCAGCGGGCTGTCGTACAGCTACGTCTCGCTCGCGTCGGCGGCCGACGGGCTGACCTTCTTCGATTCGACCGGCGCGGCGATCGCGACGCCGACCGCCGGCAGCGACGCGCGCGTCCGCAAGATCTGCGTCGCGCTGACCGGCACGCAGATGATCGTCGCGGGCAGTTTCCGGCTTCGGTACCGCGGCGTCGTGCGATGACGGTGTCGAATTAATCCAGCCGTGCCGGCCGCTCCGTTGAGCGAACGGTAACGGTCACGCTGCATAAGGGGGACACCATGAACCAGACATCGCGCCCATGCTGATCCAGCCCGTCACGGCGGCTGCGGAATTGTCGATGCCGGTCGACGCCGAACGGCGCGAAGGTGGCAAGCGGCATCAGTCGGTGCTCCTGATCGGTCGCGTGACCGGCGTGCCCGGCGCGCCGGTGTGCCTCGTCCACGATATTTCGAAGGCGGGGATGTGCGCACGCTTCGACGTGCCGCCGGCCGTCGGCGACACGCTGACGGTCGAGGTGCGCGGCCTGCCCGCGGTCACCGGCACCGTCCGCTGGGTGCGCGGACGGAAAGCCGGGCTGCAGTTCGACGAGGCGCAGGCGATCGAGCGCGTCTTCAATCTCAAGGGCGACGACGGCACCGTCGCGCGCCCGCCGCGCTTCCCGCTGTCCGCGCCCGCGCAGCTGCGGCTGGAGGGACGGCGGCTGGTCGCCGAGCTGCTCGACCTGTCGGCGGGCGGGGCCAAGCTCGTCCTCGCCAATCCGGGGCCGCAGCGCGGTCAGGCGGGCGCGATCCACCTGATCCGCGCCGAAACGCCGATCTTCGGCAGCATCGCCTGGGCGCACGAGGACCGCATCGGCTTCCGCTTCGCCAACCCCTTGCCGCTCAGCCAGCTGACCGCGCTACTCGCCCCGATCGCGTAGCAGCGCGTCCCAATCCGCCGGCGACAGGCGGTCCAGCCGTTCGACCGCATCGGCCAGCCCCCGGTCGAGCACCGGCAGCAGTGCGGTCCATCCGGCAAGCCCGTCGTCGGCCGCGTCGTCGAGCGTACCCGGCCCGTCCGACACCCCGCGCCAGCCGATCATCGCCACCCCGAACCGGCGGCACGCGCGCGCCACCGCCCAGCTTTCCATGTCGACCAGCTCGGCATCGATCCGCGCATAGCCCGCGCCGGTAACGACATCCGCCCCGGTCGACAGCGTCGCGCACGGCAGGTCGAGCGGGGTGGGAAGGGCGATCGACGCACCCTCGTCGAGGAACGGCGTCAGCCCGCGCGCCACCCCGATTGCCGACGCATCGACATCGCGCCACGCTACCGATGCGACCTGATACACCCGGCCCAGCACGCCGGCCCGCGACCCCGCCGATCCCAGCGACACGACGAGGTCGGGCAGGGCGCCCTGCGTCGCCATCCGCGCCAGCGCGGCCCCCACCGCCAGCGCCGCCTCGACCGGCCCGACCCCGGTGACCAGCGGGCGGATCCGGGCGGCGAGCGCGTCGCGATACTCATGCGTGGTCGCGATCACGAACAGCACGCGCCGCCCTGCGATGATGTCGCACGGCACGGCGTCGATGGGCGTCTGTCCGGCCCCCATGGGGGGAGATGCTCCGAATGTCTGGAAAATATGGTGCGGTCGAGATGCATCTAACTACATGTTCGGCGTTGTTCGTCAATGTCCGCCTAGCCCTTGGCGTTCCCGGATAGTTCACGTTCGGCGTTCCGCAATTGTTCGTTGACGTTCGCCACCAACCGCGCGAAAGTGTGGGGATGAATGGTGGTGATCAGTGGCCAAGCTGACGGCTCCTGCCGTGCGTGCCGCGGCGGCCGGGCGGCACCACGACGGTGACGGGCTGTACCTCAACGTGCAGCCCGGTGGCGCCCGGTCCTGGCTGCTCCGCGTGCAGGTCGATGGCAAGCGCCGCGACATCGGGCTGGGTACCGCCGACCTGTCACCGCGATCGGTGGGAAAGGGGACCCCATCGCCGATCGAGATCCCGCTTCTGCAACGCAAGCTGCTGACCCTGGCCGAAGCGCGCGAGAAGGCGCGGATGCTGCGGGAGGCAGCGAAGGCTGGGCTGGACCCTGTTCTCGAACGCGACCGCGAGCGGCGTCGCATCCCCAAGTTCCGCGATGCCGCCAAGGAGGCGCATGCGGCATGGAAGGACGGCCGCAAGGACAAGGAGGCAGCGACCTTCCTGCGCTCGCTCGAGATCCACGCCTATCCGGTGATTGGCGACATGCGGGTGGACGCGATTGCCGCGAGCGACATCAGCACGGTGCTTGCGCCGATCTGGACCAGCAAGCCCGACATGGGGCGCAAGGTGCGGCAGCGGATCGGCCGAGTGCTCAACTTCGCACACGGCAAGGGCTGGCGACCATCGGAGGCGCCGGGCAAGTCGGTGACTGCCTCGCTTCCCCGGCAACCTAAGGGCGGCAACTATCGCGCGATGCCGTACACCGACGTCCCGGCATTCGTGGAGCAGCTGCGGGGCAAGACGCAGACGATCGGGCGGCAGGCATTGCTGTTCCAGATCCTCACCGCTGCCCGGCCCGGAGAAGTGCGCGCCGCCAAGTGGGAGCAGGTCGACCTCGACAAGGCCGAGTGGAATCGGCCGGCCTCGATTATGAAGGCTGGCGAGGCTCATAGCGTCACACTCAGCAAGGCCGCGGTTGCCATCCTCCGCCAGCTTGGCGGCGATAAGCCGCGACGTGAGGCGCTGATCTTTCCCGGCCGGGGCGGGGCTATGTTCTCGGACATGACGCTCAACAAGGTGCTGCGCGACCATGACGAGGCGTTTGACGCGCATGGGTTTCGCAGTTCGTTCCGAGATTGGGCGGCGGAGCGTATGCCCGAAGTACCCGATGCGGTTGCCGAAGCTGCGCTCGCGCATATCGTGTCCGACAAGGTGGTGCGGGCTTACAAACGGACCACGTTTGTCGAGATGCGGCGCGAGCTGCTGGAAGCGTGGGGAGCCTACCTTCAAGTAACATCGGAATTAGCCGCATGAGCCGGGACTTCGAGTCCACGCACTGGAATGATGCGCCGGGCGGATATCGCTTCAGTCTTGACGGAGTTGATGAAGCAGCATGGATGCCGCTTTCCGAAGCGATACGATCGCTCGCTGGGCTCCAAGCCCCCGCGGGCGGTATACACCGCTTCCTAGCGTGGCGTATTGCAAACGGCACTGTTTCATCTAAGGCGGGAGAGATAGTAGAACAATTCAATGATGATCCTGGCATCATCCTTTACAAGAATATGGCTATTACTTGTGAGTGGGAGACGGAGCTATGGAAATCTGAGCATTCTGAGCATTGGCGGTCTAACACGATCTACACCACCGGCTCGACCTATAGCCACCGCTTTACGCATGAATACCGCTTGATTGCAGTGGACCGAGAAGGAATTGCTCGTCTCCGAGCTCACCTTGAGACTTTGCAGGATATTCCTCGGCTTCAAGGGGGAGACGTTCAAGCGGCTGAATGGTGGACCCTTCACCAAGCAACAGCCTGGATCGCAACGCGGGATGGCGGCTTGGTTGATCGGCTGCCATCGCGGATCCGACAATACGAGCGGCTCGGCCAAGACGGGCACATGCAGGCCTGGGTTGAGCTTGGCACCGAGATCAGATCCCTAAGCGATCCAGTGAGCGCCACCCCGATCTTCAACGCGATCGATCATGCCAGGGAGACACTCCGACAGGCGTGCGAACGCGGCAGGGTACATGCATCCGGAACGGCCGGCTCAGGATCTCGCGCGTCCATCCCTGCCGATGATTTTGTCGGGGCTGAACTGTGGCACGGATCAGGGACATCGCTGCATGCCGTGGTAGGCACTGAAGGACAGCCTGCGTCCTGGCGGAATCTGCGCTTCCATGCGGATGATCTGCGACACGTTTTCGCCGCCGAGAAGACGAATAGCGACCAACCGCTGCCAGACTTGATGCCGCGCAAACGAGGGCGGCCTCTTGGCTCCGTAAAACGAGATGCGACTGACATTCTTGCTTACGAGAAGATGCATCCGCTCGTGCTCGCTGGAACGCCGATCACGACGGCTGCAAAGATCGTGGAACGCGAATTGATCCCGGGCAAGGGAGTGAGTCGCGCGGATACCTGGAGGAAAAACTATCTAAAATGGGCCGACGGCGTGGAAAACAATCCGGCTAATTGAATTCCATAAGTCGCCATTTGCTTCCAGCGACAGGGACGAACGTGTGTGAATAATGGCGGGCGGTCACAGAGAAGGAGACCGCAATGGAACCGCTCACGATTACGATCCAGAACACGAAAGCCGCGCTCGGGCTCGGTCACACCAAGGTCTACCAGCTCATCAACGCGGGCAAGCTGGAGACCGTCAAGGTCGGCCGACGCACGCTGGTGAAGACCAGCAGCATCCGCGCTTTGGTCGAGGCAGCGTGATCGCCGATGTCCTTCACGGCAAGGGCAGCGTTGCCCGTTAAGACGCGAAAGGCCCGCACCGCGGCAACGGTGCAGGCCTCCATGATCTTCGTCATCAGCGGTGACGCCGGAGATACCCTCCTCAACCAGCGAGTGCAACGCCTTGTTGGCAGCTTCGGCATGCCGGCAGGCCGCGCTCGCGTGATCGCCGATCTGGCGTGGGGTGGTGCGGCATGAGCACCATCAAGAAACCCGGTCTGGACAGCTATGCGGTGACCGGCGGCGGCGAGGCGCTTCAGTACCGCGTCGCCTCCGTTATGGCTGAAGCAATCTATGCCGGTGACCCGACTGGTCCTGCATGGATGGTCGAGGAGTCCCGACAGTACCTGATCGACGCAGTCGACGGGATCGTCGATGGAACCGTGACGGTCAGCGTCGCCAGCCTTCACCTAGTGCTGGGATACATCCTCCACCTCGAGCAGGTGCAGTCGCTCCAGCATCCGGTAGGTGCGGCATGACGCCCGCTCGCAACTGGGCATCCACCGCGATCGTCCATACGCACGCGATGGCGGCTTTCCGGCTGACCATCGACAGCGCGTATCGTCGTCAGCTTTGCCGCACCGTGGGCGACGTGACGTACCTGCCGCCGCCGATCGCAGGATACCGCATCCGGCTCGCAGCGGCTGCCGTGATCGTCGAGATCAAGCCCAGCCATGCACCGGCGGTTGAGCTGGCGCGGTGCGCGGACGTAAACGACGCGAGATCAGTGCTCGCCTTGATCACCGCGGAGGACCGCCGGCCCTTCCTCGGCGAGATCAGGAGGGCCGCGGCATGACCGCCGCTCCGGCATCCGTCGCGGCGTCGTCCTTCGTCGTCGTAGAGCAGCTCAACCATGCGCAGTGGTACGCCTCGTGCCCTGTCGGCACGTGGCGCGCATCCGGAGTCCAGAACTATGCCGGCGCGGTCGCTGACGCGCTGTGGATGGCGGTCGGTTCTGGCCTCGGCGTCCAGACCATCGGCCTCGATGGCAGCCGGCTGATCCTCCAGCATCCGGAGGCACAGTGATGGGATCGCCGGCAGAGAACATTACGCGCCACTACAACGGCACGTGGCACGGCACCTGGGGTGCGATCCCAACGCCCGGGCACAGCAAGAACGACCGCGGCACGACCGTGAAGAACGGGGATGACGGCGGCGTCGTCTTCAACAGCTTCAACGGTGGCGACTGGCGCGATCTGAAGGAGGAATGCGAGCGCAAGGGCCTGCTGCCGAGCCGGCCGATGGCCAACGACAACGGCGGCGGATGGCGTCAGACCGGATGCTACGAATACGTCGGCGACGATGGCGACGTCGTGTACCGCACCGTTCGCCAGGAGAAGGTCGGTGCGCGCAAGCGCTTCGTGGCTCAGCACCCCGACGGTCGCGGTGGCTGGGGCAACGGCCTCGGCGGCGCCACGTGCGTCCTCTACCGGCTCCCCGACATCAAGCAGGCGATCGCTCGCGCGTCGATCAAGGATGAACCCCTGCCGCTGATCTACCTCGCCGAAGGCGAGCGTAAGGCTGACAAGTTGGCGTCATGGGGCTTCGTCGCGACGGCGGTGCCGTTCGGAGCGAAGGGTTGGCGCGACGGTTACGCTCAGGTCCTGAGCGGCTGCACGGTCGCGATCCTGCCCGATAACGACGACGAGGGACGCGGGTTCGCTGATCGCGCGGCCGAGAGCATCCGCAAGGCCGGCGGTACGCCGCTGGTCGTCGAGCTGCCGGGCCTGCCGCCCAAAGGCGACGTGCTCGATTGGGCAGCCGCCGGGGGGACCGCCGAGGAGCTGTCGCGGCTGACTCACGCAGTCCTCCGTCCTCCCGTGCCGACGTTCGAGATCGCGAACCTCTCAGCTTGGGCCCAGGTCGCGCCCGAGCCGAAGGCGTTCTGCATGGCGGGCGTGATCCCGGAACACGAGGTGACGCTGTTCACGGGCCCCGGGGGCACCAACAAATCGACCTTCGGGCTTCAGCTCTGCGCGTGCAGCGCCGCGGGCAAGCCGATGCTGGGCGTGGACGTGCAGCCGGGTGCCGCGCTGTACGTGACCGCAGAAGATGACGATCGCGAGAACCACTGGCGACTCCGGAAGATCGCCGGCGCGATCGGGACTACGCTCGAGCAGTTGGCTGGAAAGCTCAATGTCGCTTCGCTGCGGGGCCACCTCAACAACGAACTGGCGACGTTCGACGCGAACGGACGCCTGACCCCTGCCCCTGCCTTCGGGTTGCTGCGGGCGACCATCGAGGCGACCGGTTCGAAGCTGATCGTCCTCGACAACGTCGGGCACATGTTCATCGGCAACGAGAACGATCGCGGTCAGGTCACCGGCTTCATCAACCTGCTGTACCAGCTGTGCCGCGAGTTGAGCGTCACCGTCGTGCTGATCGGCCATCCCAACAAGGCTGGCGACAGCTACTCGGGATCGACGGCCTGGCTAAACGCGGTGCGCTCCCAAATCGTGCTTCAGCGTCCCGAGGACGGCAACGATCCGGATGCACGCGTCCTTACGCTGGGGAAGGCGAACTATGCGCGGCCGGACAAGCAGATGCTGTTCCGCTGGCACGATTTCGCCCTCGTTCGCGATCAGGATCTCCGCAGCGACCAGCAGGCCGAGATCGCCGCCATCGCCCGCGACAACGCCGATGACCAAGTGTTCCTGCGGTGCCTGGCTGAGCGGACGAGGCAGAAGCGCGCCGTGTCGGAAAGGACCGGCCGCAACCTTGCGCCGGTGGTGTTCACCGCGATGCCGGAAGCCAAAGGCGTCAACAAGCTGCGCCTCGAACGAGCGATGGACCGGCTATTCAGGACCGGGCGGATCGAGCGCGCCGAACTGTGGAAGGGCGACGATCGGAAGCCCGTTTTCGGGCTGCGGGAAACGACTTCCAAGGGTGCGGGAAACGCTGCGGGGAACGGTGCGGAAACACGGTGCGGAAACGCGGGGAACGTCTCCGCGGAAACGCAGGCCACACACACGCTCCCCCTAAAGGGGGACGTAGGCGCGGCCTTTGAAGGCCCCGCGCCTACCCCTGATCATGACAATCATGGCGACCTGACGTTGGTGCGCGACAGCCGCATCGATCGCATCAGCGGTTGGATCGTCGCGGAGGCGGACCCGGCCGACGAGCCTTGGGAAGGAGACGTGTAATGGAGGACCAACACAGCATGACCGACGATAAGCCTGTGGTCGTTGACCCCCGTCCTGCGCCTCAAGACAAGGAGATCGCACGTATGGCGGCGGCGCGCGAACGCTGGGCAGAGCGAGTCCCTCCAGTCCAGATCGCCTTCGCTGAAGACGGCAGTCGCAGCATCGTGGCACCGCACACCGACAACAGCGGCAACCTGATGCGGCTAGGTGACACGTTCGGCAGTCGCTCCGGTGACTTCCTGGCGATCCAGCTCACCGAGCTGAGCGCCAGCCTTCGGACGCGCGGGCGAAAGGAAGCGACCGCCCAGGAGATCAACGCCGGGCTTGCCTTCATCGCGGCGGTCGCACCGGAGAACGAGCTTGAGGCCGCTTTGGCGGTGCAGATGGCGTCGAACCACGCTCTTACCACCGACCTCCTCGGCCGCGCCGCTGGATCTGACAACCTCGATCAGATGCAGGCGTTCGGGAACCTCGCGGTGAAGATGCAGCGCACTTTCACCGCTCAGATCGAGGCGCTCGCTCGCTTGCGCGGCAAGGGCCAGCAAACCGTTCGCGTCGAGCACGTCACCGTTCATCCCGGCGGCCAAGCGGTCGTCGGCGACGTACATGTTCATGGCAAGGGGGGTGGGTTCACCCCGGAAAGGCAGGGTCAACCTCGTGGAACCGGACAACCTCAGACTGGCCCCACGCTGCTTGGCCAAGACACGACGGGGAACGGCGTGCCGGTCTCCGGCCATGCCGAACGGCCGCTGCCGGATACACGGCGGGCTAAGTCCCGGCGCGCCGCGGGGTAACCGCAACGCGCTGAAGCACGGCCTCTACAGCCTCGAAATGGCTCAGATACGGAGGGCGGCGGCCGACCTGAAACGTGAGGTACGGGATCTGTCGAAGGTTATCGACTGACCTCCTCTTTCCAGCCGCTGATGTTGGAGATTGTTGAACTTCGGTCGCGGCGGCGGACTGAGAATCAAGGCGTTTCAGCAACCGCCGCGATCTCGACCCAGCCTGTTCCAAGCCGCTTACCGATCCGCCAACGCGTAAAAGCCACCATGCCGTCCGTGTTCTCGGTGGCTGAGCCGTCCCGAATATCCCAAGCGAAAGCGTCATCAAAGCCAAAATCAGCGCGTGCTAGAGCCATAATGCGGACACCACTTGGTCCCACCAGCACGTTGCCCTTCTGAACTCTTCCCCTAGTCGGATCGACGATCGATGACGGATCGATCTCGATCTCGATATCGGTGATGGCGTATCCACTTCGGCTGGACCCTTGAGCGGCGCGGAACGATCTTCCACCATGCTCGCCCGACAAAAAGATCGCTTGAGGGTCATCCCCGCCGGTGACGAGAAGCGGCGCGTCATCCTCGCGAGTTGCAGCGAAATAAGCAGGTCCTTTCAAGGAAGGTAGGGTTGTTGGATTGATCCATTCGGCTGGCACGTAATTCGTCATGGCGATCTTCGAATAGACATAAAGAGGACGCGAGCCTGATCCTAGAGATCGCCCGCGTCTAGTTTTTTGGTGAAGCTAGCTGCTCCCTTTTGATCTGGCGGCGGTAATCGCCATCGTTCGCCCCGCTTACCCGCGGCGGCATGGGCGTCCGCACCACACCGCGAAATGAAACTGGGCTAGTCCGTCCCCGAAGGCCCAAACCTCGCGACTTCCGTGAACGCTATCTGGAGATGGGGTGGGACGGGATCGTGGATCATTACCGCTGTAACTGGCGCTGCATCCGCCGGTGGATATTGGAGGAAGGCGCCGACCAGCTTCGCGCCGATCGCGCGGCGCGGGTTCGCGAGGTCGGAACGCGCCGACTTCACGCCAACTGACGGCGGTAAGGGCATCCTGCAATCCGCCCTACGCTTTAGGCATGGTCGCACGCCTCCCTAAGCCCGAAGACTTTCGCCGCGTCTATGTCGCTGGCGGGTGGTCCGCCGTCCGCGCTCGCTATGGCGTCGGCACACCCACCATCACTCGTTGGATAAATGAGGAAGGCCGGGACGGCTTGCTGGCGGATCGCGCGGAAGAGGTGGCGCGCACGCTCGCCGCGCTGAAGGGCTTCCATCGGCAACTCTCAACCGCCGACTTTGCCGGGGATACGTTGCGCCGGATCAAGGCCGGCGCCGCCGCCAAGAGGATCGCGGCATGAGCGCCCTCCGCACGACCGTTACGCTCCCCTTCGCCGGTGGCGACTTCCGCTTCCACTTGAGCGACGAGGGCATGTACGCCCTAGAAACGGGCGGTCCAGATCCCGGCACCCATCCCGCGCATCGCAACATCCGGCGGGTAGACGCTGCACCGCCCATGCGCTTGGGTGAGGCGTTCGGCCGGCTCCTACGAGGCCGCTTCACGGTCGAAGGTCGGGACGTGGGCCTGCCCGGCGCCGCCGACTTTTCAGTGGTCGAGCTGAACGCGATTATACGCATGGCGCTACTCGGGGGCGGGGGCGGATCGCGCGATGGGGAGGTGATCGAGTTGGGCAGCCATAACGTCGGCGCCTTCATGCGCGACTACGTCCACCCCATGACGTTGATGGAGCGTTGGGACTTCTGCCTTGCGGTCCTTGGCGCCCGGTTCGAGGGCGTGACGGGGTCCAACACTGATGCTGCCCCGGCATCTATCGATGGGTAGAAACCGTTCCTCAGCGCTGTTCCGTAGCCTTCCGGGGGCGACTCGAACCGAGATAAGCCGGGTCATGTACACCGCTGGCTCGATCGTCGCGACCGAAGCGCAGAGACTGATCACCACCGGCGCAGTCAGCGGCCGAGGCCATGTCGCCAGCCGTCCAGGCCAAGCACCGAACAACGACACGGGCGACCTCGCCAACGGCATCATCGTCCGCCAACTCGCTCCCTTGAGGGTCGAGATCGTCGCGACGGCGGCTCACAGTGCGGCTCTGGAACTCGGCACGTCGAAGATCGCCGAGCGCCCTTACATGCGACCCGCCGCCGACGCGACGCGCCTGCTGGTCAAGCAGCTGGTGAGCAAGGCTGCTCGCCGGGCCATTCGCCGTCACATGCAGAGGACCTGACCAATGTCGATCACCACCGTCGAGGAGATCGCCGTTGACCTAATCGCGCGTACCGAGCGGCTGGAGCGGCAGCTAGCGAGCGCCAGCAACGTCGTCGATCGCCGGCTCGGCGGCATGGAAAGCAGGACGCAACAGTTCGTCGGCAAGTTCAACGGCCTTCTGGCGGGGGTGAGTGCCGCAGTACTGGCGCGCGAGCTGCTGACGATCGCGGACGCGTCAAAACAGCTCGACGCGCAATTGAAGCTGGCGACGGCTTCGTTTGGGTCGCTTGCCGTTGCCCGTGACGACGTGCGCCGGCTGGCCTTAGAAACGCGATCCGGCCTGGACGAGACGACCAAGCTCTACGGCAATTTCGTGCGGGCTACCGAACAGATCGGCGGCACCCAAGAACAGGCCGCACGGGCAACCGAGACATTTTCCAAGGCGCTCAAGATTGGTGGGGCGGATGCTAACGCCGCCGCGTCGGCAACGCTTCAATTCGGACAGGCGCTGGCATCCGGCGCGCTGCGAGGTGACGAATTCAACTCGATCGCGGAGGCCAGCCCGCGCATCCTGAAGCTGCTGGCGGACGCGCTGGGGGTGCCACAGGGAGCAATTCGCGCCCTCGCCGCAGAGGGCAAGCTGACCAGCGACGTGCTATTCCGCGCGTTGACCGACCGCAAGTTCACAGCGGGTATCGATGCGGAATTCAAAGAGCTGCCGACGACGTTCGACCAGGCAATGCAGCAGGTCAGCAACGCCGCGACAATCACCTTCGGCGCCTTCGATCGCGGCGGGCAGTTCAGCAACGCGCTGGTCAATTTCTTGTCGACGGGAACGGACAGCTTTGCGGGTTTGGAGAAGGCGGCGGTAGATACCGGCATCAACGTCCGGGCGGTATTCGCGGGGCTGAGTGACGTATTCTCTCCCCTGGTGGCCGGGTCAAGCCGCGCCTTCGCCGCCATCCGCAACGACGCGGAGTACACCCGCACCACGATCGCCAACATCCTGCGCGCCGCCGATCGGCTGACGGCAATCGCAGCGGGGGGCGCCAATTTCATCAACGACGTTGGCTCCGTTGCGCAGCTCAAGTTGCTCGGGCCGAAACTCGCCCGTGGCCGGGTAGAGCGCGTGGCCGGCACTGACTACGCTGGGACATTTGAGCGGGGGGATGCCAAATCTCGCAAGGAGGCCCGCTTGCGCGAGGCTATTCGCCGCCTTGAGGGCCAAGGCTTTGTCGTTCCCCTGCTACCGAATGGGCTTCCCGACGAAGCGAACATCCGGCGCCGGCCTAAGGTGGCGCTACCCCCAACTCCAACGCAGACTCCCACCTCTCGCAGTGGCCGTGTGGCGTCAGCTAGCGGGGCCGCATCCGGCAAGTCGCAGAGCGAGCGGGATGCTGATGAGGCGGTCAAGCTGTTCGAAAACGTCACGCGCGACCTGCGCAAGGCCGTCGAAGATATTGCCATCCCGCCTTCGGGTGATCCGCTTGCCGGCCTGGAAGATAGCGTCCGCTATCGGCAGGACACCGAACGTCTAAACCGTGACGACGCGAACCGTGCAGCGGATGAAGTGATTGGACGGCAAGAGGAGCGTATTCGCGGGCTCGCCAGCGTTCTCGAGGATGCGTTCACTTCCTCGTCGGATCAGTTCTGGAATAACTTCAAGCGCAACGGGCTACAGGCTATCGCCTTGATCGCTGCCCGCGCTGCCGTCCTCTCGTTCAGCAAGGGCGGCGGCGGATTCGGATCATTGCTCGGCAACCTCGCCACCGCCGCCGGTGCGGCGACTGGACTTAGCTCGGGCGGCGGGGGCAGCGTCTCGCTCTCGAATGCCAACATCAACAATGGCGGCCTAATCGACCTGAAGTTCGGCCGCGCATCCGGCGGCTTCGTCGGCGCAGGTCAGCTTGTTCGCGTCAACGAGGGCGCATCGCCGGGGCGGATGGAAGGGTTCCGTCCGGTCGGTTCGGGCACCGTCATTCCGCTGGGCGGCATGGCCGCGATCCGTCCTCAGGCCTCCGCCGGCAACACCTATCAAATCACCGTCATGGCCAACAACTCGGTGACCCCGGCCGGATTCGCTCAAGGTCTGGCGAAAGAGATCCTCACCGAAGCCAAGCGGATGGACGCGGCGACCGCCCAAGGCACACTTAGAGCGGCGCCTGGCTATCTCAGCCAAAGGCAACGGCTTGGTAGCTAAGCCGGGCGCTGCCGCCCTCCGCTGCATGCCGGCCATAGGCCGTCAAAGGCTGCTTGTTGCGCCCGATCATCGTCGGTTGATTGAGGGTCGGCATCCGGCGACACGGCAGCGAATTCCTCACTGGGTACGGCGACGAACCGGCGAAACCCGACAAAGGCACCCATTCGGTTCTTCGCGTTGACCTGTCCACAAATCACCGCACCTTCAGTGCCATTGCCAGACCTACCCATAGCGCGCGTTACGCCCTCAAACCGAGCGCTAGGGGCATCGAGCAGGACGGGGGTCAGCAGCCGGCGCGCCTCCGCCTCGTCATGCGCCTGAAGTCCAGGTATGAGGCTGCATCCGCTCAAAACAACAACAATAGCTAAGGCGGGGCGCGGGATCATGCGGCCAGCCTATTGCTTCCACTCACGATCGCAAGGGGGTGAAGTGCGCGGAACTTTGCGTCAGGCCACTAGGCTTACGACTACGCCAGTGCCAACCTGAAGCAGGTATAGTATCGGGTGCCCGGGCGAGCGAACCTATTTCTTGCGACCATCACCTGGGCTGACGTTGGTCGGCACACCGCACACACGCTTGTCCTGCCCCTTCTGGACCACGATCTTGCAGCGGGTGTTGCGGCCCTTCGTGACGGCCGGCGTCTCGCCGCGGCGCTGACGGCTATCCGCGCTCTTTACACGGGCGGGATCGGTGTGGGGGTTGTACTGCTGGGCGCCCGCCGACGTGACAACGAAGCTGGCTGCAATGGCAGCGGCGATGATGATGCGCATGGTCAACCTTTCGAGTAGCTGGTGGTGTCAACGCCGCACCGCCGCTGACGGTCCACCTTCATCGGGCTGCACAATAATGGAGGTTCTTCGCGAATCCGGAGGACCGCGCACCCGCCGCCTCAGCAAGCCGGTTAGCGCTGCTCGGCGGCAGCGATGACATCCAGTACCCGGCTCGCCGCCGCTGGCGCGACCGACGACACGTATCCAATCAGATATGCTGTGCCTTCGGCGGTAGCAGGCTCGGTGCCAGCATGACGCATGGACCAGCCGCCGAACATGCGTGTCGTCACGTCGCGAGCGGATACTACCTCGACCGACGAGTGACGTGGATCGAGATAGATCCGCTCCATCGTCATGGCCACATCCAGAGCTTCACCTTCCAGGGCCTGGACGAGGTTTGCGCCGTCGAACCACAGCAAACCTGTGATCCCCGCTTCCGCGTTGCGCCTCTCAGACTGCTCGATGATCTTGGCAACCTCATCGTCACAGTCACCGATCCGCGACTCGCTGATGTAAATGACGCGGCGCATGTGTGGCCAAGCGAAGAAGCAACCGCACATGTTCCGACGAGCCGATCCCATTCCACCACCTGCGCCTACCTGCGCTCAACACCGATGCCGCTTCCAGTACCGCGCCCACCGCAAGACGGTTCCTGTCGCGACCATCGCGCACGACAGGTCCCCCCGAACTGGCGACACGCACCACGCACCAGTCCGGCCACGCCCCGCGCTGCCGTTCGACACGCACCGGAGTTGCGGACCTTCAAGGAGAGCGTGACCCTGTGCCGCCGTGCCAACCTGCCGGCCGAGTAGATTCACCAAGGCGCGTCGTGAGTCGGCGGCGGATGCGATCGGGCACGGCTGGTTGCTGCGGCACGTCCCGTTCGATTCGCGCGCGGCGATGCCGGCTATTCGCAGTCGTGGGCCCTCCTTGCACCAGACAGGACCGTCGCCGTCCCATACGCGGATCGGCGTGCACTGAAACGCTGTACCGTTTGGCACAACCACGGCCGCCGCAGCGAGGAGCAGGAACACAGCCTGCCTTAGGTCGGCTTTGTCGGTGATGTGGTCTCGAGCAATGCTTTCGCCGTAGCGTAGCAGTCGTCGATGTGGGCGTTCCCGGCCATCTTCATTGCGCCGAAGCTGATGGTGGCCGCCACTGCGGAGCCGATGAAGGGGACGAACCGGGCAACCGAGCCGGTGGCGATCCGAACGCCCATGCGTCTCAAGATGGCGATCACCACGCGTTTGGTGACGGCGCGCCCGATGACGTTGTTGCCCATGCTGGAAGCGAGCACCAGTACCTGCTGCGCCCGGCTCGACTCCATCTTCTCGACCTGGTCTTCACGCAACCCGAACCGCTCGCTGATTGCGGGCAGCAGGTTGGTCAGGATGCCGACGTCGGCGACCAAGTCGAGCCCAGGGATTGGCACGACCGCCGCCCCGGCAGAGGTGAGCGCGCGCTTCGTTACCATGCTGCGGGCTTCGGCGCGGACGCGCTCAAGTTCGGCGGGGGTGGTGATCATGCAAGCTCCTTCTTCGCTCGGGCAACGCGCTGGCGGCGGATCGTGTCCGCAGCACAAACGCCCGCAACCACCTGCGATCATGCGGCTTGCGGATTGGCGGCAGGCCCTTAGGCTGACCGAAAGATCGGGACCGGGGGGACGAAATGACGCGCGGACTAGTGCTTTCCTGCCTTGCAGGCATCGTGCTCCTTGGCGGCTGCGATGAGTGGGGTTCGTCGGTCAAGACCTCGCCCATTAAGACCGACACCGTCGAGGGGAAGATGCGCGCACGACGCGGCGGCGGCGAGCAGGTCCGGGTATGGCGAGATCCGGGCACTGGGTGCCAGTATCTTATCTGGGAAAGCCGCCGCCGGGGCGGTATGACCCCACGCCTGATGTCGGATGGTCGTCCGATGTGCCGGGCAGGCTGACAGGTTAAGGCAATACCACTCAACACCCAGCGTCTACGCGTTAGGCTTCCGCCATGGTCGACACCACAAGGCTCGCCGATGCTAACGCCCATCTCCGCAACTTCCGCGGCACCTTCTACGAAGATTTTAGTTTGTTAGCCTGGTATTCCCGATGTCACCACACTGCTGGCAGTGGTTGCCTCATGAAGCTACTTAACCTGTGAGATCGTTCAGCCCATACACTTGACCTGCATCTAGGCGGTGACCCCAACCCTATGCCAAGGGGGGCTATCGTCGGCATCAAAAAGGGCTTCGACGACCGAGAGTGTGCTTGCTCCCGCCCGCACCGGAGCTGTTCAATGGCCCTCTATTATTTCCACATCCAGACCAACGTTCGAGAGTCGGATACCGACGGCACGGAATGCGCCACTGCGCATGAAGCACGAGAGCAAGCTATCGCGACCTGTGGGCAGATGATGAAGGACGCGGCGCCTGACTTCTGGGGCAGTCGGCCCTGGATCGTTACCGTAACCGACTTTGCAGGCACCATCCTTTGGCAGATCTCAATGGACGGGTTTGCTGCACCGGCCGCACTCGCGCTGGAATAAGACCGAAGTACGAGCCACGCTGAGCTAATAGGTTGCCGGTAACCAGTGAGGGTTCACGAGTCTCTGCCTTGGCAGATGCATCCCAACAGAGGCGAGCTTGGCACGGTCAAGAATGTGCAGCCGCTTCCCCCTTCTTTCTAGCAGACCCAAATCTGCAAACCGCCTCGTCACACGGTTTACGTGTACTCCTGTGAGTCCAAGAATATCTCCAATTTGCTCCTGGGTGAGCACAAGCTCGAAGCTATCGTCTTTGACTAGGCCCAACAGCGCCAGCCGCTCTAGTAGATCGCACAAAAAAGCCGCGATGCGCTGCTCTGCCGTCTTTCGGCCGAGACACACTAAGCGGTCCATCAAGGCGGTCCGCTCTGACTGAGAATGCAGCATGAAAAGTGCAGCTAACCTAGGATGGTCGATGAATATTTGGCCAAACTGGCTAAGTCTTACCTCGGCTACCTGGACATCTGTTATTGCACCAAGATGCTCAGCGGTTTTCTCCATGCTTAGGCTTGATGACCCAAGCACATCACCAGGCAGGTGGATCTCCATTATCTGCCGTCCGCCGTTACGGACGACGTGCGATGAGGCGACCCACCCCGAAACCAGAAAAAAGAAGCTGTCTGATGGTACGCCCTCGTCTCGAATTGTTCTGCCCCTCGGTACTTCCCGAGACACTCCTGCCAACATTCTGAACGCATCCATCTCGGCTGCGCTTAACTTTCCAAACTCTTCGAAGCGATGGAACGGGTATGTCATGTTCAGCATGACCGGGCTTGTCTCCCAGATTGGCAGGCACCTAGATCCTCAGCCTTAGAAGCATGGGTTAGGCTGAGCATTGCCGATTGTTAAACGCTGCGGCTCTGGGGCTGCTAGTTGACGGAACTATTCGCCGGGAAAAATTGTGAGCTGCGAGCTTGGGGATAGGCTGCTCGGCACGTCACCACCAAAAGCGGCGAGAAGCGCGCGGCTGATGGACGCGCTGTGCGAGATCAACGAGCGGTTCGGCCGATGGACGGCGGTTACAGCGTCGCAGGGGTTCAAGCGCGCGTCGGAACTGCGATCGCAGATGCGAATCGCCTGCTCGGCGCGGGCGCAGACTTGGATGTAGGCCGCCGCGAGTCCGAGCTCGGCCGCCACCTCCACTTCTACGCCCGGCCAAGCGAAGAGCGCCGTCGTGGTGACGGGGCCGGGCGCACCTTCGTCAGGCACACCAAGGGCCGCTGCTATCGTGTAACGTCGGGCATTGTAGTTCTCCAAAAAGGAACTGGGTGCAGGCGGCTTGTGCGGACAGCCGAAAGGGGTCAGCTTCCCCGACGGGCGGCTGATCCTGGCATCCCGCCCTCCCTTCGCCCCGCTCGCCCATCTATACGGATTGCGAGCGGGGCGTTTCTTTCATCAGTGCGCCTGCCGGCGCTGCCTCCGACCCCCTGGTGGTCGCTCTGCGACATGGATCTGGGAACTTCGCGTTCGCCGCGCGTTAGGGCGCCGGCCGATCAGCATCGGCCTTCTCCTTCGACCCGTCGCTTCCCCCCTTTGGCGACGGGTCGATTGAGTTGATCAGACCGTATCGGTTGCAGCCATCACTAATGTATATCGAGGAAGAGGCGGGGGTTTGACCTGCACTCCCGTATGGCGCCCCCGCAAGCTCAGTCGTTAGGGGATCAGCACGGCAACCAGCATCGCCGAGGTGCCCGTGGTGCGGGCGTAGCGGGCACGGACGTTACTCTACGCTCGTTCCTGGCAGTGCCGCTGCATGGCGGACTGACGCTATTGTTTTCGGCTTCGCAGGTCTGCATCATGTCGCCGCGGACGTTCTCCCTCGATGGGAATGGCGACCTTCGGCTTCCGCCGACCTTAGCTTACCTCCTCGGAAGGTCTCATGATGCGCATAATCGCCGGCTCTTTACTGGCGCTCATGATCGCCGGCACAGCTCCTGCACAGCAGCGGGCAGCGGTGACGGTCGACGATTACACGCGCGCCATGCACCAGTTGGGTCCGTGGACAGCACCGCTGATCGACCATCAGGTGCGGGCGGTGCACTGGATCGATGCGCGGCGCTTTTGGTACGTAGATACTAGCAACGGCGTTCCTACGATCATGCTGGGCGATGCGGCCAAGGGCACGAAGGCACCGATCTTCGGGACGGTGGCGCTGATCAAATCACTGAACGCGGCCGGGTTGAAGGAGCAGGACGCGACGAAGCTCGCCTTCGAGGGGCTGGAGCCAGACTTCACCAAAAACACTACAATCGTGAGGGTCGGCGGCGAACGCTATACGTGCGGGCTGGCACAGCCGTATGCCTGTACGAAGTCGGCAGCGCCGCGTGCCGGGCAGACCGCGGGCTCAACGGTGCAGCGTCGCCGAGCGCCAGAAGTGCTCTCTCCAGATGGCAAGCGCGCGGCGTTCCTGCGCGACTGGAACCTGTGGGTTCGGGACGTGGCCACCGGGACTGAGCGGCAGCTGACCACCGACGGCGTCAAGGACTTTGGCTACGCGACGGACAATGCGGGCTGGAAGCATTCCGATCAGCCGATCGTGATCTGGTCGCCCGACTCGAAGAAGGTCGCAACCTTCCAGCAGGATCAGCGCGTGGTGGCCGATTTCTCGACCACGACGACGCAAGTCGGCCACTCGGTGGTGGACACATGGAAGTACCCGTTCGTCGGCGACAAGGAGATCATCCAGATCCAGCGAGTCATCGTCGACGTCGACGCCGGCCAGGTTATCCGCCTGAAGATGGCGGCCGAGCCGCACCGGTCCTCGCTATGCGACGATGTGGTGTGCGGCGACGGCCCGCAGGACATGCAGTGGGCGAAGGACGGCAGGACGCTCGCGTTCGTCTCGACCTCGCGCGACCACAAGGTGGAAACGATGCGCATCGCCGACGCGGCCACGGGCGCGGTGCGCGATGTGTTCACCGAAACGGTGCCGACATGGTTTGACAGCGGGTACAACGACGAGGGCATCAACTGGCGCTACCTCTCGGAGCGCGGCGAGATCCTGTGGTGGTCGCAGCGCTCCGACTGGGGGCATTACTACCTATACAACGCAAGCACCGGCAAACTCGTGCGGCAGGTGACGCGAGGGAAGTGGAACGTCGACCACCCGGTTCATATCGACGAGCGCAGCGGCAAGATGCTGGTCGCCGGCGTTGGGCGTGAGGCCGGCGTGGACCCCTATTACCGCAGCATCTACGCGGTGGATCTGAACGGTGGCACACCCAAGCTACTGACCCCTGAGAAGCAGGACCATATCGCGCTGCCGTCGAGCGACGGCCGATACTTCGTCGACATCTACTCGACGCCGCAGGAGCCGCAGACCGCTGTGCTGCGGCTGGCGGATGGATCGATGGTCCAGGAGCTCGCCAAGGCCGATGTGACGCGGTTGCGGGCGACGGGGTGGCGGGCGCCGGAGAGCATCGCCGTAAAATGCGCCGACGGCAAGACGCTGTGCTACGGCCTGCTGTTCAAGCCGGCGCAGCTCGACGCGCAGAAGAAGTACCCCATTATCGACTACGTCTACCCGGGGCCGTTCACCGGCACGATCCCGTCGAGGCAGTTCTCGGTGGCGAGCGGTGACGCGGGGGCGCTGGCAGAGCTCGGCTTCGCGGTAGTCGAGATCGACGCGCTGGGCACTCCACGGCGATCGAAGGCCTTCCAGGACTACTACCATCGCGACATGGGCAAGCAGGCCGTGCCCGATCAGATGACCGGGATCAAGGATTTGGCGTCGCGCTACACCTGGCTCGACACCGACCGTGTTGGCATCTGGGGCCATTCGGGTGGCGGCAATGCCACGGCCACGGCGATGTTCCTTTATCCCGAATTCTTCAAAGTTGGGATCGCCGAGAGCGGCAACCACGACAACCGAAACTACGAGGACGATTACTACGAGAAGTATCTCGGTTTGCTGGAGACCGACGGCAAAAAGACAAACTACGACACTCAGGCGAACCAGGACATTGCCAAGAACCTGAAGGGTAAGCTGATGCTGGCGCACGGCATGCTCGACGACAACGTGCCTGTGTCATCGACCCTGCTGGTGGTGGACGCGTTGCAGAAGGCCAACAAGGACTTCGATCTCGTGCTGTTTCCGCGAGCGCGCCATGGATTTGGCGATGCATCAAATTACATGATGCGGCGTCGGTGGGACTATTTCCTCAAGAACCTGATGGGGGCCACGCCACCTGTGGAGTTCAAGATTGTCAGGCCTGGCCCAGGGGGGTGAAATGGACGTAAGCGGGCGTCCCAACCTCCGCCGAGATCAAGTGTTCGCGATCTCCTGCTCCGGCAGCTCAGCGTCAGGCGGGTAGTAGAGCGAAGCGCACTCTTCCCGCAGGCACCCACCCTCGATCACGATGTCGTCGCGATAAGCGTCGGCGATGAAGACCAGCGTGTCGACGTGCTTCGCCTCGAAATACATCTCGTGGACGTCGTGGCGGCCGGCGCCGTAGACGACCCGGCCGACCTTCGACCAGATCGACGCCATCGTGCACATGCCGCAAGGCTGGAGCGTTGAGTAGAGCGTCGCCCCACGCAGCTCCATTTCACCCGTGCCTTCGCAGGCCCGGCGGATCGCCATCATCTCGGCGTGGGCGGTGGCATCGGGGAGCTCCTGAGTCTGGTTGCGCTCACCGGCGATTTCACGACCGTCGAGCACGATGACACTGCCGAGCGGCGATGTTGACGGATCAGACCCCTTCGACTTGGCGATCTCAATTGCCCGCCGCATCCACCGCTCGTCCTCGTTCGTCATCCCGCACCTCGGTTGGTTGTCAGGCGACGTAACGCGCGTCGGCGGCAAAGTGCGTCCACTACATGGGAGCAAATCGCTTCTGTCCCCACGTCAGCCTCAGTGGGCCTCTTGCTGTACCGGTGACCGCGCCCCCCCCACGGCTGGTGATTGCCGCAGCTACCGATGAACGCTGCCCTGCGGTGCCTCCGTCAACGGAAAGAGACCGATCGAGGCGTGCCGTCACCCAAGCAGCCACTTCCAATGCAGCGTCGTCTATAAGACCGTCTACAATGCGGATTGCGGGAGCGGGCGTGTCTGGAGGTGGCACTACGCCGATCGTCCATTTCGGCAGCGCGCGACGGGCGCGATCCTCCAGCGCCAGATAGCCTCGCGCCTCAAGCCCCGGCAGACTTGCGGCAACGACCGTCAGTCGGCGTGATCCTTCGTCAACCTGCACGGCGCTGGGCTCGGCACCAGCCACCAGCGCCAAGTCGGCGACAGCCCGGCGGTCGTCGGCCTCACTGCTGGTGGTGGCGCTGGTCGCACGGGCGATCTGTGCAGCCTCAACACCACCTTCGTCGGGGGTCGCATGAAGTTGATCGACATGCAGATCGATCGGTCGACCCAATCGCTTCACCAAGTCGCCGGCGAGTACACGGTCAGCTCGGGGATCAACCTCTGGCGTCAGCACCACGGCACGCACCCGGATCGGTTGCGCATCGTAGTCGATGTCGAGTTGGCCAAGCCGGGAAGCATTCGCGAAGTGAGCGCGGATCGCGTCCCGAACCTGACGCTGAGCGGACGCCTCGAAGGCGATCTGGCGCAAACCTGCGCCGAGTGGGACGGACAACACCCCTAGCGCCCCGACAAAGAGGGCCAACTGCCATCCTGTATGCTGCGGCGACAGGTGATTACCGAATCCATACGCGCGTGCAACCAGCGCCGCGGTCAGCGCAATCGTAATCGCGTTGGTGAGGAACAGCAGCAGCGATCCCGATAACACGGTCCAGTTTTGCGTCGCGATGCCGAAGCCGACGACCGCAAGCGGCGGCATGAGCGCAATGGCGATCGCCACCCCGACCACCGTGCCGCCGCGTCCCCGGATGAGGGCATAGGCACCGGCAACCGCAGATAGCAGCGCCACCAGCAGATCGAACAGGGTCGGCCGGGTACGTCCTGCGATCTCACTGGTGATAGTCTGTATCGGTGATAACGTGACTAAAACTACCGACAGCGCCACCGCGATCGCGCTGCCAGCTAGCAACGCC
>Ga0182210_1000033_pt1 | contig 23421 bp, 22 predicted proteins | sample G5R1MG_19_FD_129670 | JGI IMG/M metagenome (GOLD analysis project Ga0182210, IMG submission 129670) | Switchgrass phyllosphere microbial communities from Michigan, USA - G5R1_MAIN_03OCT2016_LD1 MG | ecosystem: Host-associated > Plants > Phyllosphere > Phylloplane/Leaf | place: USA: Michigan... | reverse complement strand
GGTGACGAAGATGATCTGCTCGATCCCCGCCTCCAACGCCTCCTCCACCGCATATTGGATCAGCGGCTTGTCGACGACCGTCAGCATCTCCTTGGGCATCGCCTTGGTCGCGGGCAGGAAACGGGTGCCGAGACCCGCCACGGGGAATACAGCCTTGCGAACCGGCTTGATCGTCATTCATCGCTCCAAAACGCATCGTTGCTGCGGCATATCGCGCATCCGGGTGCCCGCAAGCGGCAAGTGATGTATCTGGGTTAGCCGGCTTCCAATGCTAATCTATTCGAGATTGGCGAACGGCACCCGGCATGGCCCGGCTTCTGTTGTCGGGCGTTCCTCCCAGACCTATATCGATCGTCTTCCCACAGGTATGCCATGTTGCGTAAGCTTTTCGGCGCCGCGCGCGCCCCAGTTCCTGCTTGTCACCGGATACCCGAGGGCCGGCGTGTCTATGCGGTCGGAGACATCCACGGCCGACTGGACCTGCTCGATGATCTACTCGCGCGCATCGCAGCCGATCGGATCAGCCGGGTCGCCGCGCACACGACACTGATCTTTTTGGGCGATCTCGTCGACCGCGGCCCCGACTCCGCAGGCGTGGTCGATCGACTGTCGACCTTGGGCAGGGACGCCGCGGACGAAATCCATTTCATCATCGGCAACCACGAGGAAGTCTTCCTCGCGGCGCTGGCCGGCGACGCGAAGGCCTTGCGACTGTTCTGCCGGATCGGCGGACGAGAAACCATACTGAGTTACGGGATGAGCGCGGCGGAATACGAAGGGCTCGATTACTCCGAGCTGGCCTCACGGATGAACAATCTCGTCCCGGCGGCCCATCGCAGCTTTCTGGACGGTTTCGAAACGATGGTGACGATCGGCGACTACGCGTTCGTCCATGCCGGGGTGCGGCCGGGGGTGCCCTTCGATGAGCAGGCGGCCGGCGACCTGCGTTGGATCCGCAGCCCCTTCCTCAACCACCGGGCGCCGCTGGAGCGGATGGTCGTTCACGGGCACACGATCGAGACGGTGCCGACGTTCCTTCCCCACCGCATCGGTATCGATACCGGCGCCTACGAGACGAATGTCTTGACAGCGTTAGGCCTTGAGAACGATAGTAACTGGCTGATTCAGACTTCCGCCTGACGCAAAATGCCTGTGTGGCATCAAGGTCACAGCGAGGATCGATATCCATCAACTGCCGTTCGGCAGTTGCGTCGAATCGGGTGGCATGGCATTGCCCGGCCAGACGGACATCAATTTAAGGGAGTTCGACATGCGTCTTGCTAAGTATCTCGCAGCTGCAGCGGCAGCTACCATGACTGTTGCACCTGCCATGGCCGCTCCGGTCAACTCGGCAGCCAGCCTGTCGGTCGCCAAGTCGGCTCGCGCCGGTTCGGCTTCCGTCAAGAAGAACGAGCTCGCTGGCGGCGGCATCATCGTGGCGATCATCGCCGCGGCTGCCGTGATCGCGGGCATCGTCATCGTCGCCAACGAGGACGACGACGCCGACAGCAACTGAGCTTCGCTCGGTTGAAAGATCGAGGGCGGCCGGGTAACCGGCCGCCCTTTTTCGTTGTGCCTGGTTGTCTTGAGTGTGCGGTCGGTGCGTCGGACCGTTACGCCGAAAGAAGGTTCGGTACTGCAGGTTTGTTGAGACTGCCGCGATCGGTAGCAATCCTATGTAACGCAGCGCTCGATCTGTAATCCCCGACGTGGACGGTCACGACTGCCAGCGCGGTGCCGAGCAATTACTGCCAGATTACCCGCCGCCGTTTGTCTGCACGGTCCAGATGGTGAGACGAGGCCCGCATATCTTCCGCAGCTATTTCGGAAACCGCCGCCGATCGCTCTTCAGGGCGCGCTCCAAGCACGCACCTTGATCCGCTGGCCGGCATCCTGAATATGGGAGACGGGTCGCCCGGCCATCACCTGAGTACATCGCGTTGCATCGACGCGTTGCCGTTGCGATCGGCCGCAATACTCATAGACGCTTCACGCGGATTGCAGTGGCGAGGCGAGAGCCGAGCTGATTCCGGACCGCGAGCCATGGAAAGTGGTTTGGCTACGACCGGGCGGGGATCACACATCTACGGCGGTACTGACCTGCCGATCGCCAGTAGCGGTGAGCTCATGTGCGTTGGGCAGTACCCACGTTGAGCAATCGCCGTCATAAAGCGTAGGGGGCTCTATCGCCTGCTTACTCGGCCTGTGGCCTCGGATCGCAGGCAAAGAAAAAGCGCGGCGACATCGTCACCGCGCTTCACCCATCCAATGTTCAGGCTTTACTGGCCGCCAGGAACGCCCGCCGGCGGGGCACCTGCGCCAGGGGCGCCCATACCGGGCATACCGCCACCCATCATCTGCTGTTGCTGCTGGAGCCGACGCACGGTTTCCTCAGGCAGGAAGTCGACGAGCTCGACATCGAATTCCAGCGTGGAGTTCGCAGGAATTGGACCCTTGGCCTCCGCACCGTAGCCGAGTTCCGGCCTGATCCAGAAGCGATACTTGGCGCCCTTGGTCATCAGCTTCAGCCCTTCGGAGAAGCCCGGGACAACCGCGTTGACCGGGAACGGCGTCGGCCGCTCCGACTTGTCGAAGACGGTACCGTCGGCAAGACGGCCAGTATACTGAACCAATGCGATGTCGGTATCGGTCGGGTGCGGCGTATCGGGCGCGCCCTGCTTGACGACCTGATACCGCAGGCCCGACGGCGTCACGCCGATACCGGGGTCACCCGCCCAGGCGAGGGCCGCCGCAAACAACACCGCGACAGCAATGCCGATCCACAGCCAGACGAGGTAGCCGCGCTTGACTGGCTGGAGCGGAACGGCGGTGACGTTGGACATGCTGGCACCTGATCATGGTGCCGGGTCCGCCGTCACCGGGGCAAGGGTAACGAAGGCAGCGGAGCGCCGCCTAACCGCGCCGTCACCGGCGCGGCATCAGCGCTTAACGGGCGCCATCGCGCTCGGCGCGCTTACGGTCGAGCTTGCGAGCACGGCGCACGGCAGCCGCACGCTCGCGCGCGCGCTTCTCCGAGGGCTTCTCGTAGTGCCGGCGCAGCTTCATCTCGCGATACACGCCTTCGCGCTGCAACTTCTTCTTGAGCGCGCGCAGGGCCTGGTCGACGTTGTTGTCGCGGACGATGATCTGCATGGAAACGAGAAACTCCGGAAATACGGTATCAGGTCTAATGGCAATGGCGGCAGCGAACGCACGTCCGCACCGTCGTTACCGGGGCGCTTAGCAGGCGCTCCCTGGCAGGGCAACCCTGACCGTCCATAGCCAGTTTTTGCTTTTACACGACCCCAAGCTAGAGCGGGCGGCATGAATGGCGCTCCCCTCCACCTCTTCAACAGCCTGTCACGCGCGCTCGAGACGTTCGAACCGATCGATCCCGCCGACGTGCGCGTCTACTCCTGCGGCCCGACCGTCTATCACTACGCGCATATCGGGAATCTGCGTGCCTATATCTTTACCGACACGCTGGGTCGGGCGCTGACCTGGAAGGGCTGGCCGCTCACCCACATCATCAACATCACCGATGTCGGCCACCTGACCAGCGACGCCGATGCGGGCGACGACAAGATGGAGGCGCGCGCCCGCGAGACCGGACAGGACATCTGGGCGATCGCGGCGCACTACACCGCGGCGTTCAAGCGCAACCTGACCGAGCTCAACATCCGCCCGCCCACGCGCTTCCCGCTCGCCACCGACCATGTCGACGGCATGATCGCGTGGGGGACCGCGATCGCCGATCGACACTGCTATCGGCTGGCCGACGGGCTCTACTTCGATACCAGTTCCGTCCCCGAGTACGGCCGACTTGCCGGTACGCGGACGGACGAATCGGACGCGCCACGCGAAAGCCGGATCGGCGACACCGACGGCAAGCGCCATGCCGCCGACTTCGCGATCTGGCGCGCGTCGGCGCCGGGCGAGCAGCGGCAGATGGAGTGGGACAGCCCTTGGGGCCGCGGTGCACCGGGGTGGCATCTCGAATGCTCGGTGATGAGCCGGCAATATCTGGGACCGCGGTTCGATATCCACACGGGTGGGATCGATCACCGCGAAATCCATCATCCCAACGAGATCGCGCAGAACCAGGCGATGAGCGGCACGGCGGACACCGGCGCCACGGTCTGGATGCACAACAATTTCGTCGTCCAACGCACGGGCAAGATGTCGAAGTCCGCGGGCGAGTTCCTGACGCTCGACCGGCTGGTCGAGCGCGGGTTCCACCCCCTCGCCTATCGCCTGATGTGCCTGCAGGCGCACTACCGGTCGGAGATGGAGTTCAGCTGGGAGGGGATCGCCGCTGCGCAAACCCGGCTCAAGCGTCTGGCACAGACCGTTGAAGGCCTGCGCATCCGTGTCGGCGCGGAGGAGGGAGTCGCCCCCGCAGGATATCGCGAACGGCTGGACGCGGCGATCGCCGACGACCTCAACACGCCGCGCGCGCTGCCGGTGCTTGACGAGCTGCTCGCCGACAAGAAGGTCGCACCGGCCGATCGCATCGCGGGTCTGGCCGATTTCGATGAACTGCTCGGGCTGGGACTAGCAACCTTGCGGCGCGCGGACTTGCGCGTTCGCCCGGCGGACGCGGCGCTCACCGCCGAAGCCGTGGAGGCGCGGCTCGCCGATCGCAAGGACGCTCGCGCAGCCAAGGATTTCGGGCGGTCGGACGCGATCCGCGAGGAACTCGCGGCGGCGGGGATCGAGGTCATGGACGGCGATCCGCTCGGCTGGGATTGGCGACCCTCGCTCTGAAACGAGGTCAGCCGAGCGGCTGGTCGCGGGTCGCCAGCACCGGCGGCAGATAGGGCAGCGGGGCCGCCGCGGGAATGCTGGCGATCTCCGCCTCGATCGCCTTGGCACGAGCGCCGGCCGATCCGTGGGTTCGCGCCCGGAAGAAGCCGCCGCCGACCGCATTGCCGTGCGCGCGCCAGAACGCCGGGGCGGAGGCGGGATCGTAGCTGGCGTTGCGGAGCAGATGGACGGCCAGCAGGTCCGCATCGTCTTCGGTCCGGCGGAACAGGCGCCGGTTGCGCCCGAACTCGGCGAGGAGCCCCCAGCGGACGCCCGCCGCCTCGAGCCTCACGCGGTGGCGGAGGATGATGTGCGCCAGTTCGTGCGCGACGACGACGGCGATCTCGGCGTCGGTATAGCGTTCGAAGAAGCGGACGCCGAGCTGCACCACGCGCCCGTCCGAGGAGGCGGCGAGCCCTGGTCCGAGCAACACCTCAAATGTCGCGCGGCAACCGGGCGAGGCCGCGACGGTGCGCACGGTGCCGCCGGCAAGGCGCCAGCTTGTCGGGCGATCGGCAGGCAAGTCGGCGATCAGACCAAGGGCGGCATCGCGCGTCGCGCTGGTGGCCGCCCCGGTGGTCGGTGCCGGCATCGCCTGACCGCCGACCGACACAACCCCCGCGTTCGCGGTGATCCCGACGATGGCCGCGGGCGATCCGGGCACCACCGCCTCGACCGCGATGGGTGTGGGAAAGCCGAAGACGCGGCGCACCGTCTCGCGGCTCGCCGGGTCGTACTGGTCGATCGCGTGGAGCACCGCGCCGGTCGCGGGCTGGCGGTCGCGGCACAGCGCGACGTTGGCGGTGACCAGCCGCTGCGCCACGCCGGCAAGCCGCAGGTCGATATCGCGCAGCGCTTCGAACCCCGCCGCGTCGAGCTGTTGCGCACCGGCGGGAGCGGCGATCGAAAGGACAAGTGGCAGGGCGATGCTGGCGAGCAGGCGACGGTACATGCGACATGCCATAACCCCAGCCCTCGACCCGCGCCACTGGTCGGCTAGAAGGGGTGCCATGACCAAGGCCGTCCTCCCCGCTGCCGCCCGCCCGCTCCTCGAGCCGCATCTGCCCGCCGATCTTGAAGTCGCATGGTTTTCGACACCGGCGGAAGCGAACGCCGGGATCGCCGATGCCGAAATCGCGTGGGTCGACATGCAGCCGACCAGCCTCGTCGCCGATGCGATCCGCGCGAGCGGGTCGGCCCTGCGCTGGGTCTCGACCATCTATGCCGGGCTCGACGCCTTCCCACTCGACCTGCTGCGGGAACGGGAAGCGATCGTCACCAACGGATCGGGGATCAATGCGATCGCGGTCGCCGAATATGCGGTCATGGGAATGCTGGTCGGGGCCAAGCGCTACGATCAGGTCGTGCGCGCACAGGACCGGCACGAATGGCCTCGCGATGCACCCGGCAAGGTCGAGCTTCAGGGCTCGTCCGCGCTCGTCATCGGTTACGGCACGATCGGCCGGGCGATCGGCGAGCGGCTGGCGGGGTTCGGAGTCGCTGTGGCCGGCGTCACACGCTCCGGCAGCGACGGGACGATCGGGCCGGAGGCGTGGCGGGACCGGCTCGACGCGTTCGACTGGGTCGTGCTGGCCGCGCCATCGACGGGCGAAACGCGCGCGATGATCGGTCGGGCGGAACTGGCCGCGATGCGACGCGGCGCCTGGCTGATCAACATCGCGCGGGGCGACATGATTGATCAGGATGCACTGCTGACGGCACTTGCGGCGGGCGCGATCGGCGGCGCGTTCCTCGATCCCACCGAACCCGAACCGTTACCCGCCGACCACCCGCTGTGGAACGCCCCCAACTGCCTGATCTCGATGCATCTGTCGGGGCGCAGCCAGAGCACGATGTTCGCGCGCGGGGCGGAGCTGTTCCTGCACAATCTCGCCGCGTGGCAAGCCGGGCAACCGATGCGGAATGTCGTCGATCTTGCGGTAGGATATTGAGTTGAACGGTACGTCGCTTCTAAAATCTTAATATTGCTCCAGTTTGGGCAATTCGTTAAGGGCCGGGCAAGCTAAGGAATGGATGGGTTCGTGGAATCACGATTGCTGATTGCCTACACATTGCTCGCAGGAATTCTGCTGATCGGCACGGTCGGCGGTGCGATCTACAGCCGTCGGCGCGCCGCTCGGAAGCGGCGGCTGCGCGGGATCAAGAGCTATAACGGCGTCGTCCGCAACTGAGGCTTTTCACGGGGTCAGTCCGACTTTCTTGATCGCCGGCCGGAACGGGCGCATGGACCGGCGCTGACTGAATCCTGAGGACTTTGCCATGCCCGCCTGGGCTCCCGACAGCTGGACCGCGCATGAGGCGCGGCAGATGCCCGACTATCCCGACCGCGATGCGCTGGGGACGGCACTCGATGCCCTGAAAAGCTATCCACCACTGGTGTTCGCGGGTGAGGCACGCAACCTGACCGGTGCGCTGGCCGAGGTGCAGGCGGGCAAGGCGTTCCTGCTTCAGGGCGGCGATTGCGCCGAAAGCTTCGCCGAGTTCCATCCCAACAACATCCGCGATACGTTCCGCGTCATCCTGCAGATGGCGGTGGTCCTGACCTACGCCTCGAAGCTTCCCGTCGTGAAGCTCGGACGGATGGCGGGGCAGTTCTCGAAGCCGCGCTCGACCCCGACCGAGACGATCGACGGCGTCGAACTGCCCAGCTACCGCGGCGACAACGTCAACGACATCGCCTTCACGCCCGAAGGCCGCATCCCCGACCCGCAGCGGCTGATCCGCGGCTACACCCAGTCGGCGGCGACGCTGAACCTGCTGCGCGCGTTCGCGCAAGGCGGCTACGCCAACCTGCATCAGGTGCATCGTTGGACCCATGACTTCATGGGCCGCAGCCCCTGGTCCAAGAAATATGCGGAAACCGCGGACCGCATCGGTGAGGCGCTCGACTTCATGGCGGCGTGCGGGATCGACCCGGAAACGGTGCCGCAGCTGTCGCAGACCCATTTCTACACCAGCCACGAGGCGCTTCACCTGCCCTATGAGCAGGCGATGACGCGGCAGGATTCGCTGACCGGCGACTGGTACGACACCTCCGCGCACTTCCTGTGGATCGGTGATCGCACGCGGTTCGAGGGATCGGCGCATGTCGAGTTCCTGCGCGGCATCGGCAACCCGATCGGGTTGAAATGCGGGCCAAGCCTCGACCCCGACGCGCTGCTGCGAATGCTCGACACGCTCAATCCCGCGCGAGTGCCAGGACGGATGACGTTGATCACCCGCTATGGTCACGACAAGATCGAGGCGCACCTGCCTCGTCTGGTCCGTGCGGTGACCCGCGCGGGGCATCCGGTGATCTGGTCGTGCGATCCGATGCATGGCAACACCATCCAATCGGCGACCGGCTACAAGACGCGGCCGTTTGATCGCATCCTGGCCGAGGTCCGCGGCTTCTTCGCGGTGCATCGCGCCGAGGGGACGCACGCGGGCGGCATTCATGCCGAGATGACCGGGCAGAACGTCACGGAGTGCACCGGGGGTGCGATCGACGTTACCGAGCAGAGCCTGGCCGACCGCTATCACACGCATTGCGACCCCCGTCTCAACGCCGGCCAGAGCCTGGAACTGGCCTTCCTGCTCGCCGAGATGCTGAACGCGGAAATGGCGGAAAGACGGCGCGCGGCGGCTTGAGATAACTAGGCGACGGCACGAAGCCGCTTGACGCTTCGCCCGCCGCCGCCTAACAGCGCGCCACCACCGACGGCCCCTTCGTCTAGCGGTTAGGACGTCGCCCTCTCACGGCGAAAACACGAGTTCGATTCTCGTAGGGGTCACCAGCGGTCATCGGCAATTCCCCGACTTCGGCATGATCATGTCGGCATCGCAAGCGGTTGCTGCCCCTCAACATTGACTATCGCTGCCGGGTTAACGCCGATTATATGTCGGCCGTGATTGCGGCGACGTGAGGTTCGGCAGGCACCAGCGCGCGCCCGATTACCGCATACAGCGGACGGTTGCAGCCGAGCTCGGTTTCACATCAGTCACATCTGAAGACCGCAATGTCGCGCCCCCCCCCCATACGCGGTTAGGCATGCGGGAGACCGGCGGCATGATGCGCTGATGATGGCATCAACGCCGCCTAGGGAAATTCGCATGGTCGCCTATCTCGGCACCGAAGCACCCAGAACCCACGCAGGATCGGAGAAGCGGAGGTGAGCGGATTGGGGCCGTTCCGCCCCGCGCCGACGCTTTCTTCGCGGCTCCCACCGGGCGCGCGCCGAGGGTTGGATCCGATCGCGGCGCGGTTCGCCGGTTTGGCCGCATCGAGCGGTGTCGAGGTCGATCTCGCCCCTTTGTTCGGCAAGCCGCAGCTCTTCCGGGCTCATGCGCGGATTCCGACCAACCGCCCTTTCCAGGGTCCACCGCGCGCGATCCTGGCCGGGTGGGTGGGTTGCACGCGCACGCTCGCCGATGGGCGGCGGCAGATCCAGCATGTGCTGGTGCCCGGCGACCTGCTGCTGCCGTTCGAGGACGGCAATGGCAGCTATCTGTCGGCGATCACGCCCGTGACGGTGGTGCAGAGCCTGCGCGGCGAGGCCGATGTCTGGACCAGCCCCGCGATCCATCGAAGCCTCGCCGCCACGAACGAACAATTGTTGAACCAGATCGTGCGGCTGGGGCGACAGCATGCCTATGAGCGGCTCGCGCACCTGCTGCTGGAACTGCGCGATCGGATGCGGCTCGCGGGCGAAGGCGCTGAGCGCAGCTTTCCCATGCCGCTGACGCAGGAGTTGCTCGCCGACGTGCTTGGCCTGACCAGCGTCCACGTCAATCGCACCCTCCAACAGATGCGGCGCGATGCGATGGTCGTGCTGAGCGGGCGGATCGTCGAACTGCCCGACCCCGCCGCCCTCGCCCGCATCGCCGACTATCGCCCCCGCCCCGCACCCTAACGGCGCGGATCAAAACCGAAACCACAGCCCCCCGAACAATCCGCGCTCGCGTAGCGCGTTGCGGCCCGCCACAGTGGCGAGCGTGCCGACCTGCGCCGTCACCCACGGCGACACGTCATAGGCCGCACTGAGGTAGAGATTGTGATACCGATACCGCCGGAACACGCCCTGCCCCGACCCGTCGGAGATGGTATTGTAGCTGCTTGCGAGCAACAACAGGCGCGGCGCGGCGCGCAGGCCGACGGTGGCGTCAACGTTGACCTGGTCGGGCGGATCGCCCGACCGCCAGCGATAGCCGCCCTCGAGGATCGCGAAATGACCACCGTCGAAGCTCACCCCGCCTTGCGCGCGCAGATCATATTCTATGTCGGTCTGGCCGACTTGCGCGAGGCGGTCGCGGCGGGTTTGGCCGGGGATGCGGACGACGTTCTGGACCGACACGGCGAAGCGCTCGCCCGACGCGACGCGGTAGCGCGCGCCGAGATCGGTGAAGCCGAGCCCGCTGCTGTCGTCCTCGCCGCGGACCTGCACGTCGCGGAAGCTGGGGGTCGCCAGCAGCGTCAAATCGTCGGTCACGCCGTACTCGCCGAGCAGATAGACTTCGAGCTTGTCGTAATCGGGGATGTCGCGGACCTGGGCGTCGTCGTCGAAGCCGCGGGTGCTGCGCGAATAGATCACGCTGGAGATGACGCGTCCCTCGCCCTCGCGTTGGGTGAACGCCTGCGCGGCGACCGGCCGGGCGATGACGAGGGGCGTGCCTGCGAGCGTGGCGGCGGCGACCATCAGACGGGCGGCGTCGGTTCGGTTCATGCAGCGATATCCCCCTTCGCGCCGGGTCGTCGCCGGACGTGCCACACAGTGCGGGATCGCCCCGTCCGCTCCACAAACTGGGTGAGGAAATCCCTCGCTTTCATGGTAACTTGCATTAGGGTTTGCCGGTCGGCTTTACCCTTCGTTAGGGGTATCGCCCGGATGGTGGACGGCGATGTGGCAGCCCAATCGACGTGCAGTGCTGAGCGCGGCGGTGGTGCTGCCAGGGATGACGCTCGTGTCCGCGGGTGCTGAACCCGGATCGCGTCTCGCCCGGGCGGCGGCGGCAAGCGGCCGGCGGATCGGGATGGCGATCCGCTGGGACCGGCTTGACGAGGAGCGCGCATTGCGCCGTGCCGTCACCGACGATTGTCACTGGATCACGCCGGAATTCGACTGGAACTGGAACGCGCTGGAATATGAGCGCGGGCGCTGGTGGTTCGAGCGCGGCGACCAGATCGCGCGCTTCGCCCGCCGACACGACCTCGCGATGCGCGGCCATGTGCTGGTCTGGGAACAGGGCACGCCGGCATGGGCGCGCGAAGAGCTGGTCGCGGGCCGCGACTGGCGACTGGTCGAGCATTGGTTCGGCGGCGTGCTCGGCCGCTATGCCGAGGCCGCCGAGGAGTGGAGCGTCGTCAACGAGGTGATCGATACCGAAGCCGGCGATGCGGACGGCTTGCGTCGCAATTGCTTTCATCAGGCGTTCGGCCGCGACTATGTCGCCCGCGCCTTCCATTCGGCACGCGCGCTGGCGCCCGGCTTGCGGTTGATGATCAACGAATACGGCCTCGAATACGCCAACCCCGTCGAGCGCGATCGCCGCACCGCGTTCCTGCGGCTGATCGAGCGGCTGCGGCGCGACGGCGTGCCGATCGACGGGGTCGGGGTTCAGGCGCATCTCGACCTGCGCAAGGGGCCGCTCGACACCGGCGGGATCGCCGACATGCTGCGCGCGATCGCGGGCATGGGGCTGAGCATCACCGTGACCGAGCTCGACGTGATGGAGGCCGATCGCCGCCGTTCGACCACCGAACGCGACATGGCGGTGGCGGACGCGATGCGCCGCTATCTCGACGTCGCCCTCGCCGAGCCGGCGGTGACGGGCGTCACGCTGTGGGGCGTCAGCGACCGCGACAGCTGGCTCCAGACCGAACCCGGTTCGGAACCCGGCATCCTCAACCGCGGGCTTCTGTACGATGATCGGGTGCGGCCGAAGCCGGCCTACCGCGCGGTCACCGACGCCTTCGCCGCCGCCGCGCGGTAGGTCCAGGGGATCAGGTGCGCGTCGCGACCCTGGGGGGCAGGACGGTCGCGATCAGCGCATCCTCGGCGATCTTGGCGCGCACCAAGCGGTTGTTGGCGTCGATCTTCTCGGTCCGCTCCCACGTCAGCCCGTGGTCGCGCCGGTACATGCGCCAGCCGATCCACAGCGGCACCAGCCACACGAGCCAGAACGCCCAGATGAAGAGCGGGTTGATCCGCGCCATGTACGCCACCCGGTCGCGCGTGCGGTCGAGCACCAGCGCGGTACGCGTCCACGTCGACCGGTACAGCGCGGTCATGCCGATCGCGTAGCAGGCAATGTTGAACAACGAGAGGTAGATCGTCCATTCGGGTAGCACGCCAGTGCCTTGCCACCAGGTCACCCCCGCCCAGATGCCGACCGGCAGCCCGATCGGGTTGATCCACAGCGACAGGCAGGGAAGGAAGTTGAGCCACGCCCTGAACTTTTCAGCGCGCGTGAACCCCATCGCGTCGAGCGGAGCGCCGAGGCTCTGAAAGAAGCCCGCGACCCAACGCTTGCGCTGGGTGATGCCGTGGCCGAAGCATTCGGGCACCTCCTCGATCAACGGCGCCTCGATGATGCCGAGCCGCTTGCCGTTCTTCCAGAAGCGCATGCCCACTTCGGGGTCTTCGATCGTGATCCACGGGTTGAACCCGCCGAGCGCGACGAGGTCCGAGGAGCGGAAGAACAGCCCTTTCCCCAGCACCCAATAGGGCTGGCGCCCGTCGGCAGAGAGATGCGGGTATTTGCGGCCGTCCCAAGCCATGTGGTCGAAGGCATGCCAGCTCGCCGCGATCGACGCGTTGAGGTTGCCCGCGACATTGGTCGACTGGAGCACGTCGTACCGTTCCATGCCGCGCGCACCAGCCAAGAAATGGTCCGCCACCGGCGCGCTATCGGCATCGATATAGTTGAGCAGCCAGTCCTCGCCGGTCGCGCGGCGGTCCTCGAACACGGTGTACATCGCCCAGATCAGCTGGCGGGTCTTCTTGGCGGGCAGGTCGCGGGTGCCGGCGCGGCTGCCCTGATGCCACCAATAGGCCTTCGGATTGTGCGCCCACTGATCCCACACCGCTTGCCACGAGATATCGTCGGTCGGCGGCACCGCGCGGATCGTCAGAAACGGATAGTCGCGCTGCATCCGGCGCAGCGAGGCGATCGTGTCGGCATCGTCGGCGTTGGGGATCGCCACCACCTCGAACCGGTCACGGGGATAGTCGACGCGGGCGATCGCCTCGAAGGTGGTGCGCATCGTCGCCTCCAGCTCGCGCAGCACGGGGTAGAAGAGGACGATGAACGGCTTTCTGCCCGGCGGCTCCGTCCGGGCGCCCATGTCGACCATGTTGACGGGCAGGCTGAAGATATAGGCTTCGACGCCATAGGCGGCGAGATAGAGGAGCTGGGTGGCGATGAAGAGGACGATCAGTACGCCCGTCACGTCGATGTCCATGGGACGACCCCTTTGTTGCTGATTACCGCCCGGTGAGGAGCACGGTGGGCACCCGCAGGACGGTGCGCAGGTCGGTGGCGTCCTCGGTCGTGCCCGCCTCGACCGACCAGTTGATGCTGGACCGGTCGGTGACCCGGTAGGTGACGCCGAACAGCAGCCGGCCGATCTGAAGATCGCGCGACATCGTCTCGCGCGTGCCGGGCCAGGCGGGCGTCGGTTCGACCAAGCGCGTGCGCGTCTTGGTGCCGAGCGCCCAGCTGTGCGCGTATCCGATGTTGAGCGTGGTGCGCTGGTTGAACGATATGCCGATCCCGGCGGAGGCGGAGATCGCGTCGCCCGGATCGACGTAATCGATGATGACGGGCGGGATGCGGGTATCGACGCGGCGGCCGAGATTGACGGTGTAGCCGAGCGTTCCGAACAGCACGACCGGATCGGACGGCAGGATCGCGGTGACGCTGGGCGTGATGCCCCAGAAGCCCGCGCCGGTGGCCGCGCGCGTCGGACGGCCAAGCTCGTCGCGGGGGATCGCGAACGGGTTGTCCCCGGTCGGCACCACCCCTTGCAGGTTGGCGATGACGTAGGGGCGGTTCTGGCCCCCGTCGATCAGCTGATAGCGCGCGCTGATCTCGACATCACCGATGCCGTTGCCCTTGACCGAGCTGTCGATCGTCGCGGCGGCGTCGTTGTTGGTGCTGCCCGCGATCGGCGCGATGATCGAGCTGTCGGCGCGATGCACCACCGGCAGGCGAACGCCGAGCTCGAACCGGTCGGTCAGGCCGTAGCGGAGCGAGACCGAGGAGGTGAGGACGTCCTGGCGGCTTTCGTTGATGTCGAACACGCCGACGAGCACCGCCTCGACCAGTTCGATGCCGCGGAACACCGCGCGGTTGCGGTCGGCGCGCGCATAGTCGAGCTGTATCTCGCCGGTCAGCTGGCCGCGGCGGGTGACGACGCTGCCCGCCTGATCAAGTACCGCGATCTCGAGCGGGCGGTCGCTATCCTCGGGGGCCTGGCCGACGCGTTCGAGCGGCGCCTGCTGGATACCGGCGGGATCGCCCGCGATGCCGGGCGCACTCGCCTGCGCGGCGTTGGTCGCGGGCAAACGCTGCGACTGGGCGGCGGGGGGCAGCATCGGCAGCGGTTCGGCAGCAGCGATGCGCGCGGTCTCGTCCATCCGGCGACGCAGTGCGGCGAGCTCTTCGCCTTGCGCCTCCAGACGGGCCTGCTGCGCCTCGATGATCGCGACCGCACGGTCGAGCTGCGCCTGGAGCGAGGGGCGCCGGGCCGCCGTGGTCCGCTGCGCCTCCGCAGCGGTCGCCGTTATCGTTGCCGTCATCGTCCCCGCGATCAGTCCCGCGGCGATCAATCTGCGCATAAATCCCCCCTCTGGCGTCACGGTGTCCGCATCCTCAAGGCGTCGAGCGCGACCGCCTCGACCCGCAGCATCGCCGATCCGATCACGTCGGGACCCGCCCCGCCGAGGTCGATCGTCACGCTGGTCTGGGTATCGATCGTCCGGTCGCTGCCGGTGTTGGCGATGGCCGAACCGAAGGCGTTGCCCGCGAAGTGCGTGATGCTGAGGTCGGTGCCCGCCAGCGTCACGGTCTTGACGCCGCCCGCGGTATCGCGGGCGACGCTGTCGCCCGCATCGCGCAGGCCGTCGGGGATCGTCGCCAGCGCCGCCTTGGCGCTCGCGATCGCGGCCGTGACCGTGTTCACGCCCGGCATCACCTGGATGCCGCCGCGCGCGTCGTAGCTGATCGTCGGCGCCGTCGTGGCGGCCACGCCCTGCCCGGTCCGCGTCACCGCCACCGTCTCGCCCGCGCGCGGAACGTAGCTCACGAGCGTGGGGGTGCCCTGATCGGCGCGGAACACGGTGCGCAGGACGAGCGCGCCGTCGACGGCGGTATCGGTCTGCACCGTCAGCGCGACGTCGATGCCGTTGGGCAGGCGAAAGCCGCCGCGCAGTTCCGCCAATTCGGTATCGGCGACCGGGGGCGTGTCGAAGGGGGCAGCGGACACCGCCGCCTGTGCCAGCACGAGGGCGAGGATCGCACTCACGAGATGTCTCCGTAGAATGGGGCGGTGAGGGACAGCGCCTGCTGGCTGACCGGGTCGGCGAAGGGACTGCCGACCGGCGCGCGCGCGAAGGCGAGCCACTGCGCATCGCGGTTGAAGCGGCGCTTGCCGAGCTGCTGGTCGCTCGACAGGACGAAATAGATGCCGTTCCACGCCGCCAGGAAGTCCTTGGCCGGCATCACCGTCAGCCCGGAGGACGGGTCGCCGACCAGCACCTCGCCGCGCCGAACGCCCTTCACGACGACGAAATGGCGGTAGTTCTTGATCGCGATCAGCGCGATGCCGGGCACCCCGGTCGCCGCGACCTTATCGAGCGGGACCTTGTAGCCGTCGGCCTTGATCCCGCGGCTGGCGAGCCAGCGTTTCATGTCGAGCAGCGAGAAGCCGAGCTTCCGGATCTGCGCCTGGTCGCCGCGGCTCCACATGCCGCGGAACGCCATGTCCTCGCGTACGTCGAAATCGTAATGGTGGCGCAGCAGCGTCGCGAGCGCGGCCGAGCCGCAGCTGAAATCATAGCGTTGGCGGACGATGCCGGCGAACCGCTGTTCGGCGACGCTCCTGACGGGCACCGACCATTCGCCGACCGGCATCCCGCCCGCGACGAAGCGCGGCGCGCCGGACGGGGTCGTCCCGCACGCCGCAAGGAGGCCGAGCGGCAGGAGGTGCGCCGCGCGGATCACGGGTGCGCGATCGCCACGGTCACGTTCATCGCCGCGTTGATCGCGACGTTGTTGCCGGTGTTGACGTTGAGGATGGCGAGGCCGGACAGATTCTGGAACGCCTGCCCCTCGATCTTCGCATCGCCGGTGCGGACATTGTCGCCGACGCTGTTGCGGGTGACGGTCGCGGCCTGTTGTGATTGCGCGATCTGGTTGGTGTCCTCGCGCCCGGCGATCGCCTGAAGCGTGTCGTCGGCGACCGCTTCGCCGCCGAAGGGGGATGCAGCCGCCTCGAGCGGGGCAGCCTCGATCGGGGCAACCTCGGTCGAGGCTGGGGCCGGCGCCTGGATCTGAGCCTCGACGGCGGAGGGGATGGCGACCGCGGCAAGCAGCGCGATCCGAACGACCTTGAACATCATCGGTCCTCTCCGAAAATGACGGAAAAATCGGCGGGCGGCGCCGGTCGGCGCCGCCCGCCGGCAGGATCAGAAGCCGACGTCGCGCGTCTGGACGGCGACGTTGACGCTCGCGTTCTGCGACGCGCCGACCCCAGTGTTCTGGTTCATCGCGTTCATGCCCGCGAAGTTCTGCATCGCGCTGCCGCCGACCCGCAGCGAGTTGTCGGTCGAGGTACCCGCTGTGTCGCGTGATCCCTGGAACGAGACGCTGACGCCGGTGACGTAGCTCGACAGCGTCGAGCTTGCGACCAGCGCGCCGTCGCCGAAGACGTTGCTGCTCGACGCGGACCCGGTCGAGTCGGTGCTGGTCGTCGTCGTGGAGTTGTCATTGAAGCTGTCCGCGACGCTGGTCGAATTATCGGAATTGTCGTTGACCGAATTGTCCGAATTATCGTTGTTCGATGCCGTCACTCGGTTATCCGAGTTGTCGTTGCCGCTGTCATTGGTCGAGCGGTTCGAGTTGTCGGTCTGGCGGTTGTCCGAGTTGTCGGTCACCCGGTTGTCCGAGCTGTCGTTGCCGCTGTTGTTGGTCGAGCGGTTCGAATTGTCGGTCGCTCGATTATCCGAGTTGTCGGTTTGCCGATTGTCCGAATTGTCGGTCATCCGGTTGTCCGAATTATCCGTCTGCCGATTGTCGGAGTTGTCGGTCACGCGGTTGTCGCTGTTGTCGCTACGATCGCTGTTGTCGTTGTAGCTGTCGGCGACGGCGGTCGACCGGTCCGAATTGTCATTGCCCGAGTCGTTCGTCGACCGGTCCGAGTTGTCGGTCATCGAATTGTCGGAGTTGTCGGTCACCGACGAACCGCCGCTGGCGGCGAAGCGGCCGCCCGAGGTGGTGCTATTGTCCGAATTGTCGGTCGAATTGTCGTTGCCCGAATCGCGGGTCGACGCGTCGCTGGTGCTGCTGCCGTTGTTGGCGGCATAGTTGCCCGAGGCGGCGCTGTTGTCGTTGCCCGAGTCGGCGACATCGACCGAGTTGTCGGTGTTGGTGGTCGAGTTGTCGTTGCCGCTGTCGGTGGCGTTCTGTTGCGAGTTGTCGTTGCCCGAATCGTTGGTCGAGTAGTTCGAGCTGTCGGTTGCACTCGCGCCGTTGTTGGCGGCGACCCGCCCGGCCGAGGCCGCGCTGTTGTCCGACTGGTCGGTATTGGTCGAATTGTCGTTACCCGAGTCAGCGACGTCGACCGAATTGTCAGTGTTGGTGGTCGAGTTGTCGTTGCCGCTGTCGGTCGCGTTCTGCTGCGAGTTGTCGTTACCCGAATCGCGGGTCGAGTTATCCGACGCGCTCGAGCCGTTGTTGGCGGTGAAGGCGCCCGAGGCCGAGCTCTTGTCGTTGCCCGCATCGGCGACCGAGTTGTCGGTCTGCGAGTTGTCGTTGCCCGAGTCGGTGACGTTCTGCTGGCTGTTGTCGTTGCCGCTGTCGGTCGCGTTCTGCTGCGACTGATCGTTGCCCGAATTGGTCGCATTCTGTTGCGACTGGTCGTTGCCGCCGTTGTAGCTGCCGTTCTGCTGGCTCTGGTCGTTGCCCTGGTTCGACTGGTCGTTACCCTGGTTGGACTGATCGTTGCCGGAGTTGGTGGCGTTCTGTTGCGACTGATCGTTGCCCGAGTTCGTTGCGTTCTGTTGCGACTGGTCGTTGCCACCGTTGTAGCTGCCGTTCTGTTGGCTCTGGTCGTTGCCCTGGTTGGACTGATCGGAGCTCGAGGAGGCCGACGAGCCACCGGCGGCGGCGGTCTGGCCGGCGCTGGCGCCGCTCGACTGGTTGGGGGCGGCCTGCGCGGCGGCGATGCCGGGTGCGGCCAGCATCAGCGCGGCGGCCGAGCAGGATTGGAAAAGCTGAGCTTTCATCGGAAGGCTTCCCTCATTGTCATGGTCGCGCCCCCCTATTCCCGCCAAACGGGGCCGTCGGCGGGGGCGGTGCGGCACCGATTTCGGTACTTGGCGGTTATCGACCGGTAGGAAGTTGTGTTCTGCCCCGGCTTGGGAGCGGCATGCCCCCCCGTGAGCGCTGCAACTTCACCCCCATCGAGGGGGTCAGACCAGGCTGGCGCGCAAACCGGGGACGGTACGGACCGAGCTCTTGAGCATCAGCCAGACGAGTTCGGCCTGGCGGTTGGTTTCGGTCTTGAGGAATATCTGCTTGAGGTAGGAGCGCGCGGTCTGTTCGCGCACATGCATCCGCACCGCCGCCTCCGCCAGGTTGATGCCATCGGCGAGAAGACAGGTGAGCCGCGTCTCGACCGGTGACAGGCCGTAAAGCTTGCACGCGGGCTCGACGAGCGGCGCGAGATCGCGCTCGGGATCGAACAGATAGATGATCGCGGCGCTTTCCTCACCATGATCGGGCTGCGCCTCGCACGCGACGACCGCGGCGAGCAGCGGGCGCCGGTCGCGGCGCTGGAGCGCGACCACGGGGGCCGGCGCGTTGCTCGTCCCCGCGATAACATGCTCAATCGCGGCATGAAGGCGTAGCGTATCGGCGAGGCGCGTGCCGTTCAGCATCCCGCCGCTGCGGCGCAGGCCGTCCTTTTCAGCGATCAGCGCCTCGGCGGTGGCGTTGGTAAAGATCGGATGCCCCTCGCGATCGATCAGGACGATGCCGACGTCGCTCTTGTTGACCGCGGCGGTGAGCCCGCGGACGCGCGACAGCGTCCGGCGCCGCGCCGACCACAGCCGAAAGAAGGGCTGGATCAGCGGGAGCAACCGGCCCGCGGCATCCCGCGCCCGTGCCGAGGTCAGATCGCCGATATCGTGGAACAGGCTGGTGATGGTGACCACCCCCGCATCGGTCGGGATGCTGGTGGTCAGGCGTCCGCCGTCGGGGCCCGCGGCATCGATCCGCCATTCCGACGCGCCCTCGATGCCGCGCGCGCGGGCCATCGGCAAATCCATCGACAGGTCAGTCGGGCAGTCGCCGCTCGCGAAGATCAGCACCGGCTCGCGATCGCCGTCGTGCCAGGCGACGAGCACGCCGTCGGCCTGCATCGCGGCGGCGACCTGATCCATCACCGTCGCCAGCGGCCCGTCGCCATCAGCATCCGCCAAGGGGGCGACCATCGCGGGCGGCGGCAGCGGCGGCGATCCGGAAAAGGCCAGAATCTGGTGCACGGTGGCGATCGTCATCGGTCCCTCCTGTCATGGGTCGTCAGTGCGACCGGCATGTCGATGGTGAAGCATTTGCTGCGCGCGGGCGGGACGGCGAACTCGCCGCGCACCCCCGCGATCAGTCGGCGGACGAGGTCCAGCCCCGATCCGACGCGCCCGCCGCCGGGCGTATCGAGCGACGCGCCGTCATCCTCGACGGTCAGGCGAATGTGGTTCGCCGTGGCGGACAGCGTCACCTCCACCCGGCCGTCGCCGCGGCCAATAAAGGCATGCTTGATCGCGTTGGTCGCCAGTTCGTTGACCGCGATCAGCAACACCGTGGCGCGGCGCTCCTCGATCGGCGGGCATTCGCCCTCGACCCGCAAGCCGACGGTGATGCCGCGCCCGCCGACTTGCGCCGTCAGCGCGACGACGCACGCTCGCAATCCCGCGGCAAGGTCGCCGTCCGGCATCTGGCGCGCGCGGACCAGCGTCATGACGCGCGCGGCGACGTTTGCCAGCGCGTCGCGGGCACCCGGATCGTCGGCGAAGCGCGCCTGGTGCGACAGCAGGCTGCCGACGAGGTGGAGATCGTTGGCGAAGCGATGGCGGTTCTCGCGCAGCAGGAGTTCCGCCTGCTCGCGTTCCGCGTCGAGGACATGGAACAGGTCGAGCCCGCCCGCCGCGAGCCAGCGCAGGCGGGCCAGCGCCCCGCGGTCGAACCGCCCGCGGCGTTCCACCCACAGCAGGCCTACGGCGGGATCACGGCCGAGCGCGGCGGCCGCGATATGCGTATCCGATGCCACATCGTGGATCATCACGCTCTCGCCGCCGCGGGTGCCACCACGCGCGATGCGCCCCGCGAGCCGGGCAAGAGCGGGCCGAGCGAACACGCGGCCCGCGCCCGAGGCGTCGGCATCGCACAGGCGGGCCGCGAAGCGGCTAAGGTCGCCCCAGCCCGCCTCGTCGATGCCGGCGCTAATTTCGAGCGACGAGGCGGACGGGGGACCGTGGGGGTGCGGCGACATGGGCATCTTGCGGTCGGCGACATCATCAGGCGGTCGCCCCGGCAGCCATCGACGACGCAGCGGCGGGGATCGGGGCGCGATCGATCGGACGGTGCGGAGCGGTGTCGGCGGGCGCCTGCGCCGCGGCGAACCAGGCGATGGTTGCGCGGAGCCCTGCGTCGAGGTCGGTCGTCGGCGTCCAGCCGAGCACGCGCGCCGCCTTCGCGATGTCGGGCCGGCGGCGATGCGGATCGCCCTCGGGCAAGGGCAGGCGTACCATGACGCCGTGCCCGTCGACCAGGGCATCGATCCGCTGCGCGAGTTCGAGCACGCTGATCTCGGCCGGGTTGCCGAGATTGACCGGTCCCGGCTGCGGCCCGTCGTGCCGCATCAGCCGAATTAGGCCATCGACCAGGTCGTCGACGTAGCAGAAGGACCGCGTCTGCGCGCCGTTGCCGTAGACGGTGAGCGGGCGCCCGGTCAGCGCCTGGACGATCAGGTTGGACACGACCCGCCCGTCCGCCGACGACAGTCGCGGGCCATAGGTGTTGAAGACGCGCGCGATCCGCACCGCGACCCGGCCCTGCCGGTCGAAATCGGCGGCCAGCGTCTCGGCGGCGCGCTTGCCCTCGTCGTGGCAGGCCCGCGGGCCGACCGGATTGACGTTGCCGCAATAGGTCTCGACCTGCGGATGCTCGCCGGGATCGCCATAGACCTCGCAGGTGGAGGTCAGCAGGAAGCGCGCCGACGATCCTTCGGCCAGCCGCAGCAACTGGCGCGTCCCGACCACGTTGGTCATCATCGTGTGCTCGGGATCGGCCTGATAGGCGAGTGGCGATCCTGCGCTGGCGAGGTTGTAAACCTCGTCATAGCGTTCACTGGCGGCACCGCGCGGCAGGCGCTCTGCAATGTCCGCCTCCACGAAGCGGAAGCGCGGATGGTCGAGGCAATCGACCAGGTTTGCGCGCGACCCGGTCTGGAGATCGTCGACGCAGACGATCTCCATCCCCTCCGTAAGGAGCCGGTCGCACAGGTGCGAGCCGATAAAGCCGGCTCCGCCCGCCACCAGTGCACGTCGTTGGACATGGTGCATACCGGGTCCCCTGTCGCCGTCGGTCAGGTCACGAGCCCGCGGGCGCGCAGTTCGTCGGCGGCGCGGCCGACATGGTCCGCAGCGTCCTGGCGCACGACCCATTCGGCCAAGTCGACCAACCGCGTCCGCAAGGCTTCCCGGGGAGCGTATCCCAGCGTGGTGGTTGCCGACGTCATATCCGGGATGCAGTGGCGGATGTCGCCGGTGCGGCCGCTTCCCGTCATTTCGGGTTCGATCGCGCTGCCCATGGCTGCGGCGAGTTCGCGGCCGACCTCGTTGACCGTGAACCGCCCGCCCCCGCCAATATTGAACACCCCGCCTGGCGCCGCGGGATGGTCGAGCGCGAGCACGAAGGCACGGGCGACGTCGTCGACATGGACGAAGTCGCGCAACTGGCGCCCGTCTTCGAAGACCAGCGGCGGTCGCCCATTGGCGATCCGCGACGCGAAGATCGCAAGCACGCCGGTGTAGGGGTTCGACAGCGCCTGTCCCGGGCCGAAGACATTCCACAATCGCAGGCACGCGGCCTCGATCCCATAGGCGCCGGCGACGGTCAGGGTGAGCCGTTCCTGCACATATTTGCCGATCGCGTAGACCGAGGCGAGGTTCGCCGGCTTGGCCTCGGGCGTCGGTAACGGCAGCAGCGGCCGACCGGCGGCATCGAGCGGATCCCAGGCCCGGCGGCGGAGCGCATCGGGGGCCCGCACCACCGCGTCGTGGATGCCGCCGTCGACGTCGCGGTAGCGCCCCTCGCCATAGATCGACATCGACGAGGCGGTGACGATCCGGCGTATCGGCCGCGCCGCCATCTGTTCGAGCAGGACCGCGGTGCCGAGATCGTTGGTGCTGGTGTAGCGTTCGATCGCGTACATGCTCTGGCCAACCCCGACCTCGGCGGCGAGGTGGATGACCGAGGTGACACCGTCGAGCGCGGCGCGGACCGCATCGGCGTCGCGCACATCGCCGTGACGGCACTCGGCCTGATCGCGCAGCCCCTCCGGCCAGCCGGCTTCGCCATGGACTTGTGCGATCAGGGCATCGAGGACGCGGACCTCTGCGCCCCGGCCGGCCAGTTCGCGCACAACGGCGCGGCCGATGAAGCCCGCTCCCCCCGTGACCAGCACCCGCTCCTGCTCGCGTGGCATGCGCATCTCCCGATCGATCAGGTTCGGCAGCAGCCAGCTAACGCGCTGCGCCTTCCTGTTCATTCGAGATTAAGGCAGCTGGACGATGCTAAAATAACGTAGGTCATCGATGTCGGCACACGATGGCAAAGGATCGGTACGCCCTCGATCCCGCAAGACACGATAAGTATTTGTGCCGCAAACGTTATTTAGCCGTGTTTTATCTGGCTCACTGATCCACTACAGTGAGATAGTCCGTGCAGCTGCGTGCGTGGTCCAAGGGCTACTGGCTGTGTAGCGGTGTCGCGGCAAAACGGGCTTCAAAGATTCTAATAACACGCACTTTCCGACCCGCCGAGCTTGGGACCGAGCGCCGGGGCGCCACGTTCCAGTTCGTCCGAGCCGGTTCCACCATCGCACCGTACCGCCAGCGTCGGGATCGCCCCCCTCACCTTCAGACCGGCCGATCGCCGCGGATCGTGACGCGTTCCATTCGGCGCCTCGCGGGCCAATAGTCCGCCACGGGATAGTGCTGGGTCGAGCGGTTGTCCCAGATCGCGACCGCGTTGGGCGTCCAGCGGAAGCGGTGCTGATATTCGGGCACGCGGAAGCGGGCGAGCAGGCGGCGAAGCAACTCCCGGCTCTCCGCC